>WNFF01004024.1_pt1 | contig 12009 bp, 9 predicted proteins | sample 5400441 | NCBI WGS metagenome assembly WNFF01 (sample SAMN13153345, study PRJNA577476) | soil metagenome | isolation source: 120 cm saprolite under Douglas fir tree site 2 hole 3 replicate 1 | place: USA:California | collected 2015-04-18
CACTGGCAGGGTCAAACGCGAATTAAGGCCCTGTGTGCTCTGTGAGATTAAATTGCCTCTTATGCGACAGATCGCCGGCATTCAAGCGTTTCGACGTGCAAGAGGTAAACTGGTACAAAAGGTGCCCTGTGGTCTTCGTCCTCGATAATTACGATTCCTTCACCTACAACCTAGTGCAATATCTGGGAGAGCTGGGTGCACAAGTAGAGGTTCGCCGGAACAATCAGGTCACACTCGAAGAAATCGACGCCTTGCGGGCGGAGCGAATCGTGATCTCCCCGGGGCCGTGTACACCGCAGGATGCTGGCATCAGCATCGAGCTTATTCGCCACTTCGCGGGAAAGCTACCGATACTCGGAGTGTGCCTGGGACACCAGGCAATCGGTGCGGCGTTCGGAGGCAAGGTCGTCCGCGCCAAAAGCCTCATGCATGGGAAGACCAGTGAGGTCGAGCACGATGGCAAGACGATCTTTCGTGAGTTACGTTCCCCGATGACCGCCACTCGCTATCATTCGCTGATTGTCGAGGAAGAAGGCTTGCCCGCCGAACTTGAGATCAGCGCCCGTACTACCGACCGAGGTGGCACAAGCGTGATCATGGGATTGCGTCACAGAGGCTTCCCGGTCGAAGGCGTGCAGTTCCATCCGGAGAGCGTGCTGACTGGGGAAGGTAAGAAATTGATTGGGAATTTCTTGCAGATTTAGTGATAAGTGGCTAGTGGTCAGTGGCCAGTTGCGTTAACGCACGCTTGCAGGAGAGGCCAGAAGACCGTTCAGCACGCGCCCGATTTCCGCTGAACAATCCAGAAGCTTATGAACTTTACCTTCTGGGAAGTATCCTAGATCTTGGGCAATTAGAATTTGTGTTTCCAATTCGAGAAGAGATCCGCGTGCGTTGCCCAAGAATTGTTTGAACTCACCTGTTGAGCGCCTACCTTGACCTTCGGCGATATTGCTCGGCACAGACACCGCCGCTCGCCTAAGTTGCGAAGTCAGTCATAAACCTCTGTTTTGGGAAAACTTTGAGTGTACCAATACACCTGCTTCACCAGGGCCATCGACTTTTGCCAGACAATAAGATCCCGATAAGACCGCACCGTTTGCATGACGACTCCTCACTGAAGCGTTACAGAGCCACCAGTCTTTTATCCGATCGCTCACCACTGATCACTGACCACTGATCACTGAACCAGTATGCTCCACGCGGCAGAGACACCGCTGTGAGCTTCGTCACACCCTGCCCTATAGCCCACTCCTCGCCATCTCCACCGCTCGTAACACCGCCTGGGCCTTATTCCGTGTCTCCTGAAATTCGGCTGCAGGATCAGAGTCGGCAACGATTCCGGCCCCCGCTTGCAGATAACCGTGCTTGCCTTTCATCAACATAGTCCGAATCGCGATGCAGGAATCCAAATTGCCGGCGAAATCGGCGTAGAAAACTGATCCGCCATACAGGCCACGACGCACTGGCTCGAGTTCTTCGATAATTTGCATCGCCCTCACCTTGGGCGCTCCGGTAAGCGTGCCCGCAGGAAAACAGGCGGCGAATGCATCGAGGGCATCAAGATCGGCCCGCAACTTCCCTTCCAGCGCAGAAACCAGATGCATAACGTGCGAGTAGCGCTCGACATACATCAGATCTTGAACCTTTACTGATCCATATTCGCTGACCCGGCCAAGATCATTGCGGCCCAGATCCACGAGCATTACATGCTCGGCGCGTTCCTTTTCGTCATGCAGCATCTGTTGCTCGAGGCGAAGGTCCTCGGCGTCATCCCGACCGCGCGGGTGGGTGCCGGCAATGGGCCGATATTCGAGCTTGGATCCAGTTACCCGCACCAACATCTCTGGAGACGAACCCAGTACATGTAGTGAAGAGTCCCGGGCATTTTTTTTGTCGGAACCCAGGTCGCCAGCGCCCTGCATGCGCAGGAAATACATATAAGGCGAGGGATTTACGGTACGAAGGGCACGATAAAGATCGAAGGGCGCGACTTCAGGCGTGAAGTCCAGCCGCAATGAGAGGACGACTTGGAAGATGTCGCCTGCAGCAATGTATTCCTTGGCACGCTTCACGTCGCGCATGAACCGTTCGCGGCTCATACCGGCATGAATTTTCAACCGCGGCGCACGCGTACGGGGTTCGTTCTGCCACGGCAGATGTCGCAGCCCAGAGACCAACTTCTTTTCCAAAATCGCGATGTCTTCCACGGCCCGGTCGTAAGCTTTTCGCCCGCTCTCGCGCGACACATCGGCAGTCGCAACAATGTGGATCTGGTGACGAAGGTGGTCAAATGCGAGCAAGCGGTCGAAGAACATCAGCATGCCATCGGGCACTCTCAAATCATCTTTGGCGCGATCGCCGATCTTCTCCAGTTGCCGCACCGCGTCATAGGCAAAATAGCCGACAGCGCCCGCGGTAAAGGGAGGAAGTCCGGCGATGGTCGCTGGGCGATGCTCACGTAATAGTTCTTTAACAATTCGAAACACATTCCCCGAATGGCGTTCTTCTCGCTTGCCACGTGATACTGTGACGGTCTCTCCCTGAGCCCGCACCTGCATATAAGGCTGTGCCCCCAAGAAGGTGTAGCGCCCAATTTGTTCGCCACGTTCCACAGACTCAAGCAAGAAGGCGCTCGGTTCGTCCTTAGCTACAGCCAAAAAAGCAGAAACCGGGGTTAGCAGATCGGCAGTAATCGATTTGACGACTGGGACCAGGGTCGCGGACTTAGCCAGACGCGAAAATTCCTTGTAGTCAGGACGAAGCATGATGTCGATTACACTGGCCAGGAGGAACCGGGCAAGTTGTCACATTATAGGGGAGCGCAGTGGTGAAGTGGTTTCTAGCCTGTCGGTTGCTTACGACGTCCTGCGAGACCCAGCAAATCGCATGTCCACCACAACTCCCCCGAACCATCAGATGAATTGACGTACAGCCCATCGCGTTGGAAGATGAACATTCCAGCTTTTCGACGGGTGAGGGCACATGCGAGTCAAGTTCTGGGGTGTGCGGGGTTCCACGCCTACTCCTCAAGCGGAGAACTTGCGCTACGGCGGCAACACCTCTTGCGTGGAGGTGCGGCTTGATAATGCTCTTTACATCTTTGATTGCGGTACGGGTTTCCGTTTGCTGGGCCAGCAACTCCAGTACGAAGCTAATGGCAAGGCGGTGCTGGCACACATCTTTGTATCCCACTTTCATTGGGACCACATCCAAGGCATCCCCTTCTTTGCCCCCCTGTACGATAATGCTGAAAATCGCTTCATCTTCCATTGCTCGAGTCGCACCCGCAGCCTCGAACGAGTAATGGAAGAGCAAATGGCGTCTCCTTATTTTCCGGTTGATCTGACGGAGATGAAGGCCCGCCGGGATTTCTATGACCTGGAGGAAGGACGTGTTCCATTGGGTGATGCCGTTACCGTCCAGACCATGCAGCTCAACCATCCCCAGGGATGCATGGGATTTCGTCTTGAAACAAAGCAGGGCGTGATCGTCTATGCCACCGACAACGAACCCGGTAACGCGCTTTTCGACAAGAACGTGCGCAAGCTCGCGGAAGGCGCCGATGTACTTATCTACGATGCGCAATATCTGCCGGAAGAGTACGCGGCTCGCAAGCGAGGTTGGGGACATAGCCACTGGCGTGAGGCGATCAACGTGGTCATGGAGAGTGGAGCGAAAGAGTTGATCTTATTTCATCATGACCCGGATCACGATGATGCTTTGATCGATAAAGTAGTTCAGGAAGCACGCAATTACTATCCACGAGTGCGGGCCGCCGCCGAGGGCATGGAGGTGCGGCTCTAGTTGGCAGGACTCGTCTAACCTTACCGTGGTAAAGGCTGTGGCATGTTGGCCAGTGCGTATCCTAGTACGGCCATGGCTGCTGCGTTCTCCCGCAACTGCGCAGGAATTACTTTGTCCAGCGTGTCGGCTGCTGTGTGGTGGTAATAGAAGTAAGTACGGGCATCCTGCATGATGCCGAACGCCGGTACTCCTGCTTTCGCCAGCGGAGCAATATCGGCCCCCGGACTATCGTTCGTGATCTTGATTACGTTGGCCCCGAAACTCTTCAATACATTCTGCAGTGGTTGCAGCAATCGAACCCCTGCGGGATTCATTTTGGCGTCAAACCCAAGCGGATGGCCAGCGCCCGAATCGCTCTCGATCGCGCCCACATGATTGGCCAATTGTGCCTGCTGGTCCTTCGCATATGTATCGTGCCCACGGCCGCCGTTTTCTTCGTCTATCCAAGCGATTACGCGCAGCGTGCGCTTTGGGCGCAAATGTAGTTGCTGAAGAACATGTGCCGTCTCCATCGCGACTGCAATGCCAGCCCCATCATCAATGGCCCCGGTCCCCAAGTCCCAGGAATCGAGGTGGCCAGAGACGATCACGATCTGCTCCGGATGCTCCGATCCCTTCAAATCTCCTATGACGTTATAGCTGGTCGTGTCGGGCAATAATTGGGGGGTGAGCGTGAGGCGCATGCGTACTCTGCCTTGAGCAGCGAGATGCGCAATCAGATCGGCATCCTCCGCCGTGACCGCGCCTGCCGGGATGCCGGCCGCTGCGCTCCAGCCGGTGTGTGGTAAACGAAACTCCGCGCTACCGACCGAACGAACCAGCGACGCAGCTGCGCCCAATTCCGCGGCTGCTTTAGCGCCATTGCCACGATAGATAACGGCCTCGCCGTAGGCCTCCATGGCTAAGCCATTCGACGCCTTTTCCTTGTCGAACGGGACGTTGAACAGCACGATCTTGCCCGCTGTCCGCTCGCGTCCCAGTGCTTTCAATGCGTCGAAGCTTTGGACTACCACTACATCCGCCGTAATCCCGGATGCCGAGGTCGATGTACTTCCTCCAAGAGCTGTCAACACGACTTTTTGCGTCGTTCCTGGGGCCTGTCCCGGAAACTCGACCAGTTCGGCCGTCTCGGCGCCGCGTACCCAGTGTGGCACCATTACCTCTTCCAGCCGCACCTCCAAGCCAAGCTTGCGCAATTCCTCCGCAACATAGTCGACTGCGGCTTGGGCCTGTGGAGACCCGCTAATTCGTTGCCCAATGTTTTCAGTAAGATGCGCAAGTTCCTGGTAAGTGTACTCGTCGCTCAGGGCTGCATCCCGAATTGAAGCTAATTCCTCCAACAGCTGTGGGGAAAACGCGTTTTCTGTCACGGGCACAGCCTGGGCAGGTAAATGCGGCGCGTTCTGTACTACTGGCTTACCGGAAGAGGAAACCTGGGACATGGCCGGACAGGTTGAAATCAGAACTCCGACCAGCACTGCGCGAACTGTGAGTTCAAACCGGGAACCGATCCTCGTAGTATGCATTGAGTGGGTCGGGTTTTTCACTAATTAACTGCCCTAAGGCAGGAATTCACGATTGTATCGTGTCGGGCGACTGACGGCACGACCGCCATACCGGTTAGAGGTAACCCAAAGTGAGGTGATGGAGTTACGCAGCTTACGTATCATTCATACAGCATTTGCTGTATTGGCGTATGGCTATCACTTTTGCAATACTCGACGCGGCGTTGGTCTAAGAGCATAAGCGGACTCCGGGGAATTGCAGTGGATTTCAGCACGAAAATCGAGATGAGTACTGCCGACACCATAAACTTTGGGACGACCGCGTTTGTCCCCCCCAAGGTGAATTGGGGAGAGATTGGCCACCGCGCGCACACTGTCCAGTTCTATGCAGATGACAGCTTCCTCTTGGAAGCTCTAAGTCGGTTCATAGGTACCGCCTTAGGCGCTGGTGATGCTGCGGTCGTTATTGCAACCAGGCCCCACCGTGATGCACTTGAACAGCGATTAAAAACTCGGGGGCTGGAAACTTTCACGCCTGTAGCACAGGGCCGCTACGTTGTGCTGGACGCCGGCGAGACGTTAGCGAAGTTTATGCGGGACGGATGGCCCGATGCGAAGCTATTCACTGACACCGTGGGCCCGGTCCTTGCATCGACCAAGTCCGCGGTTCAGTGCGAGGGTGCCCGCGTTGCCGCCTTCGGAGAAATGGTCGCTCTGTTGTGGGCAGAAGGAAAGCCGGAAGCGGCCATAAGGCTGGAACAGCTCTGGAATGATCTAGCGCAGGAACATTCATTCTCTCTTCTTTGTGCCTACCCGATCGCCGCCTTTTATCGGGAGGAGCACGGCGAGCAGTTATTAAAGGTCTGCGCCGAACACTCGGCTGTGATTCCCGGTGAGAGCTACACCTCCCTCATTACAGAAGAGCAGCGCCTTCGCACCATTGCCTGTTTGCAGCAGAAGGCGCTGGCCTTGGAGACCGAGGTAGCGGAGCGCAAACGGGTGGAACAGGTGTTGCGCGTGAGTGAGGAGGCGCTTCGAAAATCTCACGCTGAACTGGAACACCGAGTCGAACAGAGGACTCGTGAACTCTTTGAACTCAACTGTCGTTTGCGCGCCGAGGTCGAGCAACGTACGGTGGCAGAGACTCATTTGCGTGAATTGTCGGGGCGACTGCTTAGCATGCGGGATGAAGAACGTCGAAGAATCGCTCGTGAATTGCACGACAGCACCGGTCAACTGTTCGTGGCCCTTCAATGGAATCTCGCCCTTCTTCAACAAAGCGCAAGCAAGCTGGATCCCATCGTAAAAGAGAAGGTTTCCGAGAGTGTCCGTATCGCCGATCAAGCCATTAATGAAGTCCGGACCATGTCATACCTTTTGCATCCACCTATGCTGGATGAAGCCGGGTTGCTGCTCGCCATCCACTGGTACGTGGATGGATTTGTGAAGCGGAGCAATATCAAGGTTGACCTGGACCTTCCTGAAACGCTGGAACGGCTCCCGCGAGAACTGGAAACCACGGTTTTCCGGATTCTGCAAGAGGCGCTCACTAATGTGCACCGCCATTCCGGAAGCAGCACAGCCAGGGTTCAACTCACGTTAGCTTCTGCTAACTTGCGTCTCTTGATTCAGGATCAAGGTAAGGGCATCTCGACCGATAAAATAGAGGGTCGTCAAAAGGCTCGCAACAGAATAGGTGTTGGTATCCGGGGAATGCGAGAACGGGTGCGGCAGTTCGGTGGCGACCTTCAGATCAAGCCCAGCAACCCTGGAACTTCTGTGGAGGCGATCTTGCCCTTGTCCGATCCGCAAGCGCTAGAATTCACCCGCTAAGCTCGTTATTCTTCGACAATACTGAGGTTCAACCCGCATCTCGGATCGAGGCTGCCTTAGGTAACAGTTGCTTCGGAACGCTCGCGCTCAGTGTCTCCGGTAGCGGTAAACTCGCAATAACCAAGGTTCCGCTGCCGGTGGATTGAATTTCCACATGGCCTCCCATCTCGTGCACTCGTTCCCTCATTCCCGCCAGTCCGATACCAACGCCGGTTCCCGTGAGCTGAAAATTCTCGATGAGCTCCGTTGGCATCCCAATCCCGTAATCTCGCACCGTCAGCACTACCTGGTGGTCGAAGCGCTTCAGTTCAATCTCTGCCGTGCTGCTCTTTGAATGCCGGTGAATATTTGTCAGGCTCTCCTGCAGAACGCGGAAAAGCGCCAGTTCGACCGGTTGCGGCAAGCGCTGGTCGTGAGCCGACATGTTCAATGTCACTTGAATGCCACTGCGGCTAGCGAAGCCGTCTACATACCATTGCGCAGCCGAAGCAAGGCCAGCCTCGTCCAAGAGCGGCGGATGTAATAAATAAGAGATGGTTCGGGTTTCTGCCAGCGATATGTCTAACAGTTTCTCGCATTCGGCAATAACCTGTTCGCTGTTTGTCCCTGATTTTTGGAGAAGGCTTAAATTGATCTTGAGGCTGGTCAAATACTGTCCAAGACTATCGTGGAGTTCCCGTGATAATCGGCGCCTTTCGTCATCCTGCAAGTTCAACAGTCGCGCGCTAAGACGGCGGGCCGCATCTTCGCTGCTGCGCGCAATGCTCTCAGCTTGCTTCCGGCGCCTGAGTTCCAAAGTCAGCAGCCCGAAGTGCGCCAATAGCAGAACAGAAGCAGCTGCGAACGCTACCGCAAGCACGGTAAGCATGTTTCTGTAAAGCTGGGCGGAGCTTTTCTGGCTTTCGTCCAGCAAGTCTTTTTCCTCACGGTCCACAGCCTTTACGAGAGGGACGATTTCGTTCGTCAGCGCTCCCAATCTGGTTGTAATCTCAGCCTGACGCTTCGAATCCGAGTGGCTGCTTTGTTTCAACTCGATGGATTCCTTTTGCAGTGCGAGCCTTTGCTGAAGCAGACTATCGATGAGATCGAATCGCTCTTGTTGACGGGGGTTATCTGCAGTCAGGTTTTTGACTCGACGCAAGTTGTCAGTGGTAGCGTTGACGGACTCATAAAAAGACTGGAGCTCGCGCGGGTCCCCGTCAATGATGTATCCACGGCGCAAACCTTGGGAGTTCAGAATTTCGGACTGCAATTTCTCCAGAACGGCCTCTACCTGCAAGGTATGGGCGACGGATGCCTGGCTCTCCATGAGCCCTTGCGTCGTTCGGTATGCCGCTGTTGCGATCGCAGACAGTATCGCTAGCGCGACGACAAACGCTATCCACCCTGAGTAGTCGGGCAGTGCTTTAAACAGTCCCTTTTCATTCTCATCCCGGCAGCTCTCGCGCAAGCGCGTTGCAATATAGCTAGTGATGACGGCGGTGGCTACGAATAGACCGAGGGTTATCCAATCAGTCAGTGACGAGACATCAAAAAAACCGGTGGGCGGCAGAAAAAGAGAGTAGAGGATGCCGCACGATATTGCAGCAGTCACCCCTTGGAAAAAACCTAGCCAGGCACTTACACCAATGACAAGCAGAATGTATGTGAGCGCTACCGCCCGCGGGTGGGCCGAGGTTTCGAAGGCACGAAAGGCAAGCGCGAGGCCAATACAGGCCCCCACGACGGAAATAGTCGTCCACAGAGGGGATTGTGACCTGCCACGTGCCGTGCTCATACCTAGCCGGGGAGTCAGGGTGAGTATGTTATATCAATAGCGTTAGCAACTCTGTTTGCTAAGAGACATTTGAAACGTCCAAATCTGCACCGCAGACTGTCTGCCGTGCCCCCTTCGAGTTCCAGGCTGAAGCTTTGGTTTGCAAGGAGAAAATGTCTCCAATCAATTACACCTCTTGGTCCCTTGCAAAAAAAGCGGCCCCATTTCGGGGCCACTATTTTCAAAGAGGCAATAGGGTAGGAGGAGAAGTCAGGTAAGGTGATGCAAGGTGCCGTTCCGGCGACCAGAACAGGCAAGCAGGAGATGTCGAGAACATTGGAAGAGAGTGAAGCTCATTTGTCTTCAGCGGCCTCTTTAGTTGGAACGAATTAGTGCACTTGCGCAGCCAAAGAACAGAACCCCGGCTCAGCCCGATGGAATGAATGTAAGTCTTTGAAGCGGCAGTTTTTAAGAGGGTGACCATCCGGCCTTGCACAGTCTTTGATGCTATTTCTGTGCGGCTGAAATGCAGAAGGATGCACATTACTTGCAGTGCGCTACTTCAGCACGCCGAGATGGCAAGAAAACTAAAGCTCAGCCAGTCTTGATTTGCCGGCTGAGCGTCGCTTGGTGAGGATGCCTAGCTGTTCCCCGCTACAGTGCGCACTTTGCCGGGCAGGAAATGGTATGGCGGCCACGGGCCACTGATCACCAGTTCGCAATTTTTCAACTGTTTGGCGGCGGTCGTATACCGATTCTGATATTTCTCGACGCATTTGGAATCAATCAGATGAGCGATATCAATCAGCATGCCGTCAGAGGCAACCCTCTTGCAGCTGACTTCTTCGTCGAGGGGATTGAAGAGCTTATGCACCTGGACGGAAAGGGCACGAGCCTTGGTTTGGCGCTCCCGGTCCCGCGAAGCCTTCTCCCGAAGCTTAATCAGATATTCACCCCCGACCGTATCCGGCAATGGAATATCAATCATGGCATCGCGTAGCGAGCCATCGCGCACCACCAACTTGAGGTGCATCTCCGACTTCCCGCGCAGCTTGGCCACGCTCTGGCCGAATGTGCGGCGATTAGAGCGCACAGCCTGCCGCAAAGCATCCTCGGTGTCGAAGATGGTGCCGAACTTGAAGGGTAAGACAGTCGCCGAGCGGAAGCAGACGCTCACCACGCGAGCGTGTTCCAAGACGGATTTCTCGTCGAATTGAGTGTCATTGCGTTCATACTCGCTGACAATGACGGCAAATTCTCCACTTGGATAGCCAAGCACGGGGGCACCGTTGACGCCTTGAATCCCCTCCAACAAGAAAGGACGACGAGCGCGGGTGCCATTTGATAGGGTCTGATGCTCAGTGAGGCAGTATGCGTACCACGCCATGTAGGTCTCTCCGAACCTGGTTAGAGGCGAACCCGTCCACCTCTAGTTGTTAATGACGCTTTTCGAACCTGGAAGAAAGGGCGGTACAGCGAGAATGGACACTCATTGCTACGTCCATTTGCATCTTACTTCTTCCACAGGGGAAAATGCAACTTTTTCGTGGCACTGTGCATCGGCGGGAAGCACCATCTTGCAGGGTGAAAGTGTTTTGACCGGCAGTCATAGCAGTAGGATGTCAGCAATCGCCCGATTTATCTCTGGCCCAAAACGCCAAGCTTGCCGAAGGGTACTAGTGGATCTTCTGCGGAAATCGGCACAACCGGGAGGATAACTATTTCCGCTTCGACACATTCTTCGCTGCCGCACGGTCCTGCAACGCGATGGCGACTACCCGGAGCATTTCGTCCCAAGGTGCTGGCTTTCCCGTCCAAATCTCGAATTGTCGTGCGGCTTGGTGCACGAACATTTCAATGCCGGGAATGACCTGCGCGCCCTTCTCCTTCGCCATCTTGATCAGGCGCGTTTCGGCTGGGTCGTAAACCATGTCGAAGACGTAGCGGGCGTTGATTTCATTCTCATTCAGCGGAGACTCGCGTGTGTTGCCCATGCCCACGGGGGTCGCGTTGATGATCACGTCAAAAGTCAATTTCTTCAGGTCAGCCCGCTTGATAGACCGCGCCCGCGCTTGTCGCGCTAGTTTTTTCGCCGGTCCGACAGTGCGATTCAGGATCCACACTTCGGCGCCACGTTCTTTCAGGCCAAACACCGCTGCTCTCGCTGCACCGCCCGCACCCAAAACCAGTACCTTCGCTTTTTCGAGGGGTAGACGCTGCTCCAAAGGACGCACCACGCCAGCGGTATCGGTGTTAAATCCGTATAATTTGCCGTCCTGAGCTCGTACCACGGTGTTACAAGCACCGATCTTAGTCGTGTGCGAATCAGTATTGTCCAGATGCTTGAGGATAGCTTCCTTGTACGGCATGGTGATGCTGAGACCATGTATCGGGATCTCGCGTACGCAGGTCAGGAGATCTTTGAGCGTTTTGGCATGCAGCGCCAGATAAACGCCATTCACATTTTCACGGCGCAGTGCCGTGTTCATGATCACCGGTGAAAACGAGTGCGCCACCGGATCGCCCGCGACGCCGTACACCCGCGTGGCAGCGTCCACTTGCTCGATGCGATATACGCTGCGGAGGTCCTGAGCGGTAACCTGTCCCGGGGCGGTTTCTTCGCCAGGACTGACTGCCGCGAACGTGAACACGCTCCCTGCTCGCACGCCCAGAAGCCGGCTGATGATTCCCTGTTCACCCATACACAGCCCGATCAATGAATACTTATCGCTGTGCTTCTCCAAGAACTTCATCATGGCTACATTGTCGGAGAGGGTGGTCGCCGTAGTTACAATTTTGTAGAAGTCGGCGGGGAAGGCGACCATCTTGTTCAGGGTTTCTTCCAACCTGCGGGTGGCGCGGAAATCATGAAAAGAGAGGATCAAACCAGCCCGAGTGCGCAGCCTCTGTAATTGTGCCGGTTTGCACTTTGCGGCCGTCTGTAGTTCGACATCCAGCAACTGACAACCACTGCTGGAAGCCTTTGCCAGAAGATCGAGCTGCGACGCCACCGAGCCGCGGAATTTACCTCCGTTTGCTACTCGACGGCAGGTGGCGATCGCCATGACACAGGGATGCATCTCAAGAAAACGTTTGATCTTAGCTAGC
>WNFF01007519.1_pt1 | contig 12005 bp, 9 predicted proteins | sample 5400441 | NCBI WGS metagenome assembly WNFF01 (sample SAMN13153345, study PRJNA577476) | soil metagenome | isolation source: 120 cm saprolite under Douglas fir tree site 2 hole 3 replicate 1 | place: USA:California | collected 2015-04-18
ATCAAGGAGCAGGCGCGCAAGACCGCCGATCGCGAGGCCAACCAGATCGTGGCGCTGGCGATCCAGCGCATCGCGACCGAGCACACTGCGGAATCGACCGTGGCAGCCGTCGCCCTTCCCGCCGACGACATGAAGGGCCGCATCATCGGGCGCGAGGGCCGCAACATCCGGGCGTTCGAGGCGGCGACCGGCGTCGACGTCATCATCGACGACACCCCCGACACCGTCGTGGTCTCCTGCTTCGACCCCGTGCGCCGGGAGGTCGGGCGACTGGCGCTCGAGCGCTTGATCGCCGACGGGCGCATTCATCCGGGGCGGATCGAGGAGCTGGTGCAGAAAGCCCGGGACGAGGTGGCCGCGTCGATCGTCGAGGCGGGAGAGCGGGCCGTCTACGACATGGGCATCAAGGGCATGCACCAGGAGATGGTCCGGCTGGTGGGGCGGATGAAATACCGCACGTCCTACGGCCAGAACATCCTCGATCATTCGAAGGAAGTGGCGTGGCTGGCGGGGATGATGGCCGCCGAGCTGAAGCTCGACGTGCACCTCGCCAAGCGGGGCGGGCTGTTGCACGACATCGGCAAGGTGCTCACGCACGAGCACGAGGGCACGCACGTGCAGCTCGGCGTTGAAGTCGCCACGAAATACGGCGAGCATCCGATCGTGATCAACTGCATCGCCGCGCATCACGACGATGTGCCGCACGAAGGGCCGATCAGCGTGATCGTCCAAGCGGCGGATGCCGTCTCGGGGTCGCGCCCCGGCGCCCGACGCGAAGCCTTCGAGATCTACGTGAAGCGCCTCACCGAGCTGGAGCGCATCGGCGGCGAGTTCGCGGGCGTGGAGAAGGTGTTCGCGATCCAGGCCGGCCGCGAAGTCCGCGTGGTCGTGACCCCCACAGTGGTTGACGACGGGAAGGCGTCCGAGATGGCGGAGCAGATCGCGCGCAAGATCGAGCATGAGCTGCAGTATCCGGGGCAGATCAAAGTGGTGGTCGTGCGGGAGACGCGGGCGGTGGACGTTGCCCGGTGAGGCGAAGTTGATCGACGGCACGGCTGTCGGGAAGGCGATGCGCGCCGAACTCGCGGCCGAGATCACGGCCCTGAAAGGCCGTGGGGTGACGCCCGGCCTCGCCGTCGTGCTCGTGGGGGACAATCCCGCCTCCCAGGTCTACGTGCGCATGAAGAGCAAGGCCTGCCAGGAAGCGGAGTTGTATCACGAGACCCTCAAGCTGCCCAAGGAGACGAAGGAGGCGGATCTGCTCGCCCTGCTCGAGCGCCTGAACGCCGACCATAAGATCCACGGCATCCTAGTGCAGCTGCCACTGCCGCCCCAGATCAGCGCGCAGCGGGTGCTGCACCGCATCGATCCCGCCAAAGACGTGGACGGGTTTCACCCCGAGAACGTCGGCAAGGTGGCGATCGGGGACCCGAGCGGGTTCCGGCCCGCCACGCCCTACGGCGTGCAGCAGCTGCTGATCCGCAGCGGTGTCGAGACGACGGGACAACACGCCGTCGTGTTGGGCCGCTCGATCATCGTGGGCCGCCCCATGGCGACGCTCCTGCTCCAGGACGGCCCCGGCGGCAACGCGACGGTGACGGTCTGCCACTCGCGCACGCGCGACATCGGCAGCGTCACTCGGCAGGCGGACATCCTCGTCGTGGCGATCGGCAAGCCCGAGTTCGTGAGGGGCGAAATGATCAAGCCTGGCAGCGTGGTGATCGATGTGGGGGTGAATCGCGTCGAGGACCCGACGCTGAAACAGGGCTACCGGCTAGTGGGCGACGTTCATTTCTCCGAGGCGAAACGCGTCGCCGGCGCCATCACGCCGGTGCCGGGGGGCGTGGGCCCGATGACCATCACCATGCTGTTGTACAACACCGTGCAGGCGGCCCGGCAGTGGTCGGCCCCGTAGATCTGTTCGCGGCGGCTTCCGCCGAGGGCGCCTGGACCGTCGGCGAGGTCACCCGGCGCGCGCGGGCGGTGATCGAAGCGGGGCTGCCGCCGCTCTGGGTGCGCGGCGAGGTCAGCGGCTTCAAAGCGTGGCGCAGCGGCCACTGGTATTTCACCCTGCGCGACGCCACGGCGCAGCTGCGCTGCGTGATGTTCGGCAAGGAGAACCGGCGGCTGCCCGCGGCGCCCGCCGAGGGCATGCAGATTTTCGTGTTTGGCCGGCCCACCGTGTGGGAAGACAAGGGCGAGCTCCGCCTCACCGTGCTCGAGCTGCTCTCCACCGAGCAGGGCGGTCTGTGGCAGCTGGCGTTCGAGAAGGCGAAAGCGGCGCTCACCCGCGATGGGCTCCTCGACCCCCGGCGCAAGCGGCGGCTCCCGCCGTATCCGCAGCGTATCGCGGTGATCACGAGCCCCGATGGCGCTGCGTGGCGCGACGTCGTCGCTGTCGTGGGCCGGCGCTGGCCCCACCCCCTCGCTGACCTGATCCTCGTGCCGGCGCAGGTGCAGGGGGACGGCGCGGAGGCCTCGCTGTGCGCCGCCCTCGCGCGGCTCGGTCGCCTGCAGGGCGGCGCCGTGGACGTCGCGATCGTGGGGCGGGGTGGTGGCTCTAAGGAAGACCTGTGGACCTTCAACAGCGAGCGCGTCGCGCGCGCGGTGGCGGCCGCGGCGGTGCCCGTCGTCTCAGCGGTGGGGCATGAGACCGACGTCACGCTGTGCGACCTCGTCGCTGACCTCCGGGCGCCTACGCCCTCCGGCGCGGCCGAGGCGGTCACGCCGGACCGCGTGGAGGTTGCGGAAGCGCTCGATCGTCTGGCGCCGCGGCTCGCGCGCAGTCTCGCACTGCGAGCGCAGCGCGCGGTGGAACGCCTCGAGCGCACCGGCGACCGGCTGACGGCCGCCGTGGAGCTGCGACTCGAGCGCGCCGGCGCGCAACTCACCGCGTACAGCGCACACCTCGATGCCCTCTCCCCCCTGAGAGTCCTCGGCCGCGGCTACGCTGTCGTACGCGACGCCCGCGGCGTCGTGCTGAAACGCGTCGCCCAGCTTCCCACTGGTACGGCGTTCCGGCTGCGGGTATCCGACGGCGACGTGCCGGCACGCGTGACGGAGTCCTGAAGTGCGAGAATCCGAGAGTCCCCCCCCCCCCCCCCCCCCCCCGCTCGAGGAGATCGTACGCCGGCTTGAGGGCGAGGAGCTGGACCTGGACGAGGCGCTGAAGCTGTTCGAGGAGGGCGTCGTGCGGTTGCGAGACGCGCGCCAGCGTCTCGCGCAGGCGGAGGCCACGGTGAAGAAAGTCCTCGGGGTTGAAAACCTCGACCGCTGACCCCGGGCTCGACGCCTACCTGGCCGGCGCCCGCGCTCGGGTGGACACGGTCTTGGCGCGCTGGGGGGAGCGGGCGGAGGCGTTCTGGGGAGTAGGGGGCGGTCGCGTGCCGGCGGCAGCTCGCTACAGCCTACTCGGCTCGGGAAAGCGACTGCGGCCGACGCTGGTCTTCGCGGCGTACGACGCCTTGGCTCGGGATGGAGGGGTGCTGGGAGGGGAAGGGGACAGGGAGGCGGCGGTGGCAGAGCTCGCCGCGGCGGTCGAGGTGGTTCACGCCTATTCGCTTGTGCATGACGACCTCCCCTGCATGGATGACGACGCGTTGCGCCGCGGTCGGCCCACAACGCATCGTGCCTTCGATGTCGCCACCGCGACGCGCGCGGGCTTCCACATGGTGGCGCTCGCGGCGCGCGTTCTGGCGAGCGGAATGGCGGCTCTGGCGCTCACGCCCGAGCGGCGCCGCGCAATTGCGCTCGAGCTGTTCCGGGCCGCCGGGGCGGGCGGCATGATCGGCGGCCAGGTGCTCGACCTCGCGGCCGAGGGCGGTCGCATTCCGGTGGCCGAGCTGGTCGACGTGCACCGGCGCAAGACCGGCGCTCTGATCGCCGCCTCCTGCGTGATCGGTGCTCTGGCAGCCGGTGCGGCCTCGCCGGCGGCGCACCTGGACGCGGTTCGCGCTTACGGGGAGGCGATCGGGCTGGCCTTCCAGATCGCCGACGATGTGCTGGACGCTACGGGGACATCGGCGCAGCTGGGGAAGACCCCCGGCAAGGACGCGGCCCACGCCAAATCGACCTTCGTGACGGTCCTGGGTGTGGGGGCCGCCCGGGCCGAGGCGGAGCGCCTGGCGGCGCAGGCGGTGGACCGGCTGCGGGAAGCGGGGTTAGTTTCCCCAGTACTGGTGGCGCTGGCGCATTACATGGTGACGAGGCCCAATTAGCACTCTTAAGCCCTATGCCCTTACTTGAGCAGATCCATAGTCCTGAGGACGTGAAGCGCCTCCCGCGCGAGCAGCTGCAGCCGCTTGCCGATGAGGTGCGGCAGCGGCTGATCGACGTGGTGTCGCAGACGGGCGGGCACATCGGGGCCGGGCTGGGCGTAGTCGAGCTCACCGTCGCGCTGTGCTACAGCTTTGACTCGCCGCGCGACAAGATCGTCTGGGACGTCGGCCATCAGGGCTACCCCTGGAAAATCCTCACGGGTCGCAACGACCGCCTGCCGACGCTGCGCCAGCCGGGCGGGCTGAGCGGCTTCCTGCGGCGCGACGAGAGCGCGCACGACCAGTTTGGGGCGGGGCACGCCGGGACGGGGTTGTCGGCCGCATTCGGGATGGCGACGGCGCGCGATCTGCGCGCCGAGGACTATAAGGTCGTGGCGATCGTCGGGGACGGGGCGCTCACCTGTGGCCTGCCCTACGAGGCGATGAACAACGCCGGCCATTCAGGGCGCGACGTGATCATGGTGCTAAACGACAACGGCATGTCGATCGCGCCCAACGTCGGCGCGATCAACACCTACCTGGGCTCGATCATCGCCAACCCGATCACCGTGCGGATGCGCGAGTGGCTGAAGGGGATGATCGAAAAGACCTCGCACCTGATCGGCGGCCCCCGGCTCGTCGACTTCGCCAAGACGGTCGAGGAGAGTATCAAGAACCTCTGGTCGCCGGGGATGCTGTTCGAGGAGCTCGGGTTCCGTTACTTCGGGCCGATCGACGGGCACAACATCGAGGCGCTGCTCCAGACGTTCCAGCTCGTCAAGACGCTCAAGGGCCCGCGCGTGATCCACGTGATCACGGAGAAGGGCAAGGGGTTCCCGCTCCCCGAGCCCGACCTCGAGAAGTATCACGCCCGCGCGCCGTACGATCCCGTCACCGGCAAGCTCAAGCCGGTGAATCCCGGGCCGCCGCCGTGGACGAAGGTGTTTGGCGAAGCGATCACGCAGCTCGCGGCCGAGTATCCGGACCTGGTGGCGATCACCGCGGCCATGCCGTCCGGGACCGGCACGAACATCTTCCAGAAGAAGTGGCCGACGCGGTTCTTCGACGTCGGGATTGCGGAGGCGCACGCGACGACCTTTGCCGCCGGTCTGGCGACCCAGGGCGTTCGCCCCGTCGTTGCGATCTATTCGACGTTCCTGCAGCGGGCCTACGACAGCATCATCCACGACGTCGCCATCCAGCGGCTACCGGTGATTTTCTGCATGGACCGCGCTGGGATGGTCGGTGATGACGGCCAGACGCACATGGGCTTGTTCGACATCGCCTACATGCTGGCGGTGCCGAACATGACCGTCACCGCGCCCCGGGACGGCGCCGAGCTGATCGGCCTGCTGCGCTGCGCGTTGGCGCACGATGGGCCGTTCTGCACGCGCTACCCGCGGGACAAGGCTCCCACGGAGCCGCCGCCTGCGGCCGAAGTCGCCCCGGTGCCGTACGGGACCTGGGAGGTGCTGCGCAAGGGGAAGGATTGCGCGCTGCTGGCCGTGGGCGTGATGTGCCAGCCGGCGCTCGCCGCCGCCGAGGCCCTCGCCGCCGAAGGACTCGATGTCACGGTAGTGAACTGCCGGTTCTTGAAGCCGATGGACCGTGAGGTGCTGGACGCGCTGGTGCGTGAGCACCGGCTGCTCGTGAGCGTGGAAGACGGCACCGTCGTGAACGGCTTCGGCGCCACGCTCGCCGCCGTGGTGCAAGCCACCGCGCCCGAGGTGCGCGTCGTCACCCTCGGTGTCCCCGACCGGACCTACGAGCACGCACCGCGCGCCCAGCAGCTGGACGAGGTGGGGTTGACCGGGTCGGGGATCGCCGCCCGCGTCCGTGCCCTCGCCGCCGAGGAATCGCTCTCGCCGCGATGAACGTCGGGGTCGTTGGCAATCCCAGCTACCGCGACCTCGGGACCCTCCTTGCCACCGTAGCACAAGCGGCACCGCGGCTCGGGATCACCCTATACAGTGAAGCGCAGTTGCTGGCGCTCTGGCCCGAGCCCAAACCCCGCTCCTTCGAGCCTGGGCAGCCGCTCGACGTGCTGCTCACGCTGGGTGGGGACGGCACCTTGCTGCGCGGCGCCCGCAGCCTGGACGGCGCCAATACGCCGGTGCTCGGGATCAACCTCGGCCGCGTCGGCTTCCTCACGACCGCCTCGTCCCAGAGCCTGGATTGGGCATTGGACGCGCTCGTGCGCCGCGCTTACGCCACCGAACCGCGGCTCGCCTTGCTGCCCACACTCGTGGACAAGGAGGGCAAGAGCCGCAGCGAGCCCACGGTGCTGAACGACGTGGTGGTGCACAAGGGCGGCGTCGCTCGCGTCGTGCGCCTCCGGGTCTCCGTGGACGGCGACGACGTAGGCCAGTACAGCGCCGACGGCATCGTCGTGGCCACGCCGACGGGCTCGACGGCCTACTCCCTCTCGGCGGGCGGCCCGATCGTGGTGCCAGGTGTGGACGCGATCGTCGTGACGGCGATCTGCCCGCACACCCTCGCCGTACGTCCGCTCGTCCTGCCCGCGGACGTCGCGGTGTCGATCGAGCCGATCCCGCCCTGGACCGAAGAGGTGCTCGTCTCCTTCGACGGGCAGGTCAGCACCACGATCCAGCCGGGCGAGCGGGTCCTCGTCAAGCGCGCTGCGCGACCCGTACTGCTCATCCGGCTTGGCCCCGACGGCTTCTTCACCCGCATGCGCAAGAAGCTCCAGTGGGGCGACTTGAGCGACCGCGAGCGCCTGTAATCAGAACAGCTTCCGCCACGTCCGCAGCACGAGGCGGAACACCGTCGTTGCCGGCACCCTCCCCCCCGCGCCGCTGACAGTTTGTTCCACCGACATGCCCGCCTCGAGGCCGGGTCCGAGATAGCTCATCGCCCACCCGAGCCGCAGGAAGCGTTGCGATGTGCCAGCGTCCAGCACGCTCGCCGAGCGCGGCGCGCCGAGCCGCGCGGCCAATGCGGTTGAGTCCTGTGGGGAGATGAAGGTGTAGTGATCCCGTCGCTTGGTGAAGTAACTCAGCGTCGGCCCGGCACCGAAGGAACGATCCAAACGCAGCAGTGGGGCGAAGTCGACGGCCGCGTAATCCCCCGGCGCCCAGGCGAGCCTCGACAGGGTAGCGCGGGGCAACAGGAGAACATCCTCGGGGCCGACGCGTCTCGCCCGCGTCCCCGGGAGCTGGCGGGCGGCGCGGAGCGACAGGTTGAGCCAGAGGTGCCCGGCGACGGTGAGCTCTTGCGTGAGCCGGCCTTCCAGGTCGGTCTGATGATCACCCGAGGAAATGGCGAACAGGTCGTTGGGGGACGCCAGGTGCCCCGTAGGCAGGCGGACGACGAGCGCCAGCGTGGCCGCGTAGGGTGTTCCACCGGCTCCTGCCGCTCCTTCCCCTCCGCGGCCCGCCAGGCGCAGCTTCGCGGCGATTGCGACATCGCCGGCGAAGTAGCGAAGCCGGTTCAGCGTGTTGCCCACGGGGGCGAAGCCGTACGTCGTATCGGCGAGTAGCGAATCGAGCGCACTCCCCGGCCCGCCACTGTCGAGCGGCAGTCGCGCTCGGACCATCGCCCGCACCAGGGGCAGGAAGAGTTGCAGCGACACCCGATCGGTCAGGCCCAGCTCCGCGGTGAGCGGCGTGATACGCTGCTCGGCGTGGACGAACACTGTAGCGGGGAGGGAGGCGCCGATCGGCACGCGGCCCGCTGGTGTGTACTCCCGATCCCAGATGGTGATGGTCGGGTCGAAGGTGATGCGCAGCTGGCCGGGGCGCGAGACATCGGCGCGCTCGACCGCCTGGGCCGCGAGGCCGCACGAGCAGAGGAGGAGCGGGACGAGGGCGCGCATTAGCAGAACGGCATCCGGCGGGAGCCGGATGCCGTGTGCGGTACCCCGCGGTGCCGACGCGGTTCGCGTCAGGGAATGGCCCCCAGGCTCTTGTTGTACGTGGCGTTGATGAGCGAGATCAACGCGTTGGCCACGAGTTTATTGGACAGGGCGCTCGGGTGCACGCCATCCCGGCTGAAATAACTCCCGAAGGGTGCGCTCACCGCACCCGCCCCGGTGATTGTCGGGAAGGCCGGAATGGAGCCTGGGGGCAGCGTGGGGAACAGCGCGTTCGGGTCGAAATAGGCGAAGCCGCGGGCCGTGGCCTGGGCCGAGATGAAAGCGTTATAGGTAGTGACGGTTGCGACCAGCTTCCTCAGCTCGGCCGGCTGTACGGTCTGCGTTTCGGTGCAAAACAGAGTGTCGGCCACCCCGGCCTGCGCGGCTGCGATGAGAGGAATCCCGAGGGTAAACGGCACTAACACCGAGTCACCGATGGCAATCGGAATCACGGCCATGGGGGCGCACGTGTTGCTGACTGCGAATTTCGGGGGAAACGCCGCGCCTGGAACGAGACCGTTCTTGATAGCCCAGTAGGTCGATCCCTTGGAGAAGAACGGGATGAGCGTCACGTTGGCCACGCCGATCAACACGCCCCCACGCACGCTCGTCGTGGCGATGCCGTCCAGCATCGTGCGGTAGCTGGCCTTGAACGCTAGCGTGTCGGTGATGAGGGTCGTATCCCCTCCCGCAGTCGCCGCGGTCAGGACGTCGTTGTTGCCGATCCAGACCGTGACGAAGGTGGGATCTACCTTTTTCAGCATCCCCATCTGGGTGTAGCCACCAAGGAAAAACGTCGTGAGGGCGTTCGGGTGCGCCAGAGGGGTATTGAAGTTGTCGAGGATGCTGTAGGCGTACGCCCCCGGGACCGCCACGTTGTTGAGGTAGGGTGGCGGGACTGGCTGGGTCTCCCGCAGCGCGCAGCCGTTGGGGGGCGGAGGACCCACGCGGATAGGGGGGTTCGAGAACACTGAAATGATCGGCGGCGGGCAGCCGGCCTTGTTCATCAGCGGGACAAAAAACGGCGTGCCCATCTGCCGGGACAGGAGCACCGCGTAGGACTGCAGTTGGGTGCTGTCGTTGATCCCGCCCGACTGGAAGCCGGCCGTGATCGAGTTGCCCACCGAGACGTAGCGGTCGAAGAGCGGGTCCCGCGTCAGGTAATTCGCCGGCGTGAACAGGTTCTCGTTGTTGCAGCCGATCACCCCGAGCAGGATGCCGAACGCCGCCGTGCCGAAGAGCCTAGTCGTCCGCAGCATAGTGCGCTGTGCCTCTCGCTCAGAAGGTGTAGGCCAGCCCGAAGCCGAACAAATGGGCATGGAATGTATACAGGCCGGTGTTGCCGACGGCCGAGTCGGTGAAGACCCGCCCGCGCCGATCGTTCTGCTTGATGTACTGGTAGGCCACGTCCCCATGCAGGTTACCGCCCAGCTTGAAGCCCGCGCCGGCAGTCAACTCGTTGCGCCCAGCTTCGGGAAGCAGCGGCGTCACGAAGTCCGATGGCGACGCCGACGTGTGCACGAGGTAACCGGCCCGCAGGGTGACGCCGGGGTTGTACTGGTATTCCGTCCCGAGGCGGAACCCGTGGGTGTCCTTGTTGTGCGGGCTCAGCGATATGGTCGGCGTCGCGGCGTTCGCGAAGGCGATCGTCAGGGTGTTGAACCACCCCCAGACTACCTGCTGGTAATCGGCCATCACCGTCCAGTTGTCGCGCAGTTTGTAGGCGAAGCCGATCGAGCCCTGGTCTGGCAGCGTGATGGATGTCGTGGCCGCGCCGTTGGCGAAGGGGCCTCCCGCGAGAAACCCTGACCCGACCACCAGGTCGACCGGCGTGGCTACCCCGGTGACCGGGTTGTTCGGCGGCAGAACCAGATTCGTCGGGATTTGGGTGAACGCAACGTTGCCCGAGTAGTTGATCGTTCTCCGCGTGATGAAATGCCCACCGATCGACAGCCGCTCGTTGACCTTGATGATCGCCCCGAAGTTCGCGGCCATGCCGTTGCCGCTCGCGTTCAGGGCACCGTCGGCGATGTCGGTTCCGGTCGGAATCCCGAGCGCCGCGAACGAGAACGGCTGACCGGGCACGTTCACCGTGGACAGGTCCACCCGCTGGTGCAGTTCGACAGTGCTGTGGATGTAGGCGATGCCCAAACCGACCTTGAGCCAGTCGTTCACCTGTATCCCCACCGTCGGCTGCACGTAGATCGACTTGACCTTGGTGTCGTAGCCGAAGAACCGGCCCGGAAACCCGGCGGTCGGCCAGCGGGTCTCCAACCCGTAGGGGGCGTACACACCGATCCCAGCTGTGACCTTCGGACTCACGGCGTAGGTGAGAAAGCCGGCGGGCACGGGGATCACGGGATTGTCGAGATTGGTGTGCTGCCGCAGCAGGTCGTCGGTGAAGCCGCCCTTCGCCTGGATCAGCGTCACGCCGCCGCTCAGGTGGATGCCGGAGAGGCCCGCGAGCCCGGCTGGGCTGAAGAAGATGGCCGAGCCGTCGGCGCACGGGGTGGCGGCCGCGACGCCGGCGCGGCCCATGGCGCAGGTGTTGTGCTCGTAGATGCCGAACCCTTGCGCTCCGAGGAGAGAAGGGACTCCGGCGACCAGCAACACCGCGAACCGCCGCATACGTGTGTCTCCGGACTCGATGATTGGGAGATGGTGAAACCGGCCGGCATAGGGTAGCATTGGCCCGAATCATTGTCAAACCCAGTGCGCGCACCGGCTTTCGCTCTATTCCAATCCGTCTTCGGGTCCGCTCCGCGAGTCGCTGCCTCGGCGCCGGGTCGGGTGAACCTGATTGGCGAGCACACCGACTACAACGGCGGACCGGTCCTCCCCATCGCCATCGGCGCGCGCACCACCGCGGTCGCCGGTCCCGGTCGTGGGGGTGTGGGTGGGGGTGGGGGGGGCGGGAGCGCGCCGGACACGATCGAGGTCGTGTCGGCGCGGGACGGACTGCCGCTCCGCATACAATGGAAAGGGGATCTGCCGCTCGGCTGGGGCGCCTACGTGGCTGGCGTCATGCGCGAGCTGTGGACGCTCGGCGTGCGGCTACCGGAGGACAGCGCGCGGATCGCGGTGTCGAGCGACGTGCCGGTCGGGGCGGGCCTGTCGTCCTCGGCAGCCCTGACCGTTGCCACGGGCCGCGCGCTCGCGCTGCTGGCGGGGGCGCGCCTGGCTCCTCGGCAGCTTGCCGCCGTTGCCTACCGGGCCGAGCACGACCACGTGGGGGTGAAGTGCGGCGTCATGGACCAGACGATCTCTGCCCTCGCTCGGCCCGGGCACGCGCTGCTGCTCGAATGCGCCACGCTCGCCGTGCGGCAAATCCCGTTTCGGGGACGGCTGCTGCTTGTCGACACCGGGATGCGGCACGAACTGGCAAAGAGCGCCTATAACGAGCGGACGCGCGAATGTCGTGCGGCGCTCGAGCGGCTGCGCGTCGAGCTGCCGGAGCTGATCTGGCTCGCCGCCTGGCCGGCGGGCTGGCTCGCCCGCCTGAAGCGCGCGCTACCCGAGCCGCTACGTTCCCGGGCGGTGCATGTCGTGAGTGAAACCGCGCGGACGCGTTACGGGGCGCAGCTGCTAGCGCGCGGGCGGATGCACACCTTCGGACGCCTGCTGTACGAATCGCATGAATCCCTGCGGCGGCTGTATGAGTGCAGCACGCCGGAGCTCGACCTGGTGGTCGCCGCGGCGCGGCGTGCGGGAGCCCTGGGCGCGCGTCTCACGGGAGCGGGCTGGGGCGGAGCGGCCTTGGTGCTCGTGTCCCCTAAAAAGGAGCGCGTCATCGCCGAGCACATCCGGCGCGCTTTCGCGCGAGCTTACGAGCGCGAGCCCGAGATCACGAGCGTACGGGCTTCGGCCGGCGCCCG
>WNFF01012380.1_pt1 | contig 12002 bp, 7 predicted proteins | sample 5400441 | NCBI WGS metagenome assembly WNFF01 (sample SAMN13153345, study PRJNA577476) | soil metagenome | isolation source: 120 cm saprolite under Douglas fir tree site 2 hole 3 replicate 1 | place: USA:California | collected 2015-04-18
CCTGTGGCCCTGCTGGTCAGCGGATGAAGCCGCGGGCGCACGATCGGCGACAATCGAAAGCTGGGCCAGTTTCTCCGCTACGTCCGGCGTTAGCGCGCCCGGACGAAAACGCCATCCCCAATTGCCGTCACTGAGGGATGGAGTATTCATACGCGCCGAGCTGTCGAGTCCCAGCACGTCTTGCAGAGGCACGATCGCCATCTTGGCCGCTGACGTACATGCCGCGCGAATGAACGCCCATTGAATTCCATCGGCTGAGGGTCCCACGTACGCGGCGGCGGCGCGCTTTTCTTCCGGAGTCGCAATGGAGTTCCACCAGCCGAGAGTCGTGTCGTTGTCGTGGGTGCCGGTGTAAACCACGCAGTTGGGCTCGAAGTTGTGTGGCAAATAAATGTGCGCGCCGGGATCGCCAAAACCAAACTGAAGGACTTTCATCCCGGGAATTCCCAGGCGTTCGCGCAGGGCGCTGACTTCCGCGGTAATGATCCCAAGGTCTTCCGCAATGAAAGGCAGATTGCCGAGACGCGCGTGCAGGACCTGAAAGAGATCGTCTACGGGACCCTTGCGCCAGCGGCCCTGGACGGCCGTGGGTTCTGACGCGGGAATCTCCCAAAAACTTTCAAAGCCGCGGAAGTGATCAAGCCGGACGATGTCGCACGTTTGCAAGGCCCAGGAAAGGCGCTGCACCCACCAATCGTATCCGCGAAGCTTGTTTACGTCCCAGCGGTACAAAGGATTGCCCCAGCGCTGGCCGGTCGAGCTGAAAGCATCGGGCGGAACGCCGGCAACCACCGTAGGTTGCAGATTCTCGTCGAGATAGAAGAGATCGGGGTTGCGCCAGACATCGACGCTGTCATAGTTGACGAAGATGGCCACGTCGCCGACGATCTTGATTCCGCGCTGGGCGCAGTAGACGCGCAGCGCGCGCCACTGCTCGAAGAAGGCGAATTGAATCACACGCTCAACTTCCAGTTCGCGCTGCTGCTCCAGACCAAACCGGTGAAGCCCGCCGGACTCGCGCCGCGCCAGCTCTTTGGGCCACGAGCTCCAGGTCTTGCCATCGAACTTCTGCCACATCACGTTAAACAGGACAAAATCTTCCAGCCACCACGCATTCTCCTGCTTGAAAGTGTCAAAGCGGCGGCGATCGCCATTCTTGCCTTCCAGAAAGTTCTGCGCCGCTTCCTTGAGCAAGGGCAGCTTGAATGCTTTTATTTTGTCAAAGGGAACGCGGTCGCTGGACGCCGGAGCGCCGCTGAGCTTGTTGGGGGCAATCCATCCGCGGTCCGCCAGACGCTCCAGGCTGATGAGCAGCGGGTTTCCCGCGAACGCCGAGATGGCCGAATACGGCGAGTTGCCGAGTCCCGGCGGAGAAAGCGGCAAAAGCTGCCAGACGGTTTGCCGCGCCTGCGCCAGAAAGTCGGCGAAGCGGTAGGCTTCAGGCCCAAGGTCTCCGATGCCGCCGCGCGAAGGCAGCGACGTGGGGTGGAGCAGTATTCCGGCGGAGCGGTCCAACAACATAGTTCAAAACATCTGTCGGTTACGAGCGACTCTTGGTAAGGTTGTCTGTTTCAGCTTTGTTGACTTTTTTCTTGCCTTCTTTTTCCAGACGGCTTTCCAGATTGTTGATGAACAACTGCAGGGCCTCATTGCGCTTTTGATTTACGATCTGGTCGCGAATACCGTCTTTCCCTTTGGCGAATTTGTCGTCCGTGGTGGACGCATCTTCGCGCTGGCTCACGGAGATCACAAAAGCGGTCTGGCCGTTGGACAGCGGACCGCTGATCTCCCCCGGTTTCATCTTGAAAGCTTCCTTCGCGCCGCCCGACATGGGGCCAATCTCCGCCACCTGGCCGGAGCGCCCGACCATTTCACTACTCTTCACCGTGGCGCCCGCTTCTTTGGCTGCCTTGTTGAGATTGTGCTCGGCATGGGCGCGGTCGGCGAGCTCCTGTATCTTCTGCTGCAACATCACGGAGGAGCGGGAAACCTTGTAATCCTCGGTCACGCGGTCCTTGATTTCGTCGAATGCCGGAGTGCGTGCCGGATCGATTTTAGTGACCTTGAAAATGACATAGCCCTGCGCGTAACGCGCGGTCTGCGGATCTGATTTCTCGGTGGCGCTGAAGATGCCCTGCATCACTTCCGGGGAAGCGCCGATTCCGGGAAGCGAATCTGTCCGCGCGATGGGATTGCTCTGCACCACCTGGGCGTTCACGCGGGCCGCGGCTTTGTCTAACCCCTGGTTCTTGGCGAAAGACTCGGCGTCCTTGATCATCCGTTCCATCTCAGCGCCCGTCTTTTGCTGCTTGAGGTTGGCTTCTATGGAGCCCTGGACCTCGGCGAGAGGCTTTACGCTGGCCACATGCTTGTCTTCAGTCTGGATGATATGGAAGCCGAACTGGCTCTTCACCGGCTCGCTGATCTGGCCTACATTCTGGCCAAAAGCGGCGCTCTCATATTCCGCGACAAACTGCCCGCGGTGGCTCCAGCCCAGTTCGCCGCCGCTGTCTTTGCTGCCGGGATCATCCGAATATTTTTTGGCCAGCGCGGCAAAGTCTCCGCCTGCCTTGACCTGCTTCAACACGTCATCTGCCTTGGCGCGCGCCGCATCCACGGCCTTCTGGTCCACTTTGCCGTCTGGTCCCGGCTTGGGCGTTTCGATCAGGATATGGCGGGTCTTCACCTCGTCAGGCACGCGGTACCGGTCCAGGTGCGAGGAGTACTCGTTCTGAATCTCTTCGGGCGTCACCGTGGCTTTGCTCTGCGCGTCTTTATCGGGAAGCACAAAATAGCGCACCTGCCGCTTCTCCGGAATGCCGCCTAGATAGCGCTGCTGTTTATTGGACTCAAAGTAGGCTTTTAGCTCGCTCTCGGTGGGCTTGAGCTGCTTCTTGAGATCGTCTTGTTTCAGGAATGCATAGTCGAACTTAACTTTGGTGTTCTGGTCTTTGTAGAGCTTCTCGATTTCAGACGGACTGGCGTCCACGCCGGCCACGATCGTGCCCATTAACTTCCGGGCCAGCAGATCAAAGCGCATGCTCTTCTCGAACTCATCGGGCGTGGTGCCGCCCTGGCGAAGCAGCTCTTCGTACTTGTCCTGGCCGATCCACTTGCCGTCAGGAAAGAGAAATGGCCCATTGGCGCCGTTGCGCAACTCATCGCGCAACTCTTCGTCACTGACTTTGAATCCCATGCGGTCGGCCTCATAGCGGATCTCCGCTTCCTGCGTGGCTTGCTGCAAGGCGCGCTGCATCATGTAAGGCCGCAGGAAATCAGGAACCTGGCGCCCCTGCTGGCGCTCGATGTCCGCTTCCTTGCGCTGCACGTCGGCGACGGTGATCTCTTCGCCGCCAATCTTGGCGACAACGCCCGCGGTATTGACGTCGCCGAGATTCCCGGACGGCACCAGATACCACACCATGGAAACACAGATAAGCAGAAGGAAGGCGCTAAGAATAAATTTGACGGCCCGATTGCCGCTTTGCAAAAACCTGATCATTTTTTTGGAAACTCCAGCGAAGATCGAAAATTCGGAACTTCTAACGATTATATAGATATATAAAACTTACGCAGAGGTTCAAGCGGTACCTTGCTTTCAGGCATCCGACGAGCCGGATCCCCAGCAGAACAATCCCTTAGTTCTGGTGCCCCCGGGGGCGCCATTCGCCCCCATTCATTTGGTCGGGATCGCTGGGGAAAGCCGAAGGCCTCAAACCCGATCTGTCTCTCCGATCACGGCGATGACGGCGATCACGCGCGATCACTGCGATCAGACCCATTCCCCCACCCCCTACCCTTGATCACAACGATCACAATATTTGCTGGGTTTCCGAGGGGTCTATCACAATGAGATCACAATCTTCATTGGACTTGAGCGATCCGTCATGCACAAAATCCAGTATCCATGCGGCTTCCCACGATTTCGACCTCATCATTTCCGCGACCATTCCCGCCAGCTCTCAATTTCCAAAGGATCTAGCGGGGTTTGTCTTAATGCTTTTCCGATCACCCGATTACCGGATCACCCGATTCAAAACGGGTCAACCCCAAATCTAAAGGACTTACGCGATTCAACCCCGGGTCAACCCATGGGTTAACGGTCGTCAACCCCTGCTCAACCCAGGCGTTGAGTGCTTCAACCCCTGGGTTAGCGCATCAACCCTGACTGTATGTACCAAAAAGCCGAATGCCGCACACGGAAACTTCCGCTGCGGCCAATCTTCAAATACTATAGCAAAGAAAAGGCGAATTGTCAAGGAAAAAATGCGGGGAAAAATGCGGGGAAAAATGAAGGCGCTGCACGCTTGATCTTGAGACCACGGAGTCGATCCCTCACCGCCGCACCGAACTGTTTCGGCGTCCCCATACGGCCCCCGAGTGCTTCGGTTTCAGGATGGCACATCGCCCGGGGACGCATCCTCAAACACTCATCCCTTCAAACACTCGTCACTCGCTAGCGCTCGCATGCAGCGAGAGAGATTGCCCTAGAGCACCGGCATCTGGTCAATCTTCCTCTGCGCCCTCTGCGTCCTCTGCGGTAAAGGGTTTGCCGAGTCCCCGTTTGCGGCTTGCATCAAAAATTGAGAGACTCGGGAGCACTGTCGGCAGTGGAGAACGTAGCCAAAACTTCGCGACGCACACTGGTCCTGGCCGGCGCTGGGTACTTTGCCCTGCTTGCGGTCTTCTATTACATTGCCAGGTTTTTCAACCTTAAGCCGCTACATGACCATCCATTCTCCACGTTTTTTAGTTTTGCGCTGATCTTTGCTCCTTACTGGTTTCTGGGCTTTGGGGCTGGGGAGTTGTTCCGGCGTGTGCTGGCTGACGGCGCGGCCAGAATCGCCGTAGCGGCTTTGCTGGCCGTGCCTTACGCTGTGCTGGCACTCCCGCGCGGAGAGTTTCGCTGGAGCGTCGCGCTGGCCTTCGCAGGAATTGCAATGTTGACCTCGGCCCTCCTTCACTATTCGCCCAAGATCGGGAACTGGGCTGACTTCCTCGTGCTGGCGGCGCTGGGAGCGATCGTTGACTTCGGGCTACTGAGCACAAGCTGGCCGTTTGGCGGTGGGACATCCATCTGGCCCGGGGGACTCGGCGGCTTTCCCAAGCTTCTGATGATGGACCTGGCCCTCTATCTCTTCCTGGTGGTGAAGCCGGTGGACGGCGTGGGCTTCGACCTGGTCCCTAACCTCTCCGACGTCAAGATCGGTTTGCGCGAACTTGTTTTCTACGCGCCTATCGTAATTCCGGTGGGCCTGCTGCTGGGGTTTCTGCACTTTCACCAGGCGCTGCCGAAGCCGTTGATGGTTCCCGCGGCCTGGATCTTCACTTTTGTCTTTGTCGCCATGCCGGAAGAGTTCTTCTTTCGCGGGCTGCTGCAGAATTTGCTGGAGCGGCGTCTGGGACGGCACAAGGCGTTGATTGTCGCGGCAGTGCTCTTTGGACTCTCGCACTTCAACAAGCGCGCCGTCTTCAACTGGAAGTATGTTCTGCTGGCGACGATCGCCGGCATCTTCTACGGACGCGCATGGCGGGCGCGGCGACGGCTGTTCGCCTCCGCCATCACCCATACCAGCGTGGATACGGTGTGGTCGCTCTGGTTTAGATAGAGGCCAAAAACATTTCACCGCAAAGGGCGCAAGGTCGCGAAGGTCGCGTAATCCTGCTTTGCGTCCTTTGCGACCGTTGCGGTGAAAACTGTCTTTTTCAGATCAACGAAGTCATCGATGAAGGAAAAAAGGGACACGCTCCTGCGTGTCCCGCGTTCTCCATGCGAATCTTCAGTTATCGGCGATCGTGGTCCTCATAGCGATTGTGATAGCGATTGTGGTCGCGATCGTTGTATCCGCGGTTCCATCTCCAGCGGTCGTCGCGGTCATAGGACCTGAAGCGATCGTCGCGATCGTAGAACCTGAACCGGTTGTCGCGGTCGCGGTCATAGTCGCGGCGGTTGCGATCGTCGCGATCGCGGTCATTGTCGCGATAGCTGTTGCGATAGTTCCAGTTCCGGTCGTGGTCCTGTGCCGAGGCAAGCGCCGAGCCTCCGGTGATCAATGCGGTAAGAACGAGCAACATCCGTAAGCGATTCATAATTCCTTCCTTTCCAGCCCGGGGCCTGATCTCCGGCGCCTACTCAACCTTCGGCGCCGGTCAGGCCTGAGCTTCACTTCCCTCTTACTGAATAGGAACCCCGGGGGGTTGGGCTTGTTGTCGCAGAAGCCCTTTAGATTTGTGAAGTTTGATTGGGGATTGTTGGTAGATCCCAGCATCGTCGCGGCGCGCAGAGAGACGTAGCATGCTACGTCTCTACGGTGAAATTTTTAGGGTGACGACGCTCGGGAAGATCCGGCTTACTGCTGTTTGCGCACGTCACTGTCGATGACGCCGTCTTTGATGTGGATCACGCGGTCGGCATTCTCGGCGACATCTGGTTCGTGCGTGACCAGAACTATGGTGTTGCCCTTCTTGTGCAGCTCGGCAAACAGCGCCATGATCTCGTTTCCCGTCTGGGAATCAAGATTTCCCGTGGGCTCGTCGGCCAGGATGATGGAAGGCGTATTGACCAGCGCCCGGGCAATGGCAACGCGCTGGCGTTGTCCGCCGGAGAGCTCGTTGGGCTTGTGGTTCATGCGCGATCCCAGATCCACGGATTGCAGCGCCGCCTTGGCGCGCGCGATTCTAGCTTCCGCCGGAGTGCCGCTGTAGATCAGAGGCAGTTCGACATTGTGCAGCGCGGTGGCACGCGCGAGCAGGTTGAAGGTCTGGAAGACAAAGCCGATTTCCTTGTTGCGAATGCGGGCCAGTTCGTCGTCATCCAGTTCACTGACCAGATTGCCGTTGAGCCAGTAGCGCCCTTTGCTGGGCGTATCCAGACAGCCAATCAGGTTCATCAGCGTGGATTTGCCGGAGCCCGACGGTCCCATGATGGCCACGTACTCGCCGCGCTCCATGTTCAGGCTTACACCCCGAAGCGCGTGCACCTGTTCGGCGCCCATTTCGTAGGTCTTCCACAGGTCTTCCGTGCAAATCATGCTGTTTGCCGGTGGTCCCGTTCGTACCGCATTTTCGGGCCGCGACGGAATTGTCTACCTTCACACTGGAGCCGTTGCGCAACGTGCGCAGTACTTTGTAGCTACCGGTAATGATCTCATCGCCATCTTTCAGGCCGTCTTTAACTTCAATTTCGGTGGTCCCGGTCAGGCCCGTCTTGACGATCTGGAACTCGGCTTTCTTGTTCCGGATCACGAAGACGCCCTGCAGCTCTTCCTTTTCTTTCTTGGCCGTGGTGACTGGAGCGCTTGCCGGAACCGCCTTCGGAGCTTTGCTGTTTTGCGCTGCCAGATCGGCTTTGTCGCGGATAGTCAGCGCCTGAATCGGAATGCTGAGCGTCTGGCGCGAGGTGCCGGTGGTGATTTTTGCCGTGGTTGAGAGACCAGGCCGCACGTTCTGCGGCGGATCTTTCAGAGTGATCACGACTTTAAAGTCCTTGGCCTCCTGCGTGCTCGCAGTGCTTTGCGGAGTGGCCAGGCCGGTCGAGCGCACGATGGCGTTGTCACCGATCTGGGTGATTTCGCCATGGAATGTCTTGCCCGGCAGAGCGTCAATCGTAACCTCGGCCGGCTGGCCGATGGCGACATTGACGATGTCGGTTTCGTCCACGCGTACTTCTGCCGTAATCACGGCCATGTCCGCCACCGTCAAGAGAGTGCTCCCGGGAGAATTCTGGATTCCCATGACCACGGTCTCGCCTTCATGCACGGGCAGGTAGGTGACTACGCCGTCAAAAGGCGCGGTGTACGTGGTCTTGCTGAGTACGTCGCTGGCTTGCGTAAGGTTGGCGCGCGCCTGGCCGATGTGGCCTCTGGTCGAATCCAGAGTCGCTTTGGCCTGCGCCACGCGTGCTATGTCCTGGGCAACCAGGGCCGACGAAACCTCATACGCCGCTTTCTTGGCGTCGTAATCCGCTTTGGAAACTAACTGCGCTTTGTAGAGACCCTCGTAGCGATCGTAGTCCAGCTTTTTCGCGGCATAGTCCGCGCGGCTGCTGTTGAGTGTTGCCTGCGCGGTCTTCAATGCGGCATCAGCCGCGATCGCGTCGGTCTCATTGCTATCGACCGTTGCCCGCATTGCGGCAACGCCGGCGGCCGACTGCACGTTTTCCAACTGGGCGAGGACCTGGCCCTTTTTCACCTTCTGTCCTTCAGCCACGAAGAGATGGGTAATTCTTCCCATGGCGTTCGCGCCGACGTTCACAAAAGTCAGGGGCTTGATTTCACCTGAAGCGGTCACCTGGGAAGCAATGTCCTGGCGTACGACCTTGCCGGTCTGCACCGTAATTACGTTCTTCTGGGTATTCACGGTGAAGCCGACGACTGCGCCGCCGAGCACCACTATGATCCCGACGATGATCAGAATCTTTTTAGCCTTCATGAATCCTCTTCATTGGGGTCGCAGCATGCCAATACACTCAGTTATTACGCTGGTGAAGCGGAAAAGTTCCCTTACTGGCAGGCGCACGTACGCCCACGATCTCTGGGTGGAGAGTTTCATGCCGATTATAACGAGGTTGACTCCCCAGAACCAGCTATTCTCTCTTAAAAACGGCAGTAATCGTCCAGTCATTAACAAAAAACGACGAATATGCCGACATTCGCAAAAATAACTGCAAGAAAACCAGCTACAAACGTTCTAAAAATGCCCGTTCCGCGCCTTGCTTCGGGTGCTGCTACCGAATAGAATTAACATTACCCGTACTCTCGTGTAAGGAGTAATTCTGGTGATATTCCATAGCCTCCGTTTTCATCGTCTTTTTGCCCTTCTGATAGCTCTATTCCTGGGTACGATTCTGGTCCATGCCCAAAATTCGGGCGAGGCATCCGCAGCCAAGGATTCCAAGAAGCAAGGCGACACTTCCGCCCAGCAGGAGGAAGACCCGCTCAAGCGGAAGCCCAACAAAAAGCAGGACGAAGGCTCCCTCAAAGAGAAGATGGGCAAGGTCTATAAGAAGTGGCTCGACGAAGACGTTCGCTGGATCATTACCGATGAAGAGCTGTCAGCCTTCAAAAAGCTGGCCACCAACGCCGAGCGCGATCAGTTCATTGAGTCCTTCTGGCAGCGCCGGGATCCCACTCCGGACACCGAAGAGAACGAATTCAAGGAAGAGCACTATCGCCGTATCGCCTATGCCGACGAGCGCTTTGCCGCGGGCATTCGCGGATCACGCACCGACCGTGGGCGCATCTACATCATGTACGGCAAGCCTGATAGCATTGATGCCCACCCGGCCGGCGGTCCTTACCAGCGTCCGCAGGAAGAAGGCGGCGGATCAACTTCCACCTTTCCTTTTGAAGTCTGGCGCTACCGCTACCTTGAAGGCATTGGCCAGGAAATCGAAATCGAGTTCGTGGACGACTGCAGTTGTGGCGCCTACGAGATGACCTTGGACCGCTCGAAGAAGGACGCGTTGCTCCACGTTCCCAACGCCGGCTTGACCGACATGGAAGGCATGGGCTTGGCCAGCAAAGCGGACCGCTTCCGCGGCGTGGAAGCTCTCGGCCAGGGCTTCTTCAACCAGCAAAATAACACCAAGCAGTTTGACCGTCTGGAAACTTTCGCCAAGCTGAACCGGGCGCCGGAAATCAAATTCAAGGACCTGACGGAAGAAGTCGTCACCAGCAAGATCCGCTATAACCTGCTGCATTTTGACGTACGCGTCGATTTCGTAAAGATCACCTCGGACACGGCGCTGGTCCCAATCACGCTGCAAGTGCCGGTCAAGGAGATCACTTTCATCAACAAAGACGGCGTGCAGCGCGGAACGCTCAACATTCTGGGACGGCTTACCAAGATCACCGGGCAGATCGTGCAGACGTTTGAAGATCCCGTACATGTGGACATACCGGCCGAACTGCTGGAGAAGGAACTCAACGGCAGCCGCTTGTATTGGAAGGCCCTGCCCATGCGTCCGGGACGCTACAAGCTTTACATAGCGGTCAAAGACGTAAACGGCGACAAGATCGGCGTGTTCAGCAGAAGCTACGTTGTTCCCGACTACAGCGACGACAAGCTGGCTACCTCATCGCTGATCATGGCGGACCAGGTCGAGCCTGTGCCCTCGCGGGAGGTTGGGACCGGAACGTTCGTGATCGGAGCAAACAAGGTGCGTCCGCGGGTTCCGCCGTCTGACGGAAAGCCGGCCAGCTTCCTGCGGCAGCAGAACATCAACTTCTGGATGCAGGTCTACAACCTGGGCATTGACGAAACCACCAAGAAGCCCTCAGCCACGGTGGAATACCAGGTTGTGAATACTGCGACGAACCAGCCGGTAGTGGACTTCACCGAGACTACGCAGCAGATGGGCAATGTGGGCGAGCAGTTGACCCTGCAAAAAAGTCTGCCGTTGAGCAAGCTTGATCCTGGCAATTACCAGGTCATCATCAAGGTGAACGATCTGGTCTCGAAGCAAACCATTTCTTCGGCGCCGGAAAAATTCGCGGTCCAATAGCTGGAAGCCGCGGCTTCCAGCCGGAAGAACTTAAGGAGTCGCAAGGTGAACTCTCATCGGGACACTCTACAGCAGCCTCGCATAGATATGAGGCAAGAGGCCCGTCTCGACAGCCAGACCCACCAGCCGTCCGCCAGGGTGCGGCATGAAATAGTTAATACGGTTACAGGCAAATCGGTGGTAGACTTCACCACATCGACCCAGGAAATGGGCAATATTAGCGGGCAGATGACTTTGGAAAGAAGTCTCCCGCTGGACAAGCTCGGCCCAGGTAGTTATCAAGTCACGATTCGGGTGGACGATCTCGTCTCCAGACAGACAATTTCGCCCACCGCGAAATTTACGGTGCAGTAAGGGCTCCCAGGTAGCAGTGAAATGACCCGGAAACTTGGATATCTGATTATGGTCCTTCTGGTTGGCTCGCCCGCATTCGCGGCGGCCACCGGCGCCATTTCCGGATATGTGAAGACCAGCTCGGGCACCCCGCAAATGGGCGCCGTGGTTGAGATCTTTACTTCCGCGACCAAGCTTGGGACCGTGGTATTCACCAACGCGGACGGCTTCTATTCCGCCGAAAACCTCGCTCCCGGCACCTATCAGGTAAAAGTCACCGCCGCCACATTCCTGCCCGCGCTGCGCGAAGACGTGGGCCTGCGCGCGGGAGCGCGGGTGCTGGTCAACCTTACTCTGAGCACACTCTCTGACGCGCTGAAATTGCTTCCCGCCAGACGCGATGGCAATGCCGAACCCGATGATTGGCATTGGACACTGCGCTCCACCGCGAATCGTCCAATTCTCCGCGTTGTTGATGACGTACCTAAAGCCGCCTCGAAGGAGGAAGGCCATCTCGCACATCCGCTGACCGGAAGCGTTGCCTTTATCGCCGGATCGGAAGCGGATGGCTTTGGCAGTTCGTCCGACATGACCACGGCGTTTTCGCTTGAGAGATCGATGTTCTCGGCGGGCACGCTGTCATTCAACGGAAACATCGGCTCTGGTGGAGGCGCTCCCTTCGGCGTGCTGCGAGCGTCGTACGTTCACTCGCTGACCAACGGCGAGCCGACCGTCACCATCACCTATCGGCGCTTTGCGCAACCTGGAACATCTGTACAGAACTCGCCCTACGGCGCCATCGAGATCCGGACTTCCGACAACATGACCGTCGCGGGCTTCATTGATCTCGACTACGGCGCTGATCTGGAATCCCTGGAGTTCGCGAACAGAGTCACCGCGTTCCGGCCTTTTGGCGCCATGAAAGTGCATCTCTCGCCCGACATGGTGGTTGAATACCGCTACGCGACCTCCGCTCCCAACACGCGGGCCCTCAAAGGTTATGACACCGCGCCGGCCGATTTCAGCGAGTCCGGACCCAAGATGTCGCTGGCCGGCGGTCTGCCGCAGATCGAGCGCGCGCGTCACCAGGAAGTTTCAATTTCGCGCCGCCTGGGTAAGACCAACGTTCAGGCTGCCTATTACGCTGATCTCATTCGTGACATTG
>WNFF01013735.1_pt1 | contig 12002 bp, 9 predicted proteins | sample 5400441 | NCBI WGS metagenome assembly WNFF01 (sample SAMN13153345, study PRJNA577476) | soil metagenome | isolation source: 120 cm saprolite under Douglas fir tree site 2 hole 3 replicate 1 | place: USA:California | collected 2015-04-18
TGCTTCGGAAGGAGAAGGTGGCGGGGCGACTCCGGTATAGATCGCGGTGGGAGTGCCGCGATTTGACACGATGGCGCCGCTGAAGACTCCGTCGCGGTCGTAGCCATTGGGTGTGGGGGCGATTGCGATTGGTTCGTGATGCCAGTGAATCATGTCGGGGCTGGTGGCGTGTCCCCAGTGCATCGAACCCCAGAATGCGCCGTTAGGGTTGTACTGATAGAACATGTGGTACCGGCCGTCGACGTAGATTGGGCCGTCGGGATCGTTCATCCAGTTGGCGGCGGGCAGCAGGTGGAATTGCGGACGCAGGGGATCGTGGGCCAGTGCGGAATTGCTCTCGGCGGGGGACGCCCACCTTGGTGCAGACAGTGTTGCAGCGCCGGCAGCTAGTCCGGCCATGAAAGTGCGGCGAGAGAGATTCCGCATGGGGCCTCGTGGGTTCCACTTTACACAAAACCGTGGGGCATATGGGCCGGGTTTGGGGAGCCCGATTTACAACGAAGGACACGAAGGTACACGAAGGAGAGCCTTTCAAACTTTTGGGCACATATGCCCTGGCTGTTTCTTTGCCTTGCCGTGCGCTATCTGCGAAACTGACCACTAGCCACTTTTCATCATGGGCAAAATCCACGTTCTCTCCGAGGTTGTTGCCAACAAGATTGCGGCTGGCGAGGTGGTGGAGCGTCCGGCGTCGGTGGTGAAGGAGTTACTCGAGAACTCGCTGGATGCGGGAGCGAACCGGATCAAAATCAGCGTGGAGGCGGGTGGGAAGAGGCTTATCCAGATTACGGACAATGGCTGCGGAATGGTGCGGGACGACGCCATGCTGGCCTTTGAGCGGCATGCGACTTCGAAGATCAAGGATGCGGAAGACCTGTTGAGCGTGGGGACGCTGGGATTTCGTGGGGAGGCGCTGCCTGCGATTGCGTCGGTATCGCGGTTGCGGCTGGAGACTTGCGCGGCGGACGACGCGGCGGGGACTGTGGTCGAGATCAATGGAGGGAAGATTGCGCGGGTGGAAGAGGCGGGGCTGCCGCTGGGGACTTCGATCACGGTGCGGGATCTCTTCTTTAATACGCCGGCGCGGAAAAAGTTTCTGAAGGCGGAGTCTACGGAGTTGTCGCATATTGCGTCGCTGGTGACGCATTATGCGCTGGCGCATCCGTCGAAACATTTTGAGCTGCATTCGGCGACCAATGCCATGTTGGTTGCGCCTCCGGTGGCGGGGTACAGCGAGCGCGTGTATCAGGTGTTTGGGAAGGAGACCCTGGACCAGTTGATTCCGGTGGCGGCGGTGCAGCCTTTGGAGCATGTCGGGTTGCCGCAGCTTCCGCCTTGGCGGCGGAAGGTGGAAGACGAGGAGGTGGACGAAAGCGGGCGAGGCGCCCGCTCCACATCACCGGGAGAGATGCGGATTCATGGGTTTGCTTCGAAGCCGGAGATTCAGAAGCTGAATCGGAATTCGATTTTTGTGTTCGTGAATGGGCGGCTGATTCGGGACCGGCTGGTGCAGCATGCGCTGACGGAGGCTTACCGGAACATTGTTCCGCCGGCGGTGTATCCGGTGGTGCTTCTGTTTCTGGAGTTGCCGGCGGGCGAGGTGGACGTGAATGTGCATCCGTCGAAAACTGAGGTGCGATTCCGGCAGCAGACGGTGATGCATGACTTCGTGCGGGATACGGTGCGGGCGGCGTTGATGAAGGCGCGTCCCGTGCCGCAGTTCACGAGGGAGATTCGGGCGCATGCGACGGCTTCGGCGGGGCTGACCCCGGGAGCAGAGTGGGAGCCGTCATCAGGTGCTGCGGGCGATGTTTCAAAGGCCCCACTTCTCGCAACAGACGCGAGAAATGGGGCACCCTATGCACCCTATGGCCCAGCGACTGGCGGGGGATTTGCTTTGCAGGCTCCGGTGGCGCCGGCGATGTCAGCGCGCTTTCAGTTCGAAGGAGGAATTGCGGTCGAGGGGAATGCTGCGATTCCGGTGGCGCGGGGGCTGGAGTCGATTCCTATCGGACCTGCGATTCCGGATAACGGGTGTGCACCGGCGTTGGACGTTCGTGACGAAGAGCCTACGCTGGCTTCGTTGACGACGCTCCGTCCGCTGGGGCAGATTCGGAATTCGTTCATCCTGGCGGTCAATGAGGATGGGCTGTGGATCATCGATCAACACGTGGCGCATGAACGCGTGCTCTTCGAGCGGGTGCTGAAACAGCGCGCCGTGCGGCGAGTGGAGAGTCAGCGGTTGCTAATGCCGATTGTGCTGGAACTTTCTCCGGCGCAGCAGGCGGTGTTTGCGGAGATTTCGGATGAGTTGCAGCACAACGGATTTGAAGCCGAACCATTTGGTGCGCGCAGTGTCGCTGTGAAAGTTGCGCCGGCTGGCGTGGACGCCGCCGCAGTCGAACACATGCTGCATGAGTTGCTTGATCAGATCTCGCGGGAGGAGCAGTCGCTGAATCTGGAAAAAATTCGGACGCGGATTGCGGCGTCAATCGCATGCCACGCCGCCATCAAGGTGAACATGCCGCTGGAGCAAAACAAGATGGAGTGGCTGCTGGCTGAACTCGCGAAAACCGATCATCCGATGTCTTGTCCGCATGGCAGGCCGGTGGTGCTGCGGTATTCTGTGAAGGATATTCAGAAGGCGTTTAAGAGAATCTAGTTGTCAGCTGTCAGCTATCAGCTATCAGCTCTCAGTGAAAGGCTCACTGGGTATTCGGGAGCTGATATTGGACGCGCCGGATTCTTCGCTCCGCCTGAAAGACGGCTGCGCTCAGAATGACGCCTTATGTTTGATGTGGCTGAGAGCTGATGGCTGAAAGTTGACAGCTGTTTTTTATGACCGATCAGGAACTTCAACAACAACGGCGCGAGAAGTGGCGGCTGAATGGCAAGGCCATTCGGACGATCGAGGAGTGTCGTGCCTTCATCGAAAGTGTCGGATTCTGCATGATGTATCCCTCACGCCCGGCGCTGCCTTTACCTACGTTCATGGGTGCGTTTGTGGGTTCGGAGGAGCGGCTTCCTACATGGCAGCATGCGTACTCGGATCCGCGGGCGGCTGAGGCTACGGGCCTGATGGTGCGTCTGTTGCGGGAACGGGCGGCTTACGAGGCGAATCTATTCGACGAGAACAATGCGTTTCTGGTGGCGGCTTCGGTGTTTCCTTACTTCTATGCGCTGGTCGGGGAGCGCAATCCGAAACTGGCGCCGAAGGCGGGGTCGCGATCCCAGTATTCTGCCCTGGCCTGCGATGCGTTCGAGCTGATCCGGCGGGACGGGCCTATTTCGAAGCAGAAGATGCAGGAAGCGCTGGGCGGAAGCGTTTCACTTGCGGCGTTGGACAAGGCGCTGGGTGAGTTGTGGTCGAAGCTGCGCATCACGCGGGTGGACTATAACGCGAGCGAGGGTTCGTATTGGGATGTGCTCTACCGCTGGGCGCCGGACGCGGTGAAAGAAGGCGTGGGGCTGTCGGTTCCGGAGGCGCTCACGGCGTTGATCTCGAAGTATTTGGACTGTGCGATTGCGGTCGAGCAGGGGGAACTGGAAGCGTTCTTCGGCAACTTCGTGGCGCGGTCGAAGGTGAAAGATGCGGTGAACGCGCTGCTGGCGGCGCGTGAGTTGAGCTTTGTGCATGTGGGTGGGAAGTCCATGCTGCAGATTACTCCGGCGAAGGTGGCTGTTGTTCCGACTGCGCGTCGGGCTGTTCGATGAAGGAGCCGGTTGCGTGAAAACTCTCTCTGACCGACTGCTACCTCAGCGGCTAAATCCGGATTGATTTTGCCGCGCTTGCGGCGCTGGCTCGAAGCCGCCCTTTCAAAGCAAATTTCGCCGCGCCTTTTCGCGATAACTTTCGCTGCATTATTTTAAGAGCTCTTTCGCCGTATCCTTTCAAAACAAATGGATCCAGCTCTTTCCCGACCTCTCAGTCTGCCAGTCTATCGTGGACGGCTTGCGCCGTCGCCGACTGGACTCTTGCATGTCGGGCATGCGCGGACGTTCTGGGTTGCGTTCCAGCGCGCTGGGCAAAATCGCGGACAACTGATTCTGCGGAATGAAGATTTGGATTCCCAACGTTGTCGGCCCGAATTTGTCGCGGCGATGCTGGAGGATTTGCGGTGGCTGGGACTTGCTTGGGATGAAGGGCCGGATTGCGGCGGGCGGTTTGGGCCTTACTCGCAGAGTGAACGTCGGGGCTACTATCTTGCGGCCTGGGAGAGGCTGCGGGATCTCGGGATGATTTATCCATGCACTTGTTCGCGCAAGGATGTGGCGCAGGCGGCATCCGCTCCGAACGATTTCGACGATGAGCCGGTTTATCCGGGGAGGTGCCGGCCGGAGAGCAAGGAGCGGAGCTTCGCTCCGCCTGGCCGGGTCGAAGACCCGGCCCCACACAAGCACGGCGAGGCGGCTGTCTCTACGTGGGCTGAGCCTACGGGGGTGAATTGGCGGTTTCGGGTTCCTGACGGAGAAGACGTGTGCTTTGACGATCTCCATCTTGGGCCACAGCGGATTACGGCTGGGCGGGATTTCGGCGACTTCATCGTTTGGCGGCGGGATGGTGTGCCGGCGTATCAGCTGGCCGTGGTAGTGGACGACGCGGCCATGCGGGTCACGGAAGTTGTGCGCGGGGCCGATCTGCTCAAATCCACAGCACGGCAGATACTGCTATTCCGGGCGCTGGAATTCCCCAGACCTGCGTATTATCACTGCGACCTGATACGCGATGAAGCTGGAGTGCGCCTGGCCAAAAGGCACCACTCGCTGAGCATCCGGAAGTTGCGGGCGTCTGGACGCTCGGCAGAAGAGGTGCGGGCAGGAGTTGCCTGCCCGCGTTAGCTGAGTCAGGTTCGGCCAATCACCGATGCCTGCGAATGTCTACAGCGATCGCAGGAAGTTCAGCAGATCCTGCTGATCGTGCGGCGACAGGTTCCGATAGTTCTCAACCACCTGGTTTGCCTCAGAGTCCGGATACTGTCCGTCTCCGCGGCTGCGATGGGAAGTAATCGCCTTCACCAGGTCCGCAGTTCTTCCGTCATGGAGGAGGAAGGTGCGCTGTCCCAGGCCCCAGAGCGGCGCCGTCCGGAATTCGTCGCCGGCGGCTGCGCCCTGGCTGATGTTGTCGGCAAGCTTTGGTCCCATGTGATGAAGCAGGAGATCAGAAAAGAGGTTCACCGGAATGTTGCTGAGCGCTGTGACCGACGATTGCCCGGTTGTGAACGAGGGGGTGTGGCAAAGGGCACAACCAACCGTCTGAAAGATTTGCGCTCCGTGCCGTGTGGAGGAGTTCGACGGACCCGGTTGTGGCTGGTCGAGGAAACGCATGAAAGCGGTGAACTTCAAGACATCGCTGGAGAACCCTGGTCCGGGATCGTCAAAGTTCGTCGCGTCCTCCGGAGTGCCATTGACAACGCAGCCCGGTGTTTCGTCGCGTTCGTTGGGAAACAGCTCGTTGGTTACGCCCATTTCCACGTTGTAGGCTTCGCCGGCAAATATCTCCAGCGACTTGTTTTGCGCCTTCCAGCCGAATCGCGTGACGGTACCATCGTTTCCGCTGGTGTTGGCGCCGCCGCTAGGGCTAAGTCTGTTGGGACGACCGCGGACTCCGAGATTGCTCTTGCGGTCGGCGTTTGTGCTCACCTGCGCTAGGATGGCAGACTCGGGAATCGATTCGATCAAACCGCCGCCAAACACAGGAGTCGGAATGCGGAAGATGAGGTTTCCAGTGTTCGCCGCTCCTTGAAAGTCCGGTTGCGAAAGGTTGCAGCTCTTGGCGTCGCTGCGCCCGGAAATCGTGAACAACGCATGCACTCCCCCATCGGGGGTCCGCAGATCAGACCGATAGGGAAAACGCGCCTCACGCACAGGCCCGTTGCTGGTGATAAAGAACGGGACGCTATTGCTCGCGCCCTGCTCGGTGGCGGCGGAGACCTGGGGGTTCGTGAACGGACTCGTGCCACCGGTCGCCGGCTGTGCGTGGCACTGACCGCAACTTTCTGCGTTAAATCTTGGTCCGAGTCCGTTCCCGGTGTCAGGCACCGAACCGGTAACCGACTGTATCTCCAAAAAGTCATCAAGACCCGAGATAAAGGAGGCTTTCTGGCCGTTAGTGAGACCAGCGATCGGCTTGCCGGCGCCAGGAGCGCCTCCACGGACACCAGGGTCGGTGGCAACAGACTGGGCCTTCCCCAGTCCGGTCCAGCCCAACATCGCGACGAAAAGCAAGGTTGAAAATCGGAATTGGTTGTTTGATGGGAGCTTCGCTACGCGGAGGGCCTTCATTTTCCAAAACATAAACTCTCCTTGGGGCCTTCGGCAGGTCCTGCTGGGAGGCATTTACCGGCCTCCCGCGGCTGATCGAGAAGCGGCGGGGTAGTGACGGCATTCTGGTACGTGCATGAAAATCCGGCTAGGTTCCCAAAGGACGGGTAAGTCCAGTCACAAGGCTTAGGTCTCGCAGTGCCCAGGTGGACGAGGTTCCGGCGTACTTAGCTCTATTGCCTATTGCCCTTTGAAGGCGGGTGTGCGGCGGTACGTCGATTTCTCTCGAAGTGTACAATCTCTTACTTCGTGATGAATGACCATTCCATCGGACACACTTCGCCAAGCAAACTGATTATTGCTATTGATGGGCCGGCGGGCGCGGGCAAGAGCACGATCGCCTCGCGGTTGGCGCGGAAGCTCGGGTATGTGAATCTCGAGAGTGGGGCGATGTACCGGGCTCCGAGCCGACGATTGGGGGCAACCGCACGCTGCTGGATGGGCATGATGTGTCCTCGCGCATCCGCGAGCGGGATGTGACGGAGGCGGCTTCGCGCGTGTCGGTGCATCCCGCAGTGCGGGAGTGGATGGTGGCGAAACAGCGGGAGATGGGAGCGGGTGGCGGGGTGGTGATGGAAGGGCGCGACATCGGAACGAAGGTCTTTCCGGATGCCGATTTGAAGTTCTTCCTCGATGCGGATCCGGTGGTGCGGGAGCAGCGGCGGATGCAGCAGCAGAAAATCAAGGGCGAGGTGGCCGCAAATCTGGCTGCGGAACTGCGAGAGCGCGACCGGCGGGATCGGACGCGGGCAGCGTCTCCGCTGGTCGCGGCGGGAGATGCGGTGGTCATCGATTCTACGCAGTTAAGCGAGGATGAGGTGCTGGCGCGGGTGGAGAAACTCGTAGCCGAGAAATTGCCGGGGTAGATGCCTCCGGACGTTGTTGGAAGACGGTAGGGATGCTTCGACTCCGCGGAGAGGATCGCTTTGCGCTCCTCTCCGCTGCGCTCAGCATGACAGTGCGAATCAATTCTCCGTGGGTTCGACTTTTTCTTTCGGGGCTGGCAGGGACTTGCCGGGCTTCCCTTGTTTCGGGCCTGGCACTCCGCCAGTGATGCCGCCGGGTATGCCTTCTTTCGGCCCGCCACTCGTAGGCGCCTTCCGAATCTCGATGCCGCCGTGCTCGTTGTTGATCACCAGGTGGGCGGTCGGGGTGCCGACTGAGCCGCTGGCGGTGCCTTCGCGATCGCTGTTGTTTACTTTTAACTCAGGGAAGTCGGACCGAATTTCTCCGTCGCGGGTCCGCGCGTCAATGCGGAAGCCGGGCTTGTCGGGGACTCCCAGTTGGATATCGCCATTGCGGTTTTCGATTTGCACGTTGCCGAGCGAGCGTAGGTTGACCTCGACAGCGCCATTTTGATCCTGCAGGCGCACGTCTCCAGAAACGCCGTCGAGGGTGATGTTCTTGGATCGGGTGGTCAGGCGCAGGGGGCCCGTGATTTGCGCGGCGCGGAGATCGTCGGAGTCGAGATTGAGCTCGCCATCGATCTTGGAGAACTCCATATCGGTGCGTGACGACTTGAAGGTTACGGTCTTGGCGATGCGGGCGAGTTTCACGCTTTCGGAGAATTCGCCGTCGAGCTGGACCGAACCTTTCACGTCGGTGACGGAAGCTTCGTTGAGGCGGCCCTCGACGTGCACGTCGCCGGTGACCTGTTCGATTTTGCCGGAACCCTTCTCAAGGTTGAGCTTGACGTTGCCGGTAATATCTTCGATCGACGCATCGCCGTGCTGGGTGGCGATGTCGACGTTATTGCCGCGGACGGCGATGGTCACATCGCCACGGCGGGAAATAATATTCACGGCGGCTTTGCGGGGAAGTGAGATGTCGAGATCGGTGATCACGGGATGGTCGCCGGCGGCACCGGTCTTGGCGTCGAGAGTGACCAGGCCGCCGATTGTGGTGAGGATAGCCTTGGTTTCTTCGTTGTACTTGTTGGCGTCGGTCTGATTGTCGGCGCCAATGCGTTTGCGGACGCTGACGGTGATCTTGTTGCTGTCGTCATTGCCGGCGTGAATGCTGACGGCTCCGTGCTCGTCGAGTACTTTCAGCGAGGCTCCGGCGGGAAAATCCTGTTCGAGGTGGTCGTCGAAGTTAAAGGACTCGCCGAAGAGGTTGTTGAAGTCCTCGTCGTCGATGTTGATCTGGTCGCGGAGGCCTGTCCAGTTGAAGCGGGAGGCCTGGGTCGCGATCAGACCGCAGACCACGACCACCACGACCAGGAAGATTCCTCCGGCGCCGATGCCGGGGGGATTCGTTCCTTCGCGCTGGGCCTGCTGGTATTCAACCAGCTTGATCACGCCCCACACGATCAGCAGCGCGGGCCAGTAGTGGGCGAACCACGTGCCCAGGCTCTTCCAGGCCAGCATATGCAGGTTGCCGAGGAGGAACACGACGCCGAGGATGATGAGCACCACCGGTCCGGCAAAAGAACGGCGGCGGTGCCGGCGCGGCGGCGGAGTTACGGGTGTCATGGGAGTGACGGGACTAGACATTGCGCACCTCCCCGGAAGACGGCTCGGTTGAAGGTGGAGGGGGAGTCTGTGGCGGAGTGGCCGTAGGTGGACCCGGCGGCAGCGGGCCAATGTGACCTTGCGAAGAAGCGGTGCTTTGCAAGAGCTTCACGATGCCGACGACCAGAAGCCAGGCAGGCCAGGTACGGCCGAGGTCGGCAATGTCCATGCTCGCGAGCAGAAAGAGAACGCCGGTCGTGAGCACCATGGCTGGACCCATGAGCCAGCGAGTGCGGCAGCGGCCGCAGACGCAGGTTTCGCTCGTTCGCTCCCAATGGCGGTAAAACATCCATGCGCCAAGGAAGATCAGAATCAGGGGCCAGTAGCGCTCGAAGCCATACTCCATGAAGCCCATGGTGTGGAGCAGGAATAGCACTCCCATGCCGATCAGGACTACGGCACCGACCGGGACTTTGCTGGGCTCGAATTTCTGGCCGGCTCCGAAGGTCTGACCGAGGCCGAGGGGATCGGGCGCGGGTTCGCCCATTTGAATAGCCTTGGCCGTCCGTACTGCGTCGATGATCTGGTAGACGTAGAAGAACGCGATACCAAAGCCGAAAATCCAGTCCCAGCTTCCGGCGTGATTAACGCCAAAGATCAGCAGTGCGAAAATTACGAGATGGGCAAGTCCCTTGGCGTATTGCGAGGTGTAGACCGCGCCCACACCGAAGGGGAAGAATCCGGCAAGAATTCCGGCGACAGCGGGGTTCGGGCCAGAGGCTGGGCCGGGTTGAACTTTCAGCCCCAGACCTTGATCCATGAATTGCTGGTAGCCGGTTTGTGGTGGTGTTGGCGGCACGAATCCCGCTGCCGGGGCTGTGCCTTCCATGCGTGCGGCGAGGCAGGCCTCGCAGTAGATCACTCCGCGCACGTCGCGGGTGCAGTTGGTGCACAGTGGCTTGCCGCAGGTGCGGCAGAAGGCCACTGCGGCAATCTCGTTATGAGTGGCGCAGTTCATACGAACCTCCTGTACGTGGTCACCGACACTACAGGTAGATCGTTCACAGACGGACCCAGAGGAGCGCAGGCCAGGATCAGATTGTTTTCCGTCTGGCTGTAATTGCGCTCCTGCTTCTGTTCGGGCTCTTGACTGGTGTCGTTCTTGCGGTCTTTTTGCTTGGCTGGTCCGGGCTCCGCGGGCGTCAGGTTGCGCTTGAATCCGCGCACGCGCGACTGCACCTCATAGACGAGCCGGATATTGTCGTAGTAGCGGACGACGCGGGCCTGGGTGCTGTAATACGTGCGCCGCAGGGCCGCGGGCCGCAGGCTGATCTGGCGCAGGTCGGAGGGTTTCACTCCGGCTACGCTCAAGGCCACTGACAGCGAAAAGAAAGCCATGCCGAACGACATGGCAAACCTTGGCTGCCTGACGGTGGCCCAGATCGGTTGCATCGCGTCTGAGAACCAGGCCTGCACCTTCTCCGGCCACGAGACACGTGGTTGAGTCGAACGTGCAGGGGCACGCAGACGATCGCTTGCGATCCCCGTTGTCGACGCCAGAATGTTCTCGACCAGGCCGGCTGGAGGCTCCACCTCCGTGAGACCCTTCAGCCAGTTGCGGCCCGCCACAGATTCGGCGAACAGCGGCCCGCACGCGGGACATGCCCGGGAGTGAGCCTGGAAGCGGTCGAGTTTTGCGCCGCTCAGGAGGCCGTCTAAGGCGTCCGTGAGCAGGCCGTCAAACTCATGACACTGCATTCCGTTGCTGGTCTGTTCTGGCATCACATCACCTGCCTATAGGTACGTTGCAGAAGGCGAGCTAGTTCCGCCCGGCCTCGATTTATTCGACTTTTCACAGTACCCTCCGGTACCTTCAAAACGGTAGCGATTTCGCGGTAGTCCATATCCTGTAAGTCCCTTAGAATCAATGCTTCACGCAGCTCTGGCGACAGTTTGCCGAGCGCCGCGTGGACGGTCTCCCCGACCTCCCGGCTGCGTACGTGGGCGTCGGGCGGCGCAGATTGGTCCTGGATTTGCTCAGAGAGGGGTTGGGCGTCCTCATGCTCGGAGGTGGCGCCGTCGATGGAGTCGGTCATTCGATCCTGTTTCGTCTTGCGGAAATGGTCGACCAGCAGGTTCCGCGTGATGGTGGTGACCCAGGTGAAGAAGGCGCCCTTTGTGTGGTCGTAGCTGGGCAGCGTGCGGTACATCTTGATGAAAACTTCCTGGGTGAGGTCTTCGGCATCGTCGCCGGATCCGGCGAAGCGATAGCAGATGTTGTAGATACGGCGGTTGTAGGTCTGAACGATTTCCTCCCAGGCGGCGGCGTCGCCGGCAATACAGCGTCGGACTAGCATCGCAACGACCTGGACGTCTTCCAACCCGTGCTCCCCGGAAATGCTGGTGATCACCGCCGACAGGGGCCGACGTGGGACACAATCCGACGAGAACCTCGTCCCCGCTTCGACCCCACAAGACAATACGGCGATGTGGAGGGTAAAGTTCTCGGCTGCAAGTTTATGTAAAACATGGAATTGTAGCAGCGGGGAGCGGAAGCGATTTCGGAGGACTTGTTTTCTTACGCTGCCGGCGAAAATCTTGAATCGCAGAGAGCGCTAAGAAAGGCCGCAGAGATCGCGGAGAAAAGCTGTCAAACGAGCTGAAGGCAACTGCAGCTGAAGAACGGCTGCGCTCAGGATGAAGCCGTGTTTCTGGTTTCAGGTCTCATGTTCGCGCTTCGTTCTCGCCATTGGACTCCGGTCATTGAAACGCGTTCACGAATCACTGCGCCCGAGTTGGCTCCATGATTCGGAGGACCGGGTGGCCGTCGAGGTTCTGCAGGGGGAAGTAGACGAGGTGAGTCTCGGGATCGACGGAGACAGTGTGACCGTGGGGCAGGAAGAGCTTGCCGACCAGCGTTAGAGATTTTCCGTTTTCGCGAAACACGGTTACGTTTCCTGATTCGGCCGAGACATAGAGTTGCTTGAGGCCGGGGTCGAAGGCGAGGACGTCGGGGTCTTCGCCTACGTCGTGCACAGAGAGTACTTTCATCGTGGTGAGATCGACGACGGCCAGCTTATGGTTTTCCTCTCCGGCAACGAAGGCGAGGCGGTTCGCAGGATCGAGAGCGATGCCGTGCGGGCTCTCGACTCCTGGCAGTGGATATCGAGCGATGATCTTTGCGGTTGCTGGGTCAATTGCCACCAGTTCGTTTTTCTCGTGAACGGC
>WNFF01004029.1_pt1 | contig 11998 bp, 14 predicted proteins | sample 5400441 | NCBI WGS metagenome assembly WNFF01 (sample SAMN13153345, study PRJNA577476) | soil metagenome | isolation source: 120 cm saprolite under Douglas fir tree site 2 hole 3 replicate 1 | place: USA:California | collected 2015-04-18
CCACGGGCAGCGGCCACGCGACGAACCTCTATGTCGAGCGCCCGAACTTCGAATGGGTTCGGGTGAAGAGCTTACAACTCGCTTCGATCTCCCGTCGGCCAAGAGCTTCGCGACGACCTTCTGTCGGAACTGCGGTTCACCATTACCTCGTCACACACGCAGCGGCCGTACTGTTGTCGTGCCTGCGGGATCCCTGGATGATGAGCCGTCAATTTCGCCCCAAGCGCGTATCTTTTGGGAGTCGCGCGCGGAATGGGCATGTTCAGATGCAGCACCAACATTTGTGGCGTATCCCGATTGGTGGAAATGATGCCGTCTAACAACGCGTTCGAAGACCGACGCTCGAAAGCGTCGCTTCGCTCGCTTTCTCGCACCGCTCAACGCGAACGTTGGCGTCACAATGGACGCTCCCTTTGCCAGGTTTAGCACGATGAGTACACGCACTGCCTCATGCTCCTGCGGTCAACTTCGAGTTAAGGTGCAGGGAGAGCCCCTTCGCGTATCTGTGTGCCATTGTCTCTCCTGTCAGAAACGAACAGGTAGCGTATTCGGCGAGCAGGCTCGTTTCGATCGTTCTGGGTTCAAAGTCACGGGCGCGGGAACTGAATACGTCCGCGTAGGAGATGAAGGAACAAAGTTCACGTTTCGCTTCTGTCCCGACTGCGGTGCCACGGTCTACTACACTGCCGAAGGGCGCGACGGTGTAGTTGCCATACCTGTCGGTGCCTTCGCAGACCCGACCTTTCCGCCACCGACTGTATCGGTCTATGAGCGCAGAAAGCACTCGTGGCTTCAGGTGCCCGTTGAGCTCGAGCATATTCCGTAAGCCAAGACGTGACGCCTAACCCTTCGCTCCAGCTGACGTGCTACGGCCTGCGGCCTTCGCTCGCGGCTGAGCTCAAGCGTTAAACGGCAGATTTCTCGTGCTGGGGTCGCAGTGATTTCGTTGGCGTACACACGGACTATGGAGACCTACAACCGGTGGATGAATGACCGGCTCTACGACTGCTGCAGTAAGCTATCCGACGAGGAGCGAAAGCGCGATGTGGGTGCTTTCTTTAAGTCGATACACGGCACCTTGAATCACCTGCTGCTTGGTGATCGAATTTGGCTTGGTCGTTTCATCGGCAAGCCCTTTGTCGTGAAGTCATTGGACCAAGAGCTTTGCTCTGACTTTCCTCAATTGCGATCGGAACGTAAGGCCACGGATGTTGAGATTTCAGACTGGATTTCCTCTCTTTCTGAAGCCGATCTTGCCGGTGAGTTGTCATACATGAGCCTGGTGAACCCCAAGCCGCGGCGTATTCCGCTCTGGGTAGCTATTACCCATTTCTTCAATCACCAGACGCATCATCGAGGGCAACTGACGACGCTCCTGGTTCAGTGCGGCATCGATCCGGGGGTAACGGATCTGATCTGGCTTCCTGAGCTGCAGCGCGAGCCCGTATGAGCGTGGTGTCAAGCAGTGCACTGCCGTTTAACCCTGAGCCCAACTCGGACGCGCGCAAAATCGGCGCGCGCCGGTTGAGGCCCCAAGTATCTGCGTCACTAGGAGGAACCCTCGGCTATGCCACGCATTGCACCTTCGAACACCGGTCGGTCGCCTATGGAAAGGCTCATGGGCCATGCGCCTCACATCCTCGACCCTTGGACGAAACTCGAGGATGCCTTCTTTGAGAGCAGGACTTTCTCTCCTGCGCTACTGGAGCAGGTGCGCCGTACGCTTGCGCTGGCGCACGGCTGTCGCTACTGCCAGGCGAAGGGCGGTCCGCCCGATCACTCGCATGCCGATTCGCGTACGGCGGCGGCTGTAGAGCTTGCCGAGCACTTCGCACGCGATCACCGCAGCATTGATGAAGTGGTGCTCGCCCGCGCGCGCGGTCACTTTGCAGATGCAGAGCTATGCGAGCTCATCATGTTCATGGGGTTTATGTGGGCGGGCGGCACATTCGGTGCGGTGCTCGGGCTTGAGCCGTAGCATTTCATCCTAGAGCGAGCGCAGGAAATTAATCAGGTCTTGCTGCTGCTTGGTGCTCAGCCTATTGAAGCGCTCGACGATCTTGCTTGCCTCGCTGCCGCGGCTTCTGTGGGCCTTGATCGCCTCGATCAGGTTGGTCGTTCGTCCGTCATGCAGGAAGAAGATGCGTTGCCCAACGCCCCAGAGTGGAGCTGTGCGGAACTCGTCGGGGCCCGCGCCGCCTTGCGTGATGCCGTCCGCGAGACCTCTGCCCATGTTGTGGACGAGAAGGTCGGAGAAGAGTTTTGCCGGCTGGTTGGACAGCGCGCGGCTCGGGCTAGTTGAGGAGCCGCTTGCAATCGCCTTGCCTGTGGTGAGCGAGGGAGTGTGGCAGAAGGCACAGCCTATCTTTGCGAAAACGGCCCGTCCATTCACGGTGGACGGCGTATCGGGCGCGGGGGTTGGCGGGGCCAGCATCCGCATGAAGTCGGCAAACGCCTCGACGTCCGAGATCACGGCTGTATTCGGCTTGGAGGTGGTCCTCGAGGTCGGGGTGAAGTTAACCGTGTCCTCGGGCGTGGCGTTGAAGACGCAGCCAGGAGTCTCGTCGCGCTCTTGAGGGAACAGCTGGCTCGTGACCCCCATCTCGACGTTGTACGCCTCGCCCGAGAACAGGAGCAGGGACTTGTTCTGCGCCTTCCATCCAAAGCGGGTGATCGTCCCGTCGTTGGCACTGCGGTTGGCATTGCCGCTCAGGTGCGCGTTCGGGTGACCGGAAATGCCCAGCGGCTTCTTCAGGTGCGCCTCGGCCTTCATGTTCGCGAGAATCGCCGAGTCGGGGATCGCTTCGATGAGCCCGGCACCGAAGACAGGAGTCGGGATGCGGAAGACGATGTTCGGATTTCCGCCTTTGCCGGTGAGCGGGTTCCCAGCAGGCAGGAAGTTGGGCTGGGCGATGTTGCACCCCGCGGCGTCCCTGCGGCCGGTGACGACGAACAGGTTGTGCACGCCGCCGTCGTTGGTGCCGTTCGGATTGCGCTTGAAGCGTGCCTCACGGATGGGACCGCTTTGCGTGATGAACCATGGCACCACGTTTCTTGCCCCGTCGAGCGTGGCGATCGCGATCAAGGGGTTCGTCGCAGGGCTGGTTCCGCCGACGCTCGGCTGCGAGTGGCAAGACAGGCACTGGTTCGAGTTGAAGCGAGGGCCGAGCCCGTTGTTCTGGCCTCCCGTCACCGACTCGATGTCGAGGAACTTGACGAGCCCATTCTGGAAGAACGCGGTTTCGTCCGCGGTCAGGCCGTCCAGCGGAGTGCCGGCGCCCGGCGCGCCGCCGCGCACTCCAGGGTCCACGGGCGCTGGCGCCGCCTGACTTTGACTGCGCGTGTAGACGCACATCGCCAAAGCCGCGGCAACGACTCCAGCGAAAACTTTGACAGCAGCGTTTCGTCGTATTGTCATGGCCATTCCTCAGCATACCGCCAAAGCTATGGAGCATGAACAGCGCCGACTTGTAGGACAATCCCGTGTCGTGAACGCCCGACGGCAGATGACCCTATCGCCTGTTGCTGACCGCGTGCAAATCCGACCGCCACGAGCGGCGGATGCAGAGCAACTCGGCGTTCTCAATCGCCAACTTGGCTATGCCACAGAGATGGAGGAGCTTGTCTCGCGCATCAATAAGCTATCCGAACTCCAGGAACATTTCGTCGCAGTGGCTGAAGTTGACGGCACAGTCGTTGGTTGGGTTCAGGCCGAGCACCGATTCAGCATGGAAACAGGCGATAAGGCGGAGCTCGTCGGCTTAATTGTCGGTGCTGCAGCTCGTCGCAGCGGAGTAGGGAGGTTACTTGTGCAGGCGGCCGAGGACTGGGCGACCGATCGAGGTCTACGTTCCATTGTTGTCCGCTCCAACGTAATACGGCCGGAGTCACACTCTTTCTACAGGAACGTTGGGTATACGCAGTCAAAGACACAACATGTATATGCGAAGCCCTTGCAACGCAAATCTGGCGTCTAACCGCCTGAAGCGCCATGCTGCATCACCTCTCGTTCGGCGTCTCAAATCTTGACCGTGCCGCCGCCTTTTACGATGCAGTGCTCTCTGCGTTGGGGTATGTGCGGGTCTGGAGCGATGCGACAGCCGTCGGTTATGGGCAGCCGGGCAGCGGTGACAAGTTGGCCATCAAACTCAGTGCAAGGGGAGTCGTCGCGCCGGGTCCGGGTTTCCATGTCGCATTCTCCGCCCCATCGCGCGAGGCCGTAGCGCGTTTCCACGCCGCGGCTTTGAAGCATGGTGGGCAGGACAACGGGGCGCCCGGCTTGCGTCCCGAGTACGGAGAGAACTACTACGCCGCATTTATCATCGACCCCGATGGTTACCGTGTTGAGGCTGTGATCAATGCCCCGGTCTAACATCCGTGTCAGCCCCAGAAGGATCGCAATGATTTCAAGAGCCGCTGTGATTGTCATCCTCACGTTGGTGGGTTGCGCAACGAACTCGATACCGAGCCGGCCTGCCGATCGGCCCGATGTCAGCGTCCTCAAGCGGCAGGTAGCTGACACCGAGCGTGCATTTGCTCGAACCATGGCAAGCCGGGATCACAAGGCCTTCACCTCATTTCTATCGCAAGAGGCAGTCTTCTTCTCCGGGCCCAAGCCGCTTCGAGGCGCACAGCAGGTGGCTGACTGGTGGAAGCGCTACTACGAGGGCCCGGATGCGCCTTTCTCGTGGCAGCCCGAAGATGTGGAGGTACTGGACTCCGGTACTCTAGCCATAAGCTCCGGTCCGGTTCGCGACCCCAAGGGAGCCCTCATTGCCACCTTCACATCGATCTGGCGGCTGGAGGATACCGGGATATGGCGCATCATCTTCGACAAAGGTAACCAGGTTTGCCCTCCAAGACCATAGAGAAGGTCATGCGCTCGAACCTATTCATCGGTGCTCTCTGCAGTCTGATCGCGGCGCTCTGCCCGCCCGCGTTCGGCCAGGGCATTCCGGCCGACGACCCCGTCAAGGTGCTGGTCGGACGGCTCGACCTGGAGAGGTACAAAGCCACGATCAGGGGCCTGACCGAATTCGGCGACCGGCGCCAGGGGACGGATCGCAATCGCGCAGCGATCGACTGGATCGAAGGCCGGCTGAAGAGCTTCGGCTGCGCGACCGAGCGGCTGAAGTACGTGTACGAGCCGCCGCCGCCGCGCTCGCGGCCGCAGCAGGGCCCCGCGCCCAGCCCGGTGATTGCCAGCGGGGAAATCCGGCCCGGCTCCGGGGGTTCACGATTGCGCGGCGTGGCAGCGCCCACGGGCGTGAATGACAATCCCGAGGCGCAACCCGACGCGAAGCTGCGCGAGCTGAACTCACAGCCGAGCGCTCCCGGCCCGCGCGAAGAGGTGTATTGCACGAAAATCGGCGCGACGCGGCCCGACGAGATGTACATCATCGGCGCCCACATGGACGGAATAGGCTGGGGCGAAGCCGCCGATGACAACGGTTCAGGGACGGCGCTGGTCATGGAGGTGGCGCGCGTGTTGAACAGTCCCGATGTGCGGACAGAGCGATCGATCCGATTCGCGCTCTGGAATAACGAGGAAACGGGCCTTAACGGCTCCCGCGCCTACGTTGCCCAGCGAGCGGCGCTCCAGGGAAAAGAGGATCCCCCCGGCTCGGGCCGCTATCCGGAACCGAAGTGGCTCGGCATGATCCAGCACGACATGGTGCTGTTCGACCACGGCATGCCTCGCGCGGACGGCACGCTCAGCCCCGAGCAGCGGCCCGAAGCGGACGTCAACATCGAATTCCAGTCCACCGCGAAGTTCGCGGACCAGGCACTGAAGCTGGCTTTCTTTTTCCGCGACGCCAATGAGAAATACGCCACCGATTATCCCGCTGCGGTCGGCCACCACATGACCAATACCGACTCCACGCCCTTCATGGATTTCACTCCGGCGATCAGCGTTCGTGAACACGAGCGAGGGATGCAGATCGGCGCCGGATGGAATCCCCACTGGCACCAGCCGACGGACCGGTACTCCACGTACTCCGATAAGGATTTTCGGCTGGGGCTGAACGCGGCGCAGACAACGCTGGCGGCGATCGCCCAGTTGGCGGGCGCGGCGGTGAAGAAGTGACGGTTGGGGCCCATGATTTCACGCGCCAGGTTCATCGTCGCAGTCTGCCTTCTGGTCGCGGCCTGCGAGAGCGTCGTCGGCTTCGACTATCGCGTGGCGTCCAAGGACCCGAAGGTGACCTCCGCGCAAATGCTCAGGGTGGTCACCGACGCGCTGGATCGCGCCGAGGCGAGGGCTTGGGCGCAGATCGACGAGAAAACGGGCGAGGTCACCTTCACCCTCGGCGCCTTCGGCAGCGGAAAAACCCCGAGCATCCGCAACGTGGAGACCCGCGTGCTCGACGCGCTGCGCTACGAATTCGGGCAGCGGGTCGAGCTCTCCTGCAACGGCGAGCCACTGCGCTGACGGCGCGCACGATCTTTCACTGCCGCTTTCATGATCCGGTCAGCCGACAAGCATCGCAGGGTTCTTTCTCTTCTGCGCAGGAAGGAGTGGGACAAGGCCCACGCGATCGTCATGGGCATGCGCGACAAGCTTGCCTTTCGCATGCACGGGCTCCTCCACCGGATCGAAGGCGACCTGGACAACGCTCGCTACTGGTACGACAGGGCTGCCGTTCCGTTCAGTAAATCGAGGAGCGCCGCATCGGAAATCGAGGAAATCGCGGCGGTACTGGAACGCCGTGACCGCGTTACGCGGCCGCGCGCCTCCTCCGCGCCTCGAACAGGCACACGCCGCTCGCGACCGAGACGTTCAAGCTCTCGACGCTCCCTCGCATAGGGATGCGCACCAGGAGGTCGCAGCGCTCGCGAGTGAGCCTTCGCATCCCCTCGCCTTCCGCGCCCAGCACCCAGGCGGTGGCCGCAGGCAGATCAGACTCGTAGAGCGTCTTGTCTGCGCGCTCGTCCGCGCCGACGATCCAGACGTTGCGCTCCTTCAATTCATCGAGCGTACGGGCGAGGTTCGTCACCATGTAGTAAGGGACGGTTTCGGCCGCTCCACTTGCCACTCTGGACACGGTCGTGCTGATGCCGGCGGCACGGTCCTTGGGTGCGATCACCGCGTGGGCACCGGCGGCGTCCGCGACCCGCAAACAGGCCCCGAGGTTGTGCGGATCGGTCACTCCGTCCAGCACCAGCAGAAGGGGCGCTTCCTTCACCGAGTCGAGCAGGTCCTCCAGACTTTCGCGCGCGGGTTTCTCGAACGCCATCGCCACCACGCCCTGGTGGCGGCCGCCGCCGTAGAAACCGTCCAAGCGTTTGGTCGGAACGCGAATGAGCGATACGCCCGACTTTTCCGCGGCGAGCGCGAGGTCTTTCGCCCGCGCGTCCTTGCGGTCTTCATCGAGATAGATCTCCGTGACCGAGGCCGGATCGGCACGCAGCCGCGCAAGCACCGCGTGAAATCCGAAAATGGCGCGGGTCGGCTTCATCCTGCTCTATGCCTACGATCTCGCGCGTCGGCGGAGGGAGCGCGAACGGCCCGGGCTGCCCGCAGATTCTCCCGCGAGCACGAAATCGATTCGGCTCGTCTCGAGATCCGCCCGCACGATCCTGACCCTCACCCTGTCGGCCAAACGGAATTGCTTTCGGGTGCGGTCGCCGATCAATAGATGACGAGTGGCGTCGAAGTGGAAATAGTCCTGCCCGAGCTCGGAGATGTGCACCAGTCCCTCCACGTAGAATTCGTCGAGCGCGACGAAAATGCCGAAACTCGTCACCGCCGAGACCGAGCCTTCGAACTCCTCGCCGACGCGGTCACGCATGTAGTAGCACTTGAGCCAGGCGGCAACCTCGCGCGTGGCCTCGTCCGCGCGCCGCTCGGTCTGCGAGCAGTGGCTCCCCAGCTCCGCCCAGTTGCCGGGGTTGTAGTGCCCCCCCGAGAGAACCGCCTTGATTGCGCGATGGACGAGCAGGTCCGGATAGCGGCGGATGGGAGAAGTGAAGTGCGTGTAGTGCTCGTAGGCGAGCCCGAAGTGCCCGACGTTCTCCGGGCTGTACTGTGCCTGCTGCAGCGAGCGCAACAGCACCGTCTGGAGCAGCTGCACGTCCGGACGCTTGCGCACCGTCTCGAGCAGCTTCGCGTAGTGCTTCGCGGTGGGCTTGTCCCCGCCGTCGAGCGCGAGGCCGAATCCCTTGAGAAACTCGCGCAGGCTTTCCAGCTTCTCCGGGGTCGGGCCTTCGTGGACGCGGTACAGCGCTGGATGCTTGCGCTTGGAGAGAATGTCAGAGGCGCAAACGTTCGCGGCGAGCATGCACTCTTCGATGATGCGGTGGGCATCGTTGCGCTCGACCTTTTCGATGCGCGCCAAGCGCCCCTCGCCATCGAAGACAAACTGGGTTTCGATCGTCTCGAAATCGATCGCGCCGCGCTCCTCCCGCGCCTTGAGCAGCGCTCTGAAGAGAGTGTTCAACAACTGCAGACGCGGCAGCAATCCTTTCAGTTTCAGCGCCGCCTCGCCCTTCGGGTCGCCGAGCGCCGCGGCCACCGAGGTATAGGTGAGCCTCGCGCGCGAGCGCATGACCGCAGGATAGAAGCGATACGGGCCGATCTTGCCCTTCGCGCCGATCGCCATGTCGCAGGCCATGCACAAGCGGTCGACTTCAGCGTTGAGCGAGCACAGGCCGTTGGAGAGCTGCTCCGGCAGCATCGGGATGACCCGGCGGGGGAAGTAAACCGAGTTGCCGCGCTCGCGCGCCTCCAGGTCGAGCGCGTCCCCGTCGCGCACGTAGTGGCTCACGTCCGCGATCGCGACGACGAGCCGAAACCCTTCGCCTGTCTTTTCGCAGTACACCGCGTCGTCGAAATCCCGCGCCGTTTCCCCATCGATGGTCACGAGCTCGAGCGATCGCAAATCCTCCCGGCCGGCAAGGTCGCCCGCGCGCGGCACGGGCGGGAACTTCGCCGCGAGCGCCTCGGCCTGTGCCGAGAACTTGAACGGCAATTCGTGTTTCCTGAGCGCGATCTCGATCTCGATTCCGGGATCTGCGGCCTCCCCCAGCACTTCGACCACGCGGCCGATCGGCTGGGTGTGGCCATCGGGCTGCACGGTCAATTCGGCGACGACGACCTGGCCGGCTCGCGCATCGCCCGCGTCCTCGGGCGCGATGAGGATGGTCTGGCTGATGCGCCGCTCGGCGGGTTGAACGAACAGGAACCGGCCTTCGCCGTGCAGGCGCCCCACCACGCGGTGGTTGACGCGTTCGATCACCTCGACGATCGTCCCTTCCTTGCGCCCGCGCCTGTCCACGCCCGATTCGCGCACCATCACGCGATCGCCGTGGAGGACTTTTCGCATCTCGTGCGGGCTGAGGTACAGGTCCTCGCCCTCCTCGGGGATCACGAAGCCGTAGCCGTCGGGATGACCCTCGACACGTCCGGCGACGAGATCGAGCTTGGCGGCGACCAGGATCGCGCCCTTGCGATTGCGCAGGATCTGGCCGTCGCGCTCCATCGCGCCCAGACGCTTCGCGAACGCGTCGCGCTCCTTCGGATTGATCGCAAGGCGCTGCGCGAGCTCCTCGTCGGTGAGCGGGACGCCGGCTTCGGCGAGCGTCTGCAGAGTGAGCTCGCGACTCGGAATCGGATGCGCGTAGCGCGACGCTTCGCGTTCGCGATGAGGGTCGGCTGCGCGCATGATGTCGCGCTTTTTCATTGACAAATCGGCGCTTTCCTATAGAATCCGCGCTCGGGCTGAAGACCGGAATTGGCGCGGCCCTTTTCGCCGAGGTGGCGGAATTGGTAGACGCACTAGGTTCAGGTCCTAGCGGTGGCAACACTGTGGGGGTTCGAGTCCCTTCCTCGGCACCAAGTTCTGCAAACCAGGATTCTAACTTGTCCGCACGCTAGCCCGGTCCCGGGCAGTGAATCCTCGACTTTGAAGTGCAAGCCGAATCCGCGCATTCGGCGAACCGACCTGCGGAATCCCATCCGATCTTGCGTTCTTCTGCTCTGCTTGGGCGCAAGTCTCGGGCGGGCCGAGCAGCTGCCGCTGTGGGAGTTCGGAGTAGGAATCGGAGCTACGACCCTTCCTCACTATCGCGGCTCGGATCAATCCCGGACTTGGGTGCTCCCGTTGCCTTATTTGGTCTACCGGGGAGAGTCCCTTAAAGTCGACGACCGCAGGCTGCGCCGTGTGTTCAGCGACAAGGTCGCGCTCGAGTTCAGCCTGAGCGGCTCCCCGCCCGCCAAAGACAACGACGCGCGGCGCGGCATGCCCGATCTCGATGCCACACTGGAATTAGGTCCCTCGCTCAACATCGCCCTATTTCGATCCGAGAACCGAACGGAAAAATTGGAATTGCGACTGCCGGTGCGCACCATCATTGCCTCCGACTTCTCCCATTTCAGGCAGGCTGGCTGGATTTTTCAGCCGAACCTGAGCCTGGATTTTCGCAACGTACTGGGAACCCGTGGATGGAACCTCGGCCTGCAGGGCAGCCTGATCTATACGGATCGGCGCTACAACCAGTACTTCTATGCAGTCGATCCGATTTTCGCCACGGCGGAGCGGCCCGCTTTCAACCCAAGCGGCGGCTACGCCGGGACTGCGGTCATCGCAGCGCTCTCCAAGCGCTTCTCCAATTTCTGGATCGGCGGCTTTGCGAAATGGGACAGCGTCGGCGGCGCGGTGTTTGCCGACAGCCCTCTGGTCAAGTCTAGAAGCAATCTTAGCGGAGGCTTGGGCGTCGCCTGGATTCTGAGGGCCTCGAGCGCCATGGTAGACGCAGAGAACTAGTTGCAGGCTCAGATCATCGCACCGTTGATCGAAATGATCTGACCGGAAATATAAGCCGCCCGTTCGGAAGCGAGAAATCCGATCAGGTCGGCCACCTCCTCCGGCGTCCCGGCGCGCTTCATCGGGACGAACTTCTCGATGGCGTCTCGCGAAAAAACGCTCTCCGTCATGGCGGATTCGATGATCCCGGGTGCAACCGCATTGACCGTAATGCCGCGGTTCGCCAGTTCCAGCGCGAGCGCCTTGGTCGCTCCGTGGAGTCCCGCCTTGGCGGCCGCGTAGTTCGTCTGGCCGCGATTGCCCGCGAGAGCGGCGACGGAAGACACGTTGACTATCCGTCCCCAGCGCGTGCCGATCATGGGCATGAGCAAGGGCTGCGTGACGTTGAAGAACCCGTTGAGAGAGACATCGATCACCCGGGACCATTGCTCGGGCCGCATGCCGGGCATCACGGCGTCATCGTGAATCCCGGCGTTGTTGACCACGATCTGGATGGGGCCGTCTGCGAGCAATTTTCGCAGCGCTGTCTCGGTCCCGTCGCGGTCGGCGACATCGAACGCCACCGCTTGGGCCGAACCTCCGTTCGTTACGATCTCGGCGGCAAGCTTCTCGGCCCGTGCAAAACGGCTGTTCGCGTGCACGTAAACGTGCCGGCCATCGGCCGTCAGGCGCCTGCACACCGCGGCACCGATGCCGCCGCTGCCGCCGGTGACGAGCGCCCGTATCACGATCCCGCCCGGCTCGCTTCCAGGACCACTGCGGCCCTGCCGCGCAAGACCTCGACATCGCCCACTCGCACTTCGAAGCTGTAGATCACGTGACTTTCCTCGCCCATCAGCCTCTCGGCTTCGACGGTGAGGTCGCCTTCGAGATCATCGAGCCTGGTTCTGCTGCAACGTACCTCCCTCAAGCTCGCCAGATACCCCAGTCGCGGCCGGTTCCCGACGCTGCCGGCCAATACTCCGTGTATCGCCATGGCCTGGGCGGCATATTCGATGCCGCACAAAGCCGGAAGTTTTTCGTCCGCCCGCAGGGGATTGTGTCGATCCCGGTGGGTGCGTCTCAAACACCGGATGCGGCGCGCATCCCAGGAGAGCACGCCGTCGAGCAGGCACATCGATCCCGCGTGAGGAATCATCGTGGCGATGGCCTCCCAGGAAATCAACACCGGCTCACGGTGACGCGCAGGCGCGCTTCGGTCAGGAATTCGAGCACGACGTCGCCCTGCGTCT
>WNFF01004282.1_pt1 | contig 11988 bp, 13 predicted proteins | sample 5400441 | NCBI WGS metagenome assembly WNFF01 (sample SAMN13153345, study PRJNA577476) | soil metagenome | isolation source: 120 cm saprolite under Douglas fir tree site 2 hole 3 replicate 1 | place: USA:California | collected 2015-04-18
GGGTAAACGTAGCAGCCAGGCTGGAAAGCCTAGCCGAGCCGGGCGGGATCTGCATCTCAGATACCGTTCACGCGCAAATCAAAAACAAGCTCGTGCTGAATTACGACGACCTCGGCGCGCAGTCGGTTAAGAACATCGCCGAGCCGGTGCGGGTGTTGCGGGTAATGCTGGAGGGCGGAGCAGCCACTCGCACAACGGCCAAGGCGGTCCCAGCGAAAACACTGGCGCGGAGGCGTCTTCTCGCTCGCTGGGCTCGTAATCATCGTCGGGACAGTCGTGCTCGTCCAACATCTCTCCTTGCGACCGCCGACTCCCTCGGCGTCCATTCCTCCGGCGCAGGCTCCCGCTCTCCCATTGCCGGATAAACCTTCCATCGCAGTATTGCCCTTCGCCAACATGAGTGACGACCCGCAGCAGGAATATTTCAGCGACGGTATCACTGATGACTTGACCACCGCCCTCTCCAGACTCCCGGACCTGTTCGTAATCGCTCGGACCTCCGCCTTCACCTACAAGGGCAAAGCGTTAAAGGTGCAGGAGATCAGCCGACAATTGGGAGTGAAGTACGTGTTGGAGGGAAGCGTACGCAAAGCCGACAACCAAGTGCGCATCACGCCTCAGTTGGTGGATGCGACCACGGGCGATCACATCTGGGCTGAACATTACGACCGCGCGCTGCACGACATCTTTTCGCTGCAAGACGAGATCGTGCGAAAGATCGTGACGACGCTGAACCTTCAGCTCGCAGTGCGGGAGCATGGGATTCTGGCAGCTTCCAAACGAACGGATAACCTCGAAGCCTACGATTACTTCCTGCGCGGGATCGAGTTCTTCACGTTCGAAAACCCGACGAAGGAAACCAATGAAAAAGCGCGTCAAATGTGTGAGAAAGCGATAGAGCTGGACCCCAAGTATTCCGACGCCTATGCGCTGCTGGGATGGGTGCAGCTCGTGGATATGCTCTCTCAGTGGAGCCACGACCATCACGGTTACGATCGGGCCATCCAACTGGAGCAACAGAGTATTGCTCTCGATAACTCCAATGCCTTTGCCTACGCAATAATGAGTTACTCATATACGGTGACAAAGGAGTACGGTCTGGGTATTACAGCCGCCGAGCGAGCCCTCGCTATCGCGCCCAATTCTGCGGAAGGCTATGATGCTTTAGCGTTTGCGCTGACCGATTCGGGAAAACCGGCGGAGGCCCTCGTGGCGGCGCAGAAGGCGATGCGCCTCGATCCGCAGAGGCGGGACTACGCTCTCGTCGAGGGCGGAGCCTACGTGCTCATGGGAAGGTACGAGGAGGCAATTCCACCCCTGAAGAGGTTCCTGGCCCGCTATTCCAACATTGTTGGAGCTCACCTTCTGCTGATTGCCTGCTATGTTGAGCTGGGCCGGAACGAAGAGGCGCGAGCGGAGGCCGCAGAATGCTGCGAATTAACCCCCAATTCTCTTTAGCAGTTGAAAAGCAAAGGTCCCCGCTCAAGGAGCCGCTGCGTGACCGCTTCTATGCCGACATGGCCAAGGCGGGCCTGAAGTAAGATGCACCTCGCAAAGCGCGTCTTGACGGCTCAGGCTTGCGCGGTCTGGCCGGGTGGGTGGGGAACATCGCATGGGCTTAGCTGGTCCGGGGGATCTTATCGGTCACGTTGATTACATTGATTGGCGGCGGCGCGGAGCAGTCGATCGGCGTCCTGATGAAGCCGCTTTCGCTCGGCGACTCCGCCCTCAGGCGTCTCCTCCAGCGCAGCTTGGATTCTGAGCCGTACGTCGGAAGGCGCTCTTGCCACGCGGATGCGAGTACGAATCAACTCTTTCAGTTTACGTTCGTCCGCAAGACACGCGCGGCACGCGCCGCAGCCGCCGACATGGTCGTTAGCGGCGCGCCGTTCGCGCCCCCTTAGCTCGTTATCAGCGTGCGCCGAAAGGAATCTCTCAATGTATTCCTGACAATTCATTGAGCGCCAAAAGGAGGAGCAATTGATTTCCATGAAGCGCGGCTGTTCCCAACTCACTTCCGAACGGATTGAGCGCAAGGAACTCGGGCGTGCTCTGTTCGCCCTTGCTCAGATCGACGGAACAATCTCGTATTCGAGCCCCAGCTCGAGCAACGCGAAACCGATCATCTACGGATTGGGTGACGGAAAATGGTAAAGTTTCATCTCTTTCCTCCCTGACTAAGCCCGCTGCTGTTTCATTGCAGCTTCAGCTCGTTTCTGTAGTTGCAGTGGCAACAGGCGCAGCACCTGACGAGTGAGCACAAGGCACGAGGAGGATTCTCAGACCGGCCACCAGTCTTCACCGTAAAGATTCGTTTTGGCCGCCCTCAACCTGTGACTTCGCGAAGCTTAACAGCTCCACACGTGCTACCACCGAGTTAAAGAACGCGCTCTTCAAGACCACGGTTCTCACTAAGCCGACATTCGGCGCGTACCAGTCGATATATCTTAGGCGCAGCGATCGGTCGGACTGGGAGAGGTTCCTCTGGTACACCGCCTCCGTTTCGATTCGGATGCAGCTGGAGAACCGTCCGGCAGGAACCGCAACTTCGTCGGTCTCCAAGAAAGTGCGATGGTATTGCATGACATGGAACGCCCCAGTCAGATGGCCGAACGGAAATAACGAGTTGGACCAGGTTAAATCCGGCTTCAAAAGTTGCGGGAGGAACTTCTTCTCCTCGAACCGAATCCAGGTCGGGCCATCAACGGATACACGGTTGATGTAGCCGCCTTCCGTCACATAAAGAATCGTGGACTTGGAAGCCCCGCCGGAAACGGAACCTTCTGAGATCGCTTCGCCACCGGTCTTAACAATGTTGATGAGCTGTTTGTCCACCACTCGATCGCTGATGATATCTGTGGTGCCTAGATTTTTGTCGATGACCCGGTAGGTCCAGCTGGAACCTGGATGGAGAGGGAAGAATGCGCCGGCCAACGCGGGATCGAACGACGCTTTCCTCTCACAACTCGTGAGCTGGACCGCCGCGAGCGCCAAAACGATTACAAAAACAGCCCTACTCATCATGGTCATATAGCGCCCCTGAGTAGCCTTGGCCGAGCAGAGTGAAGCCCGAAGATCGCGGAACATTTACCTTCACCCGCAAGTTTTCCCGGTTTTCTCCAATCTTTTCCCCGGGCGCAGCCATGTGGCCACGCCCAGGCCATGACCTTCACTGCGCAACCCGGACGCCGAACAAAGACCGCCGCGCACCCGCTCGCCAAGTGACGTTGAACGCACATGCCCCATCGAAATGCCGATACCGCAACCACAAACAGTGTTGCCCCCGAGCTCTTTTTGATTCGGCATTGGGCGGATGCTTAATTGATGGGCAATTCTTTCGATTCCTCGACAACCTGCGCCACATGCACAAAAGCCCAAGACCTCCCACTTTTTAACCCACCAGGGTTTCCGAGCAATTAAGGGATGATGAAGATTATTTCTTCGGCCTCGTCGGAGTCGCTCGTGGGACACACGGTTGATCAATATGCGGAGTTCGCGCAGGAACTCCCGCATTTCTTGGATGGGATTCGGGGCGTGTTCAGCCTCGAGGAGACCGGCTATTATGTCGATTAGCTTGAGCTGACGAGCCCGCTCAGCCCGCCTCAGAGTTCATGAGTTTTCCGTTTGGAGCTGTCATCCCGAGCGGAGGCCGCCCGTTCGGCTTCGCTCATCGTCGGCTCGCCAACGGAGTCGAGAAATTTCTCACCGACGCATGCCGGTCAGCGCTATGCGATGGCGGGTCTTGCCAAGGCCGCGCCTCATGCGCGGTTCCCGCGCTGACGTTGCTGAACAGCCGCAATCTCTTCCGCCTTCTTGCGCCAGACCTCTTGCGCTCTGTAGTACGCTTCCATGACCGGATTCGGCGGCGGTGGCGGCGGCTTGCGTCCATGTAGGAGAGCCCCAGATTCCGCGCGATGCTTCGTAAACGGTCAGTAAGCCGTTTCGAATCGACAATCAGTCGGTACCGCAGGTTCGAATCTATTCCGCTCCAGCAGGGAGTCCTCCAATCAAGGGATTCTCTGGTCAATTCGTCGAAATATGCCACCGCAGCGGCTTGATTTGCACGCGCAGCGGCACCAGAGAAGGCAGCATCCCCGGCTTTCGGGATGAATATTCTCCCACATTCTCTGTTGGCAGGTGAGGCGGTTCCATCCGTGAGTAAGGAAGGGCATGCGCGGCGGAGGGACGCCGGAAAGCGAAAAAATCGGGGGCGTCTCAAGTTGCGGTTCTAGCGGAGGTCGAGAGCTTCCATCTGTGCGGTCCAGTCGAGCGGCAGATTGATCCGTTGGCTCAGGGCTTCGGCGGTCAAGTCCGGCGGCTGATGGCCACCGGCAATGGCTTCAACCATCTCCGGCGCGAGGAATGCCAAGCCGAGCAATCGTCGCACGTAACGCGCGGTGATTCCCTCCCGCAGCGCGATCTCTGCGACCGATCTTGCTCGACCCGACGAAAGCCGGTCGGACCATCGGCGTGCTCGCGTGACGACTTTGAGGAGTGGCTGATCGGTGCCGCGCGCTGGAGCGCCGTCACTTTCGATGATCAGCCGCATCTCCACACCACGGCGTCTGACTTGAACTGGGATGAGGCGCGTAATGGGCACTTCGCTGGGAATTGCTCGATTTTGAGCTTCGGCCGCCGGAATCGGTAGCTTTAGCGACACGTCCATGCCGAACTCCTTCAGCTCGACCCGATCAATCAACGCGGCCAAGGCCGCGGCAGCATCCACCTCGGATTGGAGGCGGTGTCCGGAGGCCTCCGCGACCTTGAAGATGGCTGGCAGTCGATTCTCGGCCAGCCCGATCGCCTGAGCGGCTGCGGCAAGGCTCGGTTGGTCACTTAAGATTTGACACACAGCCGCAGCCAGAGTCCGCTCGAGCTCCGGGGCTGGCACGCGCCAACCGCGCTTTGCTGGGTCAGCTGTACCGGCTATCAGGTTGCGGGAGACATAGTATCGATAGCGCCGTTCGCCCTTGACGGCGTGACTTGGGATCAGACTCTCGCCGCTTTCGTCCAATAATTTCCCCGCGAGCGGGCTCGACGCCACCTTGTTCGTTCGAATCTTGCGTCGCACCGCGCGCTCACGCAGCAGCGTTTGGATATGCTCGAACAACTCGCGCTCTATGATCGCCTCATGCTGGCCGGGATGACGGGCGCCCTTGTGGGAGATCTCCCCGATGCAGATTGGGTTCGAAAGCAACTTGTAGAGCGCGCCGCGCGAGAAGGGCTTGCCGCCAGAGCGGTTGCCATTCTTCGCGATGCGCAGCTTGGAGTGGATTCCCCGCCGGTCGAGATCCTCCTTGAGTAGTCGCACGGAGCCGAGTTCTCGGTAGCATCGGAAGATCTCTTTCAGGGTCTCTGCTTCTGCAGGATTAATCACGAGGTGGTGCTCGTGGACGTCGTAGCCGAGCGGAGCAACCCCACCCATCCATACCCCCTTGCGCTTGGAGGCGGCGATCTTGTCGCGGATGCGCTAGCCGGTGACCTCCCGTTCGAACTGCGCGAACGACAGCAGCACGTTGAGCGTCAGGCGTCCCATCGAGGTGGTGGTGTTGAACTGCTGCGTGACCGCGACGAACGACACCCCGCGGGCGTCAAACAGCTCGACCATCTTGGCGAAGTCCGCCAGCGACCGCGTCAGCCGGTCAACCTTGTAGACCACCACCACATCGATCAGACTCTGGCCGATATCGACCAGCAGGCGCTGCAATCCGGGCCGCTCCATCGTGGCCCCGGACAGACCGCCATCGTCATATGCGGTCTTCACCAGGCGCCAGCCCTCCCCCCGCTGGCTCTGGATGAACGCTTCGCACGCCTCGCGCTGCGCGTGGAGCGAATTGAAATCCTGCTCGAGTCCTTCTTCGGAAGACTTGCGCGTATAGATCGCGCAGCGCCGAAGCGCAGTCTTAGGGCGTTCCATGATGGTTCTCCACGATGGGCGAGCGCAGACCGAAAAACAGGGGTCCCGACCACCGGCTACCCGTGATTTCGCGTGCGACTTGAGAGAGCGAGCGGTAGCGTTTCCCGTCGAAGAGTGCTCCGTCATCGAGCACCGTGACCCGGTGCGTGGTGCCCTGCCACTCGCGAATCAAAACCGTCCCGATGCCGACCTGCCGGCGCGGCGCTTTGATTTGTGACCTTCGCGCGGCGGCGTCTTCGCCGACCCGAGCGAGCAGGCGCCTGGTCGCGGGCTTGAGACCGCCGAAAGCCCTCTCCTGGATGCGGTAGGCGACGCCTCGGAGCAGCAGGGACCGGCCGATTTTGCTCGGCGGCTCTACCCCATACAGCGCTTTCCAGCGCTCTCGCAGCCCTTTGAACCCGAGCTCGGACAGGCTAGCGATTTCCGCGCGGACAGCTTCTCGGCTCGCAGCGGGCTTGCGCTGCTTCATGCTCGCGGCTCGCCGCTGACCGCTGGAACAGGGATTATGTTGGCGCGCATGTGTGGCTCCTCCTTGGGGTCGGCATCTGCCACCCCATCCACACACACAAGCTCGATTTGCGGCGAACAGCCAGTCCCAAGGGCACGCGGCCTTGCGTTGACACGCACTCGCGCGGTCGCGGAGAGGAACCCTGAGTTTGAATGCCTCCCGCCAAGAAGAAACGAAAATCCCAGACCTCCGCAGAAAGACACGAACCAGAAGATTGCGGTCCTTGGGGCAATTCGACCAGTCAGCGCGTCATCTGCCGCCTCAGTGGTCTAAGCTTTGCGCGGCATCGGCTCACGATCTAAAGTCCCTACTCTACTTACCTGGTGACACCCCAGAGCCTTGCAACTATGAGGCGTTGCGCTCTTGAAGTGGCAACAGGAGATCGACGATGGAGGAGTCCCATACGGTGAAAGAAACCGCTCGACGTCATCCGCTGGATCCATTGAGCGCTGAGGAAGTGGCGACGGCCGTGCGCATTCTGCGCGCCCATGGTCCTGCGAGCGACCATTGGCGCTTCGTTTCGGTCAACCTGCACGAACCGGCCAAGAGCGAACTCGAAAGTATCAGTGGCGGCAACACGCTCGACCGGCGCGCCTTCATTGTCGTGATTGATCTGGCGGCTCGACGGGTGCTGGAAGCGCTTGTCAGTCTGCGTGACGAGACCCTGCTCTCCTGCGAAGAGCGCCGCGGCGTCCAGCCCGGCATCATCGTCGAAGAGTTCATCCTGTGCGAAAAAGCGGTCAAAGCCGACCCTCGATGGCGCGCCGCGCTCTTGCGCCGGGGTATCACCGAATTCGATAAGGCCATCGTCGATCCCTGGTCGGCGGGCGCCTACGGCGATGAACATTTTCCCGACCACCGGCTTGCCCAGGGCCTCACCTGGATTCGCGGCAACGATGCCGACGTAGGCTATGGCCGTCCGGTAGAGGGATTAATTACTTTCGTCGACCTCGAAAAGATGGAGGTGCTTGAGGTAATCGATGATGTCGAGGTGCCGCTCCCACCTTTGACCGGCATTTATGCTGCTGAAAGTCTCGGGCCTCTGCGGCAGGACTTGAAGCCGCTGGAGATCTTACAACCCGAGGGACCGAGCTTCACCGTGAATGGCTATGAGGTGCGCTGGCAGAAATGGCGCTTCCGCGTCGGCTTTACATCACGGGAGGGCCTCGTACTTCATCAACTCGCCTACGAGGATCAGGGCCGTATTCGCGCAATTTTGTACCGGGCGTCGTTGTCCGAGATGCAAGTGCCGTATGGCGATCCCACGCGAACGCACAGCAAAAAGAATGCATTCGACGTGGGGGAATACGGCATTGGCCGGATGGCTAACAGCCTCAAGCTTGGATGCGATTGCGTCGGCACGATCCACTACTTCGACGCGCATATGGTCAACATGGCGGGCGAGGTGGAAACCATCGCGAACGCCGTCTGCATGCATGAGGAGGATTACGGCACGCTGTGGAAGCACACCGACTGGCGTACCAATCATTGTGAGGTTCGGCGCTCACGCCGCTTGGTGATCTCCTTTTTCGCCACAGTCGGGAATTATGATTACGGGTTTTTCTGGTACCTGTATCAAAGCGGTGAAATACAGCTTGAGGTTAAGCTGACCGGATGCCTGTCGGTCGGTGCCTATCCGCCAGGCGAGCAACCGACTCACGGCGTGCTGGTAGCTCCTCAGCTTTACGCGCCGATTCATCAACATTACTTCAACTTCCGTCTCGATATGGATGTCGACGGGCCGGGCAATTCCGTCTACGAGGTCGACACCATCGCCGATCCTGTTGGGCCAGCCAACCCGTACAACGGCTCGTACCGGCCGCAGTACACGCTCATTAGCAACCAGCTGGAAGCAGGCCGCGATGCGGACCCCGCGACCGGGCGTGCCTGGCTGGTCGTGAATCCGTCGCGCTGCAATGCCGTGGGTCAGCCGACCGGCTACAAAATCATGCCTGGCGCGGACGTGGCTCGGCCTTTCGCGCACGAAGGAGCAAGTCTGCTGAGACGTGCGGGTTTCATTCGCCACAACCTATGGATCACAGCTTACGATCCGGCGCAGCGCTATGCGTCCGGCGATTACATTAATCAAAACCCTGCGCCTGAGGGGCTTGATCAATGGATCAAACGTGATCGCCCGCTCGAGAATACGGATCTGGTCGCGTGGTACTCATTCGGCGTGCACCATATTCCACGGCCCGAGGACTGGCCGGTGATGCCCGTCGCATATGCCGGCTTTATGCTCAAACCCTCCGGTTTCTTTGAGCAAAATCCCGCCATGGATGTGGCTCCGTCGCGGACTCGCCACAAATGCTGCGATTAGCAACGGCGCTCGAACGTGCGCGACGCGACTGACACGAACGGTTGATGGATAAGTTCCACGATTGGGCCGATAGCGACGGCGACCATGCCCGCCCCGCATTCCCAAGGGACGAAAAATGCACGTGTTGCTGCATCGGTGGCCCTCCCCTTGTCTTGGATCAGGCTCTCTCTACGCCAATACGGCTGCAAGCCATGGAGAACCGTTCACATGCCCCACGCCATCATCCGCGGCGGCAATGGTCGTAGACACGAAGTAGATTTTGCAGACGCGGAGATTCGCATCGAAGTGCATTCCGGCGATGAGACAGTCGAGATTGTCGTCGAAGCGGTCAACGACCTCACGCCTTCGGATCGCCGCCGGTTTGCGCTCCTCAACATTCCAAAGCATCTCTTCTCGTCGGCGCTCGGCGAGGCGGCGCAGCGGAAGGGAACGCCAGGACCGCGGCGAACGTAGTCGTAGACCAACGAAGACCCGCGACAGCGGTGTGTAGCGCGACGGTTTCTGCCTTCGCGCGGGGTGTGATTAAAAACGGCGGATTAGTCATGCTGTTGGCGCCTGTTCTCACTCCGCACGGGGTGCTGACCCTGAGGCCATCCGGCGGCGGGGACGGACCCGGCTGGGCCTCCTGGGGTCCGGTGACAGCCTTTTGAACGCGACTCGGTCCAGGCATCGCGCTCGCCTCGAACAACGAAGCGAGTGGCTCCGCTGGGTCGTCTTTCTCTTCGGCAATCTTGGCGCCGCCGCGGAGCTTAGCGGTTCTGACGGGTCTTTTTCGGTTCCGGTTGCGGGCGCACCACCTTCGGTTTTGTCATCATCCACTTCCGCACCACCCAGCGCCTCCGGTGGGCTTTGCCCTTGGGCGAAGCACTATCCTCACTCGGAAGGCCGCCTCGTGCAATGGGCGAGCAGATCGGCGCGGACAGCAGTTGTCAACAGGAGCGCACGTGAAAGAGGCTCGTAAACCACCGCGCCGCCATTGATTTTCACTTGAAAGCCACTGTTAGAATGCGGAATCACAGCGCACGTTTGGGGTCGAGTAGTTCTCCTAATTTGTGCGCACGTTTCGCGCCCAGACATAGAAAAGTACGCGACGAGTGCAACAATAAAGATGGGTAGAAAGCCAGCCCGATTCGCTTAATGCTTATGATGCAGCGCAAATTTCGAAAAACTCGTACAGCGCGGAAGAATAACGCGAAAACCAGGTCGGCGCTGCAATTGACCGAAAGAAAAATCGGCCATTTGGTCGATGAATGTGTAATTCCCAGACTTGTCGCGGATTCGGTCCTCGACGTGTTCGCCTTAGACCGTCCCGAGCACGACGCAAACGAGATCCGGCAATACGTCGAAGTACAGGCGCGTCCCGAAAAGGTTACGCATCTCGAAAAGGTTAAGACGGAGCAACTGTTCGAACGTCAATACGAGGTCTGGGATGTTCGTACGAACAAGGACCGCTATTGGGTGATTACCGGTCCGACCAACTTGTATTCCCAAAACAATTTTCCAGGCGCGGATTACACTCTGTCATTTCACATCGGCGTGACTACGAGGGTCATGGCAAGGCAAAGAGCCAGGGATCGCGATGAACGGGAAGACCGCCTTGCGCCAGCATGGCGTCGATTAATCCAAGCGGAGGAGGCACTCGAAACAGCGGACGAAGCTGAAGATTTTCAGGCCGTCGGCATGCGATGCCGTGAAGCTCTGCTCGCAATGACGAGAGGAATTGCAAACGAGGCGATGGTCCCGGCAGGAAAAGAGCATCCGCAGAAGGGAAATTTCCTTCAATGGGCCGAACTGATCGCAAACGCAATTGCTGCGGGCCCTAGTGCTGATCAGGTCCGGGGTCTTTTGAAAGCGATCGCTAAGTCAACGTGGCAACTTGTTTCCTGGCTCACTCACGCGACTAACGCCGTACGGTTCGATGGGCGCCTAGCGATTGATGCGACGGAAAGCACGCTTGCGGCTTTCAGCGCCGCGCTGATTCGGTACGAACGAGGCACTCCGGACCGATGCCCGGTATGTTCATCCTACCGAATTATCTCGATTCACGTGCCCGAATTAGGAATCGATCCGCCATATACGGCAGCTTGCGAGTCCTGTGGGTGGCGGAGTGTTGGTGAGGAAAGTACGCTCAAAAAAAAGCTTGAGAGCACCAAGGATCAACTTGAAAGCGCCTTAGAGGAACTTGCCAGATTTCACTGCCCGACGTGCGCAGCGCCGCTCAGTGAGACCCGCACAGTTGTCCACGAATATGGTGATGATTTAATCGAGATTTTCGAATGTGGGTATGAGTCGGGGGGTAGCAGACCGTGTCCATCAGATCCGAACTTTCCCAAAATAGATGAATATGACTTCCGAACCGAGTGTCATCCCGAAGAACGAAAATGGAAATGGACATGCTTTGCCGTTCCGCTTACCAGCATGGCACGACGTGTAGGGATCTTGAGCGGCACTGGAGAAACCGAGGAAAAGGCAAAGATGATGGTGCAGGACCGTTACATACGCGCGGCACGCCCATGGCGAGCCGCAGCGGACTAGCCCTATGGTGGACGTTCCGAAAACGCGGAAGCGCGCGTTTATGCGCGAGATTCGCGCGCGAGATTTTTGGCTTCGCGCCCGCCTGCTGCCAAGGCGGCGCTTCAGAAAGCTACCTCAAATCGCGCTGGTCGGAAATCCAGACCGCCACGGCTACGATTCGGGATCGCGGTCAATTTCCAGCCAATCTTGGGTCCGTCGCCATTACTTTGTGCACCCGTCGAAGCGCCACCTCGGTGTCGTAATAGATCGTCACGAACGGGGTTCGAATTTCACATTGCACGCCCGGTAATTCATTCAGAATCTCCGCCAGGGTGCGATTGTGATCCTCGTCGAACGAGGCCCACATCTCTTTTCCGGCCTTGGCTGTTCTGAGACTCTATTCCACATTTCCGTGGCGCTCCTACGAGGCTATAGGCTGTCAGAATATTATGGGCAATATCGATGGTACGATTGGTAGCCCTGGATCGTGTCCCTGAACGCTTGCTCTCGCCCCCACCTCATAAGCTATCAGATCGTTAAGTTGCCGCTCGCACAGGTTGACCCCCGACAGGTCTTTGATCGGCGTCATATCTTGCACACACTTCTGTGCTTGGTCGTCCGCAACCTCGAGTGTAATGCAGGACTTGTACTTCTGATCGTAGTTCGGGCTATCCGAGACCGCTTCCTGAACACAAGATCGAAAATCGGGGTGTTCTTCCCATCGCCCCA
>WNFF01004036.1_pt1 | contig 11987 bp, 9 predicted proteins | sample 5400441 | NCBI WGS metagenome assembly WNFF01 (sample SAMN13153345, study PRJNA577476) | soil metagenome | isolation source: 120 cm saprolite under Douglas fir tree site 2 hole 3 replicate 1 | place: USA:California | collected 2015-04-18
GGGCGAGCAGCGCGCCCAACAGCGCAAAGCGGGCGATGCCAAACCCCGCGGCGAGGAGCCCAATGAGGATCGCGAGCCCGATCCGGCCGCGCAGCCCCGATGTCAGCTCCCACAGACGGCGATCGAAATACATCAGCGCCACTTCTCCTCGGTGGCGTCGGATTGCTCCGCCGCGGTCAGCGTTCGCGGGTCCTCGACATCGACGGTCAGATGCTCGGTTGGTTTGGGCGTTGCGGTCATCAGGCAGACCCCGTCGGGCGCTTCGAACCGGTGCCACAGTCCTTGCGGCACGATGACCAGCATCCCGGCCTTCAGGGTGTGGGTCTGCTTCCCCTCGTCGGTCATGATGTGGAACTTCGTCTCGCCCTCGACGACCTGCACCAATTCGTCGCCGTTCGGGTGGCGCTCCCAGGCGCCGTTGCCGGAAAACTTGGCGCTGAAGATGTTGCCGTCGCGAAACGGCGTCAGCGTGGCGAAGGCGTTGGTCCCCTTCCGGTCGGCCTCGGTCATTTCCGGCCGGCGCCCGCGCAGCATCGTCAGCTTTCCGAGTTCGGCCTTCACATCGACGATCGTGATCACCGTTGCCTCCTTTGCGCTGCCGTTGGTTGAGCGATCATAGCGCCACATTTTGATTTCAGTAATCGACAAAATCGGCGACCTGCGATACGTATTCGTATCATGCTCACTGTAAACGGCTCCGCACCGATGAATTGGGACGATGTGCGCGTCTTTCTCGCGGTTGCCCGCAACGGCTCGTTGCGGGCGGCCGGTCGCGCTCTCGGATTGAGCCAGCCGACGATCGGCCGGCGGCTGGCCGGTTTCGAGGCCTCGTTCGGCGGCCCGACGCTGTTCGATCGCCTGCCCGAGGGTCTGCGCCTGAATGCCGCCGGCGAATCGCTGGTCGAGGCGGCCGAGCGGCTCGAGCGCGCCGCTCTGGCGCTGGAGCGCCGACGCGCCGCGGCGTCGCCTGAACTGAGCGGCACGGTGCGCGTCTCGGTCGGCGAATGGGCAGCCGGTTTCCTGGCGCGCCATCTGTCGGCCGCTTCCGCCGCTGATCTGGCGCCGGGCATCACGCTCGAACTGGTCGAATCGCCGGAGATGGCGAACCTGGCCCGGCGCGACGCCGACCTCGCGGTGCGCCATGGCCACGCGATTCCCAACACCAGCAATCTTTACATCACCAAGCTCGGGGCGATCGGCTGTGCGGTCTATCAACGCCGCGGGACCAATATCCCCGAGGCTGGGCACGGCCATCGCTGGATCGCCTATCCCGAGGAGCAGGGACATCTCGTCAGCGCCCTGTGGCTCGATCAGCAGATCAAGGCTCGTGGCGGCAAGGTCGCGTTGCGCGCCTCCAATTTGACGATGCGCATCGAGGCGGTGCGGGCCGGCGTCGGCGTTGCCCTGCTGCCGTGCTATGCCGGCGACAGCGATCCGCTGCTTGAGCGCGTCACTGCGCCGGTATCGGAACTCGCCGCCGATTATTGGGTCATCGTGCATCGCGACCTGCGTCGTGCCGCCTGTGTGCGCGCGGTCATGGACTGGGTCCAGGCGCTCTTCGCCAGGGAGGGCGACGCGCTCGCCGGCGCCGGCTAAACTCCGCCGGCAACGATCGGGCGGAGACGGCGAATGATGCATCGGGTGTTGATCACCGGGGCGGGCGGCGGGATTGGCCGCTCGCTGCGCGAGACGTTGCGCGGGATCTACCCCGTGCTGCGGCTCTCCGACCGGGTGCCGCTGATGCCGGCGCGAGAGGGCGAAGAGGTCGACCGCACCGATATCGCCGACATGACGGCTGTCGAGCGCATGGTCGCCGGTGTCGACGGCATCATCCATCTCGGCGGGATCTCCGGCGAGAACAGCTGGGAGAAGATCCTCGAAGGCAACATTATTGGCCTCTACAACGTCTTCGAGGCCGCGCGTCTTGCCGGGGTCCAACGCATCGTCATGGCGACCTCGAACCACGCGGTCGGCTTCTACCCGCGTGCGCAGACGATCGACCACCGTGTCGTGCCGCGCCCGGACAGCCGCTACGGCGTGTCGAAGGCGTTCTCCGAGGCGCTCGCCAGCCTTTACGCCGATAAGCACGGCATCGGATTTCTGTGCACGCGGATCGGCAATTTCGGGACAGCGCCGATCGACAGCCGGCGCCTCTCCATCTGGATCAGCCCGCGCGACTATACCCAACTCGTCCGCATCGGGCTCGAACACCCCGAGATCCGCTACGAGATCGTCTACGGCGTCTCGGGCAACAAGCGTTCCTGGTACGACAATGCGAACGCCCACCGCCTCGGCTACCGGCCACAGGACGATTCGGAACCGCACGCCGCCACGATCCTCGCCGCCGAAACCGGCCAACGCAAAGATCCGATCGCCGAGCGCTACCAGGGTGGCACCTTCTGCGCCGACCAATACGACGCCGCGACGCCGCCGGATTAGCGGATTTTTCACCTAAATCGCGTTTTACCTCGTCATGCCCGCGAAAGCGGGCATCCAGGGGCAACCGGTAGAGCTGCGTCCCCTGGACTCCCGCTTGAGCGGGAGTGACGGAATAGGGAAGAAGTCGATGCCCTTCTCTTCGGACGGTCCCTCAGCCGGTACCATGAGCGACTCCCCGCCGCTTGCCCTCGAGATCCGCGGGCTCGCCAAACGTTTCGAGCGTCCGGCTGTGGACGGGCTGGAGCTGGCCGTGCCGGCCGGCGAATTCTACACGCTGCTCGGGCCCAACGGCGCGGGCAAGACGACCACCTTGCGCATGGTGACCGGCCTCCTCAAGCCGGATCGCGGCTCGATCGCGGTCTTCGGCATCGACGCCCTGGCCGATCCGGTCGCGGCCAAACGGATCATGGCCTGGGTCTCCGACGAGCCGATGATCTACGACAAGCTCACGCCGATGGAGTATCTCGACTTTGTCGCCGGGCTGTGGACGGTCGGCGGCGCGAGCGCGGCGGCGCGGGCGCGCGACCTCCTCGATTGGCTCGGTCTGGCGCCGCATGCCGAGGAACGCTGCGAGAGCCTGTCCAAGGGCATGCGCCAGAAGGTGGCGCTGGCCGGGGCGCTGGTGCACGATCCGAAGCTGATCATTCTCGACGAACCGTTCACCGGCCTCGATGCCGGCTCGGCCCGCCTGATCAAGGACATGCTGCGCGAGCGCGTCCGGGCCGGCTGCTCGGTGGTCATGACGACGCATATCCTCGACGTCGCCGAGCGCATGGCCGATCGCATCGGCGTCATGGCCGAGGGCACGCTGATCGCCGAGGGTACGTTGGACGAGTTGCGCCGCCTGGAAGGCTCCGGCCACGCCACCCTCGAGGACACGTTTCTCGCGCTCGTCGCGAAAAGCACGGTCGAATGATCCGGGGTCCTAGGGCATAGAGCGATGGCGTTGCCAACTGAAAATTCGCATTCCCGGCGAAAGCCGGGATCCACTTATCCAGCGACGGAGCCGTTGAAGAGTGGGTCCCGGCTTTCGCCGGGAATGCGAATTTTTTGGAATAAGGTTGCTCCGGAGCGGAACGTGGCCCCATTCGGCGGGGCGACTCTACGCGGAATGCTTCAGGAATGAGACCCGGCACGATCGGCTGGCTCGCGCTGCATGAAGCGCGGCTGAGTTGGCGCGACTGGCTTTACCTGATAACCGGCGGGCATAGCCGGCGCGCGGTTACCTCGGGGCTGGTCTTTATCGCCTTCGTGGTCTTCCTCCACGGGCTCGCCTATCTGATGCTCGGTTCTTCCGCGAACCTCGCCGGCATGGCAGACGCGCAGGTGCTGCTGGTGATCACCGGCTCCTTGGCGATGTCGGCGTCGCTGATGCTGTCGCAGGCGCTGGAATCGGTGACGCGCGGGTTCTACGCGCGGGGCGACCTCGATCTGATCCTCGCGTCGCCGGTGTCGGCATGGCGCCTCTTTGCCGTCCGCATCATGGCGATGGCGGTGGCCGTCGCGGCCCAGGGGCTGGTGCTGGCCGCGCCGTTTGTCAACGTGCTGGTCTGGCGCGGCGGAGCGCACTGGCTGGGCGCGTATGCGGTCACCGTGGCGGTGGCGATGGACGCCGTCGCGGTCGCGGTTGTGATCACCGTGGCACTGTTCCGCGCGATCGGCCCGCGGCGCACGCGGATCGTCGCGCAGGTGCTCGCGGCGATCATCGGCGCCGCGTTCGTCATCTGCGCTCAGTTCGCGGCAATCTACTCGTTAGGGACAATGTCGCGGGCGGCGGCGCTGCAATCGGCGGAGCTCGTCGAGCTCGCGCCTGATGTCGGCAGCATCCTCTGGTGGCCCGCCCACGCCGTCCTCGGCGTGCCGCTGGCGCTGACCGCTCTCTGCGGCCTCAGCATCATCGCCTTGGCCGGCACGATTGCCGTCTGCGCGCCGCGCTTCGGACGGCTCGCCCTCGCCGCGGGCACCGTGGCGCATGGTACGGCGTCGCGAAACCGGCGGCCGACGCGGTTCCATAATTCAGCACCGCTGCAGACTCTCCGCCGCAAGGAGTGGGTTCTGCTGCTGCGCGATCCGTGGCTGATGTCGCAGACGCTGATGCAATTGCTCTATCTGTTGCCGGCCGCCTTCCTCTTGTCGCGCAGCTTCTACGATAGTGGCGGCGCGTCGGCGCTCTTGGTCCCGGTTTTGATCATGGCGGCGGGGCAATTGGGTGGCGGCCTGGCTTGGCTTGCGGTGTCGGGCGAAGACGCGCCTGAGCTGATCGCGTCGGCGCCGGTGTCGCGCGGCCGCGTCCTGCGCGCCAAGGTCGAGGCGGTGCTTGGCGGGATTGCGATGATCTTCGGCCCGTTCGTCGTCGTCCTCGCGCTCTTCACGCCGTTTGCCGCGCTTGTCGCGTCCGGCGGCATTGCGATCGCAGCGGGCTCGGCGACGGCGATCCAATTCTGGTTTCGTGCCCAGGCGAGGCGCAGCCTCTTCCGGCGCCGCCAGGTCTCATCGCGCCTCGCCACCTTTGCCGAGGCGCTGTCGTCGATCGGCTGGGCCGGCACCGGTGCCTTGGCGGCGACCGGAACCTGGCTCGCCATCATCCCCGGGCTCCTCGTGCTCGCCATCGTCGGCGGCGCCTGGATGATCAGCCCGGTCAGGAGCCCAGCACCGTTTTGAGGAGGCGCAAGCGCAAACGCGACAGTTGTCTGCGGCAAGTTCCGCCGGGGCGCGTACCGTCCTTGACCGGCCGGAATTCAAGGCAACAAAATCTGCCTTGCGTCACGCGGCTTGACAGGACATCAACGTTGGTTGAGCGCCTAGCCTAGGCGCAGCAATTGTTGTGGATTCCGGGTACGGCCATGATATCGACGGTCCCGATCATGCGGCCCAAGCTGCCCGCTGCCGAGCGGATCGTACCCTATCTCCGCCGGATCGACGAAGCGCGGATCTACAGCAATTTCGGGCCGCTCGTGGCTTCATTCGAAGAACGGCTCGCGACTCATTTGGGGTTGGCGGGCGAGACCGTCGTAACGATGGCCAACGCCACCATGGGACTGATGCTGACGCTGGCGGCGCTGGGCGCACGGCCGGGCACGCTGTGCATCATGCCGGCCTGGACCTTCGTCGCTTCCGCGCACGCGGCAATGCTGGCTGGGCTGGTTCCCTATTTCGTCGATGTCGACCCGATGACTTGGGCGCTCGCCGCTGGCGACCTCGGTGAGGCGATCGCCCGGGCTCCCGGCACGGTCGGCGCGGTGATGCCGGTCGCGCCGTTCGGACAGCCGGTCGATGTCGCGGCCTGGGATCGGTTCCGCGCACGCACGGGGTTGCCGGTGGTGATCGACGCGGCGGCGGGGTTCGATGCGCTGGTGCCGGGTGTTACGCCGGCTGTCGTCAGCCTGCACGCGACCAAGGTTATCGGCGTCGGCGAGGGCGGCTTCGTCGTCAGCCGGGATGCTGCGCTGATCCGGGATATCCGAACCCGGTCGAATTTCGGCTTCTACGGAATACGCGAGGCGGTCGTGCCGGCGGCCAACGCCAAGCTCAGCGAGTATCATGCCGCAATCGGCCATGCGGCGCTCGATGAATGGCAGGACGCCCGCGCCGAGTGGATGGCGGTCGCCGCTGATTACCGCCGCCTTTTCGCTAGCTCGAACCAATTTGAGTTTCAGCGAGGCTTTGGCGAATCCTGGATAGCGTCGACCTGCGTCCTACGGCTTGCGGAGAATGGCGCCGATCGGGCCGAACACGCGCTCGCCGCAGCCCGGATCGACACGCGCCGCTGGTGGGGAGCGGGCGCACATGCCCACCCGGCAACCAAGGACCTGCCGCACGCCGCACTTCCCGCGACCGAGGAACTCGCGCAGGCGACCATCGCGGTGCCGTTCAGCCGCGATCTCGACCTCGCGGCGATCGAGCGGATCGCCGAGTGCCTTCGCGCGGCGCTGTGACGCGGTTCACCAGGCTGGGGGCCGGAGGGGTTGATGAAGACCTATGGCGGACGGTATCTGGAAGCCGAGGAGCTTGCGGCGCTCGGCTGTCGCGATGTCGGCCGCGACGTACGCGTGCACAGCACCTGCCTTCTCGTCGGCCTCGAAAACCTGTCATTCGGCAGCCACATCCGCGTCGATGCGTTCTCGTCGCTGATCGCCGGGGACGGCCAAATCCGGGTCGGCGACCACAATCACATCGCCGCTTACGCCTTTCTCTCCGGGGCGGAGGGCATTGAGCTCGGCGATTTTGTCGGCATCAGTGCCGGCGCGCGAATCTATACCCGCAACGACGACTACACCGGCGAGGCGCTGACCGGCCCGACCATCCCCGAGGCCTTTCTCAAAATCACCAAAGGTCCCGTCGCGATTGGCCGGCATGTTGTGGTCGGCGCCGGGTCGATCGTGCTGCCTGGTTGCAACATCGCCGAGGGCACGACGGTCGGCGCACTCTCGCTAGTGAAATCCAGCCTGGCCCCTTGGGGAATCTACGCCGGCGTCCCGGTGCGCCGGTTGCGCGATCGCAGCCGGGCTCTGCTCGAACTCGAACGGCGGCTCAGCGAGGAGAGTTGACCTGCCCAGCCGTGCCGCCCAACTCATTGCGACTTCTGCCGAGAATTGAAATCCTCCGCTCGATCGGAATCGACTGACCGGGCGCAACGATCAATCGAGAAACTGCTCGCCCTCTTCGGCAACAAAGGGGTCGCGTGCTGGCAGCCGATAGTAGCGGGTCAGCGGCAGGGGGACGAATTCGATCCGGGCTCGCATCATCTTGAATTTTCGCAGGCGGTTCCAGTCGCCGGGTTCTGCGAAGCGATAGGCGTAGACGTCCCACGGTACCCGTGCAAGGTAGCGATGATAGAAGATCATGCCGGTGCCGGTCTGAGTAAGCTCGAAGCTGCCGTTGCCGCACTCGACCCAGCCCCCGTCGGGTTGCTGATACCAGAATGGGTGAAAGACGAGGTCAGCGCGGACCTCCCTGATCTTTTGCAGCAAGATCTCGATGCGCTGCGGCTCAAAGGTGTCGTCCTCGTCGAGATGGGTCACGAACTCGCCTTCGACCAGGGCGAGGGCGCGATTTCCGGGATAGGTTCCGGCGACCCGCCATCGGTCGTTTCCCGGTTGGTCGTTTCCCGATCGCGGGTACGGCCCTCGCTTCGGCAAATTGACGAAGGAGATCCGGCTGTCGCCGAGCCGGGCAATCCGATCCGCCGTGTCGTCGGTGCAATGATCGCCGACCACGATGACCTGTAGATTGCGGTAGCTCTGCGCGCAAATCGAAGCCAGCGCCCTCTCGACCAGAAGCTCGGCCCGGTTCATTGTCGTGACGCAAACCGAAACCAAGGGGTTGTCGTTGTCGAACGCCGCCTGATACTCGGCCGTCGATCTCGCTTTCAGGAACTCCTCGCGCAGCGGCGTCAAGCCTTCTGTATGGAAGAGGGCAGCCTCGATCCGGTATTGCTCAAAGCGAAGGTCACCGGCAATGCGGCCAATCAAGGCCTCCGCTCGCTCCAGCCTGGCGGACAGGCTTTCAAGCAGGGCGATCGGGTCGGCTGCGGGACTCTCTTGGGCGGGAGGGTCGTCGTGATTGATCGCGATACGGTTCTTGTAGAATCGCGCGAAGCGGAGATGTCCAATCAGCGACACGGTGAAGCCGCGCCGACCATCGCCATAACCCGCCGCCTCAATGCCCGGCGACGCGTTACACGCCCACCGACCGTTGAACTCGATCTCGATCGAGTGACGGCCCCGTCGTCATCGGTCCTGCCGACGACCCGGTCGAATTCGCAGCGATCGACGTAGACGAGCAACGGCATCAACGAGGCGTCCCGCAAGCCTTTTCAACGGTAAACCTAAGCCGCCGGTACCGGGCGGTCAATGTGGAGCGCATCGCCTGAGGGAGCCAAACTGACACTCCCAGGCTCGAAAACCGCAGAGCCGGCGATTGGCGTCAGAGGCGATTTTTCGCCGGCGCACCATCCATGGGTTCTCCTTTCAATCCGGCCAGCGGCGGTGCAGCCAGAACCATTGCTCGGGGCGTTCGCGGATCCAGGCTTCGAGCGTCCGGTTGACCGCTGCCATCAGCGCCGCGACATCGGCGGCGCGCTTGCCGCTCTTTGGTAAGGGCAGCGGCGGATGGATCGTCAGCCGGAAATGCGCGCCCTGGAGGCGCTCGACCCGCGCCGGCAATACCGCGCAGTCAAAATGCAATGCGAGGAGCGCCAATGCCGGAGCAGTCATCGCCGGGCGGCCGAGGAACGGGACCGGGATGCCGTCATTGAGCTTCTGGTCGACGAGCAGCGTCAGATGCGCGCCGCGCCGCAACGCCGCCAGCGCGCGGCGCGAGGCGATCGCGCCCTTCGGGATGAACTCGCTCCCGGTGCCGCGAAACCGCGCGATCATGCGGTCGACCAGCGGGTTGTTGGCGGCGCGGTAGATCTGCGCGACATCGATGCCGTATTGCCCGGCAGCCCGCGCGGCGATCTCCCAATTTCCGAGATGCCCGCCGAAGATGATGACCGGCCGGCCGCCCGCGACGGCGCGGTCGAGATGCTCGACGCCGCTTGTCTCGACCCGCCCACCGGCGGGGAAGATGCGAACCCGCGGCAGATGCGGGTATTCCGCCGCGACCCGGCCGAGATTGTCCCACATGCCGCGCAGCACCCGCTCGATCTCACGTGCCGACAGCTCGGGTAGGGCCGCGCGGAGGTTGCGCCGGGCGCGCTTCGAGATGCCGAGCCGAGGTCCGATCTGGCGCGCCAGCGCACCGCCGAGCGCCGAGGCGGCATCGATTGGCAATGCTCCCATCGCCGCGAAGAACAGGGCCGCGCCACCGGCCTCGATCCGGTCGCTCCAGGGGACCGGCGCGAGCGGCGCCTCAGCCGCGTCCGGCATATTTAGGGCAGCGCCCGATCCTATGGGACGGCGCGCAGCTTCGCCCTTTTTTCTCCCTCTCCCCCCGTCAACGGGGGGAGAGGGTAGGGTGAGGGGGGTGCCCGCCGCAGAATTCGGCTCGCATGCGGCCGAGCGATGCCGGCTCCGCCGCTCTTCGTTGCACGGCCCCCTCACCCTTCCCTCTCCCCCGGCCGGCGGGGGAGAGGGGAAAAAAGGAGGCGCCATCGGTGGTGATCGAACTACGGCGTGTCCAGCGGAGGGTTTGGGAAGAACAGTGGCGACAAGCTGCGCCACGGCCGCTTCGTCGTGCCAGTGGATCTCGACTTCGAGCACCTCGATCCCGCCGCGCAATCGTGGGGGGAGGCGCAGCCAATCCTTCGCGGTCGTGACCAGACGGGCATCGGCGCGCTGCGCCTCATCCCGCAGCCGGGCAATCTCGGCATCGGCGAAGCGGTGGTGATCGGGGAACGGGTAGGCCGCGGTCAAGGTGGCGCCGACCCCGCGCAGGCTGGCGAAGAATTTTCCTGGCCGCCCGATGCCGGCAAACGCGACGATCTGCACGCCGGCAAAGCGCTCGCCATCAACCGGCTCCAGATCGGCGCGGAAGATCGGACAGCCCGCCGCGTGCACCGCATCGGGCGCGACGCCGTCGCCGAGCAGCACGATCGCATCGGCACGGGCGAGGCCCGCCGCCACCGGTTCGCGCAGCGGCCCGGCCGGGATCACCCGGCCGTTGCCAAAGCCGTATTCGGCATCGACGACGACCAGCGAGAGATCCTTTTCGATTGCCGGGTTCTGAAAGCCGTCATCGAGCAGGATGGCTCCGGCGCCGGCCACGACCGCTTCCCGCACCCCGGCGGCGCGGTCGCGCGCTACCCAGCACGGCGAAGAGGCCGCGAGCAACAGCGCCTCGTCGCCGACCGCTTTCGCATCGTGCCGCGCCGGATCGACCGGCACCGGCCCGCCGAGGAACCCGCCATAGCCGCGCGTCACGATGTGGATGGCGACGCCCCGCGCGGCGATCGAGACGGCGAGTGCCAGCACGACCGGCGTCTTCCCCGAGCCGCCGGCGACCAGATTGCCGACGCAGATCACCGGGACCGGGGCGCGGTAGGGCCGCGCGAGGGCGCGGCGCAATCGCGACGCGGCGTCCCAGCCGGCGCCGAGCGGCGCGAGCAAGCCGGCGGCGAGCCCGGCCATCGGCCCGCTTCGGCCATGCCAGAATTCAGGGGCGCGCATCGGCGCGGGCGCGCAGTGGCGCCGCCGGCATTTCCGCAAGTGCCACCGGGGCGAGCGCATCGAGCCACGGCGCGAAGCGGTCCAGCACGGCGTCGAGCGCACCTGCGCTCGCGGCGGCGACCTGCGCCCCGGCTTGTGCCCGCCCGGCGCGCTCGGCCGGGTCGCCGAGCAGCAGCGCCACCGCGCCGGCGAGGCTATCGGCATCGCCGACCGTCAGCGCCGCGCCGGCCTCACCGAGGGCGCCCGCCATCGCCGCGCAATTCGTCATGTCCGGGCCGTGCACGATGGCGCAGTCGAGCCGCGCCGCTTCGAACGGGTTATGGCCGCCCTTCCTGACCAAGGACCCGCCAACAAAGGCGATCCCGGCAAGCCGGAAGAACAGGCCGAGCTCGCCGAGCGTATCGGCGAGATAGATGTCGGTGTCGGCGGCGATCGGCTCGCCCGCACCTCGCCGGGCCGTGCGCAACCCCCGGGCGTGCAGCATCTTCGCGATCGCCGGGCCGCGCACCGGGTGACGCGGCGCGATGATCGTCAAGAGGCCGGGATGGTCGCGCGCGATTTGGGCATGCGCCGCGGCGGCGATTTCCTCTTCGCCCGCATGGGTGCTGGCCGCGAGCCAGACCGGTCGGGCGGCGATCTGGCGGCGCAGCGCCTCGAGCGCCGCCGGGTTGGCGGCGAGCGGCGCGGCGGCGGCCTTCAGGTCGCCGACGCTCGCCACCGGGCGCGCTCCGAGCCGGCGAAACCGCTCGGCCTGCACCGCGTCCTGGGCAAGGCACAGCGCGAAGGCCCGCAACACCGGCCGCACCAATCCCGGCAACGCGCGCCAATGCGCCAGGGATCGCGCGGAGAGCCGCGCATTGGCCAGCAGCATCGGCGTGAAGCGGCGGTGCGTCGCCAGAACGAGATTGGGCCACAGCTCGGATTCGACCCAGATCGCGAGATCGGGTTGCCAGTGGTCGAGAAAGCGCTCGACCGCGCGCGGCACATCGACCGGCACGAACTGATGCCGGGCGCGCTGCGGCAGGCGGCCCTCTAGGAGCCGCGCCGAAGCGACCGTCCCGGTGGTGATCAGCAGCTCGATCGCGGGCCGCTCGGCAAGGATCCGCTCGATCAGCGCCAGCACCGAGCTCGCCTCGCCGACGCTCGCCGCATGCACCCAGACCAGCGGCGCCGGCGGACGGGGCGCCGAGGCGATGCCGAAGCGCTCGGCGAGGCGCTCGCGGTCCTCCTTGCCGTGGCGGCAGCGTGCGCGAAGATACCGCGCCACGAGAGGCGCGGCGGCAGCGGTCAGCGAGCGGTAGAGGAGGGGCCACAGAGCCCCTCTCCGGCACCACCCCCTCCCTAACCCTCCCCCGCTTGCGGGGGAGGGGACTGCATCAAGCGAGTTGCGGCGGAAACTCCCTCCCCCGCAAGCGGGGGAGGGTTGGGGTGGGGGCTGCT
>WNFF01024892.1_pt1 | contig 11987 bp, 9 predicted proteins | sample 5400441 | NCBI WGS metagenome assembly WNFF01 (sample SAMN13153345, study PRJNA577476) | soil metagenome | isolation source: 120 cm saprolite under Douglas fir tree site 2 hole 3 replicate 1 | place: USA:California | collected 2015-04-18
CCAGTACCCAGAACGCCGGGTTGGGCCAGGGCCGCATTGTTGGTCAAATCGACCGTGTTCGTGGTAATGGCCACCAAACGGTCGGTCATGCTGGCGTTGGCGCCTGCATTCAACGCTCCGGCTACCGTGGACGCCGAGGTTACAGTGGCGTTGAAAGGACCGCCCGTCGAGGCGGCAGGCAACGCGGCCTTCACGATTACCGTGTAGCTCGCGCCTGCGGCCAGCGGACCCGTGTCCGGAATGCTGTCGCCATTGGTGTCAACCAGCGGTGTGACGCCATCACTCTTGTAGAGCGTGAAGACGGTGCCTGCCGGGAACGTGTTCGAAGGGATGGTGATGTTGAACGAATCCGTTCCGTTGCCGGTGTTGGTAACAACGTCGGTAAAGGTGACGGTGCTTCCCTGCGCCGCGGAGTTGATGGTGTCAATGCCGTTGACGGTCGCGTCGTTGTCGTTCGCGGCCACACCGGTATCGCTGATGGTCACAGCCGCGCTCTGGCGCACCGTGAAGTTGTAAGTGTTGCTGGTGCCGTTGACGGTGGTACCGGAGCCATCATTGAACGACAGGTTCGCGGTGTTGCTCAGCACGCCTGGGGCAACGCCGCTGGCGATATTCACATTGAAGGTCAACTGCCCGGAAACGCCGGCCGCTACCTGGTCGACAATTGCCGTCACAGTGCTGCCCGTAACGCTGTAGTCAATGTGCGGAGAGCCGGCTGCCGGCTGCACGTCACCAGTTGCATCGGTAAGGGCGGTCGCTCCGGTCACGCTCCACCGGCCGCTGCCGGCCACGTACGTCATGCCCGCTGGCAGTGCGTCACTGATGTTGATGGTGGCGGCGGTGTTGTTGCCGCTGTTGGTGTAGGTCAACGTCACGGTGTAAGGTCCGCTCGGTGATGCGCCGGAGTTGGAACTCATCGTCTTATTGAGATTGATCACTGCATTCGCAGTGGCTGTGGTTACGTCTGTATCGGAGGCTGCCTTGGTGTTGTCAAATACCGAGGTGGCTGTGACCGAAAAGTTGTTGGTCTGTCCTGCCGTCGCGCCTGGCGGCACCGTGCCTGTGATCACGAACTTGAAGGCGTTCGTCGCGCCCGGAGTTACGATCACTTGTGTCCCGGTCAAGTCGGTGAAGTTGTCAGGTATGCCGTCACCATTGGCGTCAAGATAAATGTGCGTTCCGGTCAATGTGAATGCGCCGGACTGCGCGGGCGCCAAGGTAAGTGTGAAGCTATCCGAACCGTTGCCGGTGTTGGTCAACGTGTGCGGATAGAACACGGGTGAGCCCGGGGAAGCTGTCTTTGCCCCATTGGCAGTCAAGGTCAAGCTGGCAACCTGTTGCACAACCGTGGTGACAACGTTCGAAGTCGCTGTGCGCGAAACCGACGAGCTGTCTGTATACGTGGCCGAAGCCTGGTTACCAATCGCTGTGCCGGCTGCGGTCTGCGCCGTGGCCGCTGTCGGAACCATCAGAACGACTATCGCTACCACAAATAGGAAGACAGCAAACCTTGAAAGCAGCGCCATCCCCCTCCCGCTGGAATAATTACTTGTCATGTCTTGCTCCTTCTCCTGATTGCAAAAATTTTTAAATTGGGGGATCTGCTCTCGTGCCTGATCTGGGACCGACTGCTTGAAATCTCTGCCGTTACTGCCCTGCCTCGATCTTCATGCGGGCCTTTACGGTCTTGCTGGCGCCGCCGCGGATCTCTCCGAGGTTCCAGCGCAACGAGCGATATTCCGAGTACGGGACTAATTGCTGGGCCATGTTGCCGTCGGCGCCGCGGACGCTTCTCTTCAGCGGCACGGGCGCGTAGTTGATGTCGTCGGTGCTGGCCAACACTCCCGCAGGCGAGGCCGTCTCCGGGACATACACCATCCCCGATGGAATCGGAAGCTTGGCCATGACTTCTCTGACCGGACGCTTGTCAGTGTTTTGATATTCCGCGACGTATTCGACCACGTCTCCTGGCTTGGCCTTGTCGGCGGACTGAATTTGTTCCGCGCCATTAGCCGTCACGACTTTGTACGCAACCAGAACCGATTTGAGTTCTGCCTGCAGGGGTAGATACAGGGCGAATGCCACTGCGACAATCAATGCCGTTTTAAGTGGGTTTGCCAGACGCATGGGTATTTCTCCTTTGCTGTTTCTCTTTCACAAGTTTTCTTGATTGGGGCTAGATCAACGATAAGGTTAAGGATTACCAATGAAAACATTACTGTCGTACTGCTGGCACTCCACAGTAACCAGCGGGCTTGGTCTGCAAAGCGAAGGTCTCAGGCGGCTAATTGCGTTTAACTGGGTGAAGCGAAGAAATTCTTATCAAATCGTTCCCTAAGCGAGAAACGTTAGTGATTTCTAAGTTATGTTCGCAGGAGTGAGCAGATAGGAGAATTGAAACAAATAAAAATTTATTTTTCGCATGTCCGTAAAAACCTCGCCGAGAGGAGCGAAACGGCGGGAAAGACCGCGGACCGACTTCGCGATCATTTTGATTTGGGCCGCTGAATGGGCCATTTTGGCAGCGCTACGCGACGGCGTTGGGTTGAATATTGGCCGCGAGGGCCTGGGTCCTGTTTGTATTGTCGGCGCGGGCCATCTCCAGCGCGGTTTCCACGCGATTGATGACTTCGGTAACAATGTCCACAGGATCAAACCGGGGTTGCAGCGCGACTTCCGCCAGCCCCACGCTCAGCAACGGAGGCCGTTCCGTACCAGGGACTCGCATGGACGAGAGCACCTTCTTCATCTTGTCCACAACAAGGTAGGCATTTTTCGTGTTGGTATCGGAAAGCAGGAGGGCGATCGTGGTCAGATCGTAGCGCAAGGCAACATCGTTTTGCCGGATGTGGGAACAGATGTTCTGCCCTGCCTGCTGCATCATGCTTTCAACCTGCGGTTCTCCGATTTCTTTGCTCAGCGCTGACGCTTTGCCGAAATGGAGCAGCATCACGGTGAATGGCGTCTGTTGTTGCATGGAGCGCCGGACCTCGGAGAGCAAGACGTCAAGATAAGACGAGCGCTTCAGCAGTCCGGACTTTTCTTCTGTGACCGCGAGCGTCTTCATCAGGCTGCGCAGGCGGGCATTGCTTACGGCCAGTACCATCTGCTCCGCGATGGTGTTCAGTACGACCGAATCTGCCGAACGCCATTTTCGCGGCGAGCACTGTTCCAGAATCAATATGCCGCACTGCTCGCCCGCATCCAGCAGCGGCACTGCGAGTATGGACTCAATATTCAGCGTGGCAATGTGTTCCTGCATCGGCTCCAATTCCCGCGCACCGGGCGCACAGCTGATGGACACCGGATCGCCATTGGCCGCGAGCTGCTGCAGCACGGCGATCATCTTGACGATCGCCACCACGTCGGACTGCTTGACTCCCGGCGCACAATACTCCAGGGCCGCTGACGGCGGCTTGCCCGGTGTACATAGCCCGGCAACGCAGCGATGGGCGTTGAAATGTCTGCCGATTTCGTTCACCGCGGTGAAGAGCACGCTCTTGACGTTTACCTGGCGATAAATGTTGCGCGTAATCTCAGTCACGCGGCTGAAATCGTCCACCACCACATCTTCGTTGAGAACCGGCGGCCCGCTCGGTGCGGGAGCAGCCACGGCCGGGCCGGCTGCGGACGGCGCTACGGCTTTCGGCGTAAGTCCAGCGGCCAGGAGAAGCTGCCTCAGTTTTTCGTTCCTGCCCTCCTCCGCGGGAAATAGCTTGCGCACGCGCTCCAGCCGCTCCACCGCTTTGGAACGCATTCCGTATTGAAGATAGATTTCCGCTTGCAGAATAAAGTCTTCCAGCACCGTAGGTTCACCTCCAGCCGCTGCCCGTGTCCGGTTTCGTACGGGTCCACTTCGGCCGCGCGGTCCAGCGCCTCGCCGGCTTTCGCATATTTGCCGGCAGCGTAATAGAGCTCGAATAGTTTGCCCAGGGTGCGGCAGTATTCCTGCTCCCGGTTGGTGGTGTTGAACAACTGCACCAGGTATTCCAGGAACTCGATGACCGGCGTGTGTTTCTCGGCCACATCGCGCATGCAGTTGATGAAGTCCCGCTGGCGGCCGGCCCTGGTCTCATGCTGCTCCAGCTTCTGCGCCATGGCCAGCGCCTTCGCGGTAAAGCCGACCTCCAGATACGCGCCGACAAGCAGCCCCATCTCGTTCAACCGCTTTGGATCTTTCTCGAACAATTCCCACGCATACGGCTCAGCCGCCGAGGGCTGATTACACGCCACTAACGCGCGCACCAGCAGGTCACGCAGGTCAGCCGCACTTTCCGGACTGGTCACCGCCGGCATGAGCACGGCGATGCATTCCGTCAACGAATTACGTGCAAACAAGCCACGCGCATAGAGGAATGCCGCGTCGAGGTTGACCGGATCAAGCTGAAAAGCCTTTTCGTACCACTCGAAACCGCTGCCGGAAGATTCCTGGTCTTTGAGCGTGCCAATCTGGATGAAGTGGAGGGCAGCACTCTTGCCATCGCCAAGTTGCGCGCCTTTTTCGCCGGCACGCTGCAAATTTTCCGCTGTAGGCGCCAGGTCAACAATCTTGCGCGCCGCTGTGAGCGCCTGCTTCTCGCGGCCCTGGGTGTCAAAGCCCTTGAGCGCGGTCTCGTAGGCCTCCAGCGCTTCCCTTTTGTCGCGCTTCTCGATGAACTGGGCGTAATTGAAAGTCTGTTGCGCCGTGGGCGTGACGATTTTCGCCAGCTTCTTGTAGGTAACGCAGCCTTTCGAGCTTTCACCCGCTCTGACTTCCTCGTCGAAAAGATAGCTCAGCAATGTAGCCGCTTCATTGTTGCGGCCCAGGCTCATACAGAGATCAGCGGCCGTTTGCCGGACTTGCTCGTTGTCCGGATCATCTTCCAGAATGCGGAAATACTCCTCCAAGGCAGCTTCGGGCTTGGCCCTTTGCAGATATTTCTCGGCTTTTTCGAGTCGCTTGGAGATGTCAGGCATTGGCAAAGTCCCCAGCGGGCTCTCGGAGGGGGGAACCGAGATCCAGCCAAGAGGCTGAAGGTATGCCCATTCTATGCGGAAATTGCATCCGGCTCAACGTTACCTCAGGTGGAAGGACGATCCCTTCGGCATGTGGCACCATTTGGCAAACGCCGCCCGCACCCGATATAACAGTTGCCAATGAATCAGCAGGAACAAGGGCTCAAACGCGAGCTTTCCGCCAAGCAAATGGCCATGGTGGCGGTTGGAGGCTCCATCGGGACCGGACTGCTGCTCGGATCGGGCTTCGCCATTCAGGTGGCCGGACCGGCCGTCATTGTTTCTTACATCATTACGGCCCTAATGTGCTGGACCGTGGCCCTGGCCATGGGCGAGATGTCCAGCATGCATCCAGCTGCCGGTTCGTTTGGCGTTTACGCTGAACTCTATCTGAACCCGTGGGCCGGATTCGTGGCTCGCGCGGGCTATTGGTTTTCCGTGGTGATGGCGATTGGCTCCGAGTTGGTTGCCGCCGGAACCTACATGCGCGCCTGGTTCCCTCACGTTCCCGTCGTCACCTGGATGATCGTTTTCGGACTGCTGCTCTGGCTGGTGAATCTCTTCCCCGTCGGCAATTACGGGACATTTGAATATTGGTTCGCCTTCATCAAAGTCATCACCGTCTTTTTGTTCATTGTCATTGGCGCGTCATTTTTATTCAGCAGGAAAGTCCCCGGTCAGTACGTGAGCGACGGCGGCTTCTTTCCCAACGGCTGGGGCGCGGCGCTGCTGGCATCCTCTTTTGGTTTGTACAGCTTTCTTGGAATCGAGATGGTCGCAATCTCGTCAGGCGAAGCACGCTCGGGCGCCGAAGTCGCAAAAGCAACGCGAATTGCGTTTGCCATGCTGGTGTTCCTCTATGTCGGAGCCATGGCAGTGCTGGTGGGAGTCATGCCCTGGCGGCACGCGGACGGAGCCGGAAGCCCATTCGTGACGGTGTTCAACGTTGCTGGAATTCCATACGCGGGTACCATCATGAATTTGGTAGTGCTTTCGGCTGCGCTCTCCGGAGCGAATGCCACTCTTTACGTTGCCTCGCGCATGCTCTTTTCGCTTGCACGCTCAGGATACGCGCCCGTACGTCTGGGTGAGTTGAACACTCACGGCGTTCCTATGAAAGCACTGCTCTTCTCGATGACCGGAATCGTGGCCGCAATACTCATTCAGCTTAAAACGCCGAAGGCTTACCTCTACATCATTAATGCGGCGCTGGTGGGAGGGATGCTTGCCTGGCTCATCTCCCTGGCTGCACATGTTCGTTTCCGTCAGGTCGTCTCGAAAGAGCAGCTTGCTTCCTTGTATCTGCGCGCTCCGCTGGGAGCGACCGGTTCAAAGCTGGGATTTCTCGCGATTACGGCAGCGATCATCGCCACTGCGTGGGTACCCCAGTCGCGGGTAACGGTAATCTGTGCGGGACCATATCTGTTGATCCTGAGTGTCGCTTATTGGCTGATGCGGAGAAACCGGCAGAAGTCCGCAGTCGCAAGTTAAATTCTGTTTACTGGGTGGGAGACACAGATGAAACAACGCGCGATATTGAGGTTTGCAATTTGCACATTGGTGCTTGCTGCCTTTGCTCTGGCACAAGACTCCAACCCTATGCAGAAGGCGCCACGACGCGCCGAAGGCGAAGGCCCGTATACGCGCCTGGTGCTGCGAAACGTGACACTGATTGACGGTACCGGAGCCCCGCCGGTCGGGCCGGTGGATATCGTGATCCAGAAGAACCGGATCGTCTCAATACGCGGCTCGGAGCGCGTTGGAAAGCCTTCCACACAAGAGCCCGGCACGCGTGAAATGAATCTGCCGGGAATGTATGTTCTGCCCGGCCTCATCAATATGCACACGCACATCGGGCCGGTAACCAGCATTCCCGCGGAATATCTGTACAAGCTCTGGATGGGACACGGAATCACCACCATCCGCGAAGTGTGGTGTCAGAACGGCGTGGATTGGGTGCTGGGGGAGCGCGAACGCAGCGCGAAAAATGAGATCACCGCGCCGGAGCGCGTCGGCAAATAGACGCTCTGGCGGACCGCGGAGTTGATGGCATCAAATTCACTGGCCTGCCTCCCGACCAATTCCAGGCCGCGCTCGACGAAGTGAAAAAACGCGGATTGGGCAGCGCCGCTCATTTGAGTCAGCAGTTTGTGGCTCGGTCCAATGCGCTCGACACTGCGCGCTGGGGACTGACCTCTCTGGAACACTGGTACGGCCTGCCGGAATCGCTTTTTGACGATCGCACCATCCAGGATTTTCCCCTCGATTACAACTATGCCAACGAAGCTGACCGCTTCGGCCAGGCGGGCAGGCTGTGGCTGCAGGCCGCGAAGCCCGGCAGCGCAAAGTGGAACTCCGTACGCGATGAAATGATCAAGCTGAACTTCACGCTGGATCCGACGCTCACCATTTATGAAGCCAATCGCGATCTCATGCGCACCCGGCGCGCGGAGTGGCACGAGGATTACACCATGCCCGCGCTGTGGAAATGGTATGCGCCCAACCGCGAAAACCACGGCGCGTACTGGTATTACTGGACAACGGAAGATGAAGTCGCATGGAAGCACAACTATCAGCGCTGGATGGAATTCCTGAACGACTATAAGAACCACGGCGGCCGCGTTACCGCCGGCGAGGACGCGGGCTTCATCTACAGCTTGTACGGCTTCGGCTACATACGCGAGCTCGAACTGCTGCGCGAGGCGGGTTTTCATCCGCTCGAGGTTTTTCGCTCGGCGACGCTCAACGGCGCGGAAGCTCTTGGCGTCGCTGACCAGTTGGGTTCGGTTGAACCAGGCAAACTCGCCGACTTGATTGTGCTTTCAGAAAATCCTTTGGCCAACATCGGCAGTCTTTACGGCACTGGCGCGATCAAGCTCACGGACAAAAATGAAATTATCCGCGCGGGCGGCGTCAAGTACACGATCAAAGATGGAATCGTCTATGACGCCACCAAGCTCCTGGCCGACGTCCGGCGAATGGTAAGTGACGACAAGAAGAAAACGAACTTCCGTATCAGCCAGCCAGGAACGGTGTTGCCATGACGGCTTCCTCCGAAATCAAAAGCGTAGCGAGGGATCTATATGGCTACAAAATGCTCTATCGGGAGCCAAGTTCCCGCCCGCTCGTTTATCGAAGATCATATGTATCCCTCGCTGCGCTTCGGGATTGCAAACAAAAGCTATTGAGCGGACGGTTGCGCAGCTTCTGGCAGAGAACTAGCCACAAACGCTGCTGCCTCTCCGTAATAGCCTTCTTCGCCGTGTTGTGTCAGGTCAAGACCTTGAATCTCTTGTTCCTCGGAAACGCGCACTCCGATCAGCATGTCAACCAGCTTGAGGATGAGATAGGTCCCAACTCCGGCCAGAACCCACGCCATCACCACACCCAGGGATTGATAGGCAATCTGCCACAGATTGCCCTCAATCGCGCCGGAGGGCAGCACGTTGCCCTGTGCGTCTTTAAAGATCGGATTGATCGCGCGCAGTGCGAAGACACCGGTCAGCAACGCGCCAATCGTGCCGCCCGCGCCGTGGACGCCGAATGCGTCGAGCGAATCGTCATAGCCCAGGCGGGCCTTGACTTGGGCGACCATCAGGTAGCAGAAAGTCCCGGCAATCAGTCCGATAAGCAGCGACGCAGCCGGGCTGACGAATCCTGAAGCGGGCGTGATTGCCACCAAGCCTGCCACCGCGCCGGAGATTGCACCGAGGGCGCTGGGCTTTCCGTTGCGGAACCACTCTGCTCCGCCCCAGCCGATGACGGCAGCGGCCGCGGCAAAGTGTGTATTGATAAATGCGCTTGTGGCCAGACTACCCGCGCCGAGCGCGCTTCCGGCATTGAATCCGAACCAGCCCACCCAGAGCAGGCACGCGCCAATGAAACTCAGCACCATGCTGTGCGGCGGCATGGGTTCGCGCGGATATCCAACACGGTTTCCCAGATAGAGCGCGCACACCAGCGCGGAAACTCCGGACGTGATGTGCACCACGGTCCCACCGGCAAAGTCGAGTATGGGAAATCTTCCGCCCAGCGAAGCGTTCAACAGGCCGCCCTTGCCCCAGACCATGTGCGCCATAGGCGCGTAGACGATCAGTGACCACAGCGACATGAACAGCACCATGGCGCTGAATTTCATGCGCTCGGCAAACGCTCCCGTGATCAGCGCCGGAGTGATGATGGCAAACATCAACTGGAAGATCATGAATGTCTGGTGCGGAATAGTGGCGGCATAATCGGCGTCAGGCTGCGTGCCCACGCCGCGCAGAAATATATGTTGCAATCCGCCCAGGAATGAAGTCCCCGAGCCAAACGAAAGGCTGTATCCGATGATTGCCCACAAGACGGTGACCACGGCCATCATGGTGAAGCTCTGCATCATGGTGGCAAGCACGTTCTTGCGCCGCACCAGCCCGCCATAGAAAAGGGCCAGCCCGGGCCCGGTCATCAGCAGTACCAAAGCGGAGCTGGTGAGCATCCAGCCATTGTCGGCGGAACTCTTGGCGTCCGTGACCGCTTGCTCCAGCTTGGCAATGCGTGCGGCATCCCCAGACGAAGCTTGAGCTGACGCGATCCCCGCCGCGATGCCGACAAATAACATTACCGCCAGAAGATAAGTGGTCCGCTTAGCCATGTGTATTTCTCCCTTGGCCCGTATAGACCAATGTACGCACAGCGCTCGAAGCGAGGGAAATTCAAAATTTTTGTCGGACGTATTAGGAGAAGTTATCGCGGAGCCCGGCCCGCACGAAGTCAATCCCCGGACACGGCCTGAACGTCCGGCTTTCGCAAGGCGGCGGCTATGAGATAGCAGACGACTCCAGCCCCGGCCATCGCCAGTCCGAGCGTCAGGGTGCTGATGCTTCCCAGGTGTTCGTCGCGGTTCTTGATCAACGCCACGATCAACAAAGCCGTAGGACCAATGCCAAGCAGGATCGCGACCGGCAATCCACCAGGTATTTTGAAGGGACGCGCCAGATTGGGCTCCCGCACGCGCAGCACGGCCAGCGCGACAAACTCCAGGACCAGGCTGGCGCCGTAGAGAAGAATGTCCAGCATAATAAGGCGGTCGAAACTCAGCTTGAGCGAGAGCATCCAGCCGAGGGCGCAAACTACGATCGAAACCCATGGCGCGCCGTTACTGAGTTTCCAGGCAAACGCTCGCGGGAGATATCCGTCTGCCGCCATGGCCAGAGGCAGACGGGAGTACGACATAGTGAGCGAATTGAGAATGCCTGCGGTGCTGACCAGCGCACCGATCACCACGGCGAACGCGAGCCAGGGCCCAACGATCGAGCCGGCAAAGCTCGCCCAGCTCCCCGTTGCCCATGCGTTCGCTGGAACGTGCGCGGCCCACATGGCTGCCACCGGCACGACATAAGAAAAGATGATTGCGAACAAAGCAATGACCATCACGCGAGGATACGTGCGCTGCGGGTCTTCCACTTCTTCGGCGACCGTGGACGCGTTGTCCCATCCCATATAGTTCCACATGCCCACTAGAATACCCGCGAGCAAATCACTCTTGCCTGATGGCGCAAAGGTGAGCGCGGCGGAAGATGAGTGGCGAGCAAATGCGAGGATCGCGAGCACGAAGAACGGACTCATCAGCAGAAGTCCCAGCAGGATGGAGCCATCGCCAACCGCGCGAGCGCCAAGCAGATTCCACAACATGCACAGCAGGATAATGCCGCCGGCGATGTAGACACCGTGATTGCCTTGCGTCGCCTGCGGCCACACGCGTCCGAGATAGAGAACGGCCACGGTGGGATAGGCGCCCATGTCGAAGATGCTGGCCATCAGAGAAAGCCACGCTTCCTGAAATCCCCAAAATGGTCCCAGAGCGCGGCGCACCCAAACGTAGAAGCCACCGACAGAAGGGATCGCGGCGGAGAGTTCGCCCACCATCAGTGCAGTGGGCAGCGCCCAGAAGAGAGGCAGAAGAAAAAGAATGGCGGTGGCCAGCCCGTAGCCGGAGCCCTGCACCAGCTCCTCAAGACCGTAAGGCCCGCCGGAGACCATAAAGCAGGTGGCCGCAACCAACGGAAAGAGCGTCAGTTTGCGGCCAGAAGGTCCTGGAGTTTTTCGCATCGCCGATGCGAATATAGCAGCAAAAAAGTGCGGGTCGACTCAAATGTGCGGACTAACGGAAATTTCTTGACTACGACGAAACTTAGTGCACCACGCTGGCCAGCGCGCGCTGCAGAACTTTTCTCACCAGCGGAGCCAGTCTGTCCACAGTAAAGCTGTCTTTGCAAACGAACTCCACCGGCGCGTAGGCGGAGAAGTCGGGAGGATTGCTGACGCCCGTGAGCACAATCACCGGCACCTGGGCCGTCCTGGCATCATCGCGCAACCGCTTAAGGATCTCGAAGCCCTGGACTCGGGGCAGGATCAAGTCAAGCACCACGACGTCGACATGTTGCTCCGCGGCGATCTGCAAAGCCAGTTCGCCATCAGCCGCTTCCAGAACGGTAATACCAGCCCGCTCCAGCATCGCAGTGGAGGCCGCACGAAGAAAACGGGAATCTTCCACCACCAAAACCGTAATTGGGGTACTCATCATCTCTCCTTGAAAAATTTTCTCAATTGGCCTGTGGACGCTCGGTTTTGCCTTCAGCCGATGGCATTTTGCAGTGTCCTCGGAGCCAAATCAACGGTCCACGGACAACGCGGTCCCATCCATCGTCGAAGGAGCGCGCGGTCTTCCTCGGCCATAGATTCAAAGAGGACCCCGGCTTGTCCATTAGCGTCACTCCACATAATTTTTCCCATGGTGCGGATCAGTTGGCCGCTTCCGGGCAAACAGAAGTCGACGCAGATGGTGGTCTCCTTGGGCACGGGCTGGCTGGTCCTGAAGCACAAACCGGTCAAGCTGATATCGTCTACGATCGCGCCGGGAAGCCTCTGTTTTTCTCTGCCTTCTATAATGCTGGCCACAGCCTGGATTTTCACCGAATGCCGGAACGAAGCGCGCTTCTGTTTCACGATGA
>WNFF01017686.1_pt1 | contig 11981 bp, 13 predicted proteins | sample 5400441 | NCBI WGS metagenome assembly WNFF01 (sample SAMN13153345, study PRJNA577476) | soil metagenome | isolation source: 120 cm saprolite under Douglas fir tree site 2 hole 3 replicate 1 | place: USA:California | collected 2015-04-18
GTCTCCTTCAAACCAGGCCGCCAATCGTCCAATCAGGCCTCCTCCACCCACTGCTACCAGGATCGTATCCAGGTCTGGTGCTTGCTGAGCAAACTCATACCCAAGCGTTCCCTGACCGGCCACGACCTCAGGCTGGTCATAGGCATGAACAACCAGCGCACCGGTCTGAGCTGCTCGCGCTTCACTTGCCATCAAAGCGTCGGCATAGGCGGCTCCGACCACGGTTACATGCGCGCCATAGTTGCGCAGGCGCCGCACTTTCACAGGCGGACAGCTTTCCGGCACAAAAATTTCTGCTCGATACCCCAGCTGCCGTGCAACATAGGCCACGGCCACGCCATGATTGCCCCCTGATGCCGCGATGACCCCTGCCGCTGGGACGCGCTGGGACAGGATGCGGTTGAAGGCCCCACGCGGCTTGAAGGAGCCAGTATGTTGGAGTTGTTCAAGCTTGAGTACCAGGTGCGCATCAAGTCCCCACGCCCCCGTCTCCAGATGTATAATCGGTGTTGTTCGTACATAGCCAGCTATCCGTTTGCTGGCAGCCTCAATATCAGCACGCATAGAACTTCCTCGCTTCTTCAAGGTGGTACTCTTCTTCACAGGCAGAAGCATTGTAATGGCTGTGGTACAATCCACGTCAAACAATCATTTTTCGTAACTATTCAGGTTTTCTCGTCGCCTGCGGCGACTCGTCGATTCATGTTGATGCAAGGTTGTGCTGCCTACGGCAGCACAACCTTGCATCAACAAAAACTGTTGCGAACTGCCGAAGGCAGTGAGGATTCAAGAGGAAATGAGACCTGAATGGAGTTAGTTACCATTTTCAGCACTCACAACACAAAAAAGGTCACTTTTATTTCATAACGCAAATGATCTGGTACGGGAGAGAAGTGGATCTCTCCTGGCTCTGCAAAGTCGACCAGGTTGATGTCGATTTGCGGCTTTCCTGTTTGTCGTTATAGTTAGGAGGTATGAGCAATGAAGTACGTTCTTCTGTTTTGTGGGACTCGCGAACTGCAGCAGGCCTGGATAGACCTGACCGAGGAGGCCCGCAGCGCGCAATATGCCGAAGTGGGCCGCTGGTTCGCGGAGCATGGTGCTAAGCTCGGCCCTGGCAACCAACTCCAGCCGCCCTCTACCGCAACTACCGTGCGCTTCCAGGGCAAGGGAGAGCCAATCATCCACGATGGCCCCTTCATTGAGGGCAATGAGGTGATTGGCGGCTACGTCGAGATCAACGTGGCCGACCTTGACGAGGCACTGCGCCTGGCCAGGTCCTGGCCCGCTGGTGGTGCCGTCGAAGTCCGACCGGTGATGGAGGTAGACCAGTAGCCACCGACGAGACGAACGCCACACACGCTACTCACGCCACGTATGCCGCCCTTGCCGCCGTCTTTCGAGAGGAGGCGGGGCGGCTCACCACTGCATTGGTTCGCATCCTGGGCGACTTCGATGTCGCGGAGGAAATCGTCCAGGATGCGTTGTTGGTGGCTCTGGAACGCTGGCCGGTCGATGGGATTCCCGACCGGCCAGGTGCCTGGCTGATGACCGTGGCCCGGAACCGCGCACTCAACCAATTGAGCCGCGACGCTCACTATCGCGCCAAACTGGCGCAACTGGAGCGGCCGCTCCCACGAGAGCCGGATGATCGACTGCGGCTGATGTTCATCTGTTGCCACCCAGCACTCTCCCGTGCGGCACAGGTGGCACTGACGCTGCGGGCGGTCTGCGGCTTCACCACCGCCGAGATTGCGCGCGCCTTCCTGGCCTCGGAAACAGCTGTGGCCCAGCGGCTGGTGCGGGCGCGGCGCAAGATCGTCGCCGCCAACATTCCCTACCGCATGCCCGGCGACGACGAATTGGGCGAGCGGCTGGGGGAAGTGTTGGCTGTCCTTTATTTGATGTTCAACGAGGGCTACCTGGCCAGTGGCGGCACAGTCCTGGGCCGCCACCGACTGGCGGCAGATCGTGATGCTCTACGACCTGCTGCTGCAAATGTTGCCCTCACCTGTGGTGCGGCTCAACCGGGCAGTGGCCTTGCGACAGGTCGCCGGTCCAGAGGCAGCCCTGGCAGAGGTGAACGCGCTTGAGCGCGACCTCGAACACTACCACCTCTTCCACGCCATCCGCGGCGAGTTACTGCTGGAACTGAGCTACCGTGAGCAGGCACGAGCCTCCGCGCTGCGGGCATTGGAACTCACGCAGAACCGCGCTGAGCAGTCTCTACTCGCACGCCGACTGCTGGAATGGTGAGAAATACCTATGCTTGTAAAAAGTAAGTAGCGGTACTTGCCTTAGAAAGAAAAACATGCTATACTGGAGTATACATAATGTTATTAATATCCTGATCTGGTCTTTCGATACATGGCCAGAAAAGGCAGGCAGAACATGGCAACGAAGCCAACAGTAGAAATAGCAATGACACAAACCTCATCAACCGGAAGCATCTGCCCACGATACGAGCATGCCATCCAGTTACTCGGCAAACGTTGGACGGGACTACTTTTGTATGCCCTTTTGGATGGCCCGCAACGTTTTTGCGAGCTAACCTCCACCGTAGAAGGTCTCTCAGACCGGGTTCTCAGTGATCGACTGCGTGAACTCGAAGTCGAGGTTATCGTCGAGCGCGTGGTCTATCCTCAAATTCCCGTGCGCGTCGAGTACAAGCTGACCGAGAAGGGACGAGCACTTGAGCCGGTTGTGAACGCCATTCATAAATGGGCTGAACAATGGGTTCCAATGCCGGAATCTACAATGGTTTAGCCTTCCGATTGTGCTATAATTCTTGCATGGAAAATCTATGGGCTCCCTGGCGCATGGCTTTTATCGCGCCAAAAACACCACATTCGCCAGGGTGTATTTTTTGCACCCAACCAGCCGAGCACCGCGACGTGGAGAACCACATTCTTTATCGCGGCGCGCACTGCTTCATGATGCTGAACCTCTACCCATACAACAACGGGCACCTGATGATTGCTCCGTATCAGCACGTGGAAACAATTGAGAAGCTCGATGCTGAGACGCTGGCGGAGCTAATGGCCCAGGCGCAGCTTGCGCTGCGCACCTTACGTCTCGTCATGGATCCGCATGGCTTCAATATGGGCATTAACGAAGGGAAAGTCGCGGGTGCGGGCTTTGACGAACATATGCACTTTCATATTGTGCCGCGCTGGCAAGGCGACACCAATTTCATGCCGGTGATTGCCGATATCAAGGTTATACCAGAACACCTGGATGTTGTCTACGCGAAACTGAAAGAGGCGATAGAGCATCTCAATCAATAAGCGCAACAGTGTGATTTAAAAGTCAAGGTGCAGGGCGAGGACAAGCCATCGCCCCTACTATGCCTACGCTCAATCAGCCTATGGAGGGCGTCCATAGTAGGGGCGATGGCTTGTCCTCGCCCTGCTGTTGCGCTTATTAATTGATATTTACATGTTCACCTGGGCGGAGTGGACGAAACTGTGTACCGTCATTGATAAACACAATTTGTTGATCTTGAATGTGGACGATGAGATCGGGTTTGCCATCACCGTTTACATCGCGAATTTCGCCAGTCACGGGCGTTAAATCCTGGCCATCGCCAAATAGCACCGGACCTTGATAAATGCGGGCATTAGCCGCATCGCCCGCGGGCAGCTCGATGATCTCTACATGCCGGTTCAGGTTTATAAAGATAAAATGTGTGAGATTAGCCAGGCTGTCTCCACCACGCCCGACCACAGCATCAAGCTGAAAAGTGCGGGGACGACCATATTGCATATCGTCCATGTGTACCCGCCACCATGAGCCAAAAGCAGTTAATCCAACCGCCAGCAGAGCCATCACAAGCATTCCAATGAGAACCGCGATCAAAGAAAAACGCCTGCCTCTTATGCTCGCGATGGGAAAGGGAACTGCCTTTGAGGCCATACCGTTACTATTACTATTGCCGGTACCCTTTGTCGTCATGCTGGCGCGACGACGTGAAATCGATGGCCCCTTTTGTAACAGCGGGTCATCGAGCGTATCATGTTGTGCCGGCTGACGATATCTTCGCGCGCTACTGGGACTCCGTGTATTGTACAGGGCGTCATCGCCGACATCATAGTCAAGCTGCTGCCTCGCCTCCGTCGCGCCCATGACAGTCTCCTCCATTCCAGGAAAGTAGAACGTTTTTTCTAAATATACTACATGCATAGATACGTGTCAATAGTTTTTGGGGATGGATTATGGGGCTAATCAAAAGTCGCCAGAGTGAGCGTGTTGTGGCTGGCTAAGCCAGCCACAACACGCTCACTCTGGCGACTTTTGATTAGCGCTGGCCACACTACATACTGTCTAGCCAATACGCACGGGCCATGATACAATACTCCCATTACCAGATTAGGAAGAATCGGTGTAGGGGCGCAATAAATTGCGCCCATCATCCGAAGCGGATACATGCATTTCTATGCTAGATATCATCATCACGCTGGCGGAAGCCTTTCGCGCACGACGTGCTGCTCCATCGCGAGAATTCTACCGACGCAGATCTGGCAACCGATGCGCGGCCTGAAGAAATCAAACGCCTGGTCGCGCCCACGCACCCCAGTGCGGTTGTCCTGGTGGGCGAGCGATTCGGTACCGTGCGCCTGCTTTATGGCAGCGACATTCTTGAGATCACCACATTTCGCACCGAGCGTTATAATCCGGAATCACGCAAGCCAGAAGTGTGCTTTGGCACAACATTAGAAGACGACCTGCTGAGGCGCGACTTCACCATTAACGCGCTGGCACGCGATCCCCTCAATGGGCATATCATCGACCTTTTCAACGGTCGGCAAGACCTTGAGGACCACATCTTACGAGCGGTTGGCAACCAGCCGGATAAGCGTTTTGATGAAGACCCGCTGCGCCTGCTGCGTGCGGTGCGTTTTGCCGCCCAACTCGACTTCACCATTGAGTCGGAAACGAGACGTTCGATTATACACCAGGCTCCAAAACTGCAAAAGATCAGCCGCGAACGTATCCGCGACGAGATGAACAAGCTGCTGCTCTCCCCGCATCCCGCCAAAGGGCTCGACCTGCTCGTAGAGTTGGGATTGATGACGTGGATCGTGCCGGAGGTACTGGAGTTGCGCGGCGTGAGCCAGCAACAGGTGCGCTCAGTCTCCTCGAAGGATGTCTATGCCCATGTGCTGCGCGTGGTGGAGCGTTCGTCTCCCCGTTTAGCCACACGCTGGAGTGCCTTGCTCCACGATATCGCCAAACCCCGCACCCGCAGCGTCGAAGAGAATAAAATTCATTTCTTTGGTCACGAGGATGTTGGGGCATACATGGCACGCGATATTCTCAAACACCTGCACTTTGATCGCGACTTCATTGAAAGTGTCTCAAGGATAGTACGCCTGCACATGCGAGCAAACGCCTATACCACCGACTGGACTGATGGAGCGGTGCGCCGCCTGATGCTGGACAGTGGAGACGTGTTGCCCGACCTGCTTGACCTCTCCCGCGCCGATATTACCAGCTATCGAGCTGACAAAATCTCACGGGCCGCCGCTCGCGTGGCGGAACTCGAAGAACGCTGCCAACGCCTCAAAGAAGAAGCGGAGCGCGTGCCATTGAAAAGCCCTCTGGATGGCAACGAACTGATGGCCCTTTTTAATCGCAGCCCCGGGCCGTGGCTGCGTCCCATTAAAGACCATTTACTTGGCCTGGTGATAGATGGCGTACTCTCACCCGATGATAAAGAAGAGGCAGCTAGAATCGCCCGCACACTCCTGGAAGATACTGAGTAATTCATAGCTGAAGATAATCCACAAACAAGGAGACAACCATGGCGAAAACGAGCAAACAAGGGTCTCAAAAACCAGAAACGAAAACCACCACTCCAAAGCCTGCCGAGACGAAAAAAACAGGCACAGGAGCCGGAGCGAAAGAGCAGGCGGTCGCACCAACAGACGTGACAAATAAAGGCAAACAAAACATTAAAAGTAGCCGTCCCCGTATTGGCGGCACCGCCGTACCAGGAGCAAAATCCACCCAGCCCAAAGAGATCACCTCGACCAATCCTCAGCAGCAGCAGGCCGAGAGCTATAACCGTGATATGTGCAGGATCAACGAAAAAAACGCATTGAGAAAAGGAAAAGACGTATTGAGGAGCGCAGGCAAGAGGTGAAGAAGGTGGCGGCCAGTGGCCCGCGCAAAATTACGTTGGGCCGCAGAAATACCTATTTCTTGATCGCCGTAGCTGTGCTGATTATTGTGGTCATCGCCATTGCTATTATCCTCAATCACAATCTACAATAACTGATTTTCTTCTGTTAGTGGAGTATGGTTGCAGGAGGTGTCGCTGCCGATGGCAGCGACACCTCCTGCAACCATACTCCACTAACAGATTCTGCTGAATTTTTCTCTCCAACATTCATCTGATAAAATCCTCTTTTCCCATCGTCTATCGAAATGAAGTCTTTTCCTGCATCCTTCTTGCAGCAAAAACGTTTTGTAGCCTATTTATAGCAGTAACAAGTATAGACGACGCGTAAGAGTTCTATGTATCGCTGTATGCAAGTGAATAAGCCAGGAGTAGCAAAAGATGAGTAATTCATCCATCAATACACCAAATGCACCCGCATCCACTAATGGAGTGTCTCCGGCAGGTAGCACTGCTTCGCCTCGGAAGTCATCGCCCTTGATTAATAATGAAGCCACAAAGAAAGTGAAGCGTAATCGCCGCGAAACTTTTGGCATGTATATGAAAGCCTATAGCGCGTCCTTTTTAACGGTAGGAGTAATCATACCTGTTGTTGCCTCGCTCGTAGCAGCGACGCTCTACCTTACGCTCCCGAACTCACCGCTTCCACCGCTGCTAGGCATCCAACCAGACTCACAATGGTATACATTGGTGTATAGCAGCATCCTGACAGGGATTTTATGGCTGGTGGCTGCCTTCCCTTATTGCTACTTTAGTACAGCCAGAGGTGCAAACCCGCGCAATTACAATCTACTTAGAAGCCGCCTGCATCAATTGAAGGCGAGCCTTAATCTGAAAGACTATGATGACGACGCATACGAGGAGATCGACGAGATTAAAATAGTAATGGATGACGCGGGATTCAACCATTGCAGCGAGCATAAACGGGAAGTATTGAAAGAAGCTTACGCCTGCTGTATTGATATTAGCCGAAAGTTATACAAATTTTCTACTGGTCTACCCTGGATAATTGGCACAGGATACAGCAGCGCATGGGCACTACTTCATCATGCCGAAGAAGTAATGATTGAAGTTGCGGATGTTGAGACGGTGGTTCGTGGGGCAAAACACGATTTTCTGGCCATTCAGGACTCTCAGATTAATGGGCAAGATGAACTGCTTGATGACCTGGTTCAGGCAGTAACCGTGCTTAAACCAGAAGCATTGGTCTACTTTAAAGAGCATCAGCCAGGTAAGAGCAGCATAGCACTTAGTCAACTCGTACAGATTCTCAATAAGTTCAATGATCAATCATCTGTATCATCTCTCTCTGGTCATACATCCAACAAGAACGGAGCAGACTCTGATGCACAAATTAAGGCTGAGGCTGCGGCAAGAGTGACGCTGCGTGAAGTGAGGAGTACGCTCAATGACTTCCGTGATAAACGCTGGGAGGGGATTGTGCAACAGCGTAGTCGGCTCCTAACGGCGATAGCGGTTACAGGAATCGTGACGCATGCTTTGCTTTGTATTACCATCTTGACCAATGCACCGCCTGTAGCTGTAGCTCATCAGCAATTTACAGCATGGACACCGGTCCAGGCTGGCATCATAGCGGCAACCATGTTCTATATGGTGGGGGCAATTGCAGGATTATTCGTAAGGTTTTACTACGAGTCACAGGGCGGTACATCTGTAGATGATTTTGGGCTTTCCACAACTCGCCTGATCGCTATTCCGCTGCTCTCTGGATTGGCTGGTATTGGCGGCGTACTGGTTGCTGAGATGTTTGCCACATTGGGTGGATCAGTATTGATCGGATCTACCTCGGATAAAGCCATTGCATTATCAACGCTTTTCTCTCTTGATCCACGGCTCCTGTTTACTGCTGCCGTCTTTGGTATAACTCCGAACCTGGTCATTAAAGGCCTCCAACAGAAGGCCAAAGAATATGAAACTGAGCTACAAAGCAGTAAAGCAGCAGAGACGTAATCTGGCGGTGACAAAGTTTGAGTCGACAGAGAAGAAGGGTGATTAGTCTCAGTGTTTCTTCTATCATCCTGCTGTAGCGTTTATTGTTCCTTGTGCTACAAACCCTAAAAGTCATTCCCCAAAAATCACATCTGCTCTCGTCTATCTAGACGAGCAAGGAAAATGCAGGTCGCATTTTTGTTTCACCCATCGCGGTCTTTCACAGAGGATCAGCGGTGCTCAAGATACATCAATCACGAAAGGAGAGGCACCAATGGCAATTACAGGACAGTGGCAGGATCTGCCCCACGGACATTATAAGGATGCTGTCAGCATCTGCGCAATGTCTTCTTGCCTGCACGGTAAGCTCGGAACCATGTGTATTCTACTGCACACCTTCCGCGTTGCATATAGCCTGCGTGTGCCCATCTCTGGGGAAGTTCCTCCCTCTTCAGCATAAGAGAAAACAGAGGAGAAGACTTCCTCAGCCGTGGACACTGGCAGCAATCTGCAAGTTCCACGGTTTTTTGTTGTCCTTTGTACATTGCACGGAAGAGTTGTATCGACTGTGAAAAGGGAAGTCAAGACTGATGAGCATCGAAATGGAAGAACATCCAAGGAATATAAGTCTGGTGGCACTGGCAGAGCAGTGCATGCGTGAGATCAGCGCCGCTCGTTCTGGAGAGGCGCACGATGACCGGCACTGGCTTGAGTTGCTGCGCCGTGCGACAGTGCAACGCGAGGGTGCCGCCCGTCAGATGGTGTGGCATCACCTCGGTCAGGTTGTAGAAGCGTGGCTAGGTTGTCATCCTCAGAAGGAGTTAGCATGCCGCCTGGAGAGCGAAGCATATTATGTAGCGCAGACCTGTGAACGGTTCTGGCAAGCAATCGTACAACAGAAACTGGCAAACAACCGGCTTTCTACGGCCCTAGCATATGCACGCGCCTGCCTCAATAGCGTGATTCTGGACACATTGCGGACGTACGCGCATACAACCACAAGCCCTTCGTCTGGGTCCACGAGGGTAGGGAAGGCCGTGGAGGAGCAGCATGAGGACAGTCGAGCATGGTGGGAACGCATACGCGAGATGCTGCCCACCGAACGCGAACAGCGAGCGGCGTACCTGCTCTTTTACTGTGGTCTCCAGCCCATGGACATTGTCCGCTTATGCCCACAGGAGTTCAGTGATTGGCAGGAAATCTCACGTGTGAGGCGTACCGTCATCGGGCGACTCCTTGCAGGCGGCATCACCTCCGTCCTCACTGGACAGCAGGTTGCGCCAGAGGAAGCAACGAACTGACCTGCACCCAGGCGACTAAAAGGGAAAACGACCGAAGTACTCGTAGCAGGCCTGGTAGGGTATGAACATATAGATAAACAGAATTCAGATAGGCATTGAATAAAATAAGGAGAAAACCAAATGGGTTACAACATGTACCTCTATGAGAAGGCACGTGAAGCATATTACCAGGATCTTCGGCTCGAGATGGAAGGGAGACGCTTGCTGGCACGGCTGCCCCGGCAGAGCATGGGCAGGCGAGCAGCCGGTAAGCTTGGCCTGCTGCTTTTGAAGGCAGGAGCATGGCTGAAGCAATTCGAGCAGCCATCTGCCGCGCTGGAAGACCAAATATGAGTCAAAGTAGACGCGCTTACCTCAGATGTCGGATGCGGGCAACACCGCTCCGACATCTTTTTATGCTTACGCTTTATCCACTGACGGGTGCTTCATGACCCTGTGGAAGTGTTCGGTCTTCGGCCAAAGAAATGTGTTCCCTGCAAGCTCATAACCACCTCGCCAGTTGAATTCAGCAGTTCGCATTTTGAGCGGATGATGCCAAGATTGGCCCTGCTTTTAGAAGCTTTGCTGTCCAGAACGGTGAAGCGTCCGAGCAATACTTCATCTGGGCGGACGGGTCGTATCCAGTGCACCTCGTCCACACCAGGCGAGCCCATGCTCACAGTCTCACTGATCAGCCCATCCACCAGCAGGCGCATGAAGAGCGCGGTTGTATGCCAGCCACTGGCGATCAGTTCGCCAAAGAACGAATCTTTTGCACGCTCCGGGTCTGTGTGAAATGGCTGGGGATCAAATTGCCGCGCAAAAGCAATGATCTCCTCCTGCGTCGCCGAAGTGCTGCCTAAGTTAAAGGTATCCCCTACCTGAAAATCCTCAAAGTAGCGTGTCATAGATTTCCTCCTTTCGCCCTCCCCCACATCTCCATCCACTCATTCAAACTATACGAAGAAAAAGCACGCCCCTCCTGGCGAATAATCTCCTCCATGGTCTGGAAACGCTTGCGGAACTTGTGGTTGGCCTGGCGCAGAGCCTCCTCCGCGTCAATATTCAGCCAGCGAGCGGCCTTTGCCACCATAAAAATTACATCGCCCATCTCTTCAAATTGCTGTTCGGGTGAAGTTGCCTCCTGCACTTCCAGCAATTCTTCCTGCACTTTCTTCAGCATATCCTGGACGTTGGTGAACTCAAAGCCGATTTTCGCCACTCTCTTCTGGTATTCCTGCGAGACCATCAGAGCAGGTGACGCCAGGGGTACACCGTCTAAGACGCTTTCCACCTGTACATCTTTGCCAGCCGCGATGCGTTCCTGCTTTTTAATGGCATCCCAATTCTGCAAGACCTGTTCCGCGCCGCTCACCTCGACCTCGCCGAAGACATGAGGGTGGCGGCGGATCAGCTTGGCGTTGACATGCTCAAACACGTCTCCAATGGCAAAGTTGCCCTCCTGGCGAGCGATCTCGGAGTGCAGGTAGACCTGCAGCAGCAGGTCGCCCAGTTCGTCGGCCAGCTTGTCCATATCGTTCTCTTCCAGAGCCTCCACCACCTCGTAGGTCTCCTCAATCACATAACGAGTCAACGACTGGTGGGTCTGCTTGCGGTCCCACGGACAGCCGTCGGGTTCGCGGCGCAGGCGCATGGTGATGTAGCGCAGCGTTTCAGGGAGACGCAGAGCCGCCATCTCGTCGAGTGGCGGGACGTAGAGTGTGCTGAGGTGATCGGTAAGGTTATTGCTGCGGTCGAGTTCGTACAGCGGCAACTCGACAACCGCCTGGTCGTTGTCTACGCCAGCTGCCCGCACCAGCTTGACGGGCCACTCGTCGGGATACGTCTCGCTCAATGCCAGCTTGACCGCGCTCGCCAGGCGGCGATTATAGACCTGGGCCACCAGCAGAGGGAGGGTCGGAATAATCTTTCCGGCTAGCTCAGAAGTATCGAAAGTAGCAAGCGTAGTGGCATCGATAAGCTGCGTGCCGGCATCCAGGGGGTCAAGCCCCAGCACGGTGCAAACCGGTTCCAGAAAAGAGAGACCCGCGACGATGCTTGTACTCAAACCGCGCTCCCGCGCCAGGGAAAGCACGCGCTGTACCGTTGACTCTCCAATCAGTGGATGCCCTGGAACAGCATAAACCACAGGTTGTTGAGCCGCTAGAGTACAGATCTCTTCAGCGATGTGCTGGTAGAGCGTGTTCCAATCGTTGGATTGGTCATAAAAATGGTCAAACGATTCGCTGCGCAGATCGGGTATTTCCGTCTTGAGCGTTTCAACTGTCGGGTGTATCAGTGTGCGAAAGTAAACTGTGCGGTTGGCTGCTGCCGCCTGTGATAACAGCGTGTGTGCCTGCAAGGTGAGATCATTCCATTGCCCAGGGCCCAGTCCCACAATAGTGATGGATGCTGTCATGTATCTCTGTCTCTTCCTCTTAACTCGTTTTGCTTAGTACGTGTAGTGTACCGAGAGAGGGCCTACATGTCAAATGAAAAGGGGTTATGATGATGCACATTTTGCGTGTACTCCGCACTCATATACTAATTGGTAGCAGAGGACTTGTATG
>WNFF01009141.1_pt1 | contig 11980 bp, 9 predicted proteins | sample 5400441 | NCBI WGS metagenome assembly WNFF01 (sample SAMN13153345, study PRJNA577476) | soil metagenome | isolation source: 120 cm saprolite under Douglas fir tree site 2 hole 3 replicate 1 | place: USA:California | collected 2015-04-18
CCGTAACCGGCGCCGAGCCGGACGAGCATCTGTTCGACATCTACACTCTGCCGGGTCTGATCTTCGTCATCTCGTGCTACACGTTTCCTTACGTCTTCGTGCTCGTCGCCAACGCGCTCGATCGCATGCCGGGCGACCTCGAGGATGCCTCCTCGATTCTCGGCGCCAGCGCGTGGACGACAGCGCGCCGGGTCACCGTTCCGCTGGCGATGCCGGCGCTACTGGCGGGCGCGCTCGTTGCGTTTCTCCAGGCCATGACGCTGTTCGGATCGCCCGCAATTCTCGCGCTGCCGGCCGGCTTCCACACCATGACGACCAAGATCTGGAGCCTGTTCCAATATCCGCCGAAGCTGGAGCTTGCGGCCGCGGCCTCGCTGCCGCTGCTGCTGCTCACCGTCGCGCTGTTGCGGGCGCAAGCCGTCATCCTGGGCCGCCGCGGCTATTCGGTCGTGGGCGGCCGACAGGGCGATCCGCGTCGCGTTGCGCTCGGCAGGTGGAAATGGGCGGCGCTCGCGGCGACTTTCCTCGTGCTGCTCAATCCGGTGTTCCTGCCCTACGGGGCGCTCCTCAACGCGGCGTTTTCGCGGGTGCCGTCGGAGTTCGTCTCGTTCGAAAACCTGACCCTCCACAATATCGGGTTCGTGTTCTTCGAACTGTCGTCAACCGGTGTCGCGTTCCGCAACACCCTGATCCTGTGCACCAGCGCCGCCACCATCGGCACGGTGATGGCGGTGGTGATTGCCTACATTACATCCCGCAAGGTCATCGCCTGGCACAAGGCTTTGGGCTTTCTCGCGACGGCGCCGGTGGCGGTGCCCGGCATCGTGCTCGGCGTCGGGCTGTTTCTCACCTACACGCGTCCGCCGTTCGTGCTGTATGGCACCTTGTGGATCCTGCTCATCGCCTTCGTCACCATTGCGCTCCCCGCCGCCTATCAGCAGCTGCAATCCGCCTTCCGCGTCGTCAATCCGGACCTTGAAGAGGCGAGCCGCATTCTCGGCGCCACGCGCCTCGGCACGCTCGGCCGCATCACGGCGCCGCTGTTGCGCACCAGCGTGATCGCGACCTGGTGCTTCATATTCATCGGCGTCATCCGCGAGCTGTCGGCAGCGGTCATGCTGTTCACCTCCGATACCAAGGTGATCTCGGTCCTGATCTTCGATCTCAACGAGAGCGGCGATCTCGGCGCCATCGCTGTGCTGGGCATCATCATGCTGATGTTCACATTTGCGGTCGTCGTCCTTATCAATCGCATTCCCGGTTTTGGCGCCATGCGGCTGCGAAACAATTGAAGCGGCAAAGATGAACGAGTCCCTCCCTTCCGTCGCCATCGCGGAGCGCCTTGCCGAACGCATCGCCGCTGTCGAGCCTGAGCGCATTGCGTCCGCGATGCGGACAAAATGCGAAGATCTTGCGGTCGACGTGGTGGGGCTCTGCCTCACGGCGCGCCGCCTGGATTATGTGGAAAGCACGCTTGCAGCCTGCGACGATGACGGCCCGTGCACGGCGATCGGCCATGCCCGCACGTTGAGCGCGGCCGGTGCTGCCCTGGTCAACGGTACGGCTGCCCATGGGGAGGACTTCGACGATACGTTCGAGGGCGGCCCGGTGCATGCCGGCGCCGTCATCGTGCCGGCGGTGCTGGCTGCGTGCGAGCGCCACCGTCCGGACGGCGCTGCGGCGCTGACCGGCATTGCGGTTGGCATCGAGACCATGTGCCGGCTTGGCCTGGTGACGCCGAAGCTCGTTCACAAGGCCGGGTTTCATCCGACGGCGGTGTTCGGCGCCATGGCGGCGGCGGCCGGGGTGGCAGCGGCCCTCCGCCTCGATCGTCGCGGCATTGTCGACGCGCTCGGCATCGCCGGCAGCATGGCGGCCGGCATCATCGAATATCTCGCCGAGGGCGCCTGGACCAAACGCATGCATGCAGGTTGGGCGGCGCAATCGGGATTGCGCGCCGCCCTGATGGCAAAGCATGGTTTCATTGGCCCGCGCACTGTGTTCGAAGGCACGCACGGTTTTTTCCACGGCTTTGCCCACACCGCCAAGGGCAATTACGAGGCGCTCGTCGGTGATTTCGGCGAGCGGTGGGTCAGCGAGGCACTCGCTTTCAAACCCTACCCGTGTGGGACGATGACCCATCCCTACATCGATTGCGCCCGCCGGCTCTCCGCGCGAGGCATTGATCCCGACGCCATCATGGAACTGATATGCGAGGTGGCCGAGGGGACGGTGCACCGCTTGTGGGAGCCGCTCGCCGACAAGCAGCGTCCCTCCAACGGCTATGGCGGAAAATTCTCGACCCCTTACTGCATCGCGGCCGCCTTCGCGCGCGGCAATGTGGGGCTTGGCGATTTCACCGACGTGGCCGTGAAAGGTCCGGCCGTGCTCGCGGTCGCCGCCAAGGTCCGCTACGTCATTGACCCGGACAATCCTTATCCGAATAACTTCACCGGCCACATCCGCGCCGTCATGCGGGACGGCAGCGTGATCGAGGAGCGCCAGCCCCATATGCGCGGCGGCGCCCACGAGCCGCTGACGCGCGAGGACATCGAGGACAAGTTCGTCTTCAATGCCCGCCACGGCGGCTGGCCGGAGGCGCGCATCGCGCCGGCGCTGGCGCGGGCGAAGATGCTTTACGATGGACCGCTGGATTTGAGGGCGCTGCGTGAGTGAAGAGTCCGACCGTGTGGCGTGTCACGGCCGCACCGCCGGCGACTCCATCGGCATGCCGCGGGCCCGTTGCATCAGGTAAAGCTCGAGATTGACGTATTCGGGTGCGCCATACTCGGGAACTTCCGCCCGCATGCCCGAGATGCAGTTGCGCAGGCGGCGCTGCAATGAACCCACGCTTTGCCATTCGAGCCGGTAGAGCGGGTAGCCGGTCGGATGCCCTTGCGGCACGATGTTGCCGGCGAGCCGCTTACCCCAATTGTCGTCATGGCAGAGTGCGCAGGACAGGTTGAGCTGCCCCTGCCGCTTGTTGAAGAAATCCCTGCCGGCAGCCGCGAAGGGCGCGAGCCGTTCATCCTGTGGCGGCGTTATCGGTTGGCCTCGCGATTGGCGCGCCACATAGGCTGACAGCGCAAGCAAATCGTCGCTCTCGTAGCGCAGCGGCGGTGCCTTCTGGCGCTCGGTGCGTTCGAGATTGATGCGCTCTGCGAGGTCGATCGGCCTGCGGCTTGGGACGTCGAAAGCCGGATAGCGGGCTGCCATTCCCCTCATGCTCTGCGCTGCATCGCCGTGGCAGTCCGCGCACGAGCGGTTGGCGGCGCCGACCTTGCGGTTCCATAGCGCTTCGCCATCGAGCACCGCCAGCATTCCGGGATTGGCGGTATCGTCGTCCTGCATCGCCTTGCTCTCGCGGCTCATATCGGCGTAAGCGGAGCGACGATCTTGAGGGGCGATTTCGGTGGCGAGGGAGGGCAAAAATGTCAGAACGGAAAGGAGCAAGGCGGACACGACACCGGTGAGGACGCACCTTGCGGCCTTTTTCCCGTCTGCCTCGGCGGTTGCGAGCGTCAACTGCGAGAATGGTGCACCGCGCTTGGAGGGCACGCGCCGGAAGCTGGTCTCCCGCGAAACGTGTCCCGTACGATCCCAGCGACTGAACCAGAGCTTGGCGACCACAACCAAAGCTGAACCAGACAATTGTCCGTTCCTACATTTTGACGGAAACTGCGAGGCTACCCAAGTCAGCAAGAAATATGCGTCGAAATCCGGAAACGCAACACAAGCCTCACGCCGCAAGCGTCCGATCGGCTGGTGTTGCGCTTCTAACCTTCGGTTCACGATGTCGTCATCACCCGCGAAAGCGGGCGATCCAGTAACCACAAGACTTCGCTTTGGGCACGGCTTCAGTTCTTCCTGACGCGCGGGGGTTACTGGATGCCCCGCTTTCGCGTCGCTTTCGCGGGGCATGACACCGCAATGGGATAAACTGTCATAGCCACAACACTACTGTAGCAAGAGCAATCCTTCGTGACCCACCATATCCTCATCGCTGGCGGCGGTATCGGCGGCATGGCGGCCGCGCTCGCTTTGATCAACCGCGGCCATGACGTCGACGTTTACGAACAGGCGCCTGAACTCAAGGAATTCGGCGCCGGCGTTCAGATCAGCCCGAACGGCACGCCCCGACCTTTTGCAGGTGCTGGTCGATGCGGTGCGCGCGAAACGGCCGGAAGCGATCCATCTCGGCCGACGCGCGGTCGGGATGACTCAGGGCGGCGGGAAGGTATTGTTGCGGTTCGAAGACGGCAAGACCGCGACGGGAGATGCCCTGATCGGCGCCGACGGGGTCCATTCGGTGATCCGCCGGGAGCTGTTCGGCGGCGACAATGCGCGGTTTCTTGGCATGATCGCCTGGCGCGGCGTGATCCCAATCGGGCGGGTGCCACCCCATATCAGCCGTGATAAGGCAACCAACTGGATCGGGGTCGGCGGCCATGTGGTCCATTATCCGCTGCGTACCGGTAAGCTGATGAACTTCGTCGGCATCCAGGAACGCGCCGACTGGCAGGTCGAGTCGTGGACAATGCAAGGAACCGCCCAGGAGTGCGCCAATGACCACGCCGGATGGCATGACGATGTGCAGGCGCTGATCGCCGCGTCTCCGCGCTTATTCAAATGGGCGCTGATGGGGCGCGATCCGTTGCCGCAATGGACGGTCGGCAACGTGACCTTGCTCGGCGACGCCTGCCATCCCACGCTGCCGATGCTGGCCCAGGGCGCGGTCATGGCGATCGAGGACGCCGTGATTCTCGGCCGCTGCTTCGATAAATATGGCGACGTCGCCACGGCGCTGTCGCGCTATCAGGATGCTCGCGTCGCCGTCACCACCCGCAAGGTGGCCGGCGCCAACGACAACGCCAAGCGCTTCCACAATCCGGCGCTCGGCGCCGAGCAAGACGCCGCCGCCTACGTGCACCGGGAATGGAGTCGCGAAGCCATCATCCGCCGCTATGAGTGGATCTTCACCTACAACGTCGATGCCGTCGAGATCTGAGCGTGACAGTAATCAGGGATCAGGAATCAGTAATCAAGAACGCAGATTTTCGAACTGCGACGTGCTAATAATTAATCACAGAGTACTGATCCCTGATCCCTGATCCCTGATGACTGATGTTGCCGATGTCATTCTGCGCCTCGGCGCCGCCACACTGATCGGCGCCGCCATCGGGCTCAATCGCGATCTTCACGGCAAGCCGATCGGAGTGCGCACCCTTGGGTTGGTGGGGCTTGCCAGCGCCATCGCGGTTCTCGCGGTCGCGCCGGGTGGCGGCGAAGGCGTTCGTTCGGTCGAGGCGACGAGCCGCGTCATCCAGGGGGTGTTGACCGGCATCGGCTTTCTTGGGGCGGGCGTGATCGTACGGCGCAGCATCGGCAAACAGGTCCACGGCTTGACCAGCGCCGCCTGCGCGTGGACGACCGCATGCCTCGGGCTGGTCTGCGGCCTCGCCGTATGGCCGATCGTCGCAACCGGCGTGGTGCTTGTTTTCGTGTTACTTATATTTGGCGGACCGTTTGAGCGCATGTGCCAGCGCTGGCTCGCGCATTTCAGAGAGGCGGAAGAGCCCGAGGCTGAGGCGAATACCGAGGCGTCTGCGCAACGGACTGATGTCCAGTCGTGAGAGGGCGCGCTTGAAACGATCGCCCGCACCTGCTCTCATTCGCCACAGATGGCCCATCGCGGCAGAAGAGGATTTTCGAGGATGCCGTCCCTGAGCGATTGGAAGGTCCCGCCGAACGACCAGCCGCGTCCCGCCGACTACGCCTTCGACCTCGCGGTTGCGATCGGCGCCGTGGTGGGCCTGCGCGCGATGATTCCGGAGGATGCTTTTACCGCACAGATGCTCGGAACCGAGCGCGCCGGAAACGGCGTGGTGATCCGGGATAGCGGGCTCGTGCTTACGATCGGATACCTCATCACGGAGGCGGAAACGATCTGGCTGAGCCCGGGCGTCGGCCCCCCGGTACAGGGCCACGCTCTTGCGTATGACCAGGAGACCGGCTTCGGTCTGGTGCAGGCGCTGGCGCGGCTCAACGCGCCCGCGCTGCCGATCGGCAGCTCGGCCAAGGCACGGCTCGACGATCGCGTCATCGTGGCCGGGGCGGGAGGACGCCAGCGCTCGGTCGCGGCGCGCATCGTCGCCAAGGAGGAATTTGCCGGTTATTGGGAATACGTGCTGGACGAGGCGATCTTCACGGCGCCGGCACACCCGAATTGGGGCGGCACCGCAATGATCGGAGCATCGGGGGAGTTGCTCGGCATCGGCTCGCTCAAGCTTGAACAGGAGCGAGACGGCGGGTTCGAGCTGCGGCGCGAAACCGCCTCAAGCCATCTCAACATGATCGTGCCGATCGATCTTCTAAAGCCGATCCTTGATGACCTGCTGCGGTATGGCCGGCCCAACCGGCCGCCCCGCCCCTGGCTTGGACTCTACGCGGCCAAGATCGAAGACCGGATCGTCGTGATCGGGCTTGCGGATCGGGGGCCGGCGCAACGGGCCGGACTGCGTGCCGGCGATGTGGTGCGGGCCATCGGCGATGGGGAGGTTCGCAGTCTCGCCGGGATGTTCCGGCGCATATGGTCGCTCGGCCAGGCCGGGGTGGAAATTCCCATCATCTTGGATCGCGACGGCCATACGGTCGAGCAGACGGTCGCCTCTGCGGATCGCAGCAGATTCTTCAAGGCGCCCCGGCTGCATTGATCAGATGACAGATGTCGGATGACAGATGTCAGAAGAGAAAGTTCGACATCTGTCATCCGACATCTGTCATCCGTCACCCCCTCGCCTGCACGGCATTGCCGACCAGCGTCTTGCCGAGTGACCATATGGCACCCGGCACGCGATGGGTGGCGGCAATGACGTCGTCGAAGGCGTGCTCGATGAGGTCGCAGTCCTCGTCCGTGATGATGAGGGGCGGCAGCAGCTTTATGGTGTGGCTCGCGTGCCCGGCGACCTGGGTCAGCACCTTGTGGTCCCTGAACAGCGGGATTGTGACCAATTGGCAGAACAGCCCTTTATTCGCAGCCTCCAGAAGATTCCAGCTTGCTTTGAGCTTCAATGAGGTCGGCGGCCCAAACTCGATTCCGATCATCAGGCCTTTGCCGCGCACCGCGCGCACGAATTCGTAGCGCTCGAACAGGCGCTCGAATGTCAGCCGCAGCCGTTCGCCGAGGCGGTCGGCCCGGGCGATGAGACGCTCATGCTTCATGACCTCGAGGGTGGCGATGCCGGCAGCCATGGCGAGATCATTCTTCGCGTAGGTCGATCCGTGCACGACGGCGCGGTCGAGACGGTCAAAAACCTTGTCATAGACCCGTTTACGGGTCAGCAGCGCGCTCACCGGCACGTGGCCACCCGACAGTGCTTTGGCGAGCAGCACCATGTCAGGCTCGACGCCCCAGTGTTCGACGGCAAGAAACCGCCCGGTGCGGCCGAGCCCGGTCTGAATTTCGTCGGCGACAAACAACGTGCCGTGACGGCGGCACAAAACTGCCGCCTCGCGTAAATAATCGTCGGCCGGCACGTTGACGCCTTTGCCCTGGATCGGCTCGACGATGAACGCCGCGATGTCGCGCGACGTAAGCGCCCGCTCAAGCGCGGCGAGATCGTTGAACGGCACGACGCGGCAATGAGGCAGGAGGGGCTCGAAGCCGTTGCGGAAGATTCCATCGCCATTGAGCGACAGCGAGCCGTTGGTCAGGCCGTGAAACGCGTGCTCGCAATATACAATCCCGGGACGGCCAGTGGCACAGCGGGCAAACTTGATGGCCGCCTCCGATGCCTCAGTGCCGGAGTTGGCAAAAAACACCTTGTCGAGATAAGGTACGAACTCGAGCAACCGCTTCGCCAGCACGCCGGCGAGCGGCGAGACGTCGAACTGGACCAAATTGGGCAAGTCCGCATCGAGCACGCTCTTGAGCGCTTCGCGCAGCGTTGGATGATTGCGCCCGATCGCGAACACGCCGTATCCGCTCAGGAGGTCGAGATATTTGTTGCCCTCGCGGTCGAACAGATACTGTCCGGCGCCGCGGCAGAACCTAACATCATACCCAATCGTGCGCAGGACGCGAACCATCTGCTCGTTGAGATGGCGCGTATGAGTCTCGTATCGGTCGGCTTCGTTCTGCGCATAGAGGTGCGCGATGTCCATGCTCTTGGACGGGCTATCGCTCGCGTAGATCAGGTGGGGCCTATGGCTCAACGGTTTTCCTCCTACCTCCGCAATTCGGCGGTTGTCGAAATGCCGCCGGAAACGATCGGTAAAACCCCAGTTCGTTATAAGTTTGATGGCAAACTGACCGAGAGACATCATGCGCTCGATTCCCGCGATCTGGGCTGCGACATTTTTGCTTGCAGGTTTTGCCGCGGCCGCCGAGCCCCAGCCGATCGGCGAATGGCGCACGGTCGACGGGCGCGCCAACGTTCGGATCGACGACTGCGATGGCGTCCTGTGGGGCATTATCTCGTGGGAGAAGGAGCCCGGAGGCGTGGATTCGTATAACCCCGATCCCGCCGAGCGCAACCACCCGACCCTCGGGCTACACATCCTTCGGGCGATGAAGCCGACCAAACCCGGGCTTTGGCAAGGCGAGATTTACAACCCGGAGAATGGCAAGACCTACGATTCGCGAATGAGTCTGACGTCACCGGACGTCTTGCGAATCGAGGGCTGCGTGCTCGGCTTCTTGTGCGGCGGCGAGAACTGGACACGGATCAAGGCGGCCGATGAAGCTCTCCCGCAGCAACGCGCACCCGCATCGCAACGCCCCAGCCGACCGAATCGCGCTCCTTCGCCGGCGCTTTCTGCCTGCTCAGGTATCGCGGATGGTCCGGGGACGCCCCATAAGGGCGGGCTGAAATAGCACCGCCGCCGCAAGCGTGCAGCAAAGCGACAACGCCAGCAACTTGCCCATGCTTGACGTTCCGGGATGGCTTGAAAGCCACAAGCTGCCGAATGCAGTCGCGGTGGTGGCGGCACTGAAGATGACAGCGCGCGTCAGGCTCGACTGCAGGAGCTTGGTGCGGCCGGCGCGCCACGACAGGATATAGTAAATCTTGAAAGCAACGCCGACGCCCAGCAGCAGGGGCAGCGCAATGATGTTGGCGAAATTGAGCGGCAGCCCGATCAGAACGCAGATCTCCAGCGTCAAGACGCCCGCCAGTATCAATGGAATGAGCGTCAGCAGCACATCGCCGAACCGGCGCAGCGCGCACCATAAGAGAATCGTGATTGACCCCAGCGCCCACGCTCCGGCCTGCATGAATGCCCGCACGATGGTATTGCCAGACTCGAGAATGGAAATCGGTCCACCGATCGCGTTAGGCTCGACCGCCAGCACCGCTCTTGCAAATGTGCGGATGTTCTCATTGTCGTCCGGGTCGCCCTTCGGGACGGCCTCGACGCGAATGTTGCCATCCTTGCTACGCCAATCGAGGACAAGTTCAGGCGGCAGATTGTCGATCGATACCTGCCTTGCTTGCAAAAGATTGCGGATATCCTCGAGTTTGTTCTTGAGCGGCACGATGAAGACGGCTTCGGCGCGCTTGCGGACCTCCTGATCCGCCGCGGCGAGTTTCGATAAAGCTGCGGCGAGGCGTAGCGATGCGTCGGCGCCTGGTCCCGGCTGTTCGGCTGCGGCTTTGGTGAGACCGTCAATGCCCCGCTTGAGCGCCTCGATGTTATCGGCGTCCGTCGGTATCGGCCGCGGCGGTGCGCGCAGGACGGGATTGAGAACAGCCGCGGCCTGCGCGATCATGGCAAGCTTCTCCGCCTGATCCGCGGGGACGAAATCCGCAATCGTCATGACCCGCTCAACCTCCGGCAGCGCCTTGAGCCGCCCGGCTGCTTGATCGGCGGCTGCCACTGAAGGCACCAGCACGTTGACGGAATTGGCGCCGGCATTCGGATCGCGTCGCAGATCCAGATAAGTCGCAATCGATTCGACCTTCGGACTACGCAGATTCATCGGGTTGAAGTCGAAATGGAGAAAATACAACAGCGGCAAACCAGCGATCGCAAGCCCGAAGGTTGCCGTGATGATGGGCCCCCGATGGTTTTCCAGGAAGGTATCGACCGGCGCCAGCCATGCAAATCCGAGCCCGTCTGGCTCTCCGGGCGGATGGAACACGTAGAGCAATGCGGGCAGCACCGTGATGCTCGCCACGTAGGCGATGATCATTCCAGCGCCGGCGATTTCTCCAAGTTCGGAGACGCCCCGATAGGGGGTCGGGAGGAACGACAGAAATCCCGCCGCGACGGCAGCTGCCGCAAGCGTCAACGGAAATCCGGCGCGGGCGCCCGCCTCAGTCAGCGCAGTCCGCAAATCCGGCATTTTGAACCGTTCTTGTCGGTAGCGAACGCTGAACTGAATGCCGAAGTCGACCCCGAGACCGATAAACAATACCGCGAAAGCAATCGAAATAAGGTTGAGCGCGCCAACCAGGGCCAATCCAACCATGGCGGTGATCGACAGGCCGATGAACAGGGCGATCACAACGGCAAGGATGATCCGAAACGATCGCAACGCCAGCCACAGAATAAGCAGCACCAGCGCCAGGGTGGCTGTACCGTTGACCAAGGCGCCGTCCTTGACGGTGGAAAATTCCTCGTTGGCGATCGGCACCGGGCCGGTCAGCCGGACACGCGCCTGAAAGTGCGACGCGAGATCGAGGTTCGCGGCCGCAGCGCGGATCGCGTCGGTTGCCTCCTTTCCGGGCTCCAGTGCCGTAAAGTCAAGTCTCGGCCTGACGTCGATGAGACGGCGCAAATCGCTCGGCGCCGGCGGTGTCCCGCTCACAAGCTCTTGCCACGAGAAGGTCGCCGGAAGACCCGCCAGCACGCGCTCGAGTGCTGCGGTCGCCATGGCGAAGGGCCGCGCCACATCATCGAGCGTCAGTTCATGCTCCCGCACGCCAGCCAAAACGAACGCAATCATCTGATTAAGACCGCGCAAGCTCGGATCCACCACCGGAACGCGCACCAGAGGGGCGGCCGTAGCGAGTTGTCTCGTGATCGCGCCGACTTCCTCTTTTGATCGGAAGAGCAGCCCGTTTTGCGCAAAAAACGGCGTGCCGGCGAGTTGCGTTACTGACGGAAACAATTCTTTGTTGTTGGACAGCTTGTCGGCCAAAGCGGAGCTCGCGAGGGCGGCGAGTTCGGGTGTGGGTGCATCCACAACCACAAGTATATTCTCGTCCTTTCCACGGATAGATTTTTCGAAATTGAGTTCACGTTGCCGCCACGGAAGGTCTTCCGAAATCAAAGTGTTAATATCTGTATTTATAGCAAAGTTTTTTACAGAATAGTATCCTGATGCCGCCGCGAGAAGTACCGACACTGCGATAGTTGCATAAGCATACCTTGTACAAAAACCAATAATTGCAACGATGGCTGTCTTCACCATATTTCCTGATTTCCCGATTGCCGTAACCACAATCGATCCCCGGCCTGACCGAATTGTGTTCGAAGCCTGTGAGTTGGCAAGACGCCCCCTAGTTGGAACCGTACATAATGACAAAAGACAAGATGCTAGACTATATTGTGGCGCAACTTCCCCCTGAATTGACGCCTTCCGGCCTAATCTTCGTTGCGGCGGAATTCCTATCCGCAGTCGTCTTCAATATACCCTAAATCCGCCCTAGTTAAGCCACGAATGTGGATGTGCCAGCTGCATAAAGATAATTCGAATTTGCGGGTGCACTCAAAACCGAAATTCGTGTAGGAACCATAGCTGGGGTGAGGGGCTTTATCGGATCAAGCTTAAGTCTCCGGCGTTGTGCCGGCTCTAATCGAGATCATTGCCGGCCGCCCCAGCCGGCAAGGGCACGTTGCTTTTTGGGAAAGAGCCGCGAATGAAGATACCGTTCTTCAAGGAAATGAAGATTTCGGCCTATCTGCTCAAGCAGAAGCTGCTTGGCCGCAAACGCTACCCGTTGGTGCTTATGCTCGAGCCGCTATTCCGATGCAA
>WNFF01004044.1_pt1 | contig 11979 bp, 8 predicted proteins | sample 5400441 | NCBI WGS metagenome assembly WNFF01 (sample SAMN13153345, study PRJNA577476) | soil metagenome | isolation source: 120 cm saprolite under Douglas fir tree site 2 hole 3 replicate 1 | place: USA:California | collected 2015-04-18
GCTCGCGGGCGGCCAAGGATTTCAGCGGCAACATGAGATATGGGAGCAATCATAAGCTGGTCCTTGGTCAATCTTGGGGCGTTTCCTTCCCGTTTCGCATCCTCGACGCTCACGGTTATGCCCCATCTGTGCCCGTCTGCGGGGCAACGCAGACCAGTTCACCTGCATAATGCTACTCGCGCTGTATCGGCAGTTCGTCACTCAAAAAGCTGTTCACCGCAGCCGCGCTTTCGGCACCGCGCGAGAATAGGAAAACATGGCCGTCCTCCAACACGCGAACCCGGCTTCGCGGAATTAGGGAAGCCATGAGCTTGGCATTCACCAAAGGCACCAAGGGATCATCGTTGCCGGCAAGAATAAGGGTTTGCTGGCGTACCAGTGGAAGGAAGGGCAGGCTGGACCATCCCACGAGGGCGAGTTGCTGGAATAGATAGCCCACCCAATTCGCCGAATGCATAGAGCGACCAAGCTCCTCGAACAGAGCGCGCTCGACCCGCGCCGCGCCGCCATAGAGATTACCAAAATGCTTTTCCAGGTAGTCGCAATCCGTAAACCGGCGTGGCGTCGCCATCTTGGCGAGAGTGCGGAGATCGCCCGGAATCGTCAGCATTCCCGTCGCCGTCGCCGCCAGGATCAACCTCTCGCACCGTGCCGATCGTTGCACGGCGAATTGCTGGGCGATCGCGCCACCCCAGGAAACGCCCATGATATGAACGCGATCATGGCCGAGCGCGTCGAGCAGTTGAGAAGTGAGTCGCGCCAGCATCCACAGTCGATAGGGAAAAAGCGGCGCCGGCGATTCGCCGGTACCCGGGACATCAAAGACGATTACCTTCCGATCCGGATCGAGCCATTGGACGAATGGGCCCAGCAGTTCCAGGCGGGAGCCAATTCCGTTGAAGATCAGCAACGGTACGCTCGTCGGTTCGCCTGGCCACAAGCCGACGCGCAGTTCGTAGCCCGAGATCCTCATGCGCCGGATCTCGGGTTTGGGTCGGACTGGATGTCTCACCTGACTGCTTTCTCCCCCCGCGCTAACCGCAAAAGCGTGCCGCTTTAGCCCCAAAGTACCTTCTCGAAAACATAAGTTCCCGGCGCCTTGCCGAGGGAGTGATGTCGCGCGCTTCCCGGCGAAGAAGGCGCGGGCACCGTCGGACCGGATCGTTCGCCACACCACGCGGAAAAATGGCCCCACCACGTGCCCTCGGTCTTATGGGCTTTTCGCAACCATTCTTCCGGCGGCGTCGAATTGTCAGGATTGGTGAAATAAGAGGCCTTCGGTTTGCCGGGTGGACAGACGATCGTTTGGATGTGCCCGCTACCTCCCAGGGTAAATTGGCTGCGCTCACCGAGCATTTGCGCGGATCGATACACGGTCGGCCACGGGCAGATGTGATCCGTGGCCGCACCGATGACGTAGCTGTCGAAATCGAACCTGGATATGTCCGCGATGGGCGTGCCCTTGACTGTCATAGCGCCGAATCTGGCCAGGGGGTTTTCGTCCACGAATTTGCGAAAGTCCCGGTTGAATTGGGCCGTCATGCCTGTGCCGTCCGCATTCCAGTAGAGGACGTCAAAAGCCGCCGGCTGCTTGCCCATCAGGTAGTTGTTCACCCAGTAATTCCAGATGAGATCATTCGGGCGCAGCATGGCGAAGAGAAGCGTCAATTCGTCAGCACCGACCCGATCTTTCGTGCTTGGCCACCGTTTCACGACTTCATTGAGCTTCGGGTCGACGAAGTCGCCCAGGCCCGGGGTATTGGCCATACCGGAGGTGTCTAGGGGAGCCACGAACAGTGTCATCGAGCCGATGTTACGCTGGCCGCGTGCAGCGTAGTATCCCGCCAGACTGACGACTATCGGAGCGGCTCCGCAGACAGCGATCGTGTGAGGATCCTCGACGCCGCTGATCTCTTGCACGGCGCGAAAAGCTGCGTCCGTCGCCTCAATGTAGGCTTCCATACCCCAATGGTCGTGCTCGGGCTTAGGATTCCGAAACACCATCCGCAACTGCGACTGAACGACATCATCGTTCCGCTCGACGGTGCCGGCGGCAAGCTGACCTCGACGATCAGCAGTCCGATTCAAGTGCACGGTGTCGCCAAGGAAATCGGCAGGACGCGCGCCGGGGATCGGAGAGCACAACGAGGAGGTTCTCCAGCAACTGGGCTTTAGCGCGACCGAAATCGACGGGTTTGCGCGCGGGCGGCGCCATCCCGAAAGCAAAGGGACGTGGGGCGTAACGTCCGCAACCATGTGGACGGGAGGGGGTACCTGCAGTCTGCCCCTGGTGGGATGCGGTTAGAGGCGGCGATGCACGCCCTTCAGCGCGCTTGCTGCCTCGATGAATAGGCGTCGTGGGGTGCTAACCACTACTGTTTATTCCGCGCAGAGCGGACTCTTGTCAAACCTTGGCCGACCGTTGGTGGGCCGTTCGATGATAGAATTGCAAATAGCCGGTTTGCCGTTTCGTGCGACGATGCCGCCGATTCTACGATGGAAAGGCTGAGGCCATCGTCAGATCGAACGAGGTACATTAGTTTGCTGCGCACTGAACTAGTTTAGAGTCGTGTTCCATTCTCCAGCACCCCCTCGTACACTTCGGGATTGCGGTCCAAATCGAGTGTTGCAACGTGCCGTGTGACAAGGCCGCTTCTATCGAATCTCAAGATGCGCGATCAGCTAGTCGCCGCTCTCGGCCTTGCCGCCGAGCGCGTGTGTCGCGCGGGAAGCGCTGGTGAGCAACGATTTCACCTGCTCACTCGTAGGCTCTGTCTTCATGGAGGCCCGGATACCAGCCAAACTTAGTGTAAACCGGAGGTCGCCCTGTCATCGTGCACGAGTCGCTCCTCGCGATCCTCTCCGACCGGCGTGCGGCCGCTCAGGCGAGTGCGGCTTTCACGCGTTCGGGTGTCATGGGAAGCAGTCGAAGCCGACGTCCCGTCGCATGAGCGAAAGCGTTCGCCAGTGCTGCTGAAGTCGGCGGCAGCGAGCCCTCTCCGGCGCCTAGCGATGGTTCGCTACGGTTCATCAGCACAACGTCGATGCTCGGTACCTCCGGAAACGTCAAGATCGGATATCCGGCCCAATCACGACTGGTAATCTCACGGCGGTCGAACGTGACCTGCTCCTTCAATGTGACACTGACGGCCTGAACGATCCCGCCCTCAATCTGATTTCTCGCGCCATCCGGATTCACGACACCGCCGATGTCGGCGGCTATCACAACCTTCGGGACCCGGACGATGCCGCTCTTGCGATCGATGTTCACCTCAACAACGACCGCCGCGTACATTCCGATCGTCTTGTAACGCGAGTACGCAACGCCACGTCCGCGCTGGCCGTCACCCCTCGCACTCTGGGCCCAGCCTGCCTTTGCGACCGCGGCTTCGATGACCGCGCGAGCCCGCGGGTCCTTCAGATGCGCGAGGCGGAAAGCGACGGGATCGAGCCCGGCTGCTTCGGCGAGTTCGTCCATAAAGGATTCGATGGCGAAGACGTTGCCATGGGCGCCCAGTGTCCGGAACGATCCGTTGCGGATTGGAATGTCAAGGAGGAGATGATTCCTGATCTCCTTTCGAGGGAGTTCATAAGGTGGAAGAGCATTGCGGTCTCCATCGCCGAACGGCTGCGGAATACGTGGGGCGGGAGACCTGGCAAAGGGGACTTTCAAATCCCAGGCCGCAAGCAGGTTGACGCCGCCTGCCTGACCCGGCCGCATCGCGTGACTATTGCTCCACACGTCATAAGACCAGTCGACAATCCTGCCCTCTGGCGAGAGCGCCGCCTCAACCTTCATCGTCATGGCAGGTCCGAGCGGCGCCCATGCAAATTCATCGTCCCGCATCCATTGGAGTTTGACTGGCCTGCCTGGCACGGCGCGCGCAACGAGGGCGGCGTCCAGCGCGACGTCGTCCGCGCCATTGTGACCGTAGCAGCCGGATCCCGGCGTGTGGATTACGTCAACCTCGGCGTTCCGCATCCCCAGCACCTTGGCGAGATCGCTCCGCAGCGGAAACGCTCCTTGGGTGTGTGACCATACGGTCATATGGCCGTCCTTGAGCAAGGCCACCGCACATGAGGGTCCGATTGTACCGTGGGAGAGATACGACCGCGCATATTCCGCGCTGATCCTCTTGGCGGCGGGTGGCGCCGGCTCGGACTGACCCGCCGTGCCGACCACACTCGTCTCGCTGCGAAGCTGTCGCAGTTCCTTGGCCAGGTTCGAAATGTCGGGAAGCGAATCCGCGGCGTCACTCCATCGCGCTCCCAACGCCAAGGCGCTTCGGCCCGCGATCGCCTGCTCCTCGCGCTCGGCTGCGACCGCCAGGAAATTGCCGTCACGGATCACCGCGATGAGACCTGGGACTGAGCGCGCGGCGGTCTCGTCGAGCGCCATCAGCTTCGCCCCATAACGCGGGGGACGCACGACCCGCGCGAAGATCATTCCGGGAAGCCTCATGTCCTGAACATAGGACGCGCGACCGGTCAATTTAGCGGGTAGGTCGGTGCGGTTGATCGACTGGCCGACAATACGGTAGTCGGTTGGTGGCTTCGGTGCGACGTTAGCGGCGATTTCTCGCCGCAATATCTCAGGCTCCCCGCTTGCGATCTCCCAATACGTCGCGCGCCTGCCGTCCGGTGCAACAACCGATCCGGCCATGACCTTCAGTTGCGTCTCCGGAACGCCGAAGCGGCGCGCCGCTGCAGCGAGAAGAATCGCCCGGGCTTCAGCGCCAGCAGCGCGAATGGCGGCGCCGCTTTGCTCGATCGACTGACTACCGAAGGTGTACTGCTCGTCCGGCCCGCGCGTGGTGTCGGCGGACACCATTTGGATCTTGTCGAACTCGACATCGAGCTCTTCGGCGGCGATCTGGGCGAGAGCCGTAAGGATGCCCTGACCGAGCTCGGCCTTGCCGGTAAAGATGACGACGGAGTTGTCCGGCTCGAGCCGAACCCAGCCTTCCAGTCTGCGGTTGTTCCGCAGACTAAAGGGCAGGCTGGACGGCGTCTGGCTGATCGCCGAGCGGGCCGTCCACGCGAATGTCGCGACGACGATGCCCAGCCCCTGGGCAAAACGTCGCCGTGACAGCACGAGATCCGTCATCGCGCGAGCTCCACTGCCGCGCGCCGAACAGCGCGTACCACCCGATTGTGGACGCCGCACCGACAGAGATGATCCGCGAGTGCGTTCTTGATCTCTTCGTCGTCCGGGTTGCGATTGCGATCCAGAAGGACCTTCGCGGCTAAGATGATTCCGTTCGTGCAATAGCCGCACTGTGCGGCCTGCTCGGCGATGAATGCCCTCTGCAAAGCGTGAGGATTTTCCACGGAACCCAATCCCTCCAGCGTGGTTACGTGATCGCTCCCGACGTTCCCAAGCGGTGTCGTGCAGGTCCTGACCAGATTGCCGCCGACTATCGCGGCGCAAGCTCCACACTGCCCGAGTCCGCACCCAAATTTTGGCCCGTTCAGTTCGAGGTCGTTACGCAGAACATAGAGCAGGGGCGTATCCGGGGCGGCGTCGACTACGCGGGGTTCGCCGTTGACTATGATGCGAGTGGACATCTTCCATCCATGCCAGTGTGCATATTATCGGATCAATCCCAAAGCAATCTCACCAGTGCCAAGTTGTTCCTTGATCGGTTCGGTCTCATGGCTTCGGCGGCAAGCGGGGATTTCAACGATCTGTACGTCTTCGCGGTGAGTTCCATCAGGAAAGACCGAATAGTCGACGCGCGTTCTCACGGCCGATCTTGTTTCGGTCGGTCTCGCTGATCTCACAATTGTCGAACCAGCGGCACGCATCCTCAAAGGTTTCGAATGGATAATCAACAGCGTACAAGATGTGATCGCTGCTAACCTCCAGCATCGTCGAGAGGAGTGACGGCGTCCGGAAATTTCCGCTCGTCGTTACATACACGTTCTCGCGAAAGTAATCTCCCAGGGCGCGCTTGCATGGGATGCCGCGGGGCGCCTTTGCGACGATGTTATCGATCCGCCAAATGTTGAACGGAATGCATTCACCGAGGTGACCGAGGATCATCTTCAAATTCGGGTTTCGATCGAAAAGTCCCGTTGACATCAGACGCAGCGCATGAGTGCTGGTCTCCATCGTGAAGGCCCAGGTGGCCGCGGTCAGCCAGGGGAAACCGTCGTAAATTGGCTCGCGTGAAGGCAATGGATCCCGCGGATGCAGGTAAAATGGCTTGCCGAGCGCATTTGCGCTCTTCCAAAAGTCGAAGAAATGCGGAGCGTCGTAATACTCGACTGTTTCTGGGTTGCCGACCTGAGAGAAGCCGTTCACCATAAAGCCGTGAAATCCAAGTGTCTTGACACAGCGTTCGAGTTCGCGCGCCGCCGCCTCGGCGTCCTGCATCGGCAAGGCCGCAAATCCGCCCAACTTCGTCGGGTGGCGCGCGATATGCTCGGCAAGGATGTCGTTGGCGCGGCGCGAAACATCAATGGCTTCCTTTACATTTGGAATGCCCTGGATGCCTGGCGAATTGAGCGAGAGGATTGAGAACGCGGTGCCTCCTTCATCCATTCGTTCCAGCCGCTGCTGTTCGATGTCGAGAAGATTCGACTTCAGCCTTTCCCAAACCACAGGCTGCGAATAGATCTTCGATTGATCGATCGTAAGATCGATTGCGAAATGCTCTTCCAAAGCAATCTTGTTCTTCAACTTGTTACTCCGCAGAAGAGGAGGGGCACTGAAACGCGGCAACACAAATCCGTTCGCTTTCGCCGGGGTCGGCGCGCGTGGATGGCTCCCACAGGGGTGAGCCGGGCCAAGGTAATCGCGGGCTTAGGGACCTGGCTTGATCGCAATCGGCGTGTTTGGACTCGGCAATGGTTGCCTGAAGGCTGCCGTTTAAGACGTCGCTGCCGCTTCCAGATTGACCAAGCCTTCCGATCACAGTATTGTGACGGTCTCATAAATGTATGTTCGATCAACGGACTTAGGCGGTGCGGAATCGATGTAGAGCATCGCTTCCTCGGCCGCTCTCGCCCTGGGAGGAGAGGATGGCATCCGTGGATCACGGCAGCAGCCACCCGCACAATTTGGGAGCCACTCGGGTACGGAGCCATAGCTTGTGCGGCATCGAGGTGTATTGCGTCCAACAGGACGCTCTGCCGGGTCGCGCTTGGCACCGGCTCAGCAACCGTCACCCAATGCTTGCGATAGTTTGGAACGAGGCAGGTGGCCTCAGCGAGGCTCGACCTTCGCTACACAGCAGCGCCAATCGATCGAACCTGCGGCGGCATAGGCGAATCGGCCAGGCAAGCCTCATTCCTGCTGGCTTGCCGGTATGGTGCTATTCCGATCAGATAGTTCGGGTCGATGCGGTCCGGCTGGTGCTTGATGTCGACCGGGTGTTCGAGGTGATGGGCGGCGAATTCCAGGTTGCGGGGCTCGCTGAACCACGCCTCACGTTTTTCGACGAGAACCTTCAGGTGTTGGCGCGGCTCCTCGCTTCGAGCCAGGACGAGTTGTCTAGTTTCCATTTGTTCGGAGACAGTGTCGTCGCGGCCATCATCGCGCGGATCTCGCATCTCTGTACGACGAACCACCCGGCGACCTCTCGGCGCCTAGGCCTCACCAAGCGGCAGCTAACGCAGGTGACGGATTTCGTGCACGATAATCTTTCTAGGTCTATTCGCTTGTCGGAGTTGGCATCTCTGGCGGACCTATCTGCATCTCAATTCGGTCGGGCCTTCAAGGTTTCGACCGGAATGACCCCGCACAAATGGCACCTTGCTGCCCGCATAGAGTATACGAAGCGCATGCTCGAGGATCGGAAGAAGAGCCTGGTTGATATTGCGCTGGAAGCGGGATTCTCCGAGCAAAGCCACTTCACCCGCGCCTTTACCGCCGCAAACGGGGTCTCGCCACACGCCTGGCGGCGGAGCAGGCTGGACTGATCGCGGCGGCCAAGGCCGCGACCCTCAGGTGCGTTGGCGGAGCCAGGCGCTCGGTGTTGTACCCACAATCTCCAAAAATGCTCGGGAGAAATGGCTGGAGTCTGAAAAGCCGACGAGAGCCGCGATCGCAGCCAGAGATTCGGTGGGGTCGTCCACCATGAGTCGCTGGGCACTCCTGATGCGAGCGTCCATTTGCCAACGCTGCGGAGACATACCGGTCGCGTCCTGGAAAGAACGGCCAAATTGCGTGGGCGACAGGTCGCTGATCCGCGCCAGATCCTTGACGGTCGTACTTTGATCGAGATGATCGTTGATATAAGCGAGCACCTCAGCGAGGCGCGCGCCCGTAAGCTTGACGGAGGTCCTGGACTTCATTCGCCGGCGCGGCATGCCGAGGAGTGCAAGCTGCAACGCGCGCGCTAGAGAAAGTCCATATATATCGGGATCGTTTGTCACCTCATGTTCGCCCAGCAGGTGTGCACATTCATACAGGCGGTCATCTCTGAACATATACCTGCTTTCGACTCGCGCGATCACCGCTGCTTGCTCCGAACTAAGACAGTCAGTCTTGTCCAGATCGAGTTGATAGAGAGCAATGCGTGCGTCCCGCATTTCCGTTGCATAGATGGTAAGCGGCTGTGAAGGCGCCACGAAGCTCAGGTGTCCCGTTCCAAAATAGTCACCTTGCACGGGCTGTTCGGCCTGTATTCGGGTCTGACAGCGACCTCCTGTCTCACTTAGCACGACGCAAAGTACCGGAGAGTCGGATGTCAGCGCGATCCATCCAGGTTCAGTCTCCCATCGCAAATTCAAGATGGTACGAAGGAGGCCCGGCCATTGCTGGCGGCTCGGCGCGGTTACGTGGACGCCAAATTCCTTTGTGATCATGACCGTCCAGGTGGGTTCGACGACCCGTGAAGCTTAGTCGGCTCGCCAAGAGCGAGCAAATGGTGAGGAGATCGCTTTCGTCCAAATCGCGCCGTTTCTGATCAATGCACAATGATTGCAATAGTCCAAGCTTTGGCTGCGTGAGACCAAAGCGGGCAAAGGCCGTCCGTGTGTCAATCAGGCCGATGCGTGGCTCCTCCAAGAACTTGTCCCGCCGGCGCAAGCGCTGGCGGGAATCTGTTGAGAGCCCACAGCACCTTAAGCGCCTGACGTCGGTTTGCGAGTGGGTGTTAGCCACCGGCGTGACGTTGTGGGACGTGATTGAATGGATACTCAAGTTATCATTGTCGGCGCCGGACCCGTCGGACTCACCTTGGCCCTTGACCTCGGGCTTCGCGGCGTGCGTTGCATCCTGCTTGAAAAAAAGCTTGAGCCGCAGTTTCTGCCGAAAATGGAGCGCTGCAATGCCCGCTCGATGGAGATGTTCCGTCGCATAGGGTTGGCCGATGAGCTTCGCGCAGCGGGACTGACAACTGACTCGGTCATGGATGTGTATATCATCCTGACGATGACCCGGGCGCCTCTGCTACATCTGAAATACCCGTCGGTCGATATGGCCAGGGAGCAGATACGCAAGATCAATGACGGCTCGACCCCGCTCGAGCCCTACCAGCTCATTTCGCAGTACACGTTGGAGCCCGTGCTGAAGCAGGCCGCGGAGCGAATTCCGACGGTGACTGTTCGGTACGGCACCGAGCTCATGGAGTTCGAAGAGGATGGACCAAGTGTCGTAGCGACCGTGCGATCGTCAGACGGAAGGTCCAGGAAAATACGGGCGGCCTATCTCGTTGGCTGCGATGGTGGATCCAGTTCGGTGAGGAAGCAGCTTGGCATACCACTCAGAGGCGAAGCCAACTTGGCTAAATTTCGTCAGGGACTTTATCGTTGCGACGAGCTCTACGATCGTCTGCCACTGGGTGAAGGGCCTGGCCGAGGTCGGCACTACCTGGTTGCGGACGAATGGGCGACCTTTCTGATCATGCAGGATTCGAAGCGGCATTGGACGCTCCACGCCGCTGTCGAATCGGACGAGCAAATGAAACAGCGTTTCGAGGAGACCGTTGGGGTACCGGTCCGCTACGAGGTGCTCTATTGCGGCGAATGGCGTCAGAACCTCCTCCTGGCCGATCGCTACCAAGCTGGGCGCGTATTTCTGGCAGGCGATGCCGCACACCTGGTCATTCCCGCCGGGGGTCTCGGCATGAACACCGGTGTCGGTGATGCGTTTGACCTTTCATGGAAGCTGGCAGCCACGCTCGAGGGGTGGGGCGGCCCCAAATTGCTGGACTCATATGAGATCGAGCGGCGCCAGGTCGGAGAACGGAACGTCGGGGCTTCTCGCTACGCCACTCTCGGCTACCGCAAATGGCGCTCGCAATGGCGTCCGGAAATCGTTGATGACACCGCAACAGGTCGAGCGGTCCGCGACAACCTTGCCGGGGTTGCTGCCGTCGAGCAGCGCAAGGTCAACGAGATGATTGGCGCTGAACTTGGCTATCGCTATGTCGACTCGCCCATCATCGACAATATTCCGGGCGGTCCCGAGCACCTGTTCCGGGATTACCGGCCGACCAGTTGGCCAGGAGCAAGGTTGCCACATGTTTGGCTGGATGATGGTACGCCGATCCAGGATCGAATTTCGAACGTTGGTTACACCCTGCTTTGCCTGAATCGTCGACACGAAACGGCGGCTTTAGAAACGGCATTTCGTCGGAGGTCGGCTCCGTTTAGCGTGCTGCATGTTGCGAGCGAACCGGCGCGCGCGATCTACGAGAGAGATCTGATCTTGCTTCGTCCCGACATGCATGTCGTCTGGCGTGGTAACAACCCGCCGGACAATCCCGCTGAATTGGCGGCGCTTGCTACCGGTCACAGAGAAGCCTTGTCGTAGCCAACGCATTTGCCTTTAGTGAATTGGTAGTCGGGGCCAGCTTCCGCTTGATCCCAATCTCCCCGGTCCGATACGGCGAATCCGTGCCAAACGCGCGTATCCAGATCAAGAATAGTTCTGCGCCCGGCTTTAGCTAGGGGATAGTCCGGCGCCAGCTCCGGCCGTGATCGACGGCGAAGAGGGGCCTTGCTGATCCAACCGATAGCCATGCGTCACGTTGCGAACCGAGATCACCTGATGACCTTTCCTGGTCAGAGCATTTCCGCCGAAGAGCCATCCGCGGAAGCCGCCGTCCTGCGCTCGCCGGATTCCGGCAATCCTGCCGCCGCGGATATTGCCGGCCTGATCAACATGCATCCCCTCAGTTCTTTCCAGAAAGGGATCATGGTTCTGATCGGCGGCGTAGTTCTTATGGATGGATTCGACATCCAGGCGATGGGATTTGTCGCGCCCGCCTTGACGCAGGATTGGCACATCGACCCGAAAGCTCTTGGCCCGATCTTTGGCGCGGGGCTCCTTGGCATGTTGGTTGGCTCGATGCTGTTGAGCATCGTCGCCGATCGGGTCGGCCGACGGCCCGTGCTCGTTGGATCGACGGCCTTCTTCAGTCTATGCATGCTGGGTACGGCTGCCGCCGAGTCCGTGCAGCAACTAGTCTTCTTGCGCTTTTTGACCGGGCTGGGTATCGGCGGGGTGATGGCGAACGCCGCCGCACTTGCAAGTGAATACAGCCCCCAGCGCCAACGCGCATCGCTGCTGATGTGGATTTCGTGCGGCTTCACCGGCGGCGCAATCGCGGGTGGCTTGATCTCCGCGGCCCTGATTCCATGGGGAGGTTGGCGATCGGTCTTCCTGGTCGGGGGCATTCTGCCACTGGGAATCGCTGCTTTGATGTATTGGCGACTGCCCGAGTCGATTCTGTTCCTGTCGTTGCAACAAGGGGCGCATGACAGGCTCAAGGAATTGCTGCGCCGCATAGCGCCGGGCGTTGATCTGGGCCGCGATTTGCATCTGGACAGGCCGGAGCAGGTTCGCGGACGTGGCTCATTTACGAAACTTTTCCGCGATGGCCGCGCCGTGATGACCCTGCTGCTCTGGCTGGTCAACTTCGCCAATCTACTCAACCTGTTTTTCCTCGCGAACTGGCTGCCACTGCTCTCGACGCGCATGGGATTCAGTTCGTCCGTCGCAGTGTTGATGGGCACGACGCTGCA
>WNFF01004058.1_pt1 | contig 11960 bp, 6 predicted proteins | sample 5400441 | NCBI WGS metagenome assembly WNFF01 (sample SAMN13153345, study PRJNA577476) | soil metagenome | isolation source: 120 cm saprolite under Douglas fir tree site 2 hole 3 replicate 1 | place: USA:California | collected 2015-04-18
GTTCACGGTCTCCTTTTCGCTCGGCCCGGGGCGCGGCGATCCGAGCTATGAAGAGCGAGGGCACGACTATCCGATCGGGCACGCCCGCTGGACGGCTCAGCGAAACATGCAGGCGGCCCTGGAGTTGATGGCGGCCGGTAAGCTTCCGGTCGAACGACTCACCACCCATCGTTTCCCGATCGAGCGTGCCGCCGAGGCCTACCAACTGATCACCTCTCAGCGCGAGCCGTCTTTGGGAATCCTGTTGCAATATCCGCCCGCTGCGCCGACGCGCAGGCGCCGCATCCAACTCCGGTCGGCGGCCCCCAGCGGCGAGAAACTGGGCATCAGCTTCGTGGGGGCGGGCAACTTCGCCCGCGTGGTTCTGCTGCCCCTCGTTTCTGCTGAAGCGAGAATCGATCTTCGCGGTGTCTGTACCGCCAAAGGCTTGAATGCGGATCACAGCGCCCGCAAGCATGAGTTTGCTTTCGCCACCACGGATGCGAATGAGATCTGGGCCGATCGGGATACCCGGGCGGTGTTCATCGCAACCCGACACGATCTTCATGCCGAGCTCGTCATTTCAGCGCTTCGAGCGGGAAAGCATGTCTTCGTGGAGAAGCCGCTGTGCATCACCTTCGATCAGCTTGCCCGTATCGAGGAGTGCGTGACCGAATTAGGTAAAAGCTGCCCGATGATCATGGTCGGGTTCAACCGGCGCTTTTCGCCGACCCTGACACACCTACGGCGGTTCTTTTCAGCCGCCTCGCCGCTGTCGCTCAGCTACCGTTTTGCTTCCGGTCCACTGGCGGCGGATCACTGGACCCAGAACGAGGAGATCGGTGGCGGCCGGATCATCGGTGAGGCCTGCCACGCGATCGACACCTGCGTCGCGCTCACGGGCAGTCTTCCAACTCGGGTGTATGCCGAATCGGTGGACAAGGCAGGAGCCCAGCTGACGACCGACGACCGCGTCTTCATCACGGTTCGACACGCCAACGGAAGCGTTTCGTCCGTCTCGTACCAGGCCGCCGGCGATCCCGGCTTTCCCAAAGAGCGCATCGAGGTCCTCGGAACCGGCCGGTCCGCGGTGAGCGAGAACTGGGACTCGCTCACGCTCTGGTCCGGCGGCCGGAAGACCAACGCCCGGGGCGAAAAAGACAAAGGCCATCGGTCGGAGCTACGCGAGTTCCTGAAGGCGTGCAGAAGCGCATCAGATTGGCCCATCCCTTGGGATGAATTGTATGGCGTCGCGGAAGCCTCGCTGCTCGCGGTGAGGAGTCTGCGCGAAGGAATGCCGCAGATCTGTGGCCAGGCCACTTCGCTGCGCGAAGCCTAGATATATGTGCGGAATCGCCGGAATCTTCCACTATCGGGTAGCGGACAGGGCGGTGGACCGCCCGCTGCTCGAACGGATGACGCGGACGATCGCCCATCGCGGTCCAGATGGAGAGGGTTTCCACATCGATGGCCCCTTGGGATTCGGTCATCGCCGGCTTGCGATCGTCGATCTCTCCGAGACTGGAAGTCAGCCGATGTCCAACGAGGATCGGTCGGTCTGGATCAATTACAACGGCGAGTTCTACAACCACCGTGAGCAGCGCGCTCGCATCGCGTCAAGACATACGTTCCGAGGCCCCTCGGATACTGAGACATTGCTCCACTTGTTCGAAGAGCGCGGCGTGGAGTGTCTCGAGGAAATCGCCGGCATCTTCGCCGTCGCCTTCTGGGACAAACGCCGCCGGGTGCTGACCCTGGCGCGCGATCCATTGGGCGTGAAGCAACTGTATTACCACGACAATGGTTATCGCATCGTCTTCGCCAGCGAGATCAAAGCCCTGCTCTGCTGCCAAGACGTCCCGCGCGAGATCGACGAAGAGGGAGTCAATCAATACATTCATTTTCAAACCCCAATCTTCGAGCGCACCTTCTTCAAGGGCATCCAGCAGCTTCGCGCCGGGCAGTACATCGAGGTGAGCTCCGCGGGGCTGCGCCGCCGGACCTACTGGAAGCTGAGCGCCTTTGGGCAGCGCGGAGGAACCCCGGAGAGCAACGTGGGCGCGCTGCGCGAACAGCTCGCCAGCGTCATTCGCGACCAGCTGATGTCCGATGTCCCGGTGGGGTCCTTCTTCAGCGGCGGAATCGACTCGTGCACCGTGGCCGCCTATGCGAAGCAGGTGGGGCAGCCGCCGCGTTGCTTCGGCGTCCACTTCGCCGACCAGGGCGTGGCCGACGAGCGCCCCTACCAGGAGGCGGCCGCCAAGGCGTTGGGCCTCGACCTCGAGCTGATAACTCTGGACGGATCGAGCTTCCCGGACGACTTGAAGCGGGCGATCTACCATCAAGATCAGCCGGTGATCGGCGCGGCGATGTTGCCGATGTATCACGTGAGCAAGCTGGCCGCCCGCAAGGTCAAAGTCTGTCTCGGCGGGCAGGCGGCTGACGAGATCTTCGGCGGTTACGCGCGGTACGCGCTCGCCAGCCCGGGGCGGGTGATCCGATCGTGGTTTCAGGGTCGCCAGCCGTTGAGAGGCGAAGACGGGGCGATGGGGGCCGGGGTTGGTGGCAATCTCTTCCACGATGTTGCCGACGCGAAGATCTGGCGGCGCCTCTTGCGAAATGCGCGCCATGCCGGGGATTGGCGGGGGCGATATTTCGAAAACTTCGTCAAGGTTCCGGACGCGGTCTGGCGGGACATTCTCGCCGACAATCACCTGCTCTCCAGGGAGCAGTGCCGCGCGATCTTCGAGGACGAGCTGAACAAGTCCGGAGCCCGGGATCCCGCGACGCAGGTGATGCACTGGGACATGCAGACCTATCTCACCGGATTGTTTCACCAGGACGACCGGATGAGCATGGCTCACGGGTTGGAGTCGAGGGTGCCTCTCGCGGACCCGAGGTTGGTGCGATTCGCATTTCAGCTCGGCTTCGATCTGAAATTTCGCGCCGGCGCGACGAAGTGGATCCTTCGCGAAGCTGTCTCCGACGTAATTCCGCGCGAGGTTCTCAATCGACGCAAGGTCGGCTTCGCAACGCCCGCCGAACGGTGGATGAAAGAGTCCCACTGGGACTTCGTTCGCGACACGCTCCTCTCGTCGCGAGCGCGGCAGCGTGGGATCTGGAACTGGCGCCAGCTGGAACAGAAGGTGTCGCACCCCGCCGGTCCCTTCTGGTTCGACATCGTATGGAAGGCTTTGTGCATCGAGACCTGGGCGGGCGAGTTTCTCGACCGGCCTGAATCGAAATCGGAGCCACAGGGCACCGTGATCGAGCTGAACAGCGCTCAACCGGCTTCGGAGCCGCCCGCTTCTCGCCTCTCCACCATCGCCCACGCCGTTCGGGAAGCGAGAGATCTGGGCGTCGCCGACGCGATCTTCCGAGCGGGGTGGGAGCTGAAGCTGCGGGCTGGCTTGATCGAACGCTTCGCGCGCGCACCCGTTCGACTTGCCGAGGATGTCGCTCGACGGGCGACGAGCCAGATCCCGAAGTCCTTCGCCCCGGTCGATACCGTCGCCGCCGCGATGCAGCGTCGAATTCCCGCTGAGCACTTCAAGGATTTGATCGAATCGGCCGAGGATTCGGCGCGGGGACAAATTCTCTGCTTCAGCCGATGGATCGGGGACTACGGCCAGCCGATGGATTGGCATCTCAATCCGCTCAATGGGCGCCGATGGAACCCGCGTGTCCACTGGACGCGGGCGCTGCGAGACGAAGGCAGGGTGGGCGACGTCAAGCTCACCTGGGAAGCGGCCCGCTTTCCGCAGGCCTACCGGATGGCGCGCGCGGCCGCTTTCGAGCCGTCCCTTCGGCCCCGCCTCGCCGAGGCGCTCTCGGAGCAGATCACCGGTTTCATTGCTCAGAACCCCTACGGTTTGGGAATCCACTGGATCTCCGGCCAGGAGCTGGCGATCCGCGCGATGGCCTGGTCCTTTGCGCTGGCGGTCCTCGGCGAGGAGCCGTCATTTCAGAAAATAGGTCCGGCGATCATCCAGGCCTGCCATCAAATGGTCGAGCACATTGACTCCTATTTCGATTACACGCGTCGCGCGGTTCCCAACAATCACCTGCTCGCCGAATGCCTCGCGCTGTTGCTGGGGAGCACGCTCTTTCCCACCTCGGTGAAAGCGGCGCATTGGCGAGCAAGGGCGCTGGCCGTCCTCGAGGAACAGACCGAAGCCCAGTTCTTCCCCGACGGAGGACAGTTCCAGGATTCGCACAACTATCACCGCGTGGTGATGCTCTATTACCTCTGGGCGGCGGCGCTCCTGCGGAATCAAGATCAGCCGGTGCCGAAAACCTGGATCTCGAGGATGGAGAGCTCCCTCGATTTCCTGCTCGCCCATCAGAATCCGGCGGATGGCTGGCTCCCGAACTTCGGCCCCAACGACGGGTCGCGCCCATTTGTTCTGAGCACTTGTGATTTCTCCGACTTCAGACCCGTTCTTCAATCGCTCAGCGTGTTGACCCGAGGCGAGCGTCTCTACGAGCCAGGACCCTGGGATGAGGAGTGCGCCTGGCTCCTCGGGGCCCCCGCACTCGACGTCCCCGTTCGCCGGCGACCGCTGAAATCGATCTCTTTTCCCGCCAGCGGAGCTCACGTCCTTCGTGGAAACGTGGCGTCCACTTTCTGCGTCTTCCGCTGTGGGGATATCAAGCAACGCTTTTCACAGATCGACATGCTTTCGACCGACGTCTGGTGGCGCGGCCAGAACGTGCTGGTCGATCCCGGCAGCTATTCCTACAACGGTCCACAGAAGTGGCATCGTCACTTCGCGCGGACGGAGAGCCACAACACCGTCCAGGTCGACGGCGAAGACCAGATGCTGCACTACCGCCGCTTCAAGACTCTGTACTGGACCCGGGCAAGGCTGGATCGCTTCGGGAACGAAGCGCGGTGGGCGGTCTGCGCTGGCGAGCACCAGGGTTTCGAGCGAACCGCGCGCTGCATTCATCAAAGGTCGGTGCTCTTCGCCAAGGATGACGTCTGGGTGATCGCCGATCGTATCGTGGGAAAGGGCACCCATTCGGTTCGCCTTCATTGGTTGGGAGGCGACTTCCCATACCAGTACGACCGCCGCGAGGGGCGCCTGACCCTCAACACCCGATTGGGACCCTTCTGCATCGCCGTGATGAATGAGGATGGAAGCGCGCTCAGCGGCGATGTCGTCTCCGGCTCGGAGGAACCTCCCCGAGGCTGGCTGTCCCGTCATTACGGCGAGAAGGTCGCGGTCCCATCCTTGTCCGTCGAAAGGCGCGGAACCGTTCCGCTTCAGTGGGTCACCGTCCTTTCCTCCGGCGAGGCAGAGATCCAGGTCGCGAACAGGCAGTGGAGCGTCGAGGCAGACGGCCTGGTCCTCGAATTTGAGCTCGACGAATGCAATTTCCGCCGGGTCACGGTGACGAGCGATGCGCCCAGAAGAACTGCGACAGCCTGAAGCTTTTCGCCCCGGGCAGCGAGCGATCCGGCCGGTAGAGCTGCGTCCGGCTCAAGCTTTTCGCGCCACGCATCGACCGAAGCGCATTCTGTATCTGAGCCAATATTTTCCTCCGGAGATGGGGGCTCCGGCCGCTCGCGTCTACGAGCTGTCCCGCGAGTGGGCAGCCCTGGGTCACGACGTGACGGTGCTCACCGGATTTCCCAATCATCCCACCGGAGTGATTCCTCCGGAGTACCGCGGCCAGTTGATCCGGCGCGAGCTATTGGATGGCATCAACGTCGTTCGAACCCCGATCTACGCCGCCGCCAACCAGGGGCTGATCAAACGCGGCTTGAATTACACCTCCTACGCGGCGTCGGCGGCACTGCTCGGACCTTTCTTGACCGCCCGGCCGGAGGTGGTGATCGCCACCAGCCCCCAACTGCTGACCGCGGTGGCCGGATTCTGGATCAGCGCCCTCAAACGGATCCCCTTCGTTTTCGAGGTCCGCGATTTGTGGCCTCGCTCGATCGTCGAGGTGGGCGCGCTTTCCGCCCACCACCCCGCAATTCTATTGCTCGAGCAGCTCGAGATGTTTCTCTACTCGAAAGCGGATCGAATCGTTACCGTGACCGACGCATTCGTCGACGAGTTGGGCGATCGCGGCGTGTCGCGAGCCAAGATGCGCGTGGTCAAAAATGGCGTCGACCTCGACTTGTTCCGACCTTCTGCGCGCCAAAACGAAGTGCGGCGAGAGCTCGGCCTCTCTTCCGACGACTTCATGTGTCTGTATGTCGGAACGCATGGCATGGCGCATGGCCTGGAAACAATTCTCGAAGCCGCGGCACGACTGCGAGAGGAATCGCACGTCCGGTTTGTGCTCGTGGGCGAAGGAGCCGAGAAAGCCGCACTCAAGGAGAAAGCGAGGTCGATGAGGCTGATTGATTCAGTCACCTTCGTCGACAAACAGGCGCGAAGTAGGGTGGCTCTCTACCTCGCGGCATCCGACTTATCGTTGGTGTTGCTACGGAAAAGACCACTTTTCAAGACAGTGCTTCCCTCGAAGATATTTGAGATTATGGGCGCGGGTCGCCCGATGATTCTGACTGTGGATGGGGAAGCACGACAATTGGTTGAGGAAGCGAAAGCAGGCGTTTTTGTTACGCCCGAGGATCCGGTCGCCCTCGCGGAGTCAATTTTGCGGCTCAAGAAATCTCCTCCATTGTGCGCTGAGATGGGATCGAGCGGACGGGCTTTTGTCGAAGCCAGGTTCTCCCGAAAAGCCCTGGCGCAGCAATATCTGGGTGTACTCGATGAATTGTTGGCCTCGCGTGTTTGAATGATCACCTATCTCGTCGCCTTTCTGTGTGCAGCGATGGTGTCGACATTTCTCACCGTGGTGGTGAGGAATCGCGCTCTCAAGTACGGCTGGGTGGATCAGGCGAAGACCAGTCGGAAGATCCATGGAACCCCGGTTCCGCGCCTGGGCGGGATCGCCATTGTCTGCGGGTTTTTCGCTCCGCTCTTCGGGCTGCTGATCGTCGATTCGAGCGTCGGCCGCATCTTTCTTGGCAATACCGACCTCGTCTCCGGACTGTTTTGCTGCGGGATCTCGACCGCTTTCCTGGGGCTCTACGACGATCTCCGCGGCTCGGGAGCGAAGCTGAAGTTTGCCATTCAGTTCGCCGCGGCGGGAGCGCTCTATTCGCTGGGTTTCCGGATCGACCACATCGCCAATCCATTCGGTGAGCCGCTGGCGCTGGGGATGCTGAGCATTCCGTTCACGCTCCTCTGGATCGTCGGGATCATCAATGCGATGAACCTGATCGATGGCCTCGACGGTTTGGCCGGCGGGGTCGCATTGTTTGCCGTCGGCGCGAACTTCATCCTCGCCTGCGCGCACGGCGATGTGCTTCTTTGCCTGGTGATGGCGTCGCTCGCTGGAGCGGTGCTCGGGTTCCTGATTTTCAACTTCAACCCGGCCTCCATCTTCATGGGAGACACCGGCAGCATGTTCCTTGGATTCGTCCTGGCCACTGTATCGATCAAGACATCCACCAAAAGCGGGACGGCGGTGGCGATGCTGGTGCCGATTCTCGCCCTCGGGCTTCCGATCATGGATACCTTGCTGGCGGTGATCCGACGCAGCCTGCTCGGCCGGGCAATTTTCAGCTCGGACAAGGAACACATCCACCATCGGATAATGAGAGTGCTGGTGGTGAGTCATCGCCGGGCGGTGCTGATCCTTTATGGGCTCTGCTGCGTGTTTGCGATCACCGCGCTGGGCATGGCCTACGCCAACGGCGCCCAGGGTACGATGTTGCTTCTGGGAATGGGCGGGATCGTTTTTGTCTTGATACGAAAGCTGGGCTATTTGAGCCGGCGCGAGATTGTGACCGCGCATGGGCAGCGGAAGCGAAACATCGAGCTCCGGACGCTGGTGAAACAAGTGAATGGAAGCATTGCCAACGCGCAGAATGTCGAGGGAATCTGGGAGTCGGTTCGCCCCCTGGCGGAGGGGCTTCAGGCGTCATCTCTCCGGTTGAGGGTCCAGCGGCACGGTGCCACGATCGACGATGACCTGCGATTCGAGACCCGGCGCCCGGGGGGTTCGGCTCCGCCACTTGAGATTTCGCTCGACATCACCTGGAACGAGCGAAAGCTGGGCAGTCTCAATTTGGCCTGGGGGGACGGAAGGGCGCAGATCGATCGCGACGAGGAGCTCGCGCTCGAGCTGGTCGCCGACTCGATCGCCAAGGCCGCCCGTTCGATGGAACCGCACGGAGCGCCGTGGAGCCAGCAAGGGCTGGCCGCGGGAAAGACCACCCAGCCCAGGAATCTGGTTTCCTAGCCGCCGGTGGGGACGCTCCTCGAGCTCCTTCGCGTCACTCCGGGCTCTGGCGAGACCGTTCGCGCCTCGATGGCGCAGCTAGACCAGAAAGAGTTTGTCGCGAAATGCATCCGCCACGGTCTGTCCGGTCTGGCCCAGCACGAGCTGCGGCGAGGCGGAATTGTCCTCGACCCTGAGGCAGCAACCACTCTGAAGCGCGACGCGATGTCCATTGCGGTGATGGGCATCCGGGTAAAGAAACTGCTCTTCAAGGCGATCGAGGCTCTGGCGCGCCACGGCATCGTCCCGGTATTGCTCAAGGGCTATGGTTTGGCTTCTCGCTGCTATCCGGATCCGCTCTATCGGCCGATGACCGACGTCGACCTGCTCGTCGGGTCAGGGCAGTTGGAGCGGGCGGAAGCGGCGTTGGTGGAAATTGGCCTGAAGAAAAACTCCGAGCTGGAGGAGTTTCAGCTTCGACACCACCACCACCTGAACTTTTACGGAACGCTCGGCGCCGTCGAGCTGCACTTTCGCGCGATCAGCGGATTCGGGGGGATCGAAGGGGCGCCCCTCCTTGCCCGAGCGATCGAGTGCGACCTGGAGGGCCACCGGGTTCTTTACCTGCGACCAGAGGACGAGCTGGCCTATCTGGCGACGCACGCGACGCAGCACCTGTTCAAGGGAGTCGGTTGGCTCTACGACCTCAAGCTTTTCATCCAGCGCTATCCGGATTTGGATTGGTCCGCGGTGATTGAGAGCGCGCGGGAAAGCGGGGTGCAGACGCCCGCCTATTTCGCCCTTCGGACGGCGCACCGCGCGATGGACGCCCAGGTGCCTGATTGGGTGCTCGAGAAGATGCGGCCTCCTCGCTGGCAGACCTGCCTCGGCCATTTCATTTTTTCGGAAGCGCGCCTGGTCGATACCTCCTTCGCGGAGCTCAGGTTCTCCTGGATGGTGGCGCCTTTCCTGGCGAGCGACCTGTCCAGGATTGCACGGGCGAGTCTCTATCTGGCCTGGCGCGCGCCGCTGCGAAAAATCGCCCGGCACTTTCCCAAAATGGCCCCTGCGCACTGGCGCACCTGAGCTCGATCCGTTAGTCGTGGAGAAGTGGCCATCACCCTTCTCGAGCTGTTCCAGGTGCTCGCATCGTTCCAGCCGGCGCGGCGCTCGCTCGCCGACGCTCCCTGGGAGCAGTACGTCGATTGGAGCATCGGCCAGGGGCTGGCGCCGCTCGCCGCCTACAACCTCGAGTTCCGCATGGGGGGCGCGGATGCTCCGGACTGGGCCCGCGAACGGCTGCTGTCGATCTACCAGGGGACGATCAACGACACGGTGATGAAGCTCGTCAGCTTCAAGCGCGCTTTCGACTCGCTGGCCGGTGCGCGGGTCGTCCTGCTCGGCGGCGCGGCGTTCACCGAGGCGCTCTATCCGCACGTCGGCTTCCGGCCTCTTCTGGGAATAGAGCTGCTCACCCCGACCTACAGCATCGATCCGGTGCTGGCTTTGCTTCGCGAATCGGATTTCCGATCGCAGCCTGGCGACCGCGATGTTCGCGTTCTTACCGATGGGCGCACCGAGGTCCGAGTCCATTCCCACCTTTTATCGACCGGGCGGCGAGCCGAGGACGATGCGCTGCTCGCCCGGGCGCTGCCGATTCCAGTCTACGGCCCATCGATGTTCCGGTTGGATCTCGAGGATGCCATCCTCTGTCTCGCCCTGGAGCAGGCGCGCGCCGGCTACGATGTGCCGATGCTCTCCTTCGTGGATTTGCGCGAGCTTTTGAGCGGGGCGCCTTCGGTCAGCGGCCCGTACTCCCGTTCACCGGATTTCGGGCTGCTCAAAAAGAGGGCGGCGGCCTGGAAATGCGAGCGCGCCCTGTTCGCTTCGGCCTCGATCGTTGAGCGCCTTTTCCCTGGAGCGGCCGCGGCGGCGGAAAGAGCCAAACCCCCTCTGAGAAACGCCAGTCGCGATCTGCTGGACCGGCTGATCATTTCGCCGGTGTCCCAGCTGGGGCGGACGCGAGTCACCCGAGGCGCGGACAGGCTGCGGAGGCTGCTTGCGGGTGGGAGTTGGTCCAACTGACAAAGGACGGATCTCCTCTGTCGGGCCCGTCGAGATTCGGATACGATTTGACCCGTGAAAATCGCCATTATTGGAACGGGTTACGTCGGGTTGGTTGCGGGTACCGGCTTCGCGGATTCGGGAAACGACGTCACCTGCGTCGACATCGATGAGAAGAAGATCGCCGCGCTCAGCGCCGGAGAGGTCCCGATCTACGAGCCGGGTCTCGAGGAGCTGCTCGGCAAGAACGCCCGCGACAAGCGACTGTCGTTCACCACCGATCTCGCTTCCGCGGTTTCATCGGCCCAGGTCGTTTTCATCGCGGTGGGAACCCCGGAGGGCGAAAGCGGTGACGCCGACCTCCAATACGTGATCGCGGCCGCGCAGCAGATCGGCCGGGCAGTCAAACGATACACCGTGGTGGTGGTGAAGAGCACCGTTCCGGTGGGAACGTCAGACAAGGTCCGCGAGGCGATCCGTGCGGTGACCAACATCGAGGTCGATGTCGTCTCCAACCCCGAGTTTCTCAAAGAGGGAGCCGCGATCGACGACTTCTTCAAACCGGACCGCGTGGTGATCGGCGCTCAGTCGGAGCGAGCGCGAAAGATCATGGGCGATCTCTACGCCCCCTTCGTCCGGACCGAGAATCCGATCCTCTTCATGGATACGCGCTCGGCCGAGCTGACCAAGTATGCCTCCAATGCGATGCTCGCCACCCGGATCTCATTCATGAATGACATCGCGGTGCTCTGCGAGAAAGTCCGCGCCGACGTCGACTCCGTCCGCAAGGGGATGGGCGCGGACAAGCGCATCGGCTATCCCTTTCTCTTTCCGGGCATCGGCTATGGAGGCTCCTGTTTCCCCAAGGACGTCAAGGCGCTGATCGCTACCGCGCGCGAGCTGGGGATCGAGTTTGACCTCCTTCGCGCCGTGGAGCGCACCAATGAACGGCAGAAGCGGTCGCTCGTCCTCAAAGCGCTGAAACACTTCGGGAGTCTGGCAGGTCGTTCGTTCGCGGTCTGGGGTGCCTCGTTCAAACCGAAGACCGACGACATGCGCGAGGCGCCCTCGCTGGAGGTGATCGAAGGGCTGCTCGCCAAGGGTGGGACCGTTTCCTGCCATGACCCGGTTTCCGAGCGAAACGCGAGAAGGTATTTCGGGGACAGGATCAAGCTCGTGGCGACGCCGTACGATGCGTTGCCCGGCGCCGACGCCCTCTTCCTGGTCACCGAGTGGAACGAGTTCCGGCACCCGGATCTGGATCGGATGAAGACGATGATGAAATCGCCGGTGATCTTCGACGGCCGCAACGTCTTCAACCCGGAAACCCTGCGCGAAAAAGGATTCGTATACTTCGGGATGGGTCGAGGCTTGTGAGATCGGCCCGGCAGAGCGCCCCGGAATCGCTGCCAAGCGCAGCCACTCCGGTTGCGCCTGCGGCCCCCGCGCGTTGGTTGGCCCTGCTCGCCTCGTTTCGCCCGCGGCAATGGACGAAGAATCTGATCGTCTTCGCCCCCCTGCTCTTCGCGAAGAGCGTCTTTAGAGGAGACGCCGCGCTCCGGGCGTCGCTCGCGGTGGTCTCCTTCTGCCTGCTCGCCAGCGGCGTGTATCTCTTCAATGATTGGTTCGACCGCGAGAAGGATCGGCGGCACCCGGAAAAGCGGAACCGG
>WNFF01015045.1_pt1 | contig 11956 bp, 7 predicted proteins | sample 5400441 | NCBI WGS metagenome assembly WNFF01 (sample SAMN13153345, study PRJNA577476) | soil metagenome | isolation source: 120 cm saprolite under Douglas fir tree site 2 hole 3 replicate 1 | place: USA:California | collected 2015-04-18
GCGAGGGCGACGGTGAGGGCGAGGGTGAGGGCGAGGGCGACGGTGAGGGCGACGGCGACGGTGAGGGCGACGGCGAGGGCGAAGGCGAAGGCGTTGGGCTGGAAGCAGAAAGAAACTCGATCATCGAGGCATTCCAAGAAGTGCCGGCTGCCGGCAGCTGGCTGAGCGTGACCAGGTGGTGCTGGACCGACGCAGTCGAGTTGGAGTTGTAAGCCATGGCCTCGATTCCGTTGTTGTCGTTGCCGCCGGGCGGGATGGTCAGCCCAGCGTCAGGAGTGAGCACTGTGCTGTTCGTCGTCTGCTGATCGAAGCCGAACAGGACCAGCTCAGCGGTCACTGTCGGGCCAGGTGTGAACCCCGGATCGACGACGTTGGTGTTCATGCCGAACCCCGTCGCCGAGCCGGCGACCCGGTCTAGCGGATCACCGGTATGCATGCCCCGGAATACTTCGGCGACAATGGCCAAGTTGGGTGGCGTCGTGTTGGACGTCGGGCTCGTGGCCGTGATCGTCATGCTTGTGGCCGCTTTGGAATTGTTGAGGTAGTACCAGGCGACGTAGCCACCCGAATCGTTCGTGAACGACTTGCCGATCGGGCCCTTCCAGTTCGAGCTGGCGTTGACTCCGTCGCTGATCTTGAAATCGACGTTTGCACTTCCGCGCCCGTAGCAAATGGCGAGCACGGCGATGAAATCGCCTGCGGCGACCGGCACCGGAAGCTTGACGGAGGTGGTCCAGGCACCCGGACCGCCCGCCGCCCCGTCAGGCGTGTTGTTGGCCTGGACGAACGTTGCCCCTTGCGTGGGGCTGGGAGACGGGGTCGGACCTGGGCTCGGCGGATTGGGGACAGTCGTGGCGAAGACGACATCGACCCAGTAGTTGGAGTCTTGATAACTCTGGTTCGGGAAGGTTGAACTGGAGCCATAGGCGTAGACACCGTTGCCGCCGGCGGCGCTGCTGGATAGGGCGTGAAGGGGGATCGTGTCGATACCAGCCGAGGTGAAGTAGCTGATGTTCTGGGCGTAATTGCCCGTGTCCGTGTGGTAGGAGACGACATACGTCGTGCCGGCCGTTAAAGCGACTGGGCTCGCAAAGCTGACCTGCTGCCAGCCGGACGCGGTCTCATTGCTGAAGGTGGCGCCGGCCAGCGAGGTACCGGTAGCGGTCCACAAGTGGCCTATGTGGGCTCCGGTATTCCCGGCGCCCTTGAAGAACCGGATCCCGGTCGCGTAACCAGCGACATCCGAGGTGAACTTGAGACCCAGCTCGACCGCGTTGGTGTCAGAGCTGATCGTGGCCGGCTGGGCGGATGCCGACCATATCGAGCAGGGACAGCCTGATGCCTGGGTGAATGTGATGCCGGCCGAGGGTGTCTCCAGGTTGCCGCTGTCGTCGACAGCGCGAGATTTGACGGAGTACGTACCGCTAGATGTGGGCGGCATGGGGTAAGTCCAGCTGGCTCTGCCGCTCGCCCGGTGCCAGGTCTGGCCCGCGTCAATCGAGACCTCGACACCCATCACCACGCCGCCGCCTGCATCCGCCGCAGTGCCGGATACCGTCACGGAGCTGCCACTCGACACTGTGGAACCGTTCGCCGGGTACGTGATGCTGGAGGTCGGCGAAATCGTGTCGCTCGAGGCGGTCACCGCGACCAGGCCCGACTGTAGCGTCGCCGGCTGTGCGCGCATGTCGGCCATCAGGTTCACGGTCGCCTGCTGGATGTTGATGTCGGGGATCGAGGATTGCACAGAGCTGTTGCCGTCCAACCCGTACGCCCAACCGATCGTGCCTGCTCCGAAGACCAATGCTCCGCTCGCATGTCGATATAGCGTCAGGGTGTGGGTGGCGTTCCCCAGTCCGTAGGTGGTGCCGTTGTCCAGCAGCAGTTCGGGGACCGATGCCGTTGTAGTCGACATATGGAACAGCCCTGGGGGGCGGGCGCCGTTGTCGAGGTCCTCATCCCACTCGTAGCCGATCAGGCAGTTGCACCCAGCGCTATACGTGACCGACTGGCCATCCGCCAGCGAAGCCGCGGTCGTGTTGCGCCAAAAGCGCGCCGTGCCGTCTGCTGCGGTAACCGTGAGCGCGTGATAGTTCGCCCCGTTGACCATGAAAATTGTCCCGGAGAGTGCGTTCTCGGGCCGACCTCCATCGGCGGGCGGGCTGAACCGAGCATCGCGCCATGTCCCGGTCCAGGTAGGTGGATCGGCGGGGTCGATGACCGCGTTGGCCGCTGTTTCCTTGTAAGTGACAAGGGTCCGGTAGGGCGTCGCGGTGCCATCGATGCTGCTTGCCCAGCGTGTCTTCCAAAATGCCTCGTTCCCGCTGAAGAAGGCCAGGCTGACACCCGCAGCGCGGGCAGCCTCTACGTTGGTGCGCTGGTTGCCGGACCAGTACTCATCGTGGCCGACCGACATGAAGACCTTGTGGTTCTTGATCAGCGCGCCGTTCCGGTCGCTGTCAAGCCCCGAGGAATAGCTGACGTTGTAGCCGTTGGCCTCGAGCCACCTGATCATCGGATATTCCGCGTTGAATACCCACGACTCCGGCTTGACTCGGGCGGTGTCGAACGGGCGGTTGTAACTGACCTTGTATGCCCTCGAGTCGGGGGCGGGACCGTTGCCGCCGTAAAGGCTGGCACCACCGAAATCGTTGTACGCCTGCCAGGTTGTGTCCGAGGTTTGAAAGACGAGATCCGAGGTGGAGGCGTCGTCTCGCACGATGAAAACGACGTGGCTCGCGCCGCCCGTGTCCGTTCTCCGGAGGAGCGCGAAATAGACTCCCGAGACGGCGTCAACAGGCACGCCCCACGATGCCGAGACGGCCCAGTTCCCGCAGTCGACCAAACCGGTCGAAGGGTCGCTCAGACAGCTCGGTTGAGTCTGCGGCAGGGCTGCTGAAGGATTGACGACTGCGATCAGTCGAGCGCCAGCCCCAGCGTAGTAGCCGAGCCGATAGATGCTCAACGTGTAGGCGCCCGCGTTGGTGTTGACCTTGAAGTTCACAGTGCCGCCCCTGTTGACGCTGATGTCAGTTGCGAAGGCCTGGATGGAGAGGTCGCCGTCGCCCGAGATCGACCACTGGCCAGATGGAGCGCCGGGCTTTGCGTTCTCGCAAGCGATCGGGTTCAGGCACCCGCTTGCGAGCACCGTCATCACCGTCGGGGCCGGGGTGGGCGCGACGAGCCCCGTGAGGCAGAGCCCAGCTGCCAGAACGGCGAGCAGTCGCCCGTGCCGTCGAATCCGGGGTGCGGCCGTCGGGCGCGCAGGCACGGCAGACTCAATGGTCACGCTGTCAACCTAGTGGCGATCGGCCTCACTTGGAATGGGCGAGGCGGGGGCGCCCGGCGCCTGATCCCATCCGATTGGGCAATCTGTCCCGGCGCCTAATGCGTTACCGGGGCGGGCCGCTCGTAATAGAGGCGCCGCCGCCGGTCGACTCCAAAACCGAGCGATTTCCAGAACCCGGCGACCACATGACTCAAGTACGTCCGCTGCACAGCCGTCGGCCGCGCGAGCACCTCGCGCTTGATCATCCGCGCGACCACCTTGAGCATCGATCGGGTGAAGAGGAACAGGGCGTAGCGATCGCCGGCCCGGATGTGCTTGGAGTAGAAACCACCGACGCCGATGCCGTAGGAGCCGACCGTGTCCGGCCACTCCGAGTGCAGCCGGAACCCGTAGTGATGGACCATGACCGCCGGGTCGAGCACGATCGTGCCTCCACCCAGAAAGACCCTGTAGGCATAGTCGAAGTCCTGGGCAGATTGCAGAGGGCCGCCTCCCCCGAGGATCTCGTCGAAGCCGCCCAGCCGCTTCCAGGCCGCCCGCGTCGTGGCGAAGTTGGCGCCCATACCGAAGACACGAAAGCCGTCGCGCTTGCTCAGCCGCTCCAGCTTTGCGATCGGGAGCGTGGGGATCACCCCCTCACCACCGCGCTGATCGCGAGAGTCGATCGGTCCTAGCACCTGGCCGTACACGAGCTCAGCTTCAGGTTCACGAGCGAAGGCGCCGGCGACCGCCCGCAACCACCCCGGTGGCGCGACGCAGTCGTCGTCGGTGAACGCCACGAGCTCGCCGCCCGCCCGCTCGACGCCGCGGTTGTAGGCGCGCGAAAGTCCGCGCTGCTCGAGCCTCCAGTACCTCACCCGGCTGTCGTCCGCGGCCAGCTCGCGGGTGATCGTCTCCGTCCGGTCGTCTCGACTCTGGTCGAGAATCAGGATCTCGAAATCACCATAGTCCTGGGCCAGGACGCTCCGCAGCGCCGCGCCGAAGACCTCGGGCCGCCCTGCCGTGCAGATGACAACGGATACGAGCTGGTCGGCGTGCTTCACTTGAGTCTCCTTTCGATTCGTTCGTTCAACCGGCCAACTCCGCCGGCACTGGCTGATCAGACGGCCCCAACCGGGCGGCGGAGGCGCGCCGGCGGCCCAGCAGCCTCCGCGGCACTGCCATGAGCACCGCCACCTCCTCGGCTGGAAATACCCTCAATGCAAGTGCCGAGGCCAGGAAGGTGGCCAACCCGGCCAGCACCGGCACCGGCACGAACTGATACCGGAGAGGCCACACCACGCCGGCCATGAGGGCGGTGGCGCCCGCCGATCGGACCATGGCCGGGATCGCGCTCCGTGCCGCTCCGCGGAGCTCCGCGGGCAGCAGCCAAATGGCGGCCGCGCCGGTGGCAAGGTCGGTGGCCAGCAGCGCGACGGCCGCACCAAGCGCGCCGTTGCCCTGCGTAGCGTGGAAGTAGCGGATGGTAAACACGTTGACGATGGGGTTGACCACGCACAGCGCAGCCATCACCCACGTCCACTGGACCTGACGGTCCGTCGCGATGAGAAACCCGTTCACCAGTGTCGCCGCGAAAACCGGCAGCAGCGTGAACGCCAGGAGCGTCAGAACAGGCGCCGCGGGCGCGAAGGGCACGCTGTAGATGGACAGCACCAGGCTGTTGGCGACCAACGCGAGGCCCACCGAGGCGGGGATACCCACAGTCATCAGGAATCGGAAGCTGCGGCCGGCCAGGACCGCCAACTCTCCTCGGTCATTGCGGAAGTTGTGGGTCAAAGCCGGAAAGACAGCAGTCGTCACCGCATAGGGGAGGAAGCCCAGGGTGGCAATGATCTGGGTCGCGACGCCATACCAGCCGACCTCTCGCGGAGAGCAGAAGATCGAGATCATCACCCCGTCCACGAATACATAGATGGTCAAAAACAGGGCGCTCGCCCAATAGGGCAGCCCATCGACCAGCAGCGTTCGCATCAATGTCCAGCGGAAAATCGGCCGGATCCGGACCGAGCGCCCCAGCCACACCCACTGCAGCGCCGTACCCAGCGCGACCCCACCAAAGTTGACGATGCTGATGGACACCATCCCCGTCGCCGCGACCTTGACCAGTAGAACGGCGACCACGGTGATGGTGGCCTGGGTGAGGATGCTTCCGATCGCGTTGACATGCATCTTCTCGAGGGCCTGCAGCGCCAGCACGGTCGGAGTTCCCACAAAGCTGACCGCGGTCGTGACCGCGATGATCGCGAGGATCAGCCGAGTGTGTGGCGAGTACCCGGCGATGAAGCTGAAGCCCAGGACCGCCAGCAACAGCGGTACCGCCAGGACCAGCTTGGCGGCGACGGCGGCACCCACGTACTCCTGCGCGCGGCTTCGGTCCTTGGCGATCTCCTTCAAGAGGACGGTGTTGATGCCGAAATCGAGGGCCGCACGCGCGATGATCCCAATGGCGTTCGCTCAGACCGCGAGCGGCCGGCGGCCCAGCTCGATCAACTGTTGCGCGGCTTGCGGGCTCCCCAATTCGGTGGCGACTCCGCTCCAGTACCTGACGTTGAACAAAGAGCTGCAGATCGGATAGGAGAGCCGGCCGCCGCCGACGGCATGCGCGAGCCGCGCGGCCGCGGCCACCGGGCCAGACATCAGCCGCGCAGCCCGCGGCCGGCGGAGGGTCCAGCCGATGAGCCGCCTGGTGTGAGGGTTGCGCTCGTGGAACTCGCCTGCCATCGCTTGCAGCATGTCGGGCCGTCCTCGCTGGCGGCCCATGATCACGTCGTTGCGACCGTACTGGAAGGCCGCCTGGAGCCACGACGAGTAGGTGCGATCAGCGAGGTGCAGTCCGGCCGCGGCGCGCCGGAATACGAAGTGCATGCCCAATCGCTGCAGCCGGAACGCGAGCTCGACGTCCTCGCCTCTCCGGAAGCCGACGTCGAAGCCGCCGGCCGCGCGAATCCCCTCGAGCGGCGCCGAGGCGTTGCCCGTAAAGAACTGCCGCGGCCCAGCACGGTACTCGCCGCGCTCCATAGCGTCGTACTGGCGGACCACAGTCTCCAGCTCCCAAGCCACCCAGGGCGACCTCGAGCGAGGTGGCGGCAGCAGGGTTCCGATCACGACACGATCGAGGGCCTCCCCATGGCCAAGGGCGTGCGCGGTCAGCAGGCCGGGCAAAGCCACGACGTCGTCGTCAAGGAACAGCACGTAAGGACCGCGAGCCACCTCCAGCGCCGAGTTGCGAGCCGCGGCGGGGCCCTGATTGAACTGTTCGATGACGGTGGTCGCGAACGGAAGCGCAAGCTCGCGCACCATTTGCGCCGAGCCGTCTGTGCAACCGTCGCAGACCACTATCAGCTCCAGTCGATCAATCGGATATTCCTGCGCTGCCAATGCGGTCAGCGTTCGCTGCAGCGAGCGCCGTCGTTGGTGCGTTGGCATCACGACACTGAAGAAGGGTGTGTTCACGCGACGCCGTTCCTCGTCCAGCGGCGCGCATGCCATTTGATGCGCCGCCATCGAATGGAGCCGGCCAAAGAGCCATCCATGCTTGCGGGTGGCAGCACCCGATTGACGCACGCCGGCTCCAGGCGCGTGCCCGTGCCCCCACATGCGAGCCGATAGCCGGCCGCGATCACCGCCTTCTCGACCCGCTCGTCGTGACGGCTGTGCGGATAGGCAAAGAGATCGACTGGGCCATCGAGGATTGTCTCCAGGTCGCGACGGGAGCCGGCCAGCTCGTGACGAAGCGCGTCTTCGTCGAGCCGCGGCAGGCTGTCAGGGTGACTGCGCGTGTGGGAGCCGAACTCAACTCCCGCGGAGTGCATGAATCGGATCTCCGGCGCCGAAAGCATGGGCGCCGGTTCGTATCCGGCTGAGGAGTCAAAGGACGAGTCCCCGCCCACCGCCCCACTGACCATGAAGACCGTGGCCCTGAAGCCGTAGTGGCGCAGCAGCGGCCAGGCGTGCTCAAAGGTGTCGCGATAGCCGTCGTCGAAAGTGATGGCGATGGCGCGGGAAGGCAGGGGCGGGCCACCCGCCAGGGCGGACGCGACCTGTCCGAGCGATACCGACCGCCAACCGCCGGAATGCAGCCAGCGCAGGTGCGACCCAAACGCGTTGGTGCTGATGAAGTTGCCAAACGGGTCGTGCCCAGAAGGCTCCGGAGCCACGCGATGGTAGAGGAGGACCGGGAGCCAGGGTATGACTCGCTCCGCGCGTCCGCGCAAGGGCACGGCCGGCAGCGCGCGCGTGAGGAGACCCATCGAACGCCACTCTATCGCCGGCCGGGCGGGCCTCCCATAGGAAGGCCCGCCCGAGTCCGGGACTGCCGCCCAGGGCTCAGGCGGCGATCGCCTGTGCCGACTCGAGCAGGGCGAAGAGTCGCAGGGTGTTGGCCTCGATGTCGTACCGGAAGCGAGCGAGTGCCTGGGCGGCGGCACCCATGGCCAGCCGCCGGTGCTCGTTGGAGACCAGCGCCGAAACCGCCTCGCCGAGGGCATGCACATCGTCGGGCGGCACGAAGATCCCGTGCTCGCCGTCGGTGAAGAGCTCACCCACACCGCCGACTGGGCACGTGATCACCGGCAGCCCGGCTGCCATCGCCTCCATCCCCGCCATCGAAAAGCAGTCGGCTCGAGTAGGCAGGACGAAAATATCTGCGTCGGCGTACAGCCTGATAAGGCGAGGGTCGTTGGGTCCGAGGCCGGCGTGGACCCGGAGCCCAGGCTCTGGCGAGATCGCGTCGGACCTGGTCACAAAGTCGATCTCGGCCACGTTTCTCAGCTGCTGCCTGTAAACCTCGACCAGCAGATCACCGCCCTTGCGCTGGAAATCACCGCCGACGAAGAGGATGCGCACGGGGCGAGACGGGATCGGTCGCGGCTTCGGCGTCTCCCAAAGCGACGTGTCCACCCCGGGTGGGATCACATGGAGCCGCGAGGGGTCGACCCCGTAGTCCTCGCGCATGGAGCGCGCAGCCCACTGGGTCCACGCGTTGACGGCGGCGCAGCGACGTAGGAAGACCCCGTGCAGGTGGTCGCGCAGGCGCCGCTTGAGAGGCGAGCCTCCGGCCCAATCTCCGTAGTGACCCGCGAAGCCGCGAGCCAGGACCGGTGTGCTGTCGGCCGTATAGATCACGGGAATCCGCCGGCCGGCATTCCACATCAGCATCCACGGAAGCAGCGGCAGGTCGAGCTGGCTCCAGACCGCGTCGAGGCCGCGCAGCTTGAACAAGGGAGCGGTGCCCGCGACGGAACGCAGAGTGCCCCGGATGTTCGGCGGCATCATCCAACCAAAGCGCTCCAGCATGTCGACGCGGTACGGCCTGACCGGCACCGAGACCGGCTGCAGGAAAGGCTGGGCTCGTGCCACCCGACTGAGGTTGTTGAAATGCGTCTCGACCCCCGCCACGAGCGCGCCGACCAGCGCGATCCGCAGCGGATGATCGCCGGCGTCGCGCACGTCAGGCAACATCGCCATTGGCCTCAGCCACCCGATAGAGCATGAGTTTGGGATCGATACGACGCCCGAACGAGCGCACCAGGCCGACCCACGGATAGACGAGCTGGCAGTAGCCCAGATATATCGGCTTCCGGCTGTGCCACTTGAGCAGGCCAGACCCGACCCTCCTGACGCCGAGCTCCCACGTCCACGTCGCAAAGAGCCGCAGCCCATAGGGGTCTCCGCTGCGGATGTACTTGGCGAACTGGGCTCCCGCGCCGACCCCGTAAGCGCGCTCCATACGTTTCTGCGCGCGCCAGTCCTTCCAGTGCTTGTGGTAGGCGATCGCAGAACCCGCGTACACCACCGTCTCGCCCCTGGCCAGCAGGCGGTATGCGATGTCCGGATCCTCGCACGCGCCGAAATGGCCGCCCGCCCCCAGAAGCGGGTCGAAGCCGCCAGCTGCCAGCAAGGCCTCGCGGCGGAAGGCCATGTTGCCGCCGTGGCCGATGTACCAGGGTGGCGTGCGGCCGCTGTACTCGGTCCGTACGCCTGCGGCCTTGAACCCGACTTCCGTGCCGTCACGAGCGGTGAAGCCCCACGGCACCAGGCGGCCGTAAACCGCCATCACATGAAGCTGCGCGAACTCGCTCAGGAGCGCGCTGAGCCAGTCCGGCTCGACCAGGCAGTCATCGTCCGTGTAGGCGACCACGTGCCCGGCGGCATGGAGTGCCCCGACATTCCGCGCTGCCGAGGAGCCCACCGTGGTGGTTCGGACCACGCGCACCCGGGGGTCGCCATTCGCGGCCGCCGCCACAGCAGCGGCCGTGCGCTCATCGGTGCTCTGATCCACCACCACGACTTCGAAATCGACCCCGTCCAGCTTCAACAACGAGTCGATCGTCTCCGTGATGAGATCGCCCCTGTTTCGAGTGGGGACGACGATGCTGGCGGCGGGTGCCGGCATCAAAGCCCAGTCGCCCCCGCGGCCACTCGGGACGTCGCCTCCAACCTCGCGAGCGCGGCCGCGACGACATCGGTGACCCGGATCGATCGCAACCCCGCCATCGGACAGCTCCAGTCCAGGCATCCGCCGAACGCGGCCTTGGCGTGGGACAGCTTGCAGTCCAGGATGGCGGCGCGCAGCTCGGGACTCGTCCGGTTGACGACGATGGGAGCTCCCTTGCCTGCGACGTCCGGCCGGGTGCGCGACTCCCCGGCCAGCACCACGGTGGGAGTGCCGGCCGTTTGAGCGAGCTCATACACGAGACTGTCCACGCACACACAGAGCACGGCGCCGGCCAGGACCGCGGCCAGCTCGGCCACTGTGGTCTGGCCCGCCAGCGACACGGACGGCGCCCGCATCAGAGCGCGGATACGCTCTACGTCCGCGACCTCGCCCGCAGAGCCAGTGAACACGAGGCTGCCTCCGATCTCCGCGTGGAGGCGGTCCGCAAGCTCCGCCCATCTCTCGGCCGGCCACATCTGGCACGCCCAATCGGAACCTGGATGAAGGACGATCGGCAGCGCGGGCACGAGGTAGCCAGGCTCGGCAGCCAATCGGCTCTGGGGTGGGCGCCGGAGCGGCTCAGGGCAGGTGGCTGTGATGCCCGCCGCGCCCACCAGCCGGACAGCCTGCACGATCGCGCCGGCCTCGATTCTGTAGCGGCCGAGTCCCCCGTCCACGAGAGCAGCCCAGGCATTCGCATAGCCGTACGCCGGTCCGCGCGTGGCGATCCTGACCAGCAGGTCGAGCAGACTCGTGCCCCAGTAGAACGTGAACGCCAGGTCGTAAACCCGCCCGAGGCGGAACGCCAGACGCACCGCCTGGACCGACTTGCGTATCGCCAGCCGCCAGCGACTCGAGCTGCGCAGGCCGTAGAGGCCGCTCACCATCACGTGATCGAAAAGCTGCTGGCCCTCGAAAATCGACTCCGCCTGCTCGCCGACCAGGAGGTCGAGCGAGGCCTGGGGGTATCGCTCGCGGATCGCCTGCAGACAGAAATGCACGCGCAGCGCGTCGCCAGGCCCGCAGTCATCGAGCACCACGAGGATGCGCTGAGCCTTCACCTGGCGAGCCTCAGGCGCCCGGCTGTCAGAAGTCGGCCCCAGCCGCGCTGGTCCTGGGCCGAAAGCGCCAGCAGCAGCAGGCCGGATCGAGAGTCCAGGGGCGGCGCGACGCAGACCGAACAGTTGCCGGGCCGGTGGCCGATCTCCATCGCCACCGCTTCCCCAAGGCCCGCCTGGAACCGACTCCGCGTGACCCTCACGCCCGCCGCCAGGACCGCGGCATCGGCGTTGGCGGGAGCGAAGGCATGCTTTGCCAATTGCAGCAGTGGTAGGTCCGCGGCCGTGTCGCCGATGGCGAACCCAGGTTCCGCGTGCGGCTCTCCCAGAAGCTCGGCCAGCGCCCGGAAACCGGCGGCCTTGTCGATGCGCGCAGCGACGAAGTCGGTTTGACCCCAGCCCGGCTCGGCGCGGACGCCCGGATGGTCACCCACGAGCGCCTCCACCAGGTCGGGCGGCAGCCCGCGCCTGTGCCCGGAGCCATCGAGGCGATATGCCCGCACCACCCTCGTGTAGCGGGAATCAAGCAGGACTCCTGGCGACCCGAGAAGTGCGCGCCTGAGAGCCGCCAGCACGATGCGGCCGGGGGTATCGACCAGCTCTTTCAGGGCACCGCTCGACGCCTCGTAGGCCACCGAACCGTATTCGGCCACCCCGCCCTCCAGGCCAAAAGCCTGGCAGCGTGCGGCCACCTCGGCCAGGCTGCGGCCGCTCGCGATCACGGGGCGCCGGCCGTGCGTGAGCAAAGCGCGCAGCGCCATGATCCCGGCCCGGGTTGGACCGCTGAAGCCAAGCTCGGCACTCTCCAGGACGCCATCCAGGTCGATGGCCGACAAGCGGCCGGAGCCAGAACCGTCGACGCCGGCCAAGAGAAGACGCGCGACGTACTCGCGATGAGCATGTTCTTGCGCGCTTTGAGCCGCCTCGAGGGCGGCGGCCAGCCTGGCTACCGAGCTTTCTGAGCGCTCGCCCGACCACGACTCGCGGAGGCTCTGGGCCACGCCGTCCAGGTGCTGGAGCCGGTAGAGAAGCCAGCGCTCTTCATCAATAGGCTGCGCTCCAGTCTCGAATTCGGAGCGCATCTCCAAGACCGCTGCGTCCGCAACTGCACTCGGCAGTTTCATCTGCGCATCCGCCGCGGCACAGGCCAGGTCGTAAGCCGCGTCGTAGCAG
>WNFF01005946.1_pt1 | contig 11950 bp, 7 predicted proteins | sample 5400441 | NCBI WGS metagenome assembly WNFF01 (sample SAMN13153345, study PRJNA577476) | soil metagenome | isolation source: 120 cm saprolite under Douglas fir tree site 2 hole 3 replicate 1 | place: USA:California | collected 2015-04-18
GTCGAGCGCGAGATCCAGAAGCGCCACGGCGAGGCCGTGCAGCGGCTACAAGAATGGATCCACCAGCCCACCATCGCCGCCGAGGGCATCGGCGGTGAGGAGGGAGTGCAGCACTTCATCCGCCTGCTGCGAGACGCCGGGTTCCAGCGCGCCGAGCGCGTGCCGACCGACGGATTCCCCGGCGTGTTCGCCACGCTCGACGCGGGAGCGCCGAAGACCGTGGGCCTCTATTTCATGTACGACGTGAAGCAGGTGGACCCGCGCGAGTGGTCCTCGCCGCCGTGGGAGGCGCGGCTGGTCGACAAGGCGGAGTTCGGCAAAGTGGTGGTCGGCCGCGGCGCGGTGAACCAGAAGGGGCCCGAGGCGACCTTCCTGGCGGCGCTCCACGCGCTGCGCGGGGCCGGGCGGAAGCCGCCGGTCAACCTGGTGCTGGTCGGGGAGGGCGAGGAGGAGATCGGCTCGGTGCACTTCGCGCAGGTGGTGCGCCGGCCTGAGATCGCCGCCGCGCTCTCGAAGACGGTCGGCATCTACATGCCGTTCGCCGCGCAGGACCCCGACGGGAACGTGACCATCAACCTGGGCGCCAAGGGCGTGATCGAGCTGGAGATGATCGCGAGCGGCGAGAAGTGGGGGCGCGGTCCTGGCCGCGACATCCACTCCTCGTTCCGCGCTTCGGTCGACAGCCCGGCATTCCACCTCGTCCAGGCGCTGGCCACGATGGTCTCTCCCGACGGCGTCGATCCGGCCATCGACGGCTACTTCGAGAAGGTGCGGCCGCTCTCGCCCGAGGAGGAGCGGCTGATCGAGATCGCCGCGCGCCGGCGCGATGAGGCCCAGCAGAAGAAGATGCTCAGCATCCAGCGGTGGGTCCGCGACGTGCCGTACCGCGAGGCGCTGCAGCGCATGGCCGGCTGGCCCACGGTGAACATCGAGGGCCTGGTGGGCGGCTACACCGGCCCCGGCGGCAAGACCGTCCTGCCGCATCGCGCGGTGGCGAAGCTCGACCTGCGGCTGGTCCCCGACATGACGGTCGAGGACACGCTGCAGAAGGTGAAGGCGCACCTCGCCAAGCGCGGGTTCGGAGACATCGAGGTCAAGGTGGGCGGCGCGTATCCGCCCAACACCACCCGCGCCGACTCGGCGATGATCCGCGCCGAGCAGGCCACCTACCGCGGCGCGGGCATCGACCCCATCCTCTGGCCGCGCCTGGGCGGCTCGTGGCCCGGGTACCTGTTCACCGAGCCGCCGCTCAAGCTCGCCGCCGGGCACTTCGGGCTCGGCCACGGCTCCGGCGCGCACGCGCCCGACGAGTACTACGTGATCGAGTCGAGCAACCCCAAGGTGCAGGGCATCGACGGCGCGACGCTCTCGCACGTGCACTACCTCTACGCGCTGGCGGAGCAACAGGCCTGATCCGCTTCGGGCCCGCCGGATGGGACTATCCCGACTGGGCGGGGACCGTGTACCCCAAGCCGAAGCCGAAGAAGTTCGATCCGCTGCGGTACCTCGCCGGGTACTTCGATACGGTAGAGGTCAACTCGACCTTCTATCGCCCCGCCGCGCCCGATGCGGCGCGCAAGTGGGCGGAGCGCGTCAAGGAGAACGACCGCTTCCGCTTCACGCTCAAGCTGTGGCGGCGGTTCACCCACGAGCGCGAGGCGGCGTTCACGCGCGAGGAGATCGAGGCGGTGCGAGCGGGTTTCGATCCCATCGCCGAGGCTGGCCACCTCGGCGCGGTCCTGCTCCAGTTCCCCTGGTCGTTCCGAAATGACGAGGCGAATCGCGAGTGGCTGCGCGACGTGGCGAACGCGTTCCGGGCCTACCCGCTGGCCGTCGAGGTCCGCCACGTCTCCTGGAACGAGCCCGCTTTCTACGACGAGCTGGCGGAGCGGGGGATGGGGTTCGTCAACGTGGACCAGCCGCTGTTCCGCAACTCCATCAAACCCTCCGCCCGCGCCACCTCTGGCATCGGGTACGTCCGCGTGCACGGCCGCAACTACCGCGACTGGTTCCGCAAGACCGCCGGCCGCGACGAGCGGTACGACTACCTCTACACGGCGAAGGAGCTGGAGCCCTGGGCCGACCGCACCCGCGAGCTCGCCGACGAGCCGGGCGTCACCGACGTCTACGTCGTCAACAACAACCACTTCCGCGGCCAGGCGGTGGCACACGTACGGCAAAGTGCTGAAACCGTTCGCGGACCCCGCCCCCGCCTGAGCGGCGCCGGGGCCGGGCAGGACGCGGTCGTGCTCGTCAGTCCGGCAGCTTGATCCCGAAATCGGCGATCTTCTTCGCCACGGTTGGATACGAAACGTCGAGCAGGCGCGCCACCTGCGTGCGGTTGCCTTCCGCGTGCGAGAGCAGCCGTTCGATATAGAGCCTTTCCAGCTCGGCCAGCGTGGGCGGCCGGCCTTCCTCGGACAGCGGCACGGAGAAGAACGGCTCCGGACCTCCTCCGGCCGGGCGCGGGCGCGCATCGCCGAGCAGGAGCGAGGACGGCGTGATGAGCTGCCCCTGCTCGAGGATGGCCGCGCGCTCGAGCACGTTGCGGAGCTCGCGCACGTTCCCCGGATACGAGTAGGAGGTGAGCGTGCGCTCCGCCTCGGGCGTGAGGCCCGGCGAGGGCTTGAGCAGCCTCTGTCCGATGCGCGCGAGCAGGAACCTGGCGAGGGCAGGAATGTCCTCGCGCCGCTGCCGCAGCGGCGGCACGGTCAGATGAAAGACGTCGAGCCGGTGGAACAGGTCGAGCCGGAACCGGCCCGCGCGGACCTCGTCCTGCAGGTCCCGGTTCGTCGCCGCGATGATGCGGACGTCGGCAGCCAGATCGCGCGTGCCGCCGACCCTTCGGAAAGTGGTCGTCTCCAGGGCGCGGAGCAGCTTGGTTTGCAGACCGGGTCCCAGCTCGCCGATTTCGTCCAGGAACAGCGTGCCCCCATCGGCCACCTCCAGAAGCCCGCGCTTGCTGGTCTTGGCGTCCGTGAAAGCCCCGCGCTCGTGGCCGAACAGCTCCGATTCGAGCAGCCCCTCGGAGAGGGCCGCGCAGTTCAGGTCCACGAACGGCTCTTCACGCCGCCCGGGCGTGCGATCGTGGATGAACCTCGCGAGCACCTCCTTCCCGGTGCCGCTCTCCCCCTGGATCAGCACGGACGTCGAGGGGCTCTCCGCGACCAATCGCGCCCGCTCCAGCACGTCCCGCATCGCCGCGCTGTCGGTGACGAGCAGGGCATCGAGCTGCGGCTGCCCCCCTCGCTGGAACGCTCGCACCCGGTTGCGCAAACGGCGCGTCTCGAGCGCCTTGCGGATCTTCACCACCAGATCCGGGAGCTGGATGGGCTTGGTGAGGTAGTCCTCGGCCCCTTGCCGCAGCGCCTGCACCGCGTTCTCCACGTCGGCGTAGGCAGTGGCCACCAGGAAGAGCGTATCGACGCCGCGATCCTGCGCCTCGCGCGAAAGGGTCGCGAGCAGCTCGACGCCGTCGATGTCCGGCAGGTTGCGGTCCAACACCACCACGTCGGCCGGCTCGTCTCGCCAGGCGCGAGCCCCGGCAGAGCCGCTCGCCGCCGTGCGCACCCGGTATCCTTCGCGCGAGAGGGCCTCCTCCGCGATCACCCGGAAGGACTTCTCGTCGTCGATCACCAGCACACTGAAGCTCATCCGACGGCCTCTGCATGCGCGGCGTGCGCCTCTCCCGCAGGGAGCACCACCTCGAAGCGGGCTCCGGAGAGCGCCGACTGCGTGACGTCGATTCGGCCCCCGTGCGCGGCCACGAACCGCTGGGCGGTGGCGAGTCCCAGGCCGGTGCCGTTCCGCTTGGTGGTGAAGAAGGGCTCGAAGAGATGCTCGCGGACGTCGGCCCCGACACCCGGTCCATTGTCCTCGACGACGATCGTGGCGAACGGCGGGCCGTCCGGCCGGGGCGGTACGGTCGAGATGACGACTTCGGAGCGCGCCGGCTGCGCGCCGTCGGCCCGCCAGGCGACTGCCTCGATCCCGTTCTTGATCAGGTTCACCAGCACGCTCTGAATGCGCTCGGGGTCGCAGGACACGACGAGCGGTGCCGCCTCGCCGTCCAGGTCCAGGCGCAGCTCGACTCCGGACAGCGCCGCCTGCTCGGCGCACAGCGCCTCGGCGTTGCGCGCGATCTCGTGCAGGTCGGACGGACGCTTCGCGACGCGCGGGCTGCGCGCGAACACCAGCAGCTCGTCGGTCATGGTGCGCAGCCGGGCGACCTCGGCCCGGACCTGGGCATGGACGCGCCGCAGGCTGGCCGACCGCTGCGCCTCGCTGGCGATGACGTCGACGCCCATTCCCAGCGCCCCGAGCGAGTTCTTCAGCTCGTGCGAGATCGCGGCTGCCGCCTGCCCCATCGCCGCGAGCCGTTCCTGGGCAAGGAGCGAGCGCTGCGCCGCCTCCAGCTGGATTGTGCGCGCGTGGACGCGCTGCTCGAGGGAGGCCGCCAGATCGCGGATCCTCTCCAGATCGTCGCGGTGCCGCGCGTCCCGCTCGGACAGCCTCGCGCAGGTCCCCGAACGCGCGGGCCAGCTCTCCGAACTCGTCCGATCGCTGCGCCACCTGAGCCTCGCGCAGGTCGGTCGCGGGCTGCTCGCTCGATCCCAGCCCGCGCACGGCCTGTACCAGCGCGGCCAGCGGGCGGGTCAGGTAGCCCGAGGAGAGCAGGCCGAGAAGGATTGCCAAGGCGCCTCCCAGAGTGAGGATCCGGAGCAGCAGCCGCACCTGGCCGCTCAGCGCGGTGTCGAGGGTCGAGTACCGCCAGCGGAAGACGAGTCCCCAGTCGGCATGCACGACGGGCGCGTGGGCGTACAGCCAGCGGACGCCGCCCTCCTCGGTCACGAAGCTTCGCGCCCCGTGCGCCGCCCCGGCGATGGCCTCGTCCCATCCCACCGTCCGCGAGAGTCCCGCCGGGAAGATGACGCCGCCGTCCGCCGAGACCAGCGCTGCCTCCGTCCCCGGCGGCAGGGTAGTCGTGATGGCGGGCGAGATGATCCGGTCCGAACGAACGTCGATGATCCCGCGCAAGACGCCGGCAGCGGCGCCGGGCGTGCCGCCGATCGGGACCACCAGGTTGATGATCGTGGCCCGGTCGGGCGCGCGCTCCGCCGCCACCACCGGCCCGCGCGCCGCGCGGCCGGAGACGAACCAGGCCTCGTTCGCGAAAGAGCGTCCGGCGCACTGGTCGGACGCGGGCTCCGACCACAGGCAGCGGCCTGCCGCGTCCTCGATCTGCAAGCCGATGTTGAACAGGGTGGAGTTCCGATGGGCGTGCGCGAGCAAGGTGGCCTCCGGCCGCAGATCGTTGTCGGTGAGGTCCACCTCGGCCATGTGCGAAAGCCGGACCAGCTCGCGGGACGCGATCTCGAGGCTGTCGCCCAGCGCGTACGCCCGGTTCTGCACCAGCAGCAGCTGCCGCCGGGAGAGCTGCTCCTTGGAATAGGAGCGGGACTCCGCGATCAGCAGGGCGCCGGTGATGCCGACCGAGACGAGCGCGGCCAGGCAGGAAGCGAGGGCGATGCGGGGGCGCAGCTTCACGGCGCAGTTCTAACGCGCGCGAGACCTGCTCTCCAGAGACCTCCTCCCCGGACGCGAACACGCAGCGGCCCGCGTGGTGCAAGGAACTTGTATCCGACCTGCAAGTTCCTTTCGGTCCTTGCCGCGCGCGGACTCGGCTCGACGAAGGGGGCGGCGCCCGGCCCGGGACTTGCTCCGTCTTCGGTCATGAACGGTCTTCGTGTGCGCGCGGGTGCCCTCCTGTGGCAGAGCGTCGTGCTCGCCGCTTTCTCCGGCATCCTGCCCGGGTGCAGGCGAGCGGGCGTCGCGCCCGAGGAGCGGCCGGCAGGCGAGGCTTGGCTCTCGACGAAGCAGCTCGCGGCCAGCCAGATCGCCACGGCAGAGGTCCGGTTCGGGATGGTGGGTGGCGAGATCACCGCCGGCGGCCGGATCGTGTTCGACGATGCGCGCGTCGCGCACGTGTTCTCGCCCGTCACCGGCCGGGTGGTCTCGATCGACGCTCAGCTCGGAGCGCAGGTCCCGCGCGGGGCGCCGCTCGCGCACATCGCCTCTGCGGACGTGGGGAACGCGTTCGCGGACCTGGGCAAGGCGAAAGCCGATGTAGCGGCGGCGCAACGCGAGTGGCTGAGGCAGCGAGAGCTGCTGGCTGCGCGGGCCGGAGCCGAGCGGGACCTGGAGGCCGCCCAAGCGGCGTACGACAAGGCCCGGGCCGAGGTGGAGCGTGCGCGCGCGCGCGTCCAGTTGTTCCGGTCGGGTTCCTACGACGGCGTGACCCAGACGTTCGTGCTGCGTTCTCCCTTGGCGGGAGAGGTCATCGCCAAGGCAATCAGCCCCGGCATGGAGCTGCAGGGGCAGGCTTCCGGCGGGGCGGCTGTCGAGCTGTTCACGGTCGGGTCCGTCGACGAGGTCTGGCTGGTCGCCGACGTCTACGAGGCGGACCTGGCGAGGGTCCGTGTCGGCGCGCCCGTCGTGGCAGCGGTGGTTTCGTATCCAAAGGACAGGCTCGAAGGCGTGATCGACTGGATCGCCCCCGTCCTCGATCCGGTGTCGCGGACCGCGAAGGTGCGCTGCGCCCTGCGCAATCCGGACCGGAAGCTCCTGCCCGAGATGTACGCCACCGTTTCCATCCGCGTGTCGACCATGCCAGCGCTGGCGATCCCGCGTTCCGCGCTGATCCGGGTCGGGGATCAAGGCGTCGTGTTCGTGCAGACCGGACGGACGGAGGACGGCTTGCTCAAGTTCGCGCGCCGGCAGGTACAGATCGACGAGAGCGTCGAGGGTGACCTGCTCCCGGTGCTTTCCGGACTCGACGCCGGCGAGGTGGTGGTGGTCGCGGGCGCAGTGCAGCTGTCGGGGATCATCTAGATGCAGCGGTTGGTCGCGCTCGCCCTCAAAGGGCCGGTCATCGTCGCGATGCTCGCCGCCGCGTTGGTGGCGCTTGGCCTCTACGCGTACTCGCAGCTCGACATCGAGGCCTACCCGAATCCCGTCGCGCCGATGATCGAGGTGATCACCCAACCGAGCGGGATGAGCGCCGAGGAGGTCGAGCGCTACGTCACGATCCCCATCGAGAATGGCCTGGCGGGCATGGTGGATCTCCAGCACATCCGCTCGCAGTCGCTCTTCGGCCTCTCCGACGTGAAGTGCTACTTCGATTGGACGCCGAGCTACGTCGAGGCGCAGCAGCGGGTCATCAACCGGCTCCAATTCATCTCCCTTCCCGGAGGAGTGACGCCGCAGCTGTCGCCCTGGAACGCGATCGGCGAGGTGTACCGGTACCTCCTACGCGGACCCGGCTACTCGCTCGCCGAACTGAAGACGGCCCAGGACTGGGTCCTGGAGAAGCAGTTCAAGCAGGTCCCCGGGGTCATCGACGTGGTGGGCTTCGGCGGCGAGATCAAGCAGTACCACGTGGAAGTCGATCCATACCGGCTCAAGGGCCAGAACCTGACCCTCTCCCAACTGAACGCCGCGATTACGAACGGCAACCAGAACGTGGGGGGGCAGCGCCTGACCCTGGGCGAGCAGTCGTACGACGTGCGCGCGCTGGGCCTCATCCACTCGCTGCAGGACATCGAGCAGATCGTCGTCGCCGCGCCGAAGGGCGCGCCGATCACCGTCCACAACGTGGCGACGGTCACCGAAGGGGCGGCGCCTCGACTCGGGATCGTCGGAAAGGACTTCGATCCCGACGTGGTGCAGGGCATCGTGCTGATGCGCTATGGCGGCAACGCGCTCCGGACACTGAAGGGCATCCATGAGCGGCTCGAGCATGTCCGCAAGTACCACTTGTTGCCGCCCGGCATGTCCATCGAGCCGTACTACGACCGCGGGCACCTCACCCGGCTCACGACCCACACGGTGCTCGAGAACCTCATCGTCGGGATGCTGCTCGTGTCCGTCGTGCTCTGGGTGTTCCTCGGCAACACGCGAGCAGCGCTGGTCTCGGCGATCAACATCCCGCTGGCGCTCCTCGCTGCTTTCATTGGGATGGTGGTCACCGCCACCCCGGCGAATCTCATCTCCCTGGGTGCGGTCGATTTCGGGATCATCGTCGACTCCACCGTCATCGTGGTGGAGAACGTCTTCCGCCACCTGGGCGGGCACGGCACAGGCACCCTGGCCGAGCGGATCCTCCGGGCCGCGGAGGAAATCGGCTCGCCGATGTTCTTCTCCACGTTGGTGATCGTCGTCGCTTTCGTTCCTCTGTTCACGATGACCGGCGTGTCGGGGGTGATCTTCTCGCCGCTGGCCCGCACTTACGCGTTCGCGATCGGCGGCGCGATCTTGCTCGCGCTGACGCTCACGCCCGTGCTCGCGTCGCGTTTGCTCCGCATCGAGGCCGCGCCGGCCGGCGCGCACGACGATCACGACAACCGGGTCATGCGGGCGCTGCGGCGGCTCTATGCGCCCCTGCTGGACTTCGCGGTGCGCAGACCGGCCGCTTCGGTGGCGCTCGCGCTGGCGCCGGTCGCGATCGCCGCGGCGCTCGTCCCCAGCCTGGGCGGCGAGTTCATGCCCAAGCTCGAGGAGGGGAACTTCTGGATCCGCGCCACCCTGCCCATGTCGATCTCTCTCGACCGCTCCGCCCGGCTCGTCGGCCGCATGCGCGCCATCGTGCTCGGCTGCCCTCTGGACGGAACGGAGAGCTGCGCGGTGAAGAGCAGGACGCGCCCGGAGGTGCAGACGGTGGTCTCGCAAGTCGGCCGTCCCGACGACGGCACCGATCCGTCAGGCTTCTACAACATCGAGCTGTTCGCGCCCCTGAAGCCGCAAGCGGAGTGGCGGCGTGGCGTGACCAAGGAGAACCTCACCGAGCAGCTGTCGCGCGAGTTGGCGGAGGCGTTCCCCGGGGTGACCTTCAACTTCTCCCAGTACATCTCGGACAACGTCGAAGAGGCGATGTCCGGAGTGAAGGGGGAGAACACGATCAAGGTCGTCGGCCCGGACCTCAGGGTGAACGAGGAGAAGGCGCGCCAGATCGTCTCCGTGCTCTCCGGCGTGCGCGGGATCGAGGACCTGGGGCTCTTCCATTCGCTGGGTCAGCCGGACATCCGCATCGTGCCGGATCGGCGTCTGTGCGCCCGATATGGGCTCAACGTGGGAGACGTCGAGGCGGTCGTACAAGCCGCGGTGGGTGGGGCGGCCGTCACGCAGGTCTACCAAGGGGAGAAGCACTTCGATCTGGTCGTGCGCTGGGCGGAGCCCTATCGGAAGGATCTCAGGACCATCCGGCAGATCCTCGTCCCCGCGCCGGACGGGTCGCAGATCCCGCTCGGACAGCTTGCCAGGATAGACACGGTCGAAGGCGCGGCGATGGTGTACCGGGAGGACACCTTCCGATACGCGCCCGTGAAGTTCTCCGTGCGCGGCCGCGACCTCGCCTCGACCATCGAGGAGGCGCAGCAGCGCATCGCCGCCTCGGTTCAGCTGCCTTACGACACCCACCTGGAGTGGGCGGGCGAGATCAACGAGCTGCACGCGGCGGCGGGACGGCTGAGGTTCATCGTACCCATCACGCTCCTGCTCATCGCGTTCCTCGTCTACTCCTCGGTGCGCAGCTGGCGCGACATGGCAGTCGTGCTCCTGGGAATCCCCGTGGCGTGCTCCGGGGGCGTGCTCGCGCTGCTCCTCACCGGTACGCACCTGTCGATCTCCGCGGCCATGGGATTCGTCTCCATCTTCGGCGTGGCGGTGCAGGACGCGCTGCTCGTCGTGACGTACACGCAGCGCCTGTGGCGGGAAGGACACGGGCTCGTCGAGGGTGCACGGCTCGGCGCGGAACGGCGGCTCCGGCCCGTGCTCATGACGGCATCGGTCGCGATGATCGGCCTGTTGCCGGCGGCGCTCTCCCGCGGCCTCGGGTCCGAGACGCAGAAGCCGTTGGCCATCGTCGTGATCGGGGGCGCCCTGGTCCTGGCCGTCTTGCCGCGCCTGCTGCAGCCGGCGCTCCTGGTCCTGGCCCATGCTGGAAAGGTTTCCATGAGTGAACGACGCAGCATCCACGAAAGTCCAGAGGGGGAACTCACATGAAGAAGCTGAACAAGGTTTTACGCTCATCGAGCTGATGATCGTGGTCGCGATCATCGGCATCCTGCAGAGCGCGTGCGCCGGTACGGGCATCCCTGACGCGACGACCTGGAACGACACGGCCGGGGCTCCGCAGTGGACGGTGTTCGCGGTCGGGAACGTGGACAGCGACCCCGACCTGGACCAGTGGTCGATCTCGACCGGGGCGCGCACCTTCCCCGCTGCGGCTACCGCGACCTGCATGCAGACGGGCAACGTCGCTGGTGGCGAGCCCGCGAACGACCACAGTGACGTGTGAGCACGGCGCACGAGCACGGTAGTTGATCGCTGCCGAGGTGGCGGAGCGCGGGAGGGGTTGGTCCACGTTGACCAACCCCTCTTCGGCAACTCCATCAGGCCCTCCGCCCGCACGCAGCTCCGCGATCGGTGCGTGCGCGCTGCGTTCATCGCGGAGCTCGTTGGGGAGGAGATCCCTTACGAGACGGTGAGCAACATCACGGCGAACTTCTATTTGCGGCACTTTACCGAGGCCGAGCTCAAGGAGCTGGCTGCCTTTCAGCGGACTGCCGTGTACCAGAAGCAGATTGGCCTGATGCTCACGCTCATGAACGAGGCAACAGGAGATCCAGCAGACGTTGCTCGCGCACCGCCCCGAGATCGAAGCAAAGATGAAGGCGCGCCTCGGAATTGCCGCTAAGACGCCGTAGCCTCCTGGTCCAGGCGCACGCCGACCCCTGAAGCCGCACACCTGCGCCATCCGACACTCAGCAGCCACGTCCGCGCGGGAACCACGGGCGGATCCTTCCCTTGTTCCCGCCAAGCCGAGAGCTGAAGCGGTCACGCAGGTCCTCGGCGTAACGCCCGGCCTCGCCAGGAAAGTGATGCAGGAAGTTCATCAGGACGTACGCGAGCGCGTTGGCGACCTCTGTTGGCGAGCGGAGGATGCGCGAGTGGTAGTGGTCAGCGAAGACTGCGCCCTTGCGGCCCATGACGCGGTTCAAGGCCTTGGCGATGCGCACGCCGAGTCCCTGCATGCCGCGAGCGAGTGCCCTCTCGTCGTCCGCCTCGACCACGAGGTGGAGGTGGTTCCCCTGCACGGAAAAGTGGACTAGGCGGAAGCCGAAGCGATCGCGGCCGCGCGAGAAGCACTCCGCGATGGGTCCGAAGCAACGACGCGACCGCAGATTCCAGACGTGCGGCAGGACTCGCCACGTCACGTGCACGGGATGGCGCGGTGAGAGCGCCGGCCTTCGCCGGTGCGGCACCTTCCGCAGCTTCTCCCGTTGCCCATTTCCGCGCCTTCGCTTGCGCTTCCTCCGCCCACCCCAGGTAGGCAACTGCAACTGCAGCTGTCTCGGTTTGCCCCCGCCCATCCTCGACCTCCCCGCCGCCGCCACCCACCAATCTTGCTAGGGGAGAGATTTTGCGACGGGGTCTGACATCGGCTGCGACCCGGCTGAGTGGCGCATGCTCCGGTGAGAGCGCCTTTCGAGACGCACGCCCCGACCCGGCGCCGGGTCCGCACTGCAGCAGAAGCACGTCCGCGCCTGCGATCGCGGTGGAGCGGCGCATGCCTCGGCCACAACGCCTGCGAGACGCATCGGCGGCGGGGAGCCGGGGAGGGTCCCGAACGATTTCACGTCGTCCCGGCCTCGGAGCCGCGAGGGGACCTCGGACGCCCAGCGGGCGCGTGCATGAGGAGGGACCCTCCCCGGGCCCCGGCGCCGGTCACTACAGCTGATGTGAGGACAGTGTGGCTTGAGCCCGAGGGCGATTTCTGCCACTGTGCGCTGGTCCCGGCGTGAGCTGGGGCGGCGCGCGAATTTCGCCCACCTTGGGGGACGCGCCTTAGAAATGTCCCTCTAAGCCGCTGGGAACGTGTTCGGGCTTCGGG
>WNFF01007395.1_pt1 | contig 11948 bp, 12 predicted proteins | sample 5400441 | NCBI WGS metagenome assembly WNFF01 (sample SAMN13153345, study PRJNA577476) | soil metagenome | isolation source: 120 cm saprolite under Douglas fir tree site 2 hole 3 replicate 1 | place: USA:California | collected 2015-04-18
GACTACCTGGAGCTACCTCGACATCACGCCGCTCGGCCGTCAGGAGACTTGGGAGGACTCGCCAGAGGGTTACCCCCAGACCCCGCCGTACAAGTGGTGGAACTGGCACGACAACTACGGCGCCGAGGCCTCGCCTGACGCGAAGTGGGTCAAAGTGTCTGACGCAGGAGAAGCCGCCTTCCGCAAGCGCGACGCGGACGCGAAAGCGAGCTAAAGAAGGGCGACTACCGAGCTGGGAATCGACAGGCGCTGATTTTTTCCAATTTGCACTGTCGAAATGGACCTTCTTCAACCGTCACCCCTATAGAGGCGGCTTAGCGGTTAGGCTTCGCCGCCCGAGACGACTAATTAAGTAGGAGGAAATATGACCATCGCAGGCAAAGCAGTTCTGGTAACCGGGGCCAATCGCGGTATCGGACAGGCTCTGGTCGAAGAAGCTCTGAAGAGAGGCGCGAAGCGGGTGTATGCCGGTACGCGCCACCCCTTCTCCCACTTGGATGAGCGCGTCACGCCACTGACACTGGACGTGACTAATGTTTCACAGATCCAGCGAGCGGTCGACGCGGTCGGCGCCCTCGACGTCCTCATCAACAATGCCGGCGTCGCAATCTACGACGATCTGAGCAATCTCGACGTGATCGAGCAGCACTTGGCGGTCAATTTCTTTGGTTTGCTCAAAGTGACGCACGCGTTCTTGCCGCTGCTGAAACGCTCCAAAGGGGCCATCGTCAACAACCTGTCCTTGGCGGGGCTCGCTGCCTTGCCGGTCATACCCTCTTACTCCATTTCGAAAGCGGCCGCGTTCAACTTGACGCAGTCACTGAGAGCGCTGCTGGCCAGCCAAGGCGTTTCGGTTCATGCCGTCGTCCTGGGCCCTATCGACACGGATATGAACCGCGGCTTCGAGATCCCGAAGGCCTCGCCCGCCTCCGCCGCGCAGGGCATCTTCGATGGGTTGGAAAAAGGCGAAGACGAAATCTTTCCCGACCCTGCGTCCCTGTCCATCGCGGAGGGCTGGCGTGCAGGCGCACTCAAGGCGCTCGAGCGCCAGTTCGCAGGTTTCGTGCCCCAGAGCGTAGCGAATGTGGGATGACGTTGCGAATTTAGCAACGGATTCGAAAGGAAAACAGACGATGAAGACTAAAAATTACAGCACTTCATTTACGGCAGGCGAATCTCCCGAGGAAGGCTTTGCCTCCGTCACTAACGTTCTCCTGGACGTAAAACGGGTTGAAGTCAATGGAGCTCAAATGACAAAGGTTCAGACCATCGCGGTAATTCTCGCCTTGCTCTTTTCCGTCACAGCGGCCGCACAAAGTCAACAGACCGCGAAGGGGGCCAATAAGATCGAGCCGCTGCCGCGAGATCTGGAAATTCAACTGGCGCTCAGCGCACTCCCGCCGCACCTCAGAGACAATGCGACCGTATATGTATTAAACCCTGAAAAGGGCTTTGAAGTGGCCCGCAAGGGGACGAATGGTTTCCACGCTTTGGTCGCTCGAACCGGCGACGATACGTTCCGCGGCTCTTGGCCCTTCACAAAATATAGAGATGATATTCTCTACCCGATTTCCTTCGATGACGCGGGCGCCAAGGCGCAATTGCAGGTCTTCTTCGATGCCGCGGAGATGCAGGCTAAAGGCACTCCTCCTGAAGAACTGAAGAAGATCGTCCAGGAACGATACAGGACACACTACTACAAAGCCCCGGAGCGAGCCGGTGTTTCCTACATGCTGTCTCCCATCCTTAGGACCTACGTCAATCCGGATGCAAATGACAACGTGGCTACTGCCAACGTTCCTCACTTAATGCACTACGCCCCGAATGTATCCAATGAAGACGTAGGCGGGGCCAACCCGACTCCCGAACAACTTCATTATTTCAGCGAGCATGGGCGCTGGCAGGCCAGCCCGGATCCCTTTGTCATCCTTCACGGTCCCCACGGATACTTCATCCAGTTTGTCGGCGTAACGGAACGAGCGGCCATCAACAAGGAGTATGAAGAGATGCTTGGACGACTTTGCAAGATCGAGGAAGTCTGGTGCTTGTCGCAGTAAAGGGCAGGAATTGACGTACCGACCCGACCCAGCCATTCCACTAGGAGAGCGAGACATGAAAAATCAGAATTACAGCATTTCTTTTGCAGTCGACCAATCTCCTGAACAAGTCTTCAACGCCATCAACAACGTTCGTGGATGGTGGTCAGAAGAAATTGAAGGTGGTACCGACAAACTCGGCGATGAGTTTACCTACCGTTACAAGAACGTCCACCATTGCAAAATGAAACTAATAGAAGTCATTCCTCACAAGAAAGTCGTTTGGCTTGTTGTGGACAACTATTTCAATTTTACTGAAGACAAAAGCGAGTGGAAGGGCACAAAGATCATCTTTAAAATCTCTAAAAAAGGTGAGAAATCGGAAATCCGTTTCACTCACTTGGGTTTAGTTCCCGAATATGAATGTTTCAATGTCTGTTCAAACGCATGGGGCTCTTACATGAACGGTAGTCTACGGAGCCTGATTACGACAGGTAAAGGGCAGCCCAACCAGAAAGAAAAGGGGGGTGGGAAAAAGGCTTCTCAATGATCAAGAGACCAGTCGAATCAGGTTGGGGCGGTGATTCGGTCGTCTGCGCCGATTCTGAAGGTGGTGATCGGGGAGGCTTCGGTGAGCCTGCGTAGTATGCTTCCATTCATCGTCCAGTAGACGTGGGATCTGGAGGATCTCGGGTTCGTCTCGTAGTCGGCTGCTGCCTGAACATTCCGACGATGACAAGCCGCAGGCCGCGCGCAACGACGCTGCCCAGAACACGTGAGAAAGAAATTCGGACGGAGCGCGGATGACGGGGTTCCCATTTGAATTCGGTCCATTTTCGGTCCAATTCAAGGGCGAGATAAATGGCGCGCTTCCCCGTAAGCGACACCAGTAGCGGCACTTAGAGTTTTGTATTGCATAGCTTCTAAGCAGACGGTCAGGCGTTCCGAACAATTCGAGTGCCTCACAACACGCATTTAGCGAAGGGCCTCAATGATATTTCCTCGTCTGTGATGAAGGCTCACGAATCGCAACATTCTAAGTAGACCAGGTGCAAACACAACGCCGAAGCGACAAGCCAAGCGAGCAGCGATCGCGAGGGCTCCGAAAGCAAAGAAAGCAAGCAGGCTCAGCGCAGCCGGTCGCAAGAAGCTATCCGAACTGATGAAGAAGCGATGGGCTGAACGCAGAAAAAAAGCCGCTGCGAAGGCCAAGTGACGTTCACAGCAAAGCGCATCCGCCTGCGTTACTCACACAATGCTGGGAAGGGTTGCCATATTGCAGGACGACTTTTTGCCCGAACGAAGAACATCTCTCGATTCTGGTGAGTCACGTGAAAGACATCTTCAACGCACTCCGGAGCTACCAATACCCATGGCTCATCTAAATGGATATAAGTCGAGCCATTTGCGGATCTCCTCAGCGAGCGCGTGGATGTCTTCGAAGAAGAATCGCTCGCGCGTTTGGGTTGGCCCTTTCACAATCACTTGGCAGTGACCACCTGAAGCATGAATCCAGACTTTCCAATCTTTCTCCTTCGGTCGATCACCGATGCAATCTCGAATCACACTTTCTACGTTCCGCTTGACTGCCACGTCTGAGATCTCGTTCAGCTCGATGGAGATTGCCAATGAGCGCTCCCTGTTTCGAAATTGTTGTTGAATGCGGAAGGCCGGGGCCCGTGCCGAACGCGCCCCCGGTGTGCTGTTCGTCAGCGCGCCTCTCCAAGCTGGGCAAACGCACGCCGCGCCGTCTTCGGATTGGCGAAACCCGCGCCTCCAACACTCATCCCCTATATGTCGGACCTTTCCCAATCACAGTGATGTAGGTCACGCATGTCGGATAGGCCGTGCGGCGCAGGAGCTAGTTGTGTTGCGGCAGCAACGGGGTTTGAGCCGGCCCGATAGAAGGTCGCTCGGCTATTGGCTCCGAGGCCTTACGCAGTTCCCGGGCCCTATTTAGGTCAAAGAATTTCACTCCCGGAGGGATAGCTGTCGGAGACGGTTCCTCGCCCGTCGCAAGTACAATCGCTTGATCGAGGTCACTTTTCAACAGCAAACCAGTAAGCAGCCTCCGCCTGTCTTTGTCCAAGACATCGGCACGGTCAATGACAACGAAGCGGATTCCAGTCACCGTAGCCAAAGCAAGCTGGAATGCGATGCTGAATCGAAACCGCTCTGACTCTGCGAGGTGCTTCAAAGGCAGAGGCCCGAAACCGGTCGAGAACATGACGCCGATCTCGAACGGGTTGAGTGTGAAATTGCAGGTGTATCCGAAACCTTTGAGATGCCGGTTCAAGCTTTCCGTGAACGATCCTATCTGACCGCTTGATTGCCTCATTATCGCGCCATTCGGTCCGAAGAATTCGGTCAGTCTATCCAGTAGACTGACCTTCGTCTCTAATGCCGAGTTCTCCCGGACATACGTTTGCCAACGTTCTGTGGCGCTCTCAGCTTGTTGGGCCTTCTCCAGCACCCGTTCTCCCTTGTTGATTCGCTCCACAAGGATGGTCATTCGGGTTTCGAGGTCTCCATCATTCGGTTTCGGCACTGCCTGAAGCTTCGATTGTTCCTCTAACTGCCTTGCGCGCCTGACGAGAGCTTTACGGTGCCCTTCGAGGCGCGGGACCGCCGTCCCGACCTCTGCGTACTCACTCAATTCCTCCCTTGCGCCTTGGAGCAATCCATCAAGGTCGGCAAGGCGCTCGCGCAACGCCTCCATTTCTGCCGTCTTCACTTCCTCCGAAATGGCTTGCCCGCAGATTGGACACTTGACCTTCAATCCCTCCACCCCAGCAAGCGACGTTTCGACTGTTTTCTGTTCGGCGATCAGATCCGTCGACTCCTGACGGAGTTTCTCCGCATGGTCTCGCTGAGATTCCAGTTGGACCAACTCTTGCTCTTGGCTCGGGTTGAGGATCTCCGACGATAGTTCCTCAATTTCCCTCTGTAGTTGTATCGTAAGCGTTCGACTAACGCACCTGTTCGAGGAGCGGTGTTTGGTGAGCGCTACGTGAAGTGCAGGGTAAGCGTCAGAGCAACGACATGGTTGACCGGGTGGACGTGTGTGGAGGTTAGAGGTAGCGCAGGGCCCAGGCGGTAGGGGTGAGTTGGGCGAGGCGCTGGATGGACGTGTTGGCGAGGCCGGGGAGGACAGCGGCCAAGTACTCGCGCACGGGGATTTTGATGCGGCGGCAGGTTTCGACGATGGAGAGGATGGCGGCGACTTTGGGTCCAGCTTGCTGGCTGCCGATGTGGATCCAGTTTTTGCGACCGAGGGCCACGGGGCGCATGGAGTTTTCGGCGAGGTTGTTGCTCAGCTCCAGTTCCGGGTATTGCAGGAAGCGCGTGAGTTTCGGCCAAAGCGCCAGCGTGTAATTCGAGGCTTTGGCCAGGGCGCTGGCGGGCAATGACGTAGCACGTGCTGCGGTAACTGCGGCCTTGATCTCCTCCAGTAGCGCGGGAGCTTTCTTGCTGCGCAGGACGTGGCGCGCGGCGTGGTCCAGTTTCGCCAGGCGCGCTTCGGCATCGATGGCAAACAGCTCATCGATGAGCCTGACCATGCGCACCGCCTGTGCATCTTGAGGATGCAACTTCACCGCTTCCATGAATTTTCTTCGCGCGTGCGACCAACAGCACGCGTGCACCATCTTCGGTCCGCCCACGGAATCGTAAACGGCATATCCATCGCTTTGCAAAAGACCATCGAAATTCCCCAGAAAACGTTTCGGGCCTTCGCGCCCGCGCCCCATGCGGAACTCGAACACCACCGCCCCATGCGGCCGCCCGTATTGCCACAGATACGCCAGATGGTTGCTGCCCTTCCCATCGTGCATCTGTACGCCGACCGGCGTTTCATCCGCTTGCAGGTAACTTCCGCGGAGTAACTCCTGCCGCAGCACCTCGGCCAGAGGCACCAGGAATTCGCCCACGCGCAGGACCCAGCCATCCAGCGTCTGGCGGCTCAGTTCCACCCCGCTGTCGCGCTCCAGCATCGCGCTCTGCCGGTACAACGGACAGTGATCCGCATATTTGCCAACCACCGTGTCAATCACGATGCGGTCGCTCACCAAACTCTTCTCGATGATACGCGGCGGCAGCGGCGCCGCCAGCACGCCACGCTCTTCGCAACTCTTGCAAGCGCGCTTCTCGCGCTTGGTCACCACCACGAAATACTTGGCCGGTTCGACATCCAACTGCTCGCTCTCTTCGTAGCCGATCACCGTGGTTTCACGGCCGCAACCGCCGCACACGCACTGCTCGGCCGTGCAGGCGATCACCCGCTCGACCCGCGGCAGTTCCGCCGGCAGCGCCTGGCGGCCCGGATGCTTACGAACCCTCTTCTCCGCTGGTCGCACAGGCACCGGCTCGCGGGCACTCTCCGCTTGCACCTCGGCGCTGCTCACTCCCGGTTCCCACTCCAGCAATTCCAGTTGCTCGTTGGTCAGCTTCTCGCTGCCCGGACCATACCTCTGAATGCGCTTCAGCCGCAGGCGCTCTTCCAGTACCTGGATCTTCAGTTCTGCATATTGCAGCGCCAGGAACTTTTTGCTCACTGTGGCAAACAGCGGCTCGGGCAGTGCGCTCTTCAGTTGTTCGAGAAGTTCGTCGAAGGGAGGCTCGGAAAGGTGCGGACTCACGATAACTTACTAAATAACACGACGATTACCATTATGCAACCACATTCTCGCACTGCGCTGTGAAATTTCTGTAACAAAACCTTACGCCGCGGGTTCCTCCGCAACTTTCCGCCGGTACCACCGCCGCCGCTCCGTCTGCCGCAGATCGATCCCGCCCAGGAGCAGCACCAACTCCTCGTGGCTCAACTGCACTTTGTTCTGATCCCCGCTCACCTCCGGCCAGCCAAATTTCCCCTTCTCCAATCGCTTCGCGCAGACCCACAGCCCGGTCCCATCCCAGACCAGGATCTTCAGACGATTCCGCTGTGCGTTACAAAACAAGAAGAAGTGTCCGCTCAGCGGCTCGCACAGCAATCGCTCGCGCGCCAAACCGTACAGCCCTTCGAATCCCTTGCGCATGTCCGTGGCTCCTGCTGCCAGATAGATCCGCGTCGCAGGGCCAAATCCAAACACCGCTTACACCCGCTCCAGCACGCTCACCAAGCGCTCCAACGCCTGGGTATCAAAATCGCGCCGCACTTCGATTCGGCGTCCGCCCGCCAACACCACGGCCAGCCCGCAACTCGCTTCGTGCTCGGTCGGCGACTTCCTGATGGCCAATTCCACCGCGACCAACGGGCCAGCCGCGGGGCTGCTTTTCTTCTTTCTCTTCCAGCGCCGCTTCCTGAGATGGCGATCCAGCGTGCTCCAGCTCAAACCCCGACTGCGGCAAAATTCGCTCCGCCGCATGCCGCTGTCCACAAACTGCGCCACCAACTGACCGACTTCCGCTCGCGTCCGTCGCCGATGTACCGTTATCCTCTCCTCTCTCTGCATTCCTCGACTTCACCACAGACAGCGCTCCTCGTACAGGTGCGTTAGTCCAACGCTTACGTTGTATCAACCGTGCCTGAGCACTTTCCCAAGACGTATCTGCCTCCGCCTTCTGCGCGACGAGTCGCTCCTTCTGCTGCTGCAAGTCTTCGAGCTTCTTCTTTACCTCTTGCACAGACGGAAGGTCCGATGGGATATCGGGCTTCTGCATTTGCCCCAGCACCTTTAGAGAACGACTCACGTCAGTCCGCAAGTCATAGAACCGTCTGTGGGCAGCCTCGATGTCAGCGACGCACGTCAGTTTTGGCTGCTCTTCATTTATGGCCCGCAGCGCGTTGCCAATTTCTTCAGGAATGTCTACTTTCCCCGCGTCGACCACCTGCGCCAAGAGCCTCTTCTGCTCGGCCTCCGACATTTCGATGAAACGGCCCGCGTTCAGCACAGCGGACAAAACGTCAGCTGAGCCAAAACGCTTCTCCAGGGACGCCTCCGCAGCGTCCACAGGCACGCGGCATCCATTCAGTTCAACGATGTGCGATCTCGGCGTCCTCCGCCGACAGATTGTCTCTCCTCCTTCAAGGGTCGCCGAAACCTCAAGTTCCTTTGCACCACTCCGAATCAAAGATTCGGCTCCGCGGCCAGCCGCGTCTGTCATCGCGCAGCGACCGGTGAACAGATACTCCAGTGCCATTTGGATGGAGCTCTTTCCACTGGCATTGGGCCCTCGCACGAAGTTGAATCGCTCAACGTCCAAGATCGTCTTCTGGTGCGATCGAAAGTTCTTCAAAGTCAGCGTCAGAATTCTCATGACCCTCGCTCCTTACCGCCATTCCTTGCTTCCCGCCCGATCTTTAGCTCAGTTTCAACACGCACGTCCGCGATCTCTGCCAGCTTTTGCGCAAGTTCGGCGCGCTTTTCTGCCCTAATCGCGGAAGAGAGACCCGAAATCGTGAGCTTCTCCCGCAGGGCCCGCTCATCGGGATGTGCTGTGAACCATTCATCAAGAATGGAAACACCATCTTGATATGGATAGAACCTCTTCTCGGTTGGCACGAAGCCAGCAATGTACTCGCTTTGGTTCTCGTCCCGATAACGGAGTGGACCGCGCTCCACGATCAGCTCCATAAGCACCCTTGTGTTTTGCTTTTCGGCCTCCTGTAACCACAGTGCAAAGCGCAACCGCTGTTCAGGGGTCATTTGTCCGTAGGGATTTGTCTCTGCCACCGGGCAACCGTTCAGCAAAAGTGGGCACCAAGTGCAGTGCCTGCCTGGGGTGACCTTCAAGTCCCGGTCGCCAGAAGAAACCAAATCATGGAGCTTTCTTTGGCGTGCCCGTTCCCGCTGTGCCAATTCCTTGAGCCACGGCATATCCTTCCGTGTGTATCCGACACAGCGAGAAACTCCATAGCGCACGAACTCCAGGACGAACTTCACGCGCTCCAGGGATGGATTGAGGCACATCAGGAGGAGCGGATAGAACTTCGACTGGAATGTGTCCGCCTCGATGATCTGGTAGTAGCTCTTATCTCGGCCTCCGCAAGAGAATGGAGCATCACGAGATCGAGCGTCCCCTCGTAATCGGCTATTGGCCCGTCATCGCCCGGATGCTCGATCGGAACGAAGTTTTCATCGAGCGCAATATGGAGCTCAGTCGCTAGGATCTTCTCCGGGTCAAATGCGTGGTTGTCCCGGAACTTCTCCAGAACTTCTCGTGCCTCGGTCCCCGACCCTTTTATCAAGGCATCGAATAATTCGAGGTCCGTGGTGCGTGTTGTTCTGACCAGCTGGTTGATGTAGGTTGCCAGGATTTGGTGGATTTCGATCCCTCGTGCCGCAGGTTCGGATTCTCCGACCCTTGCACACTGGACATGCTTGCGAACGTAGAGGGCTTGGCACGCCATATCACCGTGTCGCGATTGGCTAGGCAGCCGTTCTTCTCGGTTGTGACCGCTCCAATTACGTTAGAGGTACGAAGAGGACTTGCTAAACGGCAATAGGACCCAACACCTCGATCAAAGGTTCAAATCCGCCAAAGGCTTTCCTAACGCTTCGCATATAGGAAATCAGAGCGTTCGGTTGTTAGCCGTCAGGTAGCAGGTGCGATTCCTGCCTCGGGAGCCAGTCGCTGATTTCTCAATCAGTGTGATCGAGCAAGAACATTCGGTGCACTGCCAAAGAATTCGAACGTAGTCCAGTAACCGCCGCAGTTCAGTTCGAGGGACAGCCTCTGGTTGTGGATAGATAATGGAGGAGCGCACCTGCCTCGTGAGCAGGATCTCTACCCAGTCAAAATCGTTAGTTCAAATCGGGCCCCCGCAACCAACGAACCTGTTCGCCGTAAGACGCTCGCAGAACTTCCCTAGTTTCTAGCGCACAGCCGCCGATTTCTTATTGGCCAGCATTGCTCTAGCAGTGTTGATCTTTGTGTCCTTTCGTCTCCATGCCACTACCACGACGGCCGCCCTCCTCTTTTTCGTTTTCATCGTGCTGATTTCCCTGTGGGCTAGGTTCGTTATGTCGCTCTTTGGTTGTATCTTGGCCGCTTTGTGCTTTAACTACTTCTTTGCCTTTCCGATTTTCGATCTTCGGGTAAGCGTCTCGCGGGACATTGTCTTAGTGATTGCACTCTCGACCACTGGCTTAGTCATGAGCTGCCTGGTGACGAGGGTATGGTTTCAGGCCGACTATGGGATCTTTTATGCGCGACGCTTCTTAAAAGAGACGCAAGCTGGTCGCAATCTCAACTACTGGGCTTTGTGGGCCGGCTACAAGGTTTGAGTTCGAGCGTCAAGGCGGTACTGACATGATTCATACCGATGTGCGCGTAATCTGCGCTGCGTGTCCGAATGTCGTCGAGAAGTCAATATTTGGACACCTTTAGCCTCGGTATCTGATTCGATAATTCGACAAGTGGTTTAAAACTCGCTTGATTTCTACAAACCCTGTGAATTCATGAAAGTCGATCACCGTCCCATTTTGCGGGAGCCGTGGCACGCGAACTGCTTTTTCACTTGGGTTCAAATCACGCCTCTGCAAGTAGAAGGTTTTTCACTTCTGCTATTTCGCGATACTGCAACCAGCCGAATTGTGCGCGTAGATCGTGCCTCAAGTTGAGTTTAGTCATCGAAATTGGTGCTATTCTCAGGTCTATGTGGCGCTCTTCGGTTCGAGGAAACATCCGACGAGTTTCTCAAACGGGGTTTTTGTTGTGAGCACCATTTCACACCTCTCGCCTGGGAGTGATGCTCAGCGCTACGAGGCTTTGGTTCGCGTGTTCGGGTCTCTGGCCTCTCAGACACCGGAAGACCTAGCGCGGAATTTAGCCAACGAACTCCGCTCCGTTCTTGAATTCGATTTTCTGGATGTTTTGGTTTTTAGAGACGGTAAATACGAAATACTCTGGCAAGTAATCGGGACGGGCCAGACACTTGCGCTGAACGTCCCGATGGAAGAGTCGCCGACCTGGTGGGTCTTCCAAAATCAGCAGCCGTTACTTATCGCTGACTGGAACCATGATGAGCGGTTTTCTGTTTTCAAAAATGCAATCAGAGCGCAGGGGATTGCTCTTCGGTCTATTTGCCGTCTGCCGCTTACTACAACTCGACGCCGTCTTGGCGCGTTTGGCATTGCGAGTCTTCAGCCGCGAAATTATTCGGAAGAAGAAATTCGCTTTCTTTCGCTGCTTGCGGACGGTCTAGCTATCGCCATCGAGAATGCCCTCAATTTCGATGCGTCCTGCCGCGCACAAGTAGAATTGGAACGCCAGAATGCCGATCTGCAACGCAGTGAAGCTTTCCTAGCTCAAGGGCAGAGCATAAGCCACACTGGCAGCTTCGGCTGGAGCGTTCTCAGCGAAGAAATCTACTGGTCGGAGGAAACCTACAACATCTTTCAACATGATCGAGCGGTGAACCCTACGTTGGGGTTGGTACTGCAGCGAATTCATCCTGACGACAGAGATCGCGTGCAGCAGGCTCTCGACCTCGCGACCAACGAAAAGACAGATATTGATATTGAACATCGTTTGCTAATGGCGGACGGTTCGGTCAAGCACGTCCACGTTTTAGCTCTCGCGTTGGAGACTTCGTCAGGCAACCTCGAATATGTGGGCGCCGTGACGGACGTCACGGCGATAAAGCAGGCGGAACAGACGCTTCAGGAAAGCGAGGCATACTTAGCAGAAGCGCAGAGACTCAGTCATACGGGCAGTTGGGCATGGATCCCTGCTACGGGTGACATTAGGTACTGGTCCGAGGAATGCTACCGCGTGCTGGGTTTTGACCCGCACGGTAGAAAACCGCGATTCGAAACATTCTTTCAACGCATCCATCCGGATGATCAAGCCAAAGTTAGGGAAACAGCCGAGACTGGGGGGCGAGAGAAGGCGGAGTTCGAGCTGGATTACCGAATCGTTCATCCCGGCGGCGACATCAGAGATATCCATGTAGTAGGCCACCCGCTT
>WNFF01007487.1_pt1 | contig 11948 bp, 9 predicted proteins | sample 5400441 | NCBI WGS metagenome assembly WNFF01 (sample SAMN13153345, study PRJNA577476) | soil metagenome | isolation source: 120 cm saprolite under Douglas fir tree site 2 hole 3 replicate 1 | place: USA:California | collected 2015-04-18
GCCGCCGGCGGCCACTGCGGCGTTCGAAGCGGCGCAAGGCCCTAGAGTCATGCCCGGTACATATACGGTGAAGATGACGCGTGGCAAAGAAACCTACAGCACGCAGCTTGTGGTGGAGCTTGATCCGCGCGCGAGATTCTCAATGGAGGACCGCAAGCTGGAATTCGATGCGGCGATGCGGCTACACCATTTGCTCGGGGAGATGAGCTTCGATGTGGACCGCATCAACGGTGTCCATGATGCGCTCATGGAGCGCGGCGCAAAGGTGAAGGGTGATGCTGCCTTCAGCAAGCGTCTGCAAGATTTGGCCGGCAAAGTGGAAGCCACGCGAAAAAAGATCGTGGCCACCACGGAAGGTGGTGCCATCACCGGGGAGGAGCGCATCCGCGAAAAAACGACGGCACTCTACGGAGCCATTTTGAATTATGAGGGCCGTCCTGGCGACTACCAGATTGCGCGCATTGATTCGCTGAAGAAGGAACTGGATGACGTTGCGGGCGAATTCGACGCCTTCATCAGCAAGGAACTTCCCGCGGTGAATAAATCACTTTCGCAAAAGAAACTGGAGCCCGTCCAGCCGATCGACCGAAAAGCCTGGGACGCTGCCGAAAAGGATTCAGGAGCCGGCGCTCCCGGAACCGCCAGCTTTTTCCACAAAGGCGATTGAGGACCGATCAGCGCGGCTTCCCGAGAAGCTGGTGGGCATACGCTGGCGCTTTGCCGGCGTCTTCGTGCTTGAAATAGGCGTAGACATCCGCGCCCTGGCCAAGCCAGGCGTCGAAGCGTTCCCTCCAAGCCGCGATTTGCTTCGGAGTGTAATTCTCGAGGCGCAGGCGCGCGTAGGTGAAGCCGGTGGTGAGGACGTCCGGAGGAGTTTGCTTGTCGGTCTCGGACAGGCAGAGCGCTGTCTCATGTTGGCGAAGAACGGCGTACGTGTCCTCGGTGTACCAAGAGGCATGGCGCACTTCAAATGCAAAATGGAACGCGGGTGGGCGCATGGCAAGGAAGTCTTCGAGCAGTGGGCGATCGAACTTGAACGTGGGCGGGAGCTGAACAAGGATCGGTCCGAGGTGGTCGCCGTCGTTTAGAACACTGGCGACTTCCAGAAAACGCTTCAGCGTGCTCTCACAGTTGCGCAGCCTTTGAATGTGAGTGATTTGCTGGTTGGCTTTCAAGGCGAAGCGAAAGCCTTCTGGAACACTCTTCGCCCACTGCAGGAGCACGTTCTCGGTCGGCATGCGATAGAAGCTGTGATTGATTTCGACCGTTGAGAATTGCTGGGCGTAGAAACTGAGCATTTCCTTATCCGGGAGCTTCTCCGGGTAGAAGCTGCCTTTCCACTGTTTATAGGAGTATCCCGAGGTTCCAACCCGTAGCTGGCCCGCGTGAGGAATGGCGCACCTCCGTGCCTTGGCATTTAATCACAGCAGCCATGGCCGGGAAAAGCAAAGGCGAGGGTTGCGATCAAGGCGCCTTCTTCGCTCTCGGCGGCAACCATTTGCTAAGGAGTTCGATGGCTTGTTCTAGTCTTTGGCGCCGTTTCCAGAAATCGCCCCAGAGATCGCTCTTCTCCTTTAGGCGCGCAAAGACCGTCTTGATGTTCAGCGTCTCGGGACGCAAGCTGGGGCGCAATTCGCGGGGCAACAGAGGACAGGAAACAGGCGCCTGAGGGAATGCTCGCACGGAGTAGGCGGCAGCCAGCGGGCGGCCGTGAGCATTTTGTTGCACGTCGATCAACACGCGGCCCGTGGGACGTTTCGCGACAGTCCGTTCGTTGGTTACCAGATTCGGGTGTTCAGCAGTTACCGTTCGCGCGATGATCTCGCCGAACGTGCGTAACTGTTCGTACGTATAGATCGGCTCGACCGGTATATAGATGTGGATTCCTGTGGCGCCCGAAGTCTTCAAGAAATTCGCCAACCGCAATTCTTCCAACTTTTCATGAAGTGCGCGAGCAATAGTCACGACGACTGAAAATTCCGTGCCATCCGACGGATCCAAGTCGAAGAAAAAGTAGTCAGGGTGGTTCACATCGTCATAACGGCTGGACCAGGGATTGTGGTCGATACAACCGAGGCCGGTCAGAAACAGCAGGGAAGCGCAATCGTTAGCCGTCGCGTAGTGAATCACTTCACCGCGATGTTCGGAATCCACCGGAACCGTCCTGAACCAGTCCGGCAAACCTTCCCGCACGTCTTTTTGAAAAAAGGCCTGTCCCTTGATTCCATCCGGGTACCGGCGCAAGACCAAAGCTCGATCGCGCAGAAAGGGCAATATGAAATCAGACATGCGGTAGTAGTAGGCCAGGAGGTTCCGCTTGGTGTGGCCGGACTCGGGAAAATAAACTTTGTTCAGGTTGCTGAACCGCAGCCGTTTGCCGTCCAGTTCGATGGTGATGGTTTCTGATCGCCCCTTGAACAACTCAGCTTCGATCTGCGCTGTTGTGTTGAGCGCCCGGCCGACGATCTCGGGCGCGCGGACTATGGCTGGGGCTGGTGTGGCGGCGGCAACCTCGTTCTCCCGTTGGCAATCCGCAGGGCGCGCATCCTCGCGAAGCGCGATGAAAACCGGTTGCCGCAGGGCGTGCTCGTCTGTCCATCCGCTAAACTTGACGCGCGCGACTAAGGCTGGAGAGACCCACGATGGCTTCTCGTTCGTTTCTGGAACTGTCAGGAAAGGGCAGGCGGGAACAGCCAGCTCCTTCAACTTGTTACTCAGCTCCTTCAGCTTTTTCGCGTCAAAACCGCTGCCAACGTGTCCGATAAATCGAAGTTTCTTACCTTCATACAAACCCAACAGCAGTGAGCCAAAGGGAATTGCCGGAGTGCGCGCTTCGGTCCAACCGCCGACAACCGCGTCCACTGTCTTTGTAATCTTCAGCTTCATCCAATAGGGGCTTCGATCCGAAGTGTAGGGGCTGTCAGTTCGCTTCGCGAGGATTCCTTCCAGGCCATTTTTTTCCGCCAGCTCGAACAGCTCTTTTCCCTTTTCCAATTGATGATCCGAATAGCGAAAGCGTTCGGACGTGAGCAGCAAGCGAGACAGCAGCTGCTTGCGTTCCAGGAGAGAACTTTTGCGAAGGTCGTATCCGTCGCAGTACAAAAGATCGAAAACGAAGTAAACGGCAGGAATCTGCGCGCGCAGATGTTCGCTGGGGGCGCGCACGTGCATGCGCTCCTGCAATCGTTCGAAGTCGCTGTGACCGTGCGCATCCAGAGCCACGATTTCCCCATCAAGAATGGCCTCGTGCGCGGACAATGCTTCGGGAAGGGAAGCCAGTTCAGGGTAGCGTTTAGTGATGTCCGCGCCTGTGCGGGAGCGTAGCGTAAGATTGCCGTTCTCGATTCGGGCCAACGCGCGCACACCATCCCACTTGATCTCAAACAGCCAGTTCGGATCGGAGAAAGCGCGGTCCGACAGCGTTGCCAGCATCGGTTCCACGCGGGACGGCATGGCGTTCTTCTGTGCGCCATCCAACTCCTCGGGACGAATCGGGACTAACCGGCGTTTGGGAGGCAGCTCCTCCTTGATCTCTTCTATCGTGCGTCCCGTAAGGGCGGAGCCATCGTGCTCGTCGATTTTCCAGGAGGAATCTTCAGCGGCGTCCTTGTGCTTGATCATCAACCATTCGTTGCCTTTTTCGCTCTGTTTCAGTTTCACCAAAACAAAGCTGCCCCGCAATTTCTCACCATTTAAACTGAACTTGATTTCTCCTTTTTCCAATTGCTTCAGCGCGTCGAGATTGCCCTCCACGTGAAAGGTGCCGCGGTCCCATACCATTACGGTTCCCGCGCCATAATTGCCTTCAGGAATTTTCCCTTCGAAGTTGGCGTAGTCCAGCGGGTGATCTTCCGTTTGCACCGCCAGACGCTTGTCGGCGTGGCTCTGCGAAGGGCCCTTGGGCACGGCCCACGACTTCAGCGTTCCGTCGATCGCCAGCCGGAAATCGTAGTGCAGCCGCGTTGCCCGGTGCTTCTGAACCACGAATGTGTCGCCATGTTCCTGGCCGGGTCGGACCTCCAAATGTGGCAGTTTGGGTTTTGGCAGGCGCGTGCGTTTGGCGGCCGGGGAGGGCTCGTTCTGGTCCTTACCGGCGACGGGCTCGGGCTTGCCGGACGGCTCCGGCGTCCGGTCGAAGCGGCGTTTTCGCTGGTATTCTTCGAGCTTGGCCACGAAAGTATTCTATCCCAGACTTCTCCGGGGCCTCTGGGACCTCCTAGGCTGATGCAAGCTAACACCAAGCTGACTAATAAACCACCAGCCGAGGATTCGTCTTGCTTCCCACCTTGCTGGCCGGATAATCTTAGAAACTCAGGTTAGTCACAAGGCTCTCGAAGGAGCGTCCATATGGCAACGAGCGTCTGGAAAGGCCACCTTACCTTTGGGTTGATCTCCATTCCCATGCGAATGTCCGCCGCAGCGCGCGGCGAGCGCATCAGCTTTAACCAACTCCACAATGTATGTCATTCGCGGCTCAAGCAGCCGCTGTTTTGCCCGGTTTGTAACCGTAACGTGGAGCGCTCCGAAATCGTGAAGGGGCACGAATATGAAAAGGATCAGTACGTCCTCTTTAGCGAGGACGAGCTCGACAAGATAGAACCTGCCTCGGCGAAGGTCATGGAAATCCTTGAGTTCGTGAAGCTGAATGACATGGACCCGCTTTATTTCGACTCCTCTTATTACGTTGCGCCGGAGGACGCCGGCGTGAAGGCCTACAAGCTACTGATGAGCGCCATGCAAGATTCCGGTTACGGGGCCATCGCCAAGCTCACCATGCATCAGCGGGAACATATCGTGATCCTTCGGCCGGGCAGCAAGGGGATGACGCTGCACACGATGTTCTATTCCAACGAGATTCGCGCGGCGGAATCCGTTCCGACGGACAAAGTGGAATTGAAAGATCAGGAAAAGAAGCTTGCCAACCAGCTGATCGAGAGCCTGGCGGCTCCGTTTGCGCCGGAAAAGTACCGCGACGAATACCAGGAAAATGTGCGCGCCATGATCGCCGCAAAGCTGAAGGGCCAGGAAATAACCGAAGTAGCCCAGCCACATATGGCTCCGGTGATTGATTTGATGGAAGCCCTCAAGAAGAGTCTCGCGGAAAAGCAGACCCCGGCCGCGGCCGCCGCGCCCGCACTGGCAGCGGAAGCGCCTGTGGGCAAGAAACCTCCTGCTCGCGCCGTGCAACCGATCTCCACCGTGCAGAAGAGGGCAGGAAAGAAGGCCACCGGTTAATTTCAATATGGGCGCGACGGACAGATTCAGCACCGAGGATGTCCAGCGCATTGTGGGTCTGAGCGCGAGGCAGCTGGATTACTGGGATCGCTTGCGCCTCGTTTCCCCCCAGAAGGAACTTGGGAACCGCGTCTACAATTTCCGCGATTTGATCGGCCTTCGCACCATAAAGCAATTGATTGACCAGGGAGTGCCTGCCAACCGCTTGCGGCGAGCCCTTGCCGCTCTTCGCGAAAAGCTTGCCCATGTTCACATGCCTCTGTCTGAGCTTCGCGTTCTCTCCGACGGTAAAGATGTTGTAGTGGAAAGCGAGGGCGCCCGCCTGGAACCGCTATCGGGCCAATTTGTATTGAATTTTGAGACTCGCGAGCTTGGCGAAAAAGTGCGCGTCATGGCCGGGCCGAATGCCGATGACTGGCTGGCCACCGCGCTCGAATATGAAGCCGAGGAAAATAACAGGGCGCAAGCGATCGAAGCGTACGATCATGCTTTGAGTATTGATCCACAGAAAGTCGATGCTTTGCTCAATTGCGGAACGCTTTGCTATGAAGAAGGGAACCTTAAAAAAGCAGCCGAATATTTCATGCGTGCTTTGCAGGTCGATCCCGAGAATGCTTTGGCTCATTTCAATTTAGGCAGCGTTCTCGAAGAAGTCGGCAGACTCGAGGCGGCGCGACTGCACCTTCGCGACGCCGTGCGCCTCGATCCAAGCTATCCCGACGCGCACTACAACCTCGCGTTTGTTTGCGAAAAGCTCGGTGCGCGCAACGAAGCGCGGCGGCATTGGCAAGCCTACATCACGCTCGATCCCGCAAGCCCTTGGTGCGGATACGCGCGTCAGCGGCTCGCGGGCGCCAAAGCAAGAACCGCTGGCACTACCTAGTCCTCCATCGTTAAAATCATTCCGAGGCCGAATCCCATGTGCAGAAACATCAAACCGCTCTTCAATTTTGATCCGCCCGTCACCCCCGAAGAGGTACGCGCGGCCTCTCTCCAGTTCGTGCGAAAAATCACCGGGTTCAACAAGCCGTCGAAGGCGAATGAAGCTTCGTTCGTTGCGGCCATCGATGAGATCGCTCGAATCTCCGCGCAACTCATTCATTCCCTCGAAACGACCGCGCCAGCGAAAAACCGCGAAGAGGAAGCCGCAAAGGCGAAGGCCCGGGCCGCAATACGCTTTGCAACTTGAGGCCATAAAAATTCAAAGAATATTCACGCCGCGGACTTGCTGAGGAAGCAGCAAAATTCGCCGGCAACACGGGTGGGCAATTCGCCAAGAATCTTTTTGGCAAGAAGGTCGTGGCCCGCGCCGTCGACGTCGAGGAGGGCGTGCGGGGCAGGGATGAGTTTCAAGGCGGATTTCATTTCCGGGATTGTTCCAAAAGGATCGCGTGTGCCGTGGACGAAAAAAGCTGGCTTGCGCAGCTTTGGGAGATGGGCAGTGCGAAGCTGGGCAGGTTTTCGAGGAGGATGAAGCGGATAAGAAAGCAGTAGCAAACCGTCGGCTAGTGCAGGATCTTCGGAAACGAGTATGGACGATTGCCGCCCGCCGTAGGAATGGCCGCCGAGAAATACGGGCCCGCTTTGTCTTTCTTTCATCAGCATGACTGCCCGGCGCAAACCTTCGCGGTCTCGCGCTGCGCTGCCGGGCGAGGGTGGCCCGTGCGGACGGTCGGAACGGAATGGCAAATCGAAACGCAGCACGGAGAAACCGGAGGCAGCGAGCGCCTCGGACATTTCGATCAATAGCTTCGACTCGCAATTGGCCCCGGCACCATGGGTGAGGATGATGGCATTGCCGCTTGGCTGGGAAGGCAGATGCAAAAACCCTCGAATGGGAGGATCGCCAGCGAGATCATGAAAGGGCGTAGACATCTCGGAAATTGGTGGAGGCGGGGGGAGTCGGAATTCTGAGCCCCACTGATTCCACGTAACTTGCTGATTCTACTAAACGCGAGAAACGATAAAAACATCGAATTCGCCCAAGTGAGGTACACGTCAGGTACACCGCGTTTCCAGCAAAGTAGGCAATCGATTTCCCACATCAAGTGGTTTTTTTCAGCTTGCTCGGTCCGTTTGGTTAAGTGGGCAAAAACCCCATTCCGAGTATCTCGCCCGTTCCTGCTCAGGCACCATCCAGGATGCCTTTGCACTCGTCCCCGGCGATTTTCTTTTACCCACGCATTTCACGGTCGGAGAGCTATCCGAATAGATTTTCCGCAAGGTGAAACCACCCCGATTTAGGCCACCGACTAACCATGGTGCATAATAGTCGTGCAGTTTTGTTCAGCCCCCTTTGGCGAAAGAGAAGGATCCCGCCGCCGTCGCTCTTGGACGGAAGGGTGGGAGGAAGATCGCAAAGCGCGGTTCAGAATACTTCAGGCAGTTGCAGGCGAAGCGGAAGAACCGTAAAGGCGGTCGGCCTCCCAAGTCCAAGAAATCCCGGTGAAAAGTTCATTGCAAAACAACGAGCGCTCGCTGTAATATTCCTTCACCTTGAGCTCTACGGCTGCTGCCGGATTCCCCTCCCTGCCTTTATCTAATGAAAAGGCAGCCGCTAGTTGTGTTGGCAAGAATGTATTTCTAGCTCTGCCGGGCGCTTCCGACGAGGCGCTGATAGCTCTCACTTCAAGCGAGGAGACCGCTTTTGCGCTTCTCTTCCGGCGCTACGCTCGCCTGGTTCGCTACGTTGGAAAGAAAATCCTGCGTGACGATGGTGAGGCGGACGACCTGGTCCAGGAGGTCTTCCTTTACATCTATCGGAAGAGCACGCTCTTCGACAAGTCAAAGGGTTCGGCGCGCTCCTGGATCGTCCAGGTTGCATACACCCAAGCCTTCCTGCGCCGGCGTCATCTGAACTCACGCCGTTTCTATTCGTCCGTAAATATGGACAAAACGAATGGGAATCGATGCGTTGTGGACGGGGTGCCAGACTACGACCATTCCGTGGAAGGTCTATTCGGGCGCAATGGCTGGAAGGAGATTCTGGAACAGCTAACTGCGGACCAGCAAGAAACCCTACGGCTCCATTTCTTCGAAGGGTACACGTTGGGAGAGATCGGTGAGAAGATGGGCCAATCGCATGTAAGCGTGCGACACCACTATTACAGAGGCTTGGACAAGATCCGCAGACATATCGTCGAGCGCGAATCTTGGACCAGATAGCGGTATGAGGCGTTGTAGCAAATGGGCACGCATGACGAATTCCTCGAGCTTTGTGCGCTAGCAACCTCGGGCGAACTGACCGGGGAAGAGCGTAAGAAGCTTGAGGAGCACCTTCCGGTTTGTCCTTCGTGTCGTCAAGCGAAGAAGGACTACGAGAGCGCGGCTGACGGAGCGGTACGGGCGCTGGCATCGGATTTTCCTACGGAAGAAGTGGATGCCGATCCCTCCTGGTCGGTGGAAAAGGCAGAGATAGCTTTTTTCGAGCGGCTGAAACAGGAAAGCCCCTCCTCACAAGCCGAGCAATCGAACCGACTCGCGACGTCGAAGCCACCCGCTGGCCAGCGACTTAGCTATCGACCTTCGCGGATTCGCTGGCGGGAAATCGGGATGCCGTTTGCCGCATGCGTGCTCCTGGCGCTGGCACTGGGAATTGCAGGGTACCGGATAGGCATGCGGCGAGGCGCGGAAGTTACTCAGGCGATTCCATCAATTCCAGCTAGTTCAGCTGGTTCTTTGCAAGCACAAATGAGCGATGCCGGCCATGAGCGCTCTGAAACGCCAACTTGGAGAGCAGGCGGCTCTACTAAGCAAGCTCAAGACTCCGGGTGGGGAGGTCAACGGTAGGACCCAGGCGTTAGCGTCTTCGGGAAGGGAGCCTCGAACCGAGACTCCAGGAGAATACGAGGCTGCACAGGTAAGGTTCGAGGAGCTTCAAAAGGGAATTGAAGTCGAGAGGGAGCAGAGGCAGCAAGCGGCGACGCGCGCCGCTAGTTTAGAAGGGAAGGTCGAGGAACTGACGCAAGTCTTGCGAGACCGCGAGCGGACTGTCGACCAGCAACAGACAGAAATCTCCAAGCAGCAGGAGCTTCTCGAACATGACCGGGACATTCGGGAATTGATGGGAGCGCGCGACCTGTACATCGCGGAAGTTTACGATGTGGCGAGAACAGGTCAGACAAACAAGACTTACGGGCGCGTCTTCTACACAAGAGGGAAATCGCTCATTTTCTACGCCTACGATCTGGATCAACAGGCGGGGTTGAAGAACGCCAGTTCGTTTCAGGCCTGGGGGCGGAGAGGGCCTGACAAGACACAAGCCCTCAACCTCGGGATTTTCTACGAAGACAGCGTCGGCAAGAAACGATGGATGCTGAAGTTCGACGATCCAAAAACGCTGGATCAAATCGATGCCGTATTCGTTACGGTTGAGCCTAACGGCGGGAGTCACCGCCCGAGTGGGAAACAACTTCTTTTCGCCTACCTTCGCGTGAATCCCAATCATCCCTGAGGCAAAAATGCCGAGTCATTCCAGGAGCGCTTTCCTGCATCGCCTTCACACATCCGACAAGCCCTGTAATACCGACAATCTCTGGTTTGGGCTAGTTAGCTCACTGAGAAACATTACGCGCCATGGGTGAGGGCGCGACAAGAGCAGCTAGAAGCCCACGTACGCCGCACTTGGCCGGAGCACAATCTGCGACAAGAAGTAAACGGCGGTACACGGGGCCCTAGATCTTCAGGAACAATTTCCGCCGATACATCCAAAACAGCACAATCCAATAGCACAGCAGAATCGCGGCACCACGAAAAAATGGTTCCAGCCCTGTGCCGGCGAACTGAAAGAAATGCGGACCGAGGTGGACCCGCAAGGTGCTATCCAGAAACTCCTCAACGAAATGTGCGATGCAGTATGCAGCGATCGAGTTCATGCCGATGACAACAAGCGGGAACGCCCATTTTTTGAAACCTTTCACATCAATCACCCAACTGAACGCGGCCAGGAACAAAAAGCAGATGCCTCCGCTGAAGATGGTCCAGGACGGCGTCCAAATCCGTTTCACTACAGGGCAAATGTGCGAGTAATGTAGCGCCAATCCCAACACAACCCCCGAGACTCCGGCAATCACCAACTTCCTCATCGGGACCTTGGGCTGGGATTCGCGTAACCAACGTCCCGCAATCAGGCCTAGGATCATCGTTCCCAGCGTGGGAATGAAACTCAGCGTCAAGTATCCACCCGAGTTGTATTCGAAGCGATTTTCACGTGGGAACAGGTTCAGGAACCACTGGTCGAAGCGGTTTCCGAAATTGTAGTTCTTGTTCCAGTGCGCAGCGAATCCCGTGAAGCTGTGCTGCGCATTCCAGGTCGTAGGAACACCTACGCTTTGCCAGTCAAAACTCGCGGGTGCCGGCGGATATAGGGCCCATGCCAGCCAATATCCCAACAGAATCAAGCAGAGTACAGCCCAAACCCACTTCGCCCCTCCCGTTACCGACGTAGGGAATCCCAGCAGGAACAAAAACGGGTATCCGAACCCGATCTGTGAGAGCGTATCTTCGAAAGTAAAATACGTCATGGAGTGGTCCATCGAGCGGAGGAATACACCCAGCGCAACCAGCACCAAGGAACGCCACAGCACGTGCCCGAATAATTCCGTGAAGCGCGCACCCTTCGCGATGCGTCTGGCAATAGAATACGGCAGTGCCACGCCAACTAGGAAAGAGAAGCCCGGCTGAATCGTGTCGTGCAGAGAGCAGCCGAACCACTCCACATGAGTCTGATTGAAGGCCAGGATTCTCCAGAACAGGCTCGTCGGGTACGCCGCAGCCACGCGTGAAAACTGCAACACCTCCGCCATCATCAACAACATGACCAACCCGCGATACGCATCCATTGAGACGTTGCGCTGCGCCCCTGGATCCACGGGCGCGGCCTCCCGTGTAGTCGGCGTCGTTTCTGTGACCGGGGCCGTTTGGCTCACCATAGCCATAGAACCCTTCTAATACAAATTGGTTCAAGCTTACACAGAAAACGTGCAGGTGGAACAGTCATGCGCTCGTTCGGTAGTTTGGGGAAAAAGATCCGCAGTGGCAAGGGTTGTTCCCGAGTGCCTGTGATCCACGCGGAATATCAAGGGAGCGACATAGGAGCAATTTTCCACACCCGGACTTCGTGATAACTTTATGCAATCCCGTCCAGAACTGACAATTTCACACTTCTGGCGTCGCTCTGGGTCCGGTCTGGCGGTTTACTGCATGGCGGCAGCGGCAACCTCATCTTTTTTTCACGCATCGAACCGTGCGTTTTGCCTGTGAATTCGCTTGCCCTGATCAAACTGCGTGGGCGGAAATCAAGGAAGCCGTGTAAGTGGAGGTCATTCCAGTTCCCCCGCCTCCAATATTGGGACGCAGTTGGAGCGCATCTGGAACGTAGCTACACCTAGAATAGCTGTAATCTATTGATTACAGAGACTTTGAGAATGGTGGAGGCGGGGGGAGTCGGAATATTCAGGCTTGTTGAAAACACTTAACTTATTGATTTTTCGAGACGCCAAAAACGCAGAACACGGCAGAATTGCGGCTAACTGGAACGTATCTGGAACGCGGGATTTTCAGCCAGCTGTCCAAATTTGTGAGGAGTTCACTTCTCCGTTAAGCACGTCATACCCCCGAGTTACTTTCGCCTGCCGTCCCAACTTCCCAGAAGGGCGTTTGAACAAAGCCGCCCTGCGGCGGACGCTTCGCGTGCTATGCTCCTCACGTCATGC
>WNFF01004066.1_pt1 | contig 11947 bp, 8 predicted proteins | sample 5400441 | NCBI WGS metagenome assembly WNFF01 (sample SAMN13153345, study PRJNA577476) | soil metagenome | isolation source: 120 cm saprolite under Douglas fir tree site 2 hole 3 replicate 1 | place: USA:California | collected 2015-04-18
TTTCCGCGTGAAGGTCCGGATTTCGTTCCTGGCGTTCGCCGTGCTCGTTGCCGGTTGTGCCGGCCCGGGGTCACAAGCGGGTGTGTCTCCCTCGGCGAAAGCCGGCACATCGCCCGCCGGCTCACCGCCCGCGACTGCTGCGCCGTCGCCGGCCACTTCCCCGGGTCCTCTGACCAGCGCCTTCGCCGTCCTGTCAACCCCACCGTCGGGCGACACATACACGGTCAGCATCATTGCTGCCAACGGCAAGGTGGTGGGGTCCGCGCAGCCCAGCAGCCCGACCGCGGTTACTTGCGGCGATGCCGCGACGGCAGTGCTTCCCCTCCCCATCAGCACCAGCGACGATCGCGCCTATTACATGGACGCCCAGGGTGTGGTGCGCTTCATGACCGTGCAGGGTGAGACAGGTCGCGCGACCACAGTGCCGGTCGGTGGTGGACGCAGAAGCATGTTTGCTGTCAGCCCCGACGATCAGCGGATCGCGGTGGTCGTCGCCGATTTCACGGCGTCGGGGGTTTCGCTCAGGCTCTACGTCGAGGACCTCAACGGCAGCACCAACCACGTCGACATCTTCAACTCCACCGACGCGTTTGGGCTGTGGCCGATCGGCTGGCACGGAACCGACAACCTTGTCGTTGCCAGGGTGCCGTCCTGCGCGCAGGGGGGCGGTCAGTTCTGCTGCGGGCCCCTCGAGCTGCACGTGGTCGATCCGGTTTCGGCTGTTCGGCGCTACACCCTGGGAGGGCCCGATTGCATCATCGCCGGCGCGCCATCGCCGGCGGGAGTGGCCTGCGAGGTCACAGCGGGCTACACGACGCTTCGAAAACTCGGCTGGACGGCGGGTGTCCTCGGTACCTTTGCCATCAACGGCGCCGCGCCGGCATACGTCTCTCCCGACGGTCAGCTCGTAGCGCTTGTGGCGGGCTCCACCACGAAGTTCCAGGGCGCCACGAAGACGCTGAATATGCAGGCATGCGGTTGGATCGACTCGACCCACGTGATTTCCGGTGGTGACGCGCGGCAGCGGCCTCGCATCGGCAATGTCACCACGGGCGTGGTGGTTCCGGTCGCCGCCCAAGGGACGTGCGCCGGCCGATTGCCGGGTGGCCTCTAGGCTGAGGCTGACAAAGGATCCAGCTCGACAGCTAGATCAGCGGCGACGCTCGGCGACCTCGTGCGCGACTCGCTGCGCGAACTCGTCCAGCGATTCGTCGGTCTGGTTGCCGGAGCGGTCGCGGACGTTCACATGAGTCGACTCCGCCTCCCGCCCGCCGAGGATCGCCATGTACGGCACCTTGCGCGCCTGCGCGTCGCGGATCTTGCGCTGCATGCGCTCCGACCGGCCATCTACCTCGACGCGTAGGTGCGTTTGTCGCAGCCGGTCGGCAACCCGCCACGCGTACTCGTGCTCTGCGTCAGTGATCGGGATGATGATCACTTGCACTGGATGGAGCCATGTGGGAAACGCTCCCGCATAAAGCTCGATCAGGTAGGCGACCATCCTCTCGAAGGCACCGAACGCGCCGCGGTGGATCATCACCGGTCGCTGTCGTGAGCCATCCTCGGCGACATACTCGAGGCCGAACTTCTTGGGCAGCTGGTAGTCCACCTGGACGGTGTTGTTCGTGAACTCGCGGCGGTGCGCATCCATGACCTGGAAATCGATCTTTGGCCCGTAGAAAGCGGCGTCACCGGGACTCACCTTGTAAGGCAGGTTCAGGCTCTCCAACGCCTCTTTCAGCATCGCCTCGGCGGTCTCCCACTCCTCATCGGTGCCGGCCCATTTTGTCTTGACACTGTCCCGAAGAGAGAGGCGGTACCAGTAGTCCTCGACGCCAAGCACGCCCATGAAGTAGTTCGCCAGCTGGATCGCACCCTTGACCTCGCCGATCGCCTGGTCAGGAGTGCAGAAGATGTGGGCGTCGTTCAGGTTGAACGACCGCACTCGCACCATGCCCATGAGCTCCCCTGATTTCTCGAGCCTGTAGTTCTGGCCGAGCTCCGCGATCCGCAGCGGCAGATCCCGGTAGCTGTGTAGGCCGTGCTCGTAGACAAGGATGTGGTGAGGGCAGTTCATCGGCCTCAGCTCGAGCTCTTCGCCGTCCTCGAACTTCATCGGGGGGTACATGGTTTCGTGGAAGAGCTCCCAATGCCCGCTCTGCCGGTAAAGGTCGAGCCTGGCAACGTGCGGGGTGATCACGTGCTTGTAACCCCGTCGCAGCTCCTCGTCCACGATCCACCGCTCGAGCTCGCGCCGGATGGTCGCGCCGTCCGGCAGCCAGATCACCTGCCCTACACCCACGCGCTCATCCAGGGCGAACAGCTTCAGCTCCTTGCCGAGCTTCTTGTGGTCGCGCTTCTCGGCCTCCTCGAGGAACTTCATGTGCTCCTCGAGCTCTTTTGAAGTCGGCCACGCGGTGCCGTAGATGCGCGTCAGCTGCGGCTTCTTCTCATCGCCACGCCAGTAAGCGCCCGCGACGCGCAGCAGTTTGAAGAACTTGAGATCCTTGGTCGAGCGCACGTGCGGCCCCCGGCACAGGTCGACGAAGTCGCCGGTCCGGTACAGGCTGACCTCATCGCCCTCGACCTTGTCGTTGATCAGCTCGAGCTTGTAGTCCTGGCCGCGCTTACCGAACTCATCGAGGGCTTGCTCGCGCGACACGACCTCCCTGACGAAGGGCCGGTCCTCCTGAGCGATCCGGCGCATGCGTGACTCGATCGCGCCGAGATCCGACTCCGAGATGGGCTTGCTGAATGCGAAGTCGTAGTAGAAGCCGTCCTGCACCGGCGGCCCGATTCCGTATTTCGCGTCGGGATACAGCTCGGTCACGGCCGCGGCAAGAAGGTGCGCGGTCGAGTGCCGCAGGATGTGGAGCGGGTCTTCGCTCGACTCGTGATCGCCGTAGTCGGCCATGAGGCCGTCAGTATATGAAGCCCCGTGAACCCAACTGCGATCGTCGACGCGCTCGGCTACCCCGCGGCTGGGCTCGGCATCCTCATCGAAAGCGCCGGCGTGCCCTTTCCCGGCGAGGCCCTGCTGCTCGCGGCGGCTGCATGGGCGGCGGCGCGAAACCACAGCATCGTGCTCGTCATCCTGTTCGGCTTCCTCGGTTCAGTAGCGGGGGCCGACATCGGCTACTACCTCGGGCACCGCGGCGGACGGCCGTTCGTGGAACGCTTCGGGCACCTGTTTCGAATCCGGCCGGAGCACATCGCGCGCGCGGAGTTGTTCTTCGCGCGCCATGGCGACAAGGCGGTGCTGGCCGCGCGCTTCATCCTCGGGCTGCGGACCTGGGGATCGATGCTGGCCGGGATGGCTCACATGCCGTTCTGGCGCTTCCAGCTTTTGAGCGCGCTCGGTGGCCTCGCGTGGGCGACCGCCGTCGGCGTGGCCGGCTACCTCCTCGGCAGCAACCTAGCCTTGATCGCGACGGTCATCCGCGACATCGGGATCGGCGGCCTGGTCGTCGTCGTGCTGCTCGTCGTCATCGCTTTGCTGGCTCGAAGGCGCGCCGCCCGACCGTAGCGATCGCCACACCCCCCACGACCAAGAGGACTCCCAAACCGCCGATCACGTGCGCCGTGCCTATGAGGTCTGAGAGCGCGGCCGCGGCGAGCACGGGGATGGCCGTGACCCCGTTGATCACCATGTAGAGGAGCGCGAAGATTCGCCCCCGGATCTCGTCGCTCGTGCTCTCCATCAGGTAGGTGACGGCCGGGATCATGATCGCCCCGAACTCGATACCGAGCAGGAGGCTGAACACCGCGCCGGTGATGCGGGCGTGGACGTGGAGGCTTGGCACCTGCGCCATGGCCTGAGGCACGGCGGCGAGCGCCAGCAAAGTGAGGCCGTTGGCCACCAGAGATCCGATCAGGACGCGAGAGCGCTCCACGTTGCGGAGAAACTGACCCAGGACGACAGCGCTCAGGATGGCTCCTCCCGTGGCCGGCCCGAGGATGACGTACGAATCCTGCGGGGCAATCCCGATGACGCGGCTGACGTACGCCGGCGCCAGCGCGAAGAGCATGAAGAGGACCAATACCGCGATGCTCACTTGAGCGAACGCGAGCATTAGGCCGCGGGAAGCGCGCAGGGCGTCGAGCCCCTCTTTGATGTCGGCCAACATCCGGCGGAACCGGCTGCGGCTCTCTGCAACTGGTGACTCGGTCGTGGGTGGCAGCCGCGGGATGTCCGAGGCGAAGATCAGCGCGCCTGCGACGATGAGCAACACGGCCGCCATCCAGTAGGGTGTGTAGAGGTCGATGCGCGACAGGATCGGCGCCAGGGCGCCGCCGACCACGAGCGTGAGCACCATCGTCAGGAGCGCCATCGAGTTGGCGGTGATCAGCGCCGAGCGAGGAAGGATGGTCGGAATCACCGCTGCTTCCGCCGGCGCGAACAGCTGGCCGACGGTGGAGAAGACGAGCGTGATCAGGAGCAGGTGCAGGAAGTCGTTCCTCAGCCCGGGGACAAGGGCCGCGAGGGGGATCAGCGCGACCGCCGCGGCGCGACCGAAGTTCGACCACATCATGATCTGCTTGCGGTTCATGCGATCTGCGATGACGCCCGCAGGCGGCGCAAACAGCACCGCGGGAACCGTGTACGTCAACAGGGTGATTGCGACCGGGGTACTGCCGCCGGAGATCTTGAAGGCAAGAATGATCAGCGAGAAGAGAAGGAACTTGTCTGCCAGCTGGGCGGCGAGCTGCGCGAACCAGATGTTCCTGAACGCGGTGAACTTCAGGACGGCGCGAAAGCCGCCGGGCGCCTCGACCGGAAACCTGATCGGTTCTTCCACCGCCGTCAGAGCTTAGCGAGGCGGTTCGGGATTGAAGTCCTTGTAGACGGTTTCCCACTCGCCGAGGGTGAGGGTCTGCGGGCGGCGCTCAGGATCGATCCCGATATCGCGAAGGCGGGTCCGGGCTTCTGTGCTGCCAGTGCCGCCCAGCCGGCCCAAAGTGCCGCCCAGCTGCTTCCGGCGACCCTGAAAGACCGCCTCGACGAACCGGAAGAAGGACTGGAGGTCATCGACCTCGACGGCGGGCCGCCCGCGCACGTCCAGCCGGACCAGGGCCGAGTCCACCCTGGGCGGCGGCGTGAAGGCAGCGGCCGGAATCGTGAACTGCATCCGCGCCGCTGCGAAAACCTGCACGGCAACAGTCGACAGGCTGGCCCCGCTCGACGCGGTCCATCGCTCCGCAACCTCCTTCTGTACGACCAGCGAAAGTCGACGCGGTCGCGGCGGGTCGTCGAGGAGTTTGCGGATCAACGCTCCCGTCAGGTTGTAAGGGATGTTGCCGACGACGATCTCGTTGCCACCGGGAAACGCGGAGCGGATGTTGAACCGCAGTATGTCCGCCCGCACGACCTCGACGTTTTCGTGACCGGCGAGCGCGTCTCGCAGCGCCGGAATCAGCCGGCCGTCCAGCTCTACTGCAACGAGCCTGCGCGATCGGCGAGCGAGAGCGACGGTCAGCGTTCCAACGCCGGCGCCAACCTCGAGCACCTCGTCCTCGGGTGTGATGCCCGCGGCGTCGGCCACGGCGTCGCGCACCGATGGGTCCGTCAGAAAATTTTGCCCGAGGCCATGCTTCAGCTCGATTCGATGGCGGCGCAGCAGGCCATCGAGCTGATGCGAGTCCGCCGGGTCGATCACGTCATCTTCCGGAACAAGGCAAGCGCATTGGCGCGCTCGAGCTCCGCCAGCTCTTCGAGGCCGATCCCGCGCAGCTCGGCGACGAGGGTCGCGGTGTCGACCAGGAAGGCCGGCCGGTTCGGCACGCCCATGCGCTTGTGTGCGTTGCCGTATGGCGAATCGGTTTCGAGGAGAAGCCGGTCGGCCGGGCAGCGCATGACCACCTCGCGCAGCGCGTGCCGGCTGGGCCGGGTGACCAGACCGGCGAAAGACAGGTAGAAGCCGAGCTCGAGGAACCTTTCGGCCCAATCCCATTCGAGGGCGAAGTAATGCATGGCCCCGCGCAAGCCTGGATGTGCGTTGATGGCTGCCCGGACCTCGTCGGCCGCGCCGCGATTGTGGACCGACACCGGCAGGTCGAGTCGACCGCGAGAGCGAACAGCTCGTCAAGGCGAGCCTCCTGCACTTCCCGCGGCGGCCCACTCGAGTCCACGAAATCGAGGCCGACCTCTCCGATCGCCACCGCGCGTTCGTCGGTGGCGAGGAGGCGCAGCGCAGCGACGTCCGGCGCCGCCGTTTCCGTCGGGTAATGCCCGATGCCGGCGAACACTTCAGAAAATTGGTGAGCGAAGGCGAGCGCTCGCCGGCTGTGCTCGACGTCGATGCCCATCGCGATCATGCGCGTGACTCCCGCGCGGACCGCCGCCTCCACCACCTCGCCAGGGTCGCCGAGCTCCCCGAGGTGGAGGTGCGTGTCTACGAAGATGCCGGCGGCTCCTCGTCGACCACGTCATCCAGCCGCTTGAAGAGGGCTTCGGGAGGCGGCAGCACAGTGCCGGCAGCAAGGTGCGAAGGTCGCCAGCGATCGACACTCTCGTAATCGCCGGTCAGCACCAGATGCGAATCGCCATCCTCGGCGAACTCGCGGACGTGCGGTTGGGGTGCGATCACGTCCTCGTAGCCCAGCATGCGATGGAGCCGCTGGCAGGAGAAGGGCAGGAACGGCGTCAGCATCGTCTTGAGGTTGTCCACGCACCGGAGCGCGACATAGAGAACCGTGCCCGCCCTCTCGCGATCCGTCTTGATGGTATGCCACGGCTGCTCCGTGCCCAGGTAGACGTTGACCTTGGCGGCCATCGTCATCACGTATTTGAGGGCCCCCTGAAAGTGAGCCTCGCCGAGCTGCGACGCGACGTGGACCAGCGCTTCTTCGATCTCGTCGATGAGCGCTTGGTCGACGTCGGTCAGCTGCTGCGGTTCCGGCACGGCTCCGAAGTTGCGATGGGCGTTGACGAGCGTGCGGTGGACCAGGTTGCCCCAGGTGGCGACCAGCTCGTCGTTGTTCCGCCGCACGAACTCCGACCAGGTGAAGTCGGTGTCCTGGTTCTCGGGTCCGGCGATCATGAGGTAGTAGCGCAAAGCGTCCGCGTCGTAGCGCTCGAGCACGTCGCGCACGTAGATGACCTGCCCGCGGCTGGTCGAGAACTTCTTGCCGCTCATGTTCAGGTACTCGCTGGCCACGATCTCGTCCGGCAGCTTCAGGTCGCCGGCGCCCATGAGGATGGCGGGCCACAGCACCGTATGAAACGTGATGTTGTCCTTGCCCATCACGTAGTAATGCCAGGCCTCATCGTTCTGCCACCAGTCTTTCCACGAGTCGGGCTCGCCACGCGCCGCGGCCCACTCGATGGAGGCGGACAGATATCCGATGACCGCGTCGAACCAAACGTAGATCTTCTTGTGTGGGTTGTCTTCCCACCCCGGCAGCGGTACGGGGACGCCCCAATCGAGGTCACGAGTGATGGCTCGTGGCTTGAGGTTGCGGACGAACTCGAGCGAGTACTTGCGTACGTTCGGGCGCCAGTCGTCGTGCTGCTCGATCCATTGCTTGAGCTGGTCGCCGAACTGAGGCAGGTCGAAGAAGAAATGCTCGGTCTCCCGAAACTCGACCGGCGCGTCGCTGCCTCGTTGGTGTGGATCGATCAGGTCGATGGGGTCGAGCTGATTGCCGCAGTTGTCGCACTGGTCGCCACGCGCTTCGGCAAAGCCGCAGATTGGGCACTTCCCCTCGATGTAGCGGTCCGGAAGCGTACGGCCGCTGGCCGGATCGAAAGCGCCCATCTGCGTCTTCTTGACCAGGTAGCCCTTCTCGTAGAGCTTGAGGAACAGATCCTGGGTGACGCGATAGTGGTTGGCGGTCGTCGTGCGCGTGAAGATGTCGTAAGTCATCCCGAGCCGGCGAAGGTCCTCGACGATCAAGGCGCTGTTGCGGTCGACGAACTCACGTGGCGGCACGCCCTGCTTGTCGGCCTCGTAGGTGATCGGAGTGCCGTGCTCGTCGGTCCCGCTCGCCATGAGCACGCGGGAGCCGCGCAGCCGCTCGAAGCGCGCGAGCACGTCGGCAGGCACGGCAAAGCCGGCCACGTGGCCAATGTGGCGAGGGCCGTTGGCATAAGGCCAGGCCGGCGCCACCAGGACTGTTCTGCGGGAATCAGGCACCGGAGATGACAAGGGTAAACTCGCCACGCGGCGGGTCGCTGAGCACGGTCAGGATTTCCGCCGCGGTTCCACGCAGAACTTGCTCGTGGAGCTTCGTGAGCTCGCGGCCAACCGTGAGGTGGCGCTCGGGCAAGACCTCGGCGACCAGGCCGAGCGACCTGCGCACTCGGTACGGCGACTCAAATGCAACCGCCGGACGCGGGTCGTCGGCAATGCCGGCCAGCAGCCGGCGCATCTCGCCCGGCTTGCGCGGCAGGTAGCCAAGGAAGGTGAAGCCAGGCCCCCCATATCCAGCCACTGACAGCGCCGCCGTGATCGCGCTTGGCCCGGGGATCGGCACCACGGTGTGGCCGCCCGCCCAGGCGGCCTCCACCAGCGCCTGCCCAGGGTCGGAGAGTGTGGGCGAGCCCGCGTCGCTCACGAGCGCGACATCACCTTCGTCGAGGGCCGACATCACGCGGGGCAGGCCACGCCGCTCCACCGGCGCGCGATAGCTGATCAGCGGTTTGCGGATGCCGTGGCGCGCGAGCAGCCGCGACGTGATGCGTGTGTCCTCTGCGGCGATCGCGCTCACCTCGCCGAGGACCCGTACCGCTCGCGCGGTCACGTCTTCGAGATTGCCGATCGGCGTCGCCACCACATACAGGCGGCTCACTCCGCTTCCAGCCAGTCGCCCACCCGTTCCGAGATCTCCTCCGACGGGCCCACGAATCTCGAGGCGGGCGGAAGGACGTCGAGGAACGCTTTGCCGTAATCGCGACCGAGGATCCGGTTGTCGAGGATGACGACCGCACCCCGGTCGCTGGATCGGCGGATGAGGCGACCGAAGCCCTGCTTCAGGCGGAGCGCCGCCTGCGGTAGCGCCAGCTGCGTGAATCCGTCGCGCACTCGCTCCGCACGAGCCGCGTAGACGGGATCGGTCGGCACCGGGAACGGCAGGCGGACCATGATCACGCAGCTCAAGCGCTCGCCGGGAACGTCGATCCCCTCCCAGAAGCTGGAGGTGCCCAGCAGGAGCGGCCGCTCCGACTCCTCGAATGCTTTCAGCAGCGGCCGGCGCTGGCCGTCGATGCCTTGAGCCAGGATGAGCACGTCATCGAGGTCCACCCTCTGCTTCAAAGCGGCGTGGACGTCCCGCAGCTGGCGGTGAGAGGTGAACAGCACCAGCGTCCTGCCGCCCACCCGGCGCGCGATTGCGGCGACGATCTGCTCGACCCCCAGGTCGAAATCCTCGTGCTCGGGGGCGGGCAGGTCGGTCGGCAGGCAGACGAGAGCCTGGTGGAGGAAGTCGAAGGGCGAGGGCAAGATGAGCTCTTCAGCCTGTGGCCCGAGGCCGATGCGGGAGCGGAAGTAGTCGAAGCTCCCGCCGACAGCCAGCGTCGCCGAGGTGAAAACCGTCGATCGGCGCTCCGAGTACACACGCTCGCGCAGCAGCGTGCCGACGTTGATGGGCGCAGCCCTCAGGACGAGGTTTTCGCTGCGCGCGGCGAGGGTGAACCAGTAAACGCGGTTGGGGTCGGGTTCGAGCAGCGCCTCGCCGAGCAGGGTCGCGGCACCGTGGAGCCGACCCCGGATGATCTCCAGCTCGCGCACGCTCTGGTCAGGTTCCGATCCACCCAGCCATTCCCGCGCACCGCCCACCGCGCGTCGCAGCACGCCGTCGAGCGCCGCCAGCGAGGTGGTCGCGTTCTCCCCTTCGAGCCGCACCCTCTCCCAGCCTTCGTTCTCGCGAAGGGGAGGGGTCAGGCGAAGCGACTCCTCGCGCCGTTCCGAGTCGTTGAGGCGGCTTGCGACCCAGGTGACCGCCGACGCGAAGAGCTCGCGCACGCGCTCGGCTGCGGCCAGCGTCATCGGCGCCGCCTCGGCGAAGGCTTCGTCGGACGCGCCCAGGTGCGGCTGGCGTCGGAGCTCCGCCAACAAGCCGGCTTGCGCGCCCCCTCCCAGTCGCTCCAGCAATGCCTGGAGTCCCGGTCCATCAACCTCCTGGCGCAGGCCGCGCGTGGCCGCGTCCTCCAGGTGATGGGCCTCGTCGATGACGAGATGATCGAACTCGGGCAGCAGGCCGCCGCCGATCTCAGCATCGGCCAGGAGCAAGGCGTGGTTGACCACCACGAGGTCGGCGGCCTCGGCCTCGGCGCGGGCCCGGTGCACATAGCAGTCCTCTTTGGTGCAGTGGATGCCCACGCAGTCCATCGGGTCGGACGCGATGCGCGCCCAGAACACTTCCTCGCGGCCGTGGAGCCGGAGCTCGGAACGGTCGCCGCTCTCAGTGCTGTGGAGCCAGACGAGGACCTTGAGCTTGAACCGAAGGTCGTCGGAGTCCTGGCACGGCTCGCCGAGGTAGCGGCGCCAACGCCGCAGGGACACGTAGTTCGAACGGCCCTTGAGGAGGCACGCTTTGAAGTCCCACGGCAGCCACTCGCGCAAGCCCGGCAGGTCCTTGCCCATCAGCTGCTCCTGCAGCGTGTGGGTGTCCGTCGACACGACCACGCGCTCCCCGTGGCGCACGGCGCGGGCGATGGAAGGCACGAGATAGGCAAGGCTCTTGCCCGTGCCGGTGCCGGCCTCCACGAGCAGGCTCCCGCCGCGAGCCTGGATCTGGGCGACGGCGAGCAGCATCTGGAGCTGTGGCTCGCGGTGCTCATAGCCGGGGAGCGCGCCGGCCAGCGGGCCCCCGGGGCCCAGCAAAGCCGCGACCAGGTCCGGGTCGTCGGGCGGCAGACCTGACTTCGCCTCGTGGTGCGTGTGCACCCGCACCGTGGAAGCCGGCGTCGAGTCGGGATTCGGTGCAGTCAGAGCGTCGGCGAAAAACCGGGCGACAGGCCAGGCATAGGGCGCGACCAGCGCGAGCATCGATTCCTTGAGGTTCTCGTCGAGCGCGGCCGCTTCGTCACGGAGCCGCAGCAGGAGCTGGCGGGTAGCGTCGGCATCGTCCAGCGCGCGATGCGGCCTCGGCTGCGAGAAGCCGAGGTCTGTCGCCAGCAGCGGCAGGCTGTGACTGGGAGCCGCGGGCATCAGGATGCGAGCGAGGTCGAGCGTGTCGAGGATCTCGGCGGCCTCGTCCCAATGGCCGGCGGCGGTGAGAAAGTCGATGTCGAGGCGGGCCCCGTGGCCGACCGGCTGGCGGCCCCGCAGGAATTCGCCCAGCTCCGCGAGAGCCTTCTCCTCCGTGCCGGCTCCTCGTAGTTCCTCGGCTCTGATCCCCGTCAAGCGAAGGACCGGCTCGGGCACAGATCGCCCAGGGTCGACGAGGCGTTCCATGGATGCGATGACGCCCTCGGGCGTAAAAGCGACCGCGCCGACCTCGATGACTCGGTCACGGGCCGGGTCGAGACCGGTCGTCTCGAGGTCAAGGGCAGCGTATTCCGGCACCGGCGATCTGGATTTTACGAGCGGCGTCCCCTCCGTATCAGGGGCGTTGACGGGTGCGGCGGTTGGTATATTTGCGCGGCGATGCAGACAGGCGCGATCGAGGCCCCCAAGAAGCTAGAGGATCTGCACGTCCGCAGGGACCTGGTCGCGAGCCTCCTCCTGCGGACATTGGCCTTCGCCGACCAGCTGAGCGGCGCCGCGATCGAGACCAGGCTCGGGCTTCCGTTCGAGACCCTCCAGCCGCTGATCGAGGAATTCCAGAAGAGCCAGCTCATGGACACGATGGGCTTCTCCAACGAGCCCGGCCTGGAAGGCCGGCCCATCCCGGTCCGCATGAGCTACACCGTTTCGAGCGCCGGCCGGCAGCGTGCGGCGGAGATGTCCGCCGTGCAGACCCGCTACCTCGGGCCGTGCCCGATCAACTTCGACGACTACCTCAC
>WNFF01010140.1_pt1 | contig 11946 bp, 9 predicted proteins | sample 5400441 | NCBI WGS metagenome assembly WNFF01 (sample SAMN13153345, study PRJNA577476) | soil metagenome | isolation source: 120 cm saprolite under Douglas fir tree site 2 hole 3 replicate 1 | place: USA:California | collected 2015-04-18
TTCTTGACCTGGTCGGGGAAAAGCGCGAAGGCGATGATGCCCGGCAGGACGAGCATGAAGACGGGCAGGATTTTCAGGAAGCCGGCAAAAATCGTGCCTGCCTTGGCGTGGCCCTCGTCGCGCGCGGAGAGCACGCGCTGCACGATGACCTGGTCGGTACACCAATACCAGATGCCGAGAATTGGCGCGCCAAAAAAGATGCCGGTCCATGGAAAGTTTGGATCGGAGATCGGTTTGATCATGTGGAAGTAGTCGGGCGGGACCATAGTGCGGAGATGTTCGAGACCTCCGACGCGGCCCAAACCGATAACCGTGAGTGCGACCGCGCCGGTGATGAGGATCAGAGTTTGAACGGTGTCGGTATAAATGACCGCGGCCAAGCCGCCGGCGACGGTGTAAATCCCTGTGGCGATGACGAGAACCACGGCGGTCTTCCATAGCGACCAGCCGGCGACGCGTTCGAGGACCACGCTGGCGGCATAGAGCTGCACGGAGATCTTGGTGAAGATGTAGGCGATGATAGAGATTGCCGCGAGATACACAGCAGACTGGCGATTGAAGCGCCGCTCCAGAAATTCGGGCATGGTGAAAACATTGCTGCGCAGGTAGAAGGGCACGAAAACCCAGCCAAGAATCAGCAGGATCAGGCACGCCAGCCACTCAAAATGGCCCACGGCCAGTCCGGATGAAGCGCCGGTGCCGGACAGACCGATGAAGTGCTCGGTGGAGATATTGGATACGAACAAAGATGCGCCGATGAAGAACCATCCGATATCGCGGCCGGCAAGGAAATAATCTTCGGAGGTGCGCTCCTTCCGCGCAAAGTACATACCGATGCCAAACACGATGGCGAAATAGACTCCGATGATGACGAGGTCTACCGTTGCCAGGTTGCGGTGAGCGACCGCAACCTCAGACGCATAGAGCATCTACGCCTCCCCTAACCTAGCCACTGCCGCTTATCCTGCGCCGAATCCCGCCGGCGGCGTTTACACAAGGCGCGCGAAGTCTATAACACTGAGGGTGCAGGCTCAATGGGCAGGGTAAATGCGGGAGTGAGGCGCCCGATGCGCCAATCTAGTCAATCGACGCGGAATATTGCTCACGCTTGCGAGGTCTTGCACGTTATGCCGGGGCGCGGCCAATTTGCAGCCTGTGACAATTCCATGTACAAAGATGACGGAGGAAAAATGAACAAGCTACTGGTTCCGGCAGTGCTTTGCCTGCTGTTCTGCGCCGCGGCAGTAATTGGCGGCGAGAAAAGCGTTTTCGATTACACGTTGAACACGATCGACGGGCAGCCCGCCCCGCTCTCCGCGTACAAAGGCAAGGTGGTGATGCTGGTGAACGTGGCCAGCCGCTGCGGCTTCACCCCGCAATACACGGCGCTCGAAGCGATTTATGAAAAGTACAAAGACCGCGGCTTTGTGATTATCGGGATCCCGGCCAACAATTTTGGCGCCCAGGAGCCGGGAACGAATCAGGAAATCAAGACATTCTGCCAGTCGAAATACAGCGTGACCTTTCCCATGATGTCCAAGGTTTCCGTGAAGGGCGACGACAAAGCGCCGCTCTACCAGTACCTGACGGACAAGTCTGTGAATCCGAAGACCGGCGGCGACATCCAGTGGAACTTCACGAAGTTCCTGGTCGGGCCGGACGGTCAGATCATCACACGCTTCGAGCCTGCGGTGACTCCCGACTCGCCGGAAGTCATGGCGGCGATCGAGAAGGCGCTGGCCTCGCTCAAACACTAAGCCGAAGCGCATCTCTGCGATTCTGAAATGTTTCGTATCCTTCGTGGCGCAGCAATGGTTGCTGCGCCACAATCGTTTAGGCCATCATTTCCCCAATGCCGATTCTCTCTCTCCAGAACGTCACCAAGGACTATTTCACGGACGATCAGCCGGTCCGGGCGCTTAACAATTTGTCGTTGGAGGTTTCGCGCGGGGAGTTCGTTGCGCTGGTGGGTCGCAGCGGGTGCGGCAAGTCGACATTGCTGAGCCTGGCGGGCGCCATGGACTTTCCTACTTCCGGCGCGGTGCTGGTGGATGGCGTGGCAACAACATCGTTGCGAGATGATGCGCTGGCCAGGGTTCGCCGGGAAAAAATCGGATTTATTTTTCAGTCTTTTCAACTGATTCACACGCTGACGATATTTGAAAACGTCGAGCTGCCGCTGCTGCTGGCGGGGAAGCAGAACGCGAGAGAGATTGCGCGCGAGCGCCTTTCGTGGGTGGAGCTGGACGAACTCGGCCGGCGCTATCCGCACCAGCTTTCAGGCGGGCAGATGCAGCGCGTGGCGATTGCAAGAGCGCTGGCGCAAAGTCCAGCTATTCTGCTGGCGGATGAGCCGACCGGCAACCTGGACACATCTACCGGAAATTTGATTCTTGAACTTCTGCAGCGCCTCACGCGCCAGCAAAACACAGCGACGATTATGGCCACGCATAGCGTGGAAGCGGCGGCGCTCGCTGACGTTGTGGTGAAGATGCGGGACGGGCAGATCGCGGAAATGACGCGGCAATAATAATGATGTCACGACTGCTTCTTTTCTATCGCTTGATTGTTCGCCCGGTGTTTCGCGAGCCGGTGCGTGCTTCTTTGACGTTGTTGGCGATTGCGCTGGGCGTTGCGGTGGTGCTGGCCATCGATTTGGCTGGCACGGCCGCAGCGGGCTCGTTTCGCTCATCCATGGAAACGCTGGCCGGCGAAAATGATCTGGAAATCGTGACCGCGGGCGGCGTGCCGGAAAATGTGGTGGGAACCCTAGAGGCCCTGCCATATTCGCTGCGCATCACGTCGCGAATCGAGGATTATGCCGTGGTGATAGCGAGCAAGCAAACGCTGCCGCTGATCGGACTGGACCTTGTGGCGGAAGCTAGCAAGGGCATGGCTTCCTCCGGTTTCACCGGCGCCGAGGATGCCTGGAAATATTTGTCGACGATGGATAGCGTCTGGGTTGGCGAGAGTTTGGCGTGGAAGAGGGGCCAGACCATCGCGCTGCTGATCAACGATCAAGTTGCGAACTACACCGTGAGGGGTGTGTTTCCGGACGCAAATGGCAACACGGCAGCGATTGTGATGGATATTTCCGCCGCGCAATATGCCCTCAAGCGTTTCGGCCGCGTCGATCGAATCTTGATTCGCGTTTCGCAGCCTCCAAATCTGGAGGAGTGGCAGAGACGCCTTGGGGAAGCGCTGCCGCCGGGCGTGCAAGTACGAGCGGCCGGCGCGGGAACGCACGAGAATCGCCGCATGCTCGCGGCGTTTCGCTGGAACCTGCAATTGCTAAGCTATATCGCGCTGATTGTCGGTGCGTTTTTGATTTACAACACAATTTCCGTTTCCGTGGTGCGGCGGCGCGCGGAGATTGGAATCGTGCGCGCATTGGGCGCGAGCCGCGGCTTGGTTCTGGCGGCTTTTGTGGGAGAGGCCGCGTGCTTCGGTTTCCTCGGCGCTCTGATCGGTATGCCTTTGGGCCGGCTGATGGCCGGCGGAGCAGTTCAATTAATGGGTGCGACCGTAGAAGCGTTGTACGTGAGCAGCCGGCCGGGAGTGATTGCGTTGACTCTCGTTTCGGTTTTCCTCGCGGTGCTCTTCGGCGTTGGAGTTGCGGCGGCTTCGGCATACTCTCCAGCCCGTGAGGCTTCTTTTGTTCCGCCAGTCGAGGCCATGGCCCAGGGGCGGCGGGAGTACACCGCTCAAGTCCATAAAACTCGCGACGTCTGGATTGCTGTCGCCATGGGATTGGCGGCTGCGGCAGCGTCGCGCGCCCCTGCTGTCCGCGGCAAGCCGCTGTTTGGCTATTTCGCGGCACTTTTGCTGATCTGCGCGTCGGCGTTTGCGATACCCGCCTTGGTCGACGCGATTGCCGGCGTAGCCTCGCAATTGCTGAAGAGAGTGTTGGGAGTTGAGGCACTGCTTGCGTCGCGGAGTCTTTCGTCTTCGCTGCGGCGCACTTCTGTGCTGGTTGGTGCTCTCTCCACTGCGATTGCCATGATGACTGCCGTCGGCATCTTGGTCGGCAGCTTTCGCGAGACGGTTTTGCTGTGGATGGGCGACCAGCTCCCGGCGGACCTGTACATGCGGCCTGCGGGAAATCCCGCGGCGGACCGGCATCCGACAATTGCGGTGGAGCTCACGGAGAAAATCGCGCGACTTCCGGGCGTCGCCGCAATCGACAGGCTTCGCGAATACGAGATTAGTTACGAGGGCATGCCAGCGGGATTGGGATCGATCGAATTGAACATCTTGCGTGAGTATCACAACGCGGATTTCCTGTCCGGGCGCAGGACCAGTGAAGTCTTGGCGGAGCTGCGCAATTCCAACGCAGTTCTTGTGAGCGAACCATTTGCGAATAAGCATCATCTGCGCGCCAGCGATTCCATTACGCTAGCGCTGGGCGAGAACCGTGCTGCGTTTCGCGTCGTCGATGTTTACTACGACTATTCCAGCGAGCGCGGCAGCATTCTGATGGACCGTACTGTCATGCTGCGTTATTTGCCGGACCCCGCCGCATCGAATCTGGCCATCTATGTGGCCCCTAATGCGCGGATGGAAGATGTGCGCAAGGAAATCGAAAGGATCGCCGCCGGGCATCGCGTGCTGATGTTCACCAATCGCGACCTGCGCAGCGAGGCGCTGCGCATCTTCGACCGCACGTTTGCGATTACGTATGCGCTGGAGGCCATTGCCGTCCTCATCGCTGTAATGGGCGTTGCCGGCGCTCTGCTGGCTTTGGTGATCGACCGGCGCCGCGAATTGGGGCTGCTTCGCTTTCTGGGCGCTGCGAGCGGGCAAATTCACAAGCTCATCGTCATTGAGGCGGGATTGATCGGCCTGCTCGCCAATTTTGCCGGCGTTGCCCTGGGCTTCGCGCTCTCGCTCATTCTTATTTATGTCATTAACAAGCAGTCGTTCGGCTGGACGATTCGTTTTCACTGGCCGGTGGCTGTGCTGCTGGGAGCCTTGACGTTGGTGTATGCCGCGACGGTCTTGGCGGGCTTATATCCCGCTCGCGTTGCCGTGCGCCTCAATCCGGTCGAGGTCGTCCATGAAGAGTAGGTTGCCATGTGTCGCCGCGCTGTTCTTCTTCTCGGCCGCGGCAATGGCACAGTACAGGGTTGCTCTTCCCGGGTATCGCTACAAATTTCCGCAGGACTATTTCAATCATCCGGACTTTCAGACGGAGTGGTGGTATTACACCGGCAACGTCAAGTCGGCAGACGGGCATCGTTTTGGATTTGAGTTGACCTTTTTCCGGCAGGGCGTGAATCGCGACGCCAAAACAATCAGCATCTGGGAAGTGCGCGACCTGTATTTCGCTCACCTCGCGCTAAGCGATTTGAACGGCGGCAAATTTCTTCATGCGGAGCGCACTAACCGCGCAGGCCCCGGTATCGCCGGCGTAAGCGAGGGGGACAGGCGAATCTGGAACAGCAACTGGCAGATTGCGTGGCGCGACAACGAGCAAATCCTGCAGGCCATCGACGAGCGCTTTGCACTGCATCTCACGCTGCGATCGGCAAAGGCGCCGGTCGCGCACGGACAGAACGGCGTCAGCCAAAAAGCCGAAGGGCCGGGACACGCGTCTCATTACATTTCGCTCACGCGGCTGAATACTCAGGGCGAAATCGAGCTGGGCAGCAGAAAGTTTCAAGTGATAGGCACGGCGTGGATGGACCATGAATTTTTCACGCACCAACTCGAGGCCGATCAGGTGGGATGGGACTGGATGAGCATCCAGCTCCAAGACAACAGCGAACTGATGCTGTTCGACATTCGCCGCAAGGACGGGTCGATCGATCCGTATTCCGCGGGAACGTTCGTGGATGCGCGTGGGGACACCACGCATCTGCGCCGAGAAGAATTCAGTTTGGAACCTATGGGGGATACGTGGGTCAGTTCGGTCACGCGTGCGGTGTATCCGGTACGGTGGAAAATCTCCGTTCCGAGGCTTGGCGTTGCGTTGGAGTGTTCAACCTTGCTGCCTTCGCAGGAACTCGTGTCGTCAACGGGGTTCGTGCCTGCCTATTGGGAAGGCGCCGTCCTCTTCGCCGGAACTAAAGGGCGGTCGCCAATCGGCGGCGTCGGATATTTGGAAATGACTGGATACGATCACCCGATCGAGGCGACACGTTAGGAAAGACAACCTAGTCCGTCCCTGGCCTGGTCTGTACAGCTGGCACTGGACTTGCTCCTCCGGACAACGTTTCCCATCCGCGTCGCGAGAGACTCCAGTAGATCAGATAACCGGCTATCGCTGCGCAAGCGAATAACAGAAATCCAGCGAGCCATGCTTGCAGCACCAATTCGCCGATGCCGAACATCGCGCAATACACCAACGTACAGCCCATCACCCAATCAAACGCATTCGCGGTAAAGTCGCGAACCGGCGCGATATCCGGCGAGAGCGCGGCGATGCGCTTCCAACCGTGAATTGTCGGCTGCACGCGCCGGTAGAATTTCACCAGGCGCTCATCGCTCTCGGGCCGTGTGAGAAGCGTGGCAATCAACCAAACGGCGGTGGTGACCACGGTGGTGATCATGGTGCTCTTGGCGAACACCACAGAACTGTTTCCCGAAAAGTGCACCCATTGCAGCGACATCGAGACAATGAACGCCGCGGTCATCGAAGAAATTTCGCTCCACGCGTTGATCCGCCACCAGTACCAACGCAGCAGCAACACTCCGCCGGTTCCGGCGCCCATGCCCAGCAAAAGCTGCCATGCGGATTGAATGGAGCCGATGTGGGCCGCGGTGTAGCCGCTCAAAATGACCAGAAGCACGATAAACAGCTTGCTCGCCAGAACATAATGCCTCTCGCTGCCCTTGCGCACCACAAAGCGGCGGTAGAAATCATTGATGAGGTACGACGTGCCCCAATTGAGTTGCGTGCCAACGGTGGACATAAATGCCGCGAGAAATGCCGCTACCATTAAGCCGCGCAGCGCCGGCGGGAGGAAATCCCGAAGCACCATCACGTAGCCTTTCTCCGGCTCCGCGGCGAACTCCGCGCTGGGGTGCAATCCTCCTATGGGCGAGTACACAGCCACCGCGACGAGGCCGGTGACGATCCAAGGCCAGGAGCGCATTGCATAGTGTGCGATGTTGAACCATAGCGTGGCGCCGAGCGAATTTTTCTCGTCTTTCGCGCTGAACATTCGCTGCGCCACGTAGCCACCGCCGCCTGGCTCCGCGCCCGGATACCAGCTTGCCCACCACTGCATCGCCAAGTACAGCACGAAGGTAATTACCGGCAGCGTCCAAATCGCATCTGTCGTCCAGCCCAAGCGAAACGACGGAAAGAAAGAGAGCACCGAACCCGTGGGCTGGCCACTATGCCGCGCGGCATCGTTAACGTGCGACAACTGAATCTTTAGCAACGTCATCCCACCGATTTTGGCAACCGCGACCCATGCAAGCACGATGATCATGGACATTTTCAAGATGAACTGGAACAAATCGGTTACTAGAACGCCCCAGAGCCCGCCGATGAATGTATATATGCCGGTGAACGGAACCAGGATCAGCACACAAATCAGCAACGCCGTGTGCGCGGGGTCGCCGAGCGTGTAGTGCATCAGTACATGGCCGCCAATGGCCACTTCCAGTACACGGCCTCGCGCGATGGCATCACCAAGCAACACTGTGGTAATGCTAATCATGGCCTTTATTACCCAGCCGAGAATCAGGCAATTCATCAGCGCTCCCAGATAGAGGGCGCGAAAGCCGCGGAGAAAAGCGGCGGGTTTTCCTCCGCCAATACCGCGCGAAGAAAAAGACGGTCATCATCCCCGAAAGGCACTGCGACCACCACAGCCAGTTCCCCGAAATCCCATTCTTCGCGACCAGTCCTGTTACAAGTAAGGGTGTGTCCGCCGCAAATGTCGTGGCCACCATCGACGTGCCCGCCAGCCACCACGACACGTTTCTCCCGGAAACAAAAAATTCCTCGGTGCTGCCAGAAGAACGTCTGCGGTAGTACAGGCTGATCAGCAGGTTCAGCGCCAGATAGACGGCGATAACGATCCAATCGGTTGCGGTGAGCGTCATTTTTTGCTCTCGCTCGGTCGAGGCCGATTCGTGTGCGAGATAGCTATATAGCTCTGCAAACAGGTTGTCAACAAATTGTCACAGACTTAAATCGTATTAAGCGTTACACTTTACGACTGGCGCCGCTAGCGCTCTATAACACCGCGACCGGAGACCAATGGCCGAGAAGCAGAAGCATCGCAATGGTATGCCGGCCTACCAGCGGATTAGGGGCGCGATTCACAAGCGTATCGAATCCGGACAGTTGCGCACAGGCGACCCTGTTGCGTCTGAACGAGACCTCGCCAAGACTCACCAGGTCAGTTTAATGACCGCGCGCCATGCGTTGGCTACCCTGGAGCGCGAGGGTATCGTAGAGCGCCGCCGGGGCATCGGCACGTTCGTAGCAGCTCCCAAGATTCACTTCAACAAGCTGATGAGCTACACCGAACAAATGGCCAGTCGCAGTCTCACCGCTGGTTCCAAAATCTTGTTCGCGAAAATTATCCATGACGAGCAGGAAATCGCAGCCCGCCTGGCCCTGCCTCCCAATACCGGAATCATCAAGCTGGAACGTCTTCGACACGCGTCCGACCAGCCCTTCGCGCTGGAAACCTGCTATTTCTCTTCCGTGGAATTCCCAAACCTCCTTTCCGCACCTCTCCACCGCGAATCGCTTTTCAAAGTGCTCGAGCGCGAATACCAGGTGGAGCTCGGCTACGCCGATGAGGAAGTCGACGCTACGGCCGCTGACGCCAGGACTGCCGAGCTGCTCTCTGTCCCGCGAGGAGAGCCACTCATGCGCATCCGCCAGTTGATCTACTCTACAAAGGGAAAAGCTATCACCTATGTCCTGGGTTTCTATCGCTCGGACCGCCACAAGCTCCTGATCCGGCGGTTCCGGTAGATTCATCGCGCTCCGGCGCCCTATGCGTAGTGCGCGCTTCTCAAAGGCGAAAAGATGCTGCTGGTACTGAAACCAAATTCGGAAGAGCTCGGCCGCGAAGCTGCGCGCGTGGTGGGCAATGCCGTTCGAAAAAATCCTGCGCTGCGCCTGGGGCTAGCCACCGGAAACACCATGCTCGGAATGTACCGGGAGCTCGTTCGTCTGCACCACGAGGAGCGATTGGACTTCTCTCGCGTTGTTACATTCAACCTGGACGAATATCTGGGCCTTCCCGCGAACCATCCGCAGAGTTTTCGCCATTTCATGCAGCAGAATTTTTTCGCTCATGTGAACGTAACACCCGGCAACATTCATATCCCGGACGGCTCCATCAAAGGAGAGTATCAGCAGTATTGCGCATCCTACGAGGAGGCCATTCGCAAAGCTGGTGGTATCGACCTGCAAGTTCTGGGCATCGGCCGCAACGGCCACGTCGGATTCAACGAACCGACTTCCAGCCTAGGTTCGCGAACCCGTTTGAAAGTTCTCAGCAAAGAGACCATCGAAGACAACCGCAAGTTCTTTGCTGCGGGAGAAGAAATTCCCCAGGGCGCCATCACCATGGGCATCGGCACCATCCTCGAAGCAAAGCGAATTCTGCTTCTCGCTAGTGGCTCCTCCAAGGCAACGGCTATAGCCAAGGCCATCGAAGGACCGCTCACAGCTTCGGTCACTGCTTCCGCACTACAGCTTCATGGCGAGGTCACCTTTATTGTCGATCGAGAAGCAGGCGCGCAACTCAAGCAGCAGGAGTATTACCAGCGTGTGCTGGAGATGACCGCCATTCTCACGCCAGAGCGCCTCTAGCTGCGTTTTCTGTTCGCTTGTCCCTTGAGCGTTCCCGGCTGCGCTAGAATCTCCTCGCCCATTCTATTGGCCTTGGGAGCTAACCTATGGCGATCAGGCTCGCTGAAAACAACTACGGGAGTTCGCGAATTCATTTGCTGCGCGTCGCCAAGCAGCAGGGCCGCCACGACATCCGCGAGATCCGATTGTCAATACGCTTTGAAGGTGACTTTGAGGCCGCGCATATTCAGGGCGACAATCGCAAGATCCTCCCAGCCGACACCATGAAAAACACTGTTTACGCCCTGGCTCGCCAGCACTCTATTGAGCCCCTGGAAGACTTTGGCCTGCACCTGATCGAGCATTTCCTGACCTACAACTCCCAGGTCGCGCGCGTGCTCATCCAAGCGAGTGAGAACATTTGGGCCCGGCTTCCGCATGGCGGCAAGCCACACGCGTCAGCCTTCGCGCGCGCCGGAAACGAAGAGCGTACCTCCCTCCTAAGCGGAACCGGCGAAGGCACGCAGATTCGCGCGGGCATAGATAATTTGATCGTTCTGAAAACGACGAACTCGGCTTTTGAGGATTTCAAGAAGGATCCCTATACAACGTTGCAGGACGAAGGCGACTGCATCCTGTCCACGGTAATTTGTGCTGATTGGCTGTACACCGAGGAGGAAGCCGAGTTCGGCCCGTTGTGGCACGGTGTGAGACAGATGCTGCTCGAGACCTTTGCCGAGCACCATAGTCAATCGCTCCAGCACACGCTCTACGCGATGGGCGATGCTATCCTCAATAATTTCGAGAACATCGGCGAAATTCATCTCTCACTGCCCAGCAGGCACTTCCATCTGGCCGATCTCGCGCCGCTCGGCATGGATAACCCCGGCAAGGTCTTCGTGCCCATAGATGAACCCTACGCGACTATCGAAGCTACGCTGAAAAAACGGTGATTGCCCAAGGGCTGCGCTTTTTTTCCGGTGTCGACTCCAAAGCTTCTCTTCCGCTATTCTTCCAACCCTATGCATGACCTGAGCTATTTTCGAGAGCATCTCGACCTCTTCGCTGAAATGGCCAAAAAGCGGGGCGCCGCATTGGATCTGGATGGATTTCGTACCCTGGACAAAGAGCGGCGCGAACTGATTACCGCAACTGAGCAGCTCAAGGCTCAGCGCAACAAGGCCAGCGACGAAATTGCGCGCCTGAAAAAAGCGAAGCAAAACGCCGACGCGTTGATCGCCGAAATGAAGCAGGTCTCAGAGCGAATCAAGGCAGCGGACGAGAGGATTGCGGAGCTTGACTCAACTCAGCGCGGCTTGCTGCTTACCATTCCCAATGTACCGCACTTCGGTGTCCCTGTAGGACACAGTGCCGCGGAAAATGTGGAGGTACGCCGATGGGGGACTCCGCCGACGTTCGATTTTTCCCCGAAGCCGCATTGGGAAGTGGGTGAGCGCGCCGGGATTCTCGATTTGCAAGCGGCTACGAAAATTGCCGGAGCGCGTTTTGCGGTTTACAAGGGCTGGGGAGCGCGATTGGAACGTGCCCTGGCCAATTTTTTCCTCGATGTGCACACGCGCGAGCACGACTACACCGAAATCCTTCCACCCTTCCTAGTCAACAGCGCCTCCTTGCTTGCCGCCGGCCAATTACCGAAATTTGCCGCCGATCTCTTCAGGGTCCAGGATACCGATTTCTGGCTAACGCCCACCAGCGAAGTGGAGCTCCACAACCTTTATCGCGACGAAACCCTCCCCGAGGAGAAATTGCCAATCCATGTGACTGCGTGGACTGCTTGCTTCCGTTCCGAAGCGGGTGCAGCCGGAAAAGACACGCGTGGAATCTTGCGCCAGCACCAGTTCCAAAAAGTCGAGCTCTTCAAGTTCACACATCCGGATAAGAGCTACGAAGAGCATGAAGCACTAACCCGAAACGCAGAAGCCTTGCTCCAGAAACTCGGTCTGCACTACCGTACGATGCTTCTGTGCACTGGCGACATGGGCTTTGCCTCGGCTAAAACCTATGACATCGAAGTTTGGCTGCCTTCCAGCAATGAATTCCGCGAAATTTCGTCGTGCTCAAATTGCGAAGCCTTTCAAGCGCGACGTGCGGGAATTCGCTTCAAGCCCAAAGGCGGCGGAAAGAGCGAGTTCGTGCACACGCTGAACGGCTCGGGC
>WNFF01005401.1_pt1 | contig 11944 bp, 8 predicted proteins | sample 5400441 | NCBI WGS metagenome assembly WNFF01 (sample SAMN13153345, study PRJNA577476) | soil metagenome | isolation source: 120 cm saprolite under Douglas fir tree site 2 hole 3 replicate 1 | place: USA:California | collected 2015-04-18
GCCGGGGTCGTGCTGGGCGAGAAATTGCGCTACGCGCATTCCGCCGAGCACGTGCGCGGCGCGCTCGAAGCCGCGGGTTTGTCGGCGCTCGTGCTTGCGCCCGCCTCACCGCGCACGGAGGCCGGCGTCCCGGTCCCCGAGCTGGTGGTCGTGGCGGGGCATTAGGATCTTTGTTGCTTCCGCTTTCAGGGCATAGCGGACATGGTCGGGCTTGCTGCTGGCTCGACCCGGTCGCGAATGACCCATCTCGGACATTCGGCCTGTTCACGATTGAGGCCGGTCGTGCCGTTTCTCACTCGCCGCCCGGTCGCAAAGTGCTAGCCTTTAGGCCTTGGACAAGGGATGCTCTCTTGTGCATAATGATGTCCAGCGCGCCGGAAACAGCTTGTCGAGATAACCGCGCCAACGCGCCGGGTTCTCGCCCGTCCTATGGACGCTTTTGTTGCATTTCGCTCATTCACCGGCTCTAATTTCCAATCCCTGCTTTTAGTCCACGCCTTCATCCGATGCCCTGCCTGGCTCCCTCTATGATTTGAAAAAAACTGGAGACGAAGTTTTCTCGGGAAAATAAGATCATAGTCCGGCATGGATCAGTACGACCGAAACGGCGCAGAGATTTGTCTCGACGACCTTGAGGAGGGTGTCGAGATCGCAACGTTTCTCGCTAGCTTGGCGTCTATCTTCGTCGTCTTATGGGCCTTAGTGCTGCCTCTTATGTCAGTCCTGGGTCTCTCCAATAGCGCCGGGCCGTACTGGTTGAGTTTGTCTTTTTCATTGGCCTTCAGTCTGTACTTTTTCCTGTGGTCGTGGAGCATCGCCCAAATGTGGCGAGCACCCATCTTCGTTGGCGCGATCCTCGCGGCGAGCGCGACGGCAATCTATCCGGTTGCACAAATCCTCCAACGGAAAGGCGAACTCGATTGGTCGGTCAAGCTTATCTTTGTGATCACCGCTCTCACTTCCATAAGTTTTGGGATTCGAATCACATGGGACGGCTGGCGCCTCACGCGAACGTCTGAAAACAACAACAGGCTGCTAACGACCGTTCCATATGATCGTGTTGCCTTGACACAGGCTTGCGCACGCGCCTTTGGTGTTCACCCCATATGTCGATGGCTTCCGAGCCGGGCGCGTCGCGTCATCGCTACGCTGTTTTTTGCGCTCACGACAGCAGTTCTCGCGCTCGCGCTGGGGGTGGCGATATATGTCGTCGTCGTGGAGCTTTCGACTGAAGGGCCTGCCGTGCACGACATCTGTATGCGGACGGGAGACGCCCTCTGCGCAATCAGACTCATTTCCGCGATGACCGGACCTGTGATTGGGGTCGGAACGTGTCTCGCGGGCGCAGCCGGCCTGCGTTGGTTAGCGCGGCGCTCTGCGCGTTTGTCTCTCGAAGTGGTCAGTCGAACTGATGCACGCCCAGCGATTGTTTTTCTGAGATCCTTCGCTGACGATCAGGTACAGCTCGTTTCGCCCAAACGGCCGCTGTACCGGCGGCTCCTCGCGCTAGGCGAGCCTGCGCCCCGTCTCGACCATGTCTTGATCGAGGAAGCAACGCCGATCGGGCCCGTCGGAAGACGAATGGAAATCTGGTGTGGCCAGACTTGCGGCCGCGGCAAAAGCCATCGTTGTCGTCATTGACGATACCGAAGGGGTGCTATGGGAGCTCAGCCACGTCCGCCAGGCAGGATTAGTATCGAAGACACTGTATCTGCTACCGCCCCGCCTCTCGGGTCCACAGGAAGCCGCGCGGATCATTCGACGCGAGTTCGCCGAGACGACAAGTGATCACAACGCGGTCACGGCCGCTGATACCACTTTCAATTCGGGGCTAGCCTGTATCGGTTGGTATCACGCTGAGTCGGGAGAATTGAAGTTTCTGACCACCAGAACTCCAACAAGCACAAGCTATGTCTGCGCTCTGCGTCTCGCCTTGGGGCCGTGGTCTGATCACAAGGTGGCTGATCTTTCCCCGATCGAGCGGCCTGAAAAACCTACCAAAGCTGGTGGGAGATGGATGTCACCACTGGTTGCGCTTGCAATGCTAATCTCCATGGTGGCGGTCGTATGGCTACAGGTGCCGAGCCGGGCGTCGGCTCGCGCCGTGGGTGCTCGTGCTGAACTCAGAGCGCTAGCCACTGCGCTCGAGCAGTATCGCTTCGAAACGGGCTCCTATCCGACACAGGAAATGGGATTACGTTCGCTCGTGGAAGCGTCGCCGCAGGCGCCCGGTTGGAATGGGCCCTACGTTGTCGACAGTGCCAGCTTAATAGATCCTTGGGGCCACCCCTACATCTACCGTATGCCGGGCGCGACGCACGATTTCGACGTCCTCAGCCTGGGCCGGGACGGCCGGGCGGGCGGAACCGGCGAGGATGCGGACATTACTAACTGGGACTGAGTGACACGGCTTTTTGGCTGGCGCGTGTTGGAAGGATACAATCTGCGACCGCTCCGTTGCAGGAATCTCGCTTTTCCTAGGCACCGTTCTGGGCGCCTCAAGCAGCCGGCAGCCGCTGCCGCTTCGGGATTCAGAATCCTCGGGTCTTGTGGCGAGCGGGGCCGCCTACTCGCTGACCGCCGCCTGAGCATGGCCCCAGGCGAGCCTCCCCGAGAGGGCGGTACGGCTCGATCAATGTCCGGATGTGGCACGGAACCGACCAGGCGCGATGTCTGCTCTCCAGCCGCTATCGGGGGGTAAGCGGACATATCGCGGACATGCTCCGACCGCCGCCTTGGACCCTGGCTGTGTGAAAACCCCGAAGGCTCCGAAGCCACGAGAATGCTCTTTCTCGGATTGATCGAAATCGAGCGCGCTCATCAACTCTCGCGACCATAATCGCGACCCGAAGGAATGTTTGTGCCATCGGTTCTTCGCGTCGCCGCGTTTTTACACAACCAAGACCCAACTCGGGCATGAACCGGCGGGCGAGGGACCAAGATTCTGGAGTGATCTACATCCGGACGGCTTTCGGGAACTCTGCCGCCAAGTGATCGATGAAGACGCGGACCGATGGCAGCAGGCCCTGCCTGTAGGGAATGAGAGCCGTGATCGTGGAATCGCCAGCAAGCCAGGTAGGCAACACCCGCCGCAGTGCTCCCGATCGAACTTCGTCGCGACAGACATAGCCGGGCAGCGCGACAACGCCGAGACCGGCGATCGCCGCCTGCTTCAGCCCGATCATGTCGTCACTCAAGAGCCGGGGCGCCAGTGCCATGACCACCTCCTTCGCCTTGCTCGAATGACGAAGCCGCCAAACGGCAGCAAGGCCCGTGCGCATCATGAACAGCGAAGGGTGGCCGCGAAGATCTTGGGGCGTTTGCGGTGTTCGGTTTGCATCAAGATATGCAGAGCCCGCGAACAGGAACCAGGGCGCTGGCGTCAGCGTCCGTTGCACCAGGGTCGAATCCGGGAGGGGGTCCGTATGGGCTCTGATCGCGACACCATAGTTCTCGCCGACGATATCGACATTCTGGTCGGTCGCATGCGCGACAACATTGATCTTGGGATAGCGGACGAGAAAATCCGCCACGATGTCGCGCATCGCGAACTGCATGGTGGCGACCGCCGCGGTGCAGCGGACGGTGCCGGTCGGTTCACTCAGGCGATGGCGTATGGCGGTCTCAGCCAGCTCGGCCTCGCGCAACATCACCACCGCGTGGCGATAGAATTCCTCGCCGGCGTCGGTCATGGCGAACCGCCGTGACGTGCGGTTGAGCAGCCTGACACCGAGCTTGGTCTCAAGCTGCTGGATGCGATGGCTCAGTGTTGATTTTGGAATTCGTAGCGTCCGGCCCGCGGCCGTGAACCCGCCGCGATCAACGACGTGCACGAAATAGAAGAAGTCGTTCAGATCCAGCACCGCCATCGTCCATCACATTGGACGCTGAGTTGCGAGTTTGGCAACTTTCCGGCCGATAGTCCAGCAGCTATGTTGTGACGCGTCGCGATCGACGATCGCGGCTCAAACGCACAAGGCGCGCCCGGAACTCCACGGAGGCCGAAATGAAACGGCGGCAATTTCTTCAATCAACTGTGCTCGGCGCCGCCGCGACAATGCTCGGCATCCCACCGCCGGCCGCACCCGCAACTCCCCTTTCGTTTCTGCACGAGGATATCATGTCCGACCCAATGCGCCCCTATGAACCGCTTACACCTGAAAATGCCGCTCTCGTCCTCATCGACCATCAGGTCGGCCTCATGACCGGGGTTCGCGATTATTCCACGGGAGAGCTCAAGCACAACGTCGTGGCGCTGGCCAAGGCGGCCAAGGCCCTGACCTTGCCGATCATCGTGACCACCACGGCGCGCGACAGCATGTGGGGGCCGACCTTCCCTGAACTGGTGGAAGCGCTGCCTGGCGTTTCGATCATCGATCGCTCGTCGGTCAATGCATTCGACGACCCAAAGGTTGCTCAGGCGATCACGGCGACCGGCCGCAAGAAGCTGATCTTCGCGGGCATCTCCCTCGAAGTCTGCGCAGCGTTCCCAGCCATCACCGCTATTGGCAAGGGCCTCGACGCCTATGTGGCAGTCGACGCGTCCGGAACCTTCAGCGAGACCAAGCGACAAGTCGGTCTTCTGCGCATGCTGCAGGCCGGCGTGATACTCTCCGACTACGCCACGTTGATGGTTGAAATCCTCAAGGACAATGCGCGGCCGGAGGCGCGGGTCGTCTACGGCGCCATGGACATGCCGTGGGCCAAGCTCGTGGGGCAGATCGCACAGGCCTACGGCAAGTAAACGGTGCGCAGCTCGCCGCCCTGACGATCTGCCATAACGTGCCTGCCAGTCACGCAATCTACGTCTCCAATCCCAGTGCCGTTGCCGCCCTCATCGAACAGGCAGCCAGCGGTGTGAAATAGCTCTGCGCGGAGCCGCGTCGGCGTGCGGCTCCCCAGCCTACCAATTAAGCATGTCGCTTCCTGGCACCTTCCGGACGAGGCGGTCAGCAGAGGCAAAGTCCGGTCATTGGGCATGACGGACATGTCAAGAACGTGCCCTTACCGCCGAATTAGGCGTCTACACGCATAAATCTAAATACATATAATAATATCTGTAAGATGTAATTTGGCGAATTGAATGGGGTTAAACCATTGCGGCGGCGAGAAATTCTTCCAGAATTACCTCCAGATTTCCGTGGTTTTGACCCCCAAAACTGGCCCAGAAGCCGGCGCGAGCTCAATCCCGGCGGAACACGAGGGCGCCGGCCCAGCCGGTCAACAGCGCCAGCGTGGCGGTGGCGAGCCCGTAGGCGAGCCCATGCTCGCGCGCGGCGCTGGCGATGAACTGCTCGAAACCGACCTTCACGATCTCGATCGCCGAAGTCTGGCGCGCCAGCAGGACGCCATCGGCGAACAGCTTCACGTCGACTTCGTAATTGCCGATGGGCGCATTGGCCGGCAGCTCGATGGCGGCACGAAACAGCTCGGGGGTCAGGAAGGTGACCGCATTCGCCTCTTCGCGGTAAAGCCCGTGCTCCCGATTGAGTCGCAGGAAAGCCGCGCGGAATGCGTCCGTTGCCGGGTCGTCCGCGGCATCGGAAGCCATCGGCGTCCGCGCGGCCCCGATCTGCAATCGCTGCAGCGCGTCGGCGCGGGCGATTGCCGCCAGCGACCGGTTGGAGAGCACCGCCAGATAGGCCGGAACGTCGAAGAACGTCCGCGATCGCGCATTGACCCAGACCCCGAGCACCCGTTGCTTCTGCCGGGTGACGACCTCCTGTCGCGGCCCGGTAACCGTCACGACCACGTCGTACCCGCTGCGCCGGGTCGCCGATGCGGCATCGCGCTCGATCACGCCGAACAGCACCGGCTCGGCTCCGGTAAAGCTCGAATTGATCAACACGCGGTGGGCGGAGAGCGAGACCACCAGACGCTCCGCATGGGCCGGAACGGCCGCCGCGAGTGCGGCCAGAGCCGCCGCGAACCCGGTGAGACGCCAGAACCTCATAGTCGGCCCTCGATCGGACGCAGCGAGAACAACTCGTCCGGCTGCAGCACGAGGTCGAACGCGAACCGCAGGCCCACCAGCAGCACGAGAATGCCGAGCAGCAGTCGGAGCTGCTCGCCGCGGATCTTCTGCCCGGCGCGGGCCCCGAATTGCGCGCCGATCACCCCACCCACCATCAGGATCAGGGCGAGCACGACGTCGACCAGATGGTTGGTGCCGGCATGCATCACCGTCGCCCCCGCCATGGTGACGAGGGTGAGGATCATGGAGGTGCCGATCACCACCCCCGTCGGCACGCGCATCAGATAGATGAGCGCCGGGACCAGCAGGAAGCCGCCGCCGATGCCCATGATGGCGCCGATGAAGCCGATGCCGAAACCGATCACCCACAGCGGAATCACCGACACGTAGATCTTCGACTGCTTGAAGCGCACCTTGATGGGCAGGCCGTGGATCCAGGTGTGGCTTCCGGGGCGGCGGATGTCGGCGGGTTTGCCGCTCCGCGCCCGCGCGATCGCCCGCAGTCCCTCGACGATCATCATCGACCCGACTGCGCTGAGCAGCGTGAGGTAGGAAAGCCCGATCGTGAGATCGAGCTGACCGACGGTGCGCAGGATCGAGAACAGCCACACCCCCGTCATGGTGCCCAGGATGCCTCCGATCAGCAGCATCGAGGCCAAGGCGAAGTCGAGCGCGCGCCGGCGCCAATAGGCGATCACTCCGGAGAAGGACGAAGCCGCAATGTGGCTGGCGACGCTCGCGACCGCGACCGCCGGCGAGATGCCGACGAAGATCAGCAGCGGGGTCATCAGGAACCCGCCGCCGATGCCGAACATGCCGGAGATGAAGCCGACCGCGATTCCCATCGCGAAGAGGAGGAACACGTTGACCGGCAAGTCGGCGATCGGAAGGTAGATCTCCACGAGCTTGTCCGCCGGAAGCGTACCGGCTTCGCGGGGTCGTGAGGGGTCCGGCGGACGGCTCGCAATCCGCGAATTCGGTACTCGAGTGGTTGGCAGCCCTTGCCGCCCCTGTTGACCGGCAATGGCCGATGGATGTGAGACCGATCGTGTCGAACCGCAGCCCTAGCAGCTTGATGCTTGCAAGCAAATCCCCCGCAACGAGCTTTTCGGCCGGTGCCGGTCGCCGCCGTGCCGCTCAGACCGATCCGGAGGCTCCGGTCCGGCGTCCGGGCTTCGATTTCGCCGATGGGGCGATCGGGAGCGCGCGGTCCTTGTCGCCGCCCGGCGCCTCGACCTTGGTCGCCTTGTCCGGTTCGGGATCGGCGGTCCAGGTCTGCACGGCAAGTCGCGCCGCGACCAAGGATTGCGGGTCGAGCCGCGCCGCGACTTCGTCGCGTTTCTTGCTGGCGTCCTTGTCGCCCTGTTGGGCGGCGAGCGCGAACCACTTGTAGGATTCCGCGAGATTTTGCTCGACCCCGACGCCGCGCGCATACAGGATGCCGAGATTGTATTGGCTGTCGCCGACGCCGTGATCGGCAGCCTTTTGGAACCATTCCGACGCGGCCCTGTAATCCGGGCTGCCTTCGAGGCCGACCGTGTAGAGCACGGCGAGATTGTGCATGGCTTTGGCATTGCCCTGCTGCGCGGCGGCCAGATAAAGCCGGCGTGCCTCCATCACGTCCTTTTTCACGCCCTGGCCTTTTTCATAGAGGCTGCCGAGACGGTATTGCGCGGGAGCAAGCCCGTGATCCGCCGCGCGCGCGAGCCAATGCGCGGCGTCCTCGAAGTTCTGTGGTGGGCCGCGGCCCTCGGCGAACCGCACGCCGATCTCGTATTCGGCCGCGGGATTTCCGGCGACGGCCGCCGCGCGCAATGCCGAATTGCCGATCGCGTTCGGCAGCGTTTCGGCAGCATTGGGTGCGGGCTCCCGGGCAGCGCGCTGGCCGGCAAGCGTAGCCGCATCGGCCTGAGGGGGAGAGAGCGAGCCGGTGACCTCGCTGGTTTGCAGGCCGGGGTTTGCGGCGGGCCCGGAGAGGACGCGCTGGTCCGCTGGCGGCAGCACGCTGCGGTCCGGCACCGGCGAGAGCAGAAGCTCCTCACCCGTGACACTCGACGGTTGGCGAGCAGCGGGCGGTCCGCTCTCCGGCACGACCGGATCGGGTGTGAGCGTCGCGCGCGATTCGCTTGGCGGGGGCGCGGCCGCCGCTCTCGCGTCGGCGGCCGCAGACGGGGTTGTCTCGGAAGCCGAACGGGGTGATTCGGTACGAACGGAATCTTTCAGCCTCGGCAGCGGCAGGAGATGGCCGTTGACGATGACATGCAAGCTTCCGGCCCCGAACAGCAGCACGCCCGCCGCAATCATGAGGGGACGCCGGCGGTTTGCCACGGCGGTGGCGATTCCGCCCGCAGCCCGCGACCGCACCCCTGCCGGATCGGCCGGATCCGCACTTTCCGCGGCCGCGGCCTGGGCGGCGCGGCGCGCGGCGGCGATAAAGTTCGCCTTTGCGGCCGGTTCTGCGGGAGCCGCGTTCGTCAGGGCCGCTTCGGAGGCGGCGATCCGCGTGGCGGCGGACGACGGGGTGCGTGTGTGCGGCGCTCCGGACCCGGGCTCGAGAGGGTGATCCGCCGGCAAATCGCAATCGATCGGCAGGTGCTCGGGCGCCAGTTTGGGGGCCGGGGGGTTCACCGGCGCGAGCGAACCGGAACCCGACCGTGAGCCCGACGGAACGCGAGTCTCTTGCGGCTCGGCCGAGGTCCGAACCCCGGCGCGCACGCCGGTCTCGACGATGGCAAGCCGGTCGACCAGACGCCCCAGGGTGTCGCGGACGGTCTCGAGCCCATCCTCGGTACGGTGATCGGTTTCGGCCTGGTTCGCCCGGAACTCGACAAGCTCCTGTTTGAGCGCGTCGATCTCGATTCCCGTTGCGGCGGAATCCTCGAGCATCTCGCCGGCCATGGTCCTTGCGGCGCGCTCTGCTTCTCCGACCGCGGCGGCGCGGGTCTCCTTGAGCTGGAACATCAGGTCGACGATGTTCCGCTCGATCGCGCCGAGGCTTCCCATTACGCCGGAATCCGCGAGCATCTCGCCGGCGACGGTTCTCACCGCGCGCTCTGCTTCGTCGACGGCGGCGGCGCGGGTCGCTTTGAGCTGGAACATCACGTCGGCAATGCTCCGCTCGATGGCCGCGAGGCTGTCGAGGCGAGCGTCGGACGCATCGAGCTTTTGCGCCAGCTCGAGCATCTTGCTCTCGATCCGTTCGAAGGCGGTGCGATCGGCGCCCCAGGTTGCGGCGGCGTCGGCCGCATCGGCAGGACGATGCAGCGTCTCGATCTGCTCGGTGATATGGCGCAGCTGCTGCTCGAGCCGTGAAAAGTCCTGGGCGCCGGCAGTTTCCGCATCGAGCTCGCGCTGGCGCGCGGAGATTTCCGCAAGGGCGTTGCTCAATCCTGCGGCCCGGTCGCGAGGCGCGTCGCGCAGACCAAGCGCCCGGTCGACCGCGGCGTCGTGGGTTGCGGTAATCGCTCCCAGCCGGTCGAGCCTGGAATTGAGATCCCGGATCGCGTCGGCGAGCCGCTGGGTCGCGGCCGGGCTTTGCGGAACGATCTCGCGAAGGATCGAGGCCAGCCGGGCCTCGGCGGCGTGCAGCGGCGTTCCGATCTCCGGGGCCGAGCGGCTCGACGTGCCCTCGTGCCACGCCTGGGCTTCGTTGCCGCGCTGCATCAGCTGATCGATGCGAAGGGCAAGCGCGTCGAGACGTTCGCCGAGGACCGTGAGGACGTCGTCCTCGGGACGACGGTCGTACGCATCCAGTCCGCGGCCGCCGGCGCGGACCCCGGCATCGGCCGCCGTGTCGAGGATCGCGGAGTTGAGCCATTCCGCCAGCGACAGTCCGGACCGGCGAGCTGCCTCCCGCGCCGCCTCCAGCGTTTCCGGCCGAAATGGTCGCGTGTTCCACGCGGCGCCTGATGTCATGCTCACACCCGCACTGTCGTCGCGACAGGAGGCGCAGGGCGAATGCCCGTGGATCCGGCGCTGGTGAACAACAGGTTGAAGCTGGCTCGGCCCCTCGTCCTCAGGTCCGACTTTTCCCCGTTGGGGTAAACATGCGGTTAACGAATGCTTCGCCTCGAGAATTTCGCCTCTCGGTATGGCTCGCCCGACCCGTGGTCGAGGAAATATTCGGCCTCGGAAATCAACGCGTCCGACGTGACGTGCTTCGAGCAGAACAGGCAAGCATGCGCTCGCGGGTTCGACACGTGGCTACGTGCTCGAAGGCTGCTGGATCATTGTTTCCGGCAATCGGCTGCAGCGACGCCAATACCCGCAAGGCTCACCTCGGTCTGCGAGCATCCATTGTAAACCGGCGTCGGCCCCGCGCGAGAGAGCTCAAGGTCCGGCGATACACGATCGTAAACGGCTAGTCGGCTTCGCGGGCTTCTGAGCAGATCTGCAGGGTCGCGAGCGCGCTCAGCGTCGTGGCATTGGGGCAATAGTCCCGCCATTCCTGCCAGGCCGGATCGCGGCCTTGCTCCTCCAGGTCGACCGCGCAGCGGTCGCGCACGCCGCACAGGGCGCAGACCCGTTGCAGATCTCGGAAGGTCGCCGGTTCCGACTGGGCAAGCGAGATCGGTTCAAGATGTAGCGCCGCCATGCGCTCGGCCAACAACTCGCGTTCGTCGGGATGGCTCACGAGATTTTGCAGTTCGAAGCTCGACAGTCCCAGTTCCTGGGCAATGCGCTCCACCTCGGCGGCACCGGCGCATTGCAGCTCGAAGCCACCCTTGCGAGCCGTGTTCCAATTCCGATACCAGCGGCTCAGCGTGCTCACGATCGGCCAATGTCGAGGAGGGGCTGCCATGCGGAATTCCTCCTGTAGGGAACGACGTGGAAAGTAGCGCATGGGCGCCGGCGGGACGCCTTGACCTAGGTCAAAACTCCTTTCGCTGCAGCCGCCCGAACGGCGTAGAAATTTCTGGACCGGAGCTTTACGTTTACGTAAACGTCATATATATGCTGCCCGGGGTCGGCAAAACCGCCGGCCCGTGAAGCGCACGCGAGCAGGCCCGTGAAGCCCGAACTCAATTCCGACCGCCGGTCCGGCCGCAATCCGAGGCCCGTCATTCCCGATCTCGCTGCCGGCTTCGACGCCGGCGCGGCAGGGCGGGAAATCTTCACGATCCGGGAGTTGACAAAGGAATTCGGCATCAGCGCCCGGACCCTGCGCTTTTACGAGGAGAAGGGATTGATCGCGCCCCGCCGCAACGGGCAGGGGCGGCTCTACGGCCGGCGTGACCGTGCACGGCTCAAATACGTGCTGATGGGCAAGGCGGTCGGCTTCTCGCTCGAGGAAGTCCGGCAGATGCTGGATCTCTACGATCTCGGCGACGGCCAGGTGACGCAGCTGCGGGTCGCGCTGGGCAAGTTCAAGCAACAGATCGGCCGGCTGCGGCGCCAGAAGTCGGAGATCGAGCGGGCCATCGTCGAGCTCAGCCGCGCCGGCAAGGCGGTCGAAACCATGCTCGCCGCGCGCGGGCAGGCCGGAACGTGAATGCCGGGCGCCCGGCCGAGTCGGCCGGGCAAGCGCACCCGAAGATAGGAGCATCCCATGCCGATCTATAAGGCACCCGTCGAGGACGTGCTGTTCCTCTTGAACGACGTCTTTCATATCGAGCGCTACAACAACCTGCCGGGGTTCGCGGAAGCCTCGCCCGATCTCGTCGAGGCGATCCTCGGGGAAGCGGCGAAGTTCTGCGAAGAGGTCTTGAGCCCGCTCAATCGTGTCGGCGACGCCGAGGGCTGCACGCGTCACGACGACGCCAGCGTCACGACGCCCAAGGGATTCAAGGAGGCCTACCGGCAGCTCACCGACGGCGGCTGGATCGGCATTTCGGCGCCCGTCGAGTTCGGCGGCCAGGGGCTGCCGGCGGTGATGACCGAGATCGTCAACGAGTTCCTCTGTTCTGCCAATATGGCGTTCGCGATGTATTCCCTGCTCACCCAGGGCGCGATCTCCGCGCTCTACGTGCA
>WNFF01006036.1_pt1 | contig 11943 bp, 11 predicted proteins | sample 5400441 | NCBI WGS metagenome assembly WNFF01 (sample SAMN13153345, study PRJNA577476) | soil metagenome | isolation source: 120 cm saprolite under Douglas fir tree site 2 hole 3 replicate 1 | place: USA:California | collected 2015-04-18
CGAACCAACGGCGAAATCTGCGGCGACATTCCTTCCGCCTCCGCCCGCGCCGAATATTCCCCCGGCGGCAGCAGGTCCACCGCAAAGCGTCCCGCCGAATCCGTGCCCGCGTGGTAGCGGATCCCCGTGTCCACCCGGATCGCCACGACGTCGGCGTTCGTAATCACCGCCCCCTGAGCGTCCAAAACAACGCCTCGCAACGCGCCCGTGGACGCGTCCTGCCCCCAAGCGCCGGGAGCAATAAGAATGAGTTGAAAGAGGAATACCCGGAGGACCACTACACGAAAAACATCGCGAATCGTAACCAGAAACAGGTCATTGCGGCGGCACATGGCAGTCCCCTCGTGTCCAAGACTTCGGAATCGGAGGGGATTCCAGAAACCCTGCCAATCTATATACCACCGCGCATCCCACCGGAATGTGACGCACGCACCAGCAATATGTTCAGTTTTCTGGGGGATCGCTAGTCGTCAGTCGTTAGTCGCTGGTCGTTAGTCGCTGGTCGTTGGCGGACAAAAGCCTTCCAGCCCGGTGATTTCCTCTGGCCAGCAGTCCGGGTCGAACTGCGAACGACCGACGACTAACGACCACCGGCTCCACCACTCCACTCAATGCGCCGGAGCCGCAGCCGGAGGAGCTGCCGCGGGCTTCGCGCCAAAGTCCACCTTCGGCGCCTGCCGCGACGCTTCCGCAGCCTGGAAATAGGCCGGGTTCTGCTTGTATCCGGCAAAACCCGCATACAGATTGTTTGGGAACTGCAGCAGATAAGTGTCGTAATCCTGCAGGGCGTCGTTATACCGTTTGCGTTCGACCGCGATCCGGTTCTCCGTGCCCGCCAGCTCATCCTGCAAGCGCAGAAAATTTTCATTCGACTTCAGCTGCGGATAATTCTCCACGATCAGCAGCAGCCGGCCGATGGCCCCATCCAACTGCCCGTTCGCGGCAATTTTGTCGGACGGAGTCTGCGCCGAAAGCAACGCCGACCGCGCCTTGGCGATGTCTCCAAACACTGTCACTTCCTGTTGCGCATATCCCTTCACCGTCTCCACCAGGTTCGGAATCAAATCCGCGCGCCGCTGCAGCACAATATCCACCTGCGACCATGCCGCCTTCACCGCCTGATCCTTCGCCACCAGTTGATTGCGCACTCCCACGTACTGTCCAAACAGAGCCAGCACGATCACCACCAGCACCACCAGTACAATCAAGCCCTTGCTCATGTCACTCTCCTGAAAACGAAATCAATCCACAAGATACTTTTTATAGATTGTCATCCCGAGCGGAGCGAGGGATCTGTAGTCCGCCGCAAAATGCAGATCCCTCGCTCCGCTCGGGATGACAATTTCGTGGAGGGCGTCACTCCCGCGCTGTTACCCGATTTCCACTACGGGCTCCTACGCCGCCGGATCCAGCATCTTGTCGACCGCCGCTGTCACCTGCTCCACCAACTTCAGATAGCGCGCAAATATCTTATCCACGTTTGCCGACTTTCGATCTCTCCTCCGCTCACGGATATCCAGCAGTTCGCCAAACACGCCGGTATCGATCCCCAGCTTAGCCGCCAGCGCAACCGCCGCTTCCCGCTTCGACCTCGTTTCCGCGTCGCCCAGCGCAATCAGCGTATGACGAAACAGCGTTCCAAAAGCCGGCAGCGACCGCAGCAACAGCTCCCACTTCGCCGCTTCGTTTCCCGCCGTCACCAGCAACCGCTGCCGCAGCAGGATCGTCTTCTCCCGCAGCTCATACTCTACCTGCGCCCGATGCAAACGCATCGGGACCTCCAGCGTTTTCAAAACGTCTTCGCCCCACAGCACGCGATAGTGCCGCCGCATGTCCAGAAACTCGATGGAGAACACGTCCGCCGACCGACGCATCTCTTCCGCACTCATCAGCAGCGGAGCCCGATGCTTCTGCTTACCCCACCACTCGACCGCCGGAGCCAGCGCCGCAATGGCAGGAAAAGAAGTGTCGCCGAGCACGCATAGCAGATTCACGTCCGAGTGGTCGGCAACGTAATCTCCCGCCGCCACCGACCCATAAAGAATGACAGCCAGCAGATTAGTTCCTGCTGCTGAGCGAATCCGTTCGACAAACTCGTTGATCAGTTTTTCCGGAACCATTCCGCGCCTCTCACTCTCTCTGGCGTGTGGAGGGACTGACGTCTCGCCCGTCCGGCTGGGCAGCGACGCCCGGCTCTCCACTACCAACTGCCACCCGCCCCACCGCCGCCTGTACTCCCGCCGCCAAACCCGCCAAATCCACCGCCGCCACCCCCACCGCCGAAGCCACCAAATCCGCCGCCACCATATCCACCACCCCGACCACCACCAATGTTGTTCAACAGCATGCCCCATAGCAGTCCGGACCAGAATCCAGATCCGCCGCTGCGCCGCCCGCCTCCGCCTCCCCGAAATATCACTCGCAAAATGAGAATTACTATGAAGAGAACAAAGAGAAAACCCAGCACGGCTCCCACGCCAGGTGCCTGCTGCTGCCGAGGCGCGGCCAGACCAGGCTGCGGCAGGTTGTGCAACGTCACGCCCGCATCCTGCGCAATCACCGAGGCCACGCGTGCCGTCAACAACGTGACCGCCCCCCCATAATCCCCGTTGCGCAGCAAAGGCACCATCTCCCGGCCGAACCCGCCCACCTTCCCATCCGGAAGAATCGCCTCCAGACCGTATCCCACCGCAGTCCAATACTTGTGATCCTTTGTCGCCAGCAGGATCAGCACCCCGCGATCTTTCCCTTTTCCTTTTGCCCCGATCCCCCACTTCTGATACAGCGCCACCGCATAACTCACCGCGTCCTGCCCATCCAGCGACTTCACCGTAACTACGGCGATCTGGGCGTGTGCCTTCTGCTCCACCTGCAAACAAAGATCGTTCAACCGCGCCTGGGTAGCCGCATCGAGCACTCCCGCAAAATCATTGACGTAGTTGCTCGGGCGCAGAGAAGCAATCGGTTCGGCGACAGCCCACACCGCCGCCCCCAGCAAGATCCAACCAATCCAGAGGATCGCCGAAACTCTAGCTCGCTTCTTCATTCGCGAAAATTGTACAGCAGTGCATTCCGCAACAAGAGGTTGGGGCTGTAACGAACGATCGGGCAATTCTCCGCGCTCGTAAACGGACAGATGGAACACGGCAAACCTTCTAGTTCAGCTTTCCCCTGTGTAAAGAGCGGAATCGAAGCCCAATTCCGGCAGGTCTTCGGAGCCACGCGGAACCAATCGAAGGCGCCATACATGGACTTGCAGCCCTGCGACCTTCGCATCCAGATACTCACGACGGCGCCGCCATTGCAACTTTTCATCTCGACGACCGACCCGGTGTTCTCAACCGGCGCACGCTGGTGCTGCAGCGCTTCAAGTCGAGCTAGAAGATTGTCCACATCCATGCCTCGGAGGTTGCACTGCCAACGGGCAATTGAGCAGCGACCGACGTTTTTCGAAAGCTGCGTGACCACAATTCTCGGCGGCCCGAGACGGGGCAAGCCCCGTCTCTACAAGACGCAAGAACTGCCGGGATGCGAGTGTTTTCGACGTGCGAGGACGCCCGGCGCTCCACTTACTAGATACGCTTGAATGCCTTCTGAATATCCTGCATGGAATAGCGCAGCACCACCGGCCGGCCATGGGGGCAGGTCATGGGGTGCTCGGTCTTCGACAGCTCCGCTAGCAGCCACTCCATTTTGTTCTGTTCGAGTGGCATATTGACTTTGATCGCGGCGTGGCACGCAATCGATGCAGCGATGCGCGTGCGAACCGCTTCCAGATTGATGGCCTGGTCTTCGGGCGTTAGCTGCTCGAAGATTTCGTTCAGTATGTGCTCGATGTGCGCTGCGTCCACACCGGCAGGGGCGATCTTTACCGCTACGCTTCGCGCGCCGAAGGGTTCCGCTTCAAAACCGTTGCGCGCGAGTTCTTCGGCAATGTCGCTGAAGATCGCCTGCTGCGCCGGAGTCAGTTCGATGACCAGGGGCATTAGCAAGCGCTGACTCTCCACTTGCTGCGCCGCGCGTTGCCGCAGGACTCGCTCGAACAGTACGCGCTCGTGGGCGACGTGTTGATCGATGATCCAGAGGCCGTCTTCGTTGACCGCAAGGATGAATGAATTCCGAATCTGACCCAGGGGCCGGAGCGTCCGCAGCGACTCGAGAGTCGGCGCGGCTTGCGGTTCATGCGGAATCGGCGGCGCGCAGCCGTGATCTGGAATTGGCTGGTCAGCGAGCGTCTGCTGAGCAATAGGCGCCCCCGGAGCGCGGGCGAGCGACACCGCAGCGTTGGCCTCGACGGCGATTCCGCCTTCAAATTCGAGGCGCGCCATGGCCACGGGAATTGCCGCCGCTTGCAGCGTGAATCCGGCGGCCGCCGCTGGCTCGTGCAGGTCGCGCCACGGGGCGCGGTGCAGACCATCGCCGCTTTGCGCGCCCTGGGTGATGGGAGTTCGAGTAAGGCCGGGACTCGCGCTGGGTTGCGCGCCAATCTCCGTCAAAAACTGCGGTACCGGCCGCGCCTTCATCAGCGCCGCCCGTACCGACTCGCGCACGAAATCGTGAATCACTGTCTGCTGGCGGAAACGCACCTCGGTCTTCGACGGATGCACATTCACATCCACTTCGGCGGTCGGCATCTCAATAAAGAGCAGAACGACGGGATACACCGTCGGCGGCAAAATGTTGCGATACGCCTCGGTGATCCCGTGCTGAATGAGACGGTCGCGAATCAGCCGCCCGTTCACGAAAATAAAAATCGAATTGCGATTGAGCTTCTGAATCTCCGGCTTGGAAACAAAACCGTGCAGCCGCACCTCGCCGAAATCGGCTGCGTGCGACTCCGCCGGAGGAGAGGACGACGCTTCGCGGGCGAGGGCGCCCGCGCCACACGTGTCAGCGGCACGCCGCCACGGCGGAGGCTGCGGCAGGCCGATACGCTCCAGCGGTTGCACCGCCGCGAGTGGAATCAACTGGTCAAGCGTCTCGCGTCCAAACACCTGGTAAACGCGCTCGCGATGACCGGCCACGGGCGGCGCTACCAGCAAGGCGTTCGTCGCGGAGTGCAACTCGAAATGCTTCTCCGGATGCGCCAGCGCATAGTGGGTCACGAGCGAAGCGATATGGGACAGCTCGGTCGATTCAGATCTTAAAAATTTCTTGCGCGCCGGGGTGTTGAAGAAAAGATCGCGGATTGTGATCGAAGTCCCCAGCGGCAGCCCCGCCTCTTCCACGCGGATGATCTTGCCGCCGTTAATTTCAAGGACCGTCCCGGCCGCTTCCTCCTCGGCGCGGGTTTCCAGATGCAGCCGGGCGACAGAAGCGATGGAAGGCAGCGCTTCGCCGCGAAATCCGAGCGTGGAAATGCTCAGCAGGTCGTCGGTGTCTTTGATTTTCGAGGTGGCGTGGCGCTCGAAGGCGAGCATGGCGTCGTCGCGCACCATGCCGCAGCCATTGTCGGTGATCTGGATCAGCTTCTTCCCGCCCGCCTCGACCTGAATGCGAATACGCGTAGAACCGGCGTCCAGCGCGTTCTCCAGGAGTTCTTTGACTACGGACGCGGGACGCTCGACCACCTCGCCGGCAGCGATCTGGTTGGCAACTCTTTCGGGAAGGACGTGGATCTTGCCCATGGGGTTCAGTGGTCAGTGTGACAGATTCTTGGGCGCAGCGTAAAGGCGGGTGGAGGGCGCACACGACTCACGTATCGTATAGTCTTCCCGGGAGTGCTGGCATGAAACACGCAATTTTGGGCGCGGGAGCAATCGGAGGGTTGGTCGGCACGGCACTGGCATCGCTTGGCGAAGACGTCACAGTCGTGGTTCGACCTGAGAGGTTGCCGAGCTTTCCCGGGAACTTGCTGCTGGAACGTCCGTCGGGCTCGGGCTCTATTACTGCGCCGGCGAAGGCGGTCGCCACGCTGACGGAACCGGTTGACGTGCTGTGGATCGCGACCAAGACTTATCAACTACAAACTGCTCTGGACGTTGTGCGGGTAGTGCCGGGCTGCGTGGTTCCGTTGCTGAACGGAGTGGATCACATCGCGGTGCTTGCGGCGCGATTTGGACCGGAACGCGTGGTCCCGGCAACGATCGCGGTGGAAGCGGAGAGGATTGCTCCGGGACGATTCATCCAGCGCTCCCCGTTTGTTCGCCTGAACGTGGCCGGGCGCGGGGAGCCACTCTTAGGAGTCATCGTTGCAGGCTTGGGCGATCTTGGATTCAACTGCCAGTTCATTCAGAACGAGCAGACTCTGCTGTGGAGCAAGCTTTGCTTCCTCGGGCCGTTTGCGCTGGTGACGTCGGCATCGGGCCTGAACGTTGGAGAGATCTTTGCGGACGCTCGGTGGAAACAGAGACTGAGCTCCGCGATCGCCGAAGCATGCGCCGTAGCGAACGCGAGCGGCGCGGAGGTTGACGCGCTGCAACTCCAGGCGGTCTTCGACGGCGTGCCGCCGGACATGCGCAGTTCCATGCAAAAAGACCTTGCCGCCGGCCGGCAGCTCGAATTGGATGCTATTGGCGGTCCTATTGTGCGCGGCGGAGAGCGGTACGGGATCGATGTCTCGACGACGGTAGAGTTGATGGCGACGATTCGCTCGAAGACGGGCGCCCGATGATAGCGGCCATCCCCTAAAGGGGCGGCTGATTTCGAAGTGCCTACGGTATCGCTGAAGCGATACCCTGATACGAATCCGGCGTCGCGAACGCCACGCACGGATAGGAAGCCCGAGTTTTTCCGCAGCCTTCCGGCATCACTTCGTTGAATTTGGGTCGGGACTGGAGTTTCCCATGTCGACGACTACCTTCCACTGGCCGTTCTTCTGCTTCTTCCAGATCGAGGTGTACTTGCCGTAATTGGCGACAAGCTTGCCCTCTTTGTTTTTGGCGGTGTAGACGTAATTGCCGTAGGTGTAGCCGAGATCGCCGGAAGCGGCCATTTCGGCGTGGACGGGCGTCCAAGAGAGGGTGGTGCCTTCGGGCCAGGGGGGTTGTTTGCGCATCGCGTCTTTGGTGTTGATGCCGCCGCCGTCAACCAGTTCGACGCCATCTTCAGCGAAGTAGGTGAGGAAGGCGTCGTGGCCGTGCTTAGCGACATCCGCAGCGAAATTGGCTTCGAGTTCGCGTAGGAGGTCGGCACCCTTGGCGGATTTCTCTTTTTTGGCGAAGGACGTGGCTGCGAGAAGGAGCAGAGGCAGGAGTACGATAGTGAGTGTTTTCATCGAAATTTCTCGAGCCGCAACGGCGGCGGATATTCCGGGTACGTCCGGCGATAAAGTTATCATGCCGCAAATTTTGACGTCGCGGGGGCCGAGTGGGAGCGATCTACTCTCTCTAGTTTGGGGTGCCGCTAAACACGCGGGCAAGAGTGCCCGCGCCACACGAAGCGTCTTGCCTGCTACACTTTTTCTAAAATGCGCTGCCGGGCTGCGCTCGGCTGGACAGCCGGGGCGGCTGTCCCTACGCGGGTTTATACGCGAGTTTATTAGATTGGAGATTTGGAGCTGAGATGAAATGGCTGCAATGGGTGATCACGGGAGCTTTACTGGCGTTGGTGCTTGGGACCAGCGCCGCCTATCTTGCCACAAGCGAGAGCAGTAGTCCTCGTGCTAAGAAAACGTCCTCAGACGCCCCGCAGGTCCTCTTGGTCGACGACCGCCCGCTGCCGACTGCGCGCGGGCTCGCTGCTCTGGCAATTACGCCAGAAGAACAGCGATTGGCCGGGGAAGCGGCGCGAATCGCGGATCACGAAGTGGACCTGGCGTTCGCAGACGCGCTGCGCCAAGCTGCCGAGGAGCGAACCCCTCAGGACCCCAAGAACCGGGAACTGACCCTGAAAATGCAGCAAGCGCAGGCGGCTCTTGCGGAAGTGTTGTCGCGGATCGAGCAGCTTAAGGGGCAGATCTCCTCGGCGAAACCCGGCGAAAAAGATGCGCTCCAGCAGCAGAAGGATCTGCTCGATGCGGAACAGGCGCTGGATGAAGACGAGATCGAAGACGCGCGGCAGGAATTGATCCGGGCTGGAGGCGACCAGGAGGCTGCGGTTCAGCGGCAGCGGGATCAACACGAAGCGGGAGAACACGAACTCGAGCAACGCCAAGGCCAGAACCGAGCGGCGACGTCGCCGGGCGCGGCAGTCGATCTCGGCGCCAGCAATCTGGTTGGGCAGATGCGTTCCTGGATGTGGCTGCGAGACAAGCGCGCGCAGCTCGAGTCGGCGCAGCGCGAGGCGCAGGAAATCGGAAACGGCCTACTGGCGCAACACAACGTGCTGCAGCGCCGCGTTCGCGAGGAAAAACCGCAAAAAGAGGAAACGAAGCAGCAAGCGGCGACGCTTCGAAAAGGGGCCGCGGCGGGGACGGGTTCGAAAGAAACCACCGCGACAGCCGTTGATTCGCTTAAACATTTCTCCAACGGCCAGAAGTTGCTCTCCGACTTCGACAAGCGCATTCGAGACACTCAGGAGTTGCAGGAAATCTACAGCAACTGGCTCGACGTGACGGGAAACCAACAGCGCGCCGTCCTGCACGGCATGCTGCGATCCGTGCTTTTGATGCTGTTGGTGGCCGTCCTGGCGTATTCCGGGAGCTTGCTGGTGGACCGGCTTTACATCCAGGCGGCTCCGGAGAAGAGGCACCTTCTCACCCTGCGTGGAGTGTTCCGATATGGATTGCAAGCCGTGGGCCTTCTGCTGATTGTATTCGTGATTCTTGGAGTGCCGAACCAGATGCCGACCATCCTCGGATTAGCGGGCGCCGGGCTAACGGTGGCGCTGAAAGATTTTATTGTCGGATTTTTCGGATGGTTCGTACTGATGGGACGGAACGGGATTCGAGTCGGCGATTGGGTGGAGATCAACGGCGTGGTGGGCGAAGTGATTGAGATTGGATTGCTGCGCACGGTGGTGCTCGAAACCGGCAACTGGACCGATACGGGGCATCCAACGGGACGCAAGGTCGCGTTCGTGAACAGCTTTGCGATCGAGGGACACTTCTTCAATTTTTCGACTGCCGGGCAGTGGTTGTGGGATGAACTGCAGGTGGTGGTTGGGCAGGCGGAGAATCCTTATCCGCTGGTGGAGGAGATCCAACGTTTAGTGGAGGAAGAGACGCGGGCGAGCGCTGAGCAGGCCGAGCGGGAATGGCAGAAATCGGCTGGGTATCGAAAGGCGCTGAGCGTGGCGCCGGGGATTCATTTACGACCGACCGCGGCGGGAGTGGAGATGCAGATCCGGTATATCACAAGCGCCAACGAGCGCTATGTGACGCGCTCGAAGCTGTACGAGAAGATAGTGCGATTGCTGCGCGGGGAGGAGAAGCCGCAGACGGCCGTACCGGCGCAGCCGTGAGCAGTTGGCGAATAGGAAACTTTCTGGGCGGTCCGCAGGTCCGTCGACTCCGGAATCGTATCAGGGCATCGCTTCAGCGATGCCTAACTTCGTCGAAATCAGACGCCCCTTCAGGGGCTGGGTGGAGGAGACCCCGTACATCGCTCGCGGAGGAGTTGGTCTTTGATTGGGGCGGGGAGACGCGAACTGGCGAGTAGTTCGTGCAGAAGCGGGGCGGGGATTTCGCGGCTGAATTCCAGGGCGCGAGCTAGCGAGAGATGCGCGGTTCGCAGCAGGGCGGCGCGGATCTCTCTGCGGCAGGACCACTTCGCGTGCTGCGCGACCGCTTGCACCAGGGCTGCGCTGGCAACGGGACGCAGCACGGAGGAGATGACGAGGGCCTCTGTGAGGCGCGGGTTTTCGAGGGCCGTCTGCATGACGCGGGTCTCGCGGGCTGCGGTTTTGGCGTTGACGATTTTGTCAGCGACGATTTTGCCGTCCATTCTTTTGCGATCGACGGTTTCTACATCCAGCAGGAGCGCAGCCGCCACTCTGCCTGAGGCGCGGCGGGCCAGCGTTAGACGTTCGCCGATGGTGACAGTGTTCGCCGATGGTGACAGTTTTGAGGCGCGAGATGAGGACGTCGTCGACCGCAACCTTTACATCGGCGGGGACGCCGGGCGAGAGCGCAACTTTCATCAGATCGAAAGTGTAGAACTGGCGCGCGAGCGGCACGGACATATGGCGCGGCGTGTGCGGATGGCTGGCCAGCGCGATCTTCACCTTGCGGCTCTTGAGTGCGCTGGCGTTTTTGACGAGTTGCTCGATGACTTCAATGGGTAAGCCATGGTGCTTGAGGAGGGCCAAGACCAAGTCCTCAGTGAGGGCGGGGTCGGCGGCGGTGCGGAGCAGATCGGCGGACGCGGGCGGCGCGGTTTCCCCTGCAGAAATTTCTTCTTTGGACATTTGGTTGTCGGATGTCACGATGTTCAGCCTGCGTCAGACGGGGCAAGCCTCGTCTCTACTTTCGTTTTGCTCTGGCTAGCGCGCCTTCGACGGGATCGGCTAGATCCTGGCGCACGTCGATGCCGGGAAAGCTTTTCTGCAACGTATTGTAGAAAACCTGGCGTACATCTGGAGACTGACGAAACACACTGCCCGTCATTGCTACTGGGAGCGTCGCTACTGGGCGCATTGCCGTTGCAGCATGAGGCGCCAGACGACGGACGACGATGGCCGCGAGGGCAGCCAACTTTGCTCCAGCTTCGGCTCCAGCTTCGGCCAGGAGGTCGCGGGCGATCGAGTCGGCCTCGGCGGCGCGTAGGACGATGGGAAACAGGCGCGGGAAATCGGGTGGTGGAGTCGAGTTGGCTTGCTGCACGAGGTCGTCGATGGTGCTGAGTCTCCAGGCTTCGAGGACCATGGCGGTGAGCTGGGTTTCAAGGCCTTGATCGTGGGCGCTCAGGATGGCGGAGATGGCGCGGCGGCCGATCCAGTGGCCGGAGCCTTCGTCCGAGATGGCGAACCCCCAGCCTCCGGCGCGTGCGATGCGACCGCTCGCATCGCGGCCGTAAACGATGGATCCGGTGCCGGCGATGGCGATGACGCCGGGGCCGGAGCCAAACGCGGCTTCGAGGGCGATTATGGTGTCGCCGACAACTTCGATTTTTGTGACAGCTTCGGGAGCTAGCTCGGCGAGGATGCTGCGTATCTTCGCGGCGATCTCGGGCCGGGCGGCGCCAGCGGCTCCGATACAGATGGCGTGGATCTGAGCGGGAGCAATCTTAGCGGTGGCGCAGACCTGGCGAACGGCGGCGTGGAGGGCTTCCCTAGCCTGCTGCTCGCCAAGGCGAACGATGTTGCTGCCGCCGGTCATTGCATCGGCGAGCACTGTCGTTTCGTCGGCGAGGAGGCAGCGAGTTTTGGTGCCGCCGCCGTCGATTCCGAGATAGTAGGGCATCGCGCTAGTTCTAACACAGGTCGTCTCAATTCGTTCGGCGGCAGGCTCGGGTCGCGAACATGCTTGTACAATGCTGCGAGCCGGATCTAGTAGAGGGATGGGCGTCTCGCGAGCTTGACCTGAGTGAAGTCGAAGGGGCTGGCCGGGTGGGGACGCCCGGCTCCTCCATCGGCTCATAGGACAGTTCTGGCTACGCAGACGCGGCGAGCCGCGTCTCTACACTAAAGATGGAAGGAATCGCTTGGGATTGAATCGGATCGACCTGCTGATAATTGCGGCGTACCTGGCGGGGATCACGCTGTTCGGGCTGCGGTTTCGCAAGCGGCAGCGCACGATGCGTGACTACTTTCTCGCCGACCGCGACATTCCGTGGTGGGCGATTTCACTGTCGATTGTGGCGGCGGAGACGAGCACGCTGACCATCATCAGTATTCCCGGCCTCGCCTACGATTCGAATCTTACTTTTCTGCAAGTGGTGATGGGGTATGTGATCGGGCGCGTCATTATTAGTTTTGTGCTGCTGCCTCAGTATTTTCGGGGCGAGCTGTATACGGCTTATCAGTTGATTGAGCGGCGGTTTGGTCCGGAGTTACGCACAGTGACCGCGGGGCTATTTCTGTTGACGCGCGCGGCGGCGGAGGGAGTGCGCGTATACGCCGTGT
>WNFF01004069.1_pt1 | contig 11936 bp, 11 predicted proteins | sample 5400441 | NCBI WGS metagenome assembly WNFF01 (sample SAMN13153345, study PRJNA577476) | soil metagenome | isolation source: 120 cm saprolite under Douglas fir tree site 2 hole 3 replicate 1 | place: USA:California | collected 2015-04-18
GCGGCCTCGCGCGGCGAGAGCCCTGCCTCGATGTGGTGCTCAACCGCCTCGACCACGACGATGGCGTCGTCCACCACGAGGCCGATGGCCAGCACCAGGCCGAAGAGCGAGAGCGTGTTGATCGAGAAGCCCAGGAGGGGAAAGACCATGAAGGTGCCGACCAGCGACACCGGCACCGCCAGCAGCGGGATCAAGGTCGCCCGGAAGCCCTGCAGGAAGATGAACACCACGATGACCACGAGGGCGAGGGCCTCGAAGAGCGTCTTCACGATCTCCCGGACGCCGGCGCTCACCGCCTGCGTCGTGTCGAGCGCGGTCACGTAGTCGAGGTCGTTGGGGAACTGCGCCTTGGCCTCCTCCATGAGCTTCGTCGCCGCCTTCATGGTCTCGACGGCGTTCGACCCGGGCAGCTGGTAGACGGCGATGATGGCTCCGGGGCGTCCGTTCAAGCGGCTCTCGACGTTGTACGACTGCGCCCCGAGCTCCACCCGCGCCACGTCTCTCACCCGCACCATGGAGCCGTCGGGCCTCGCCCGGACCACGACGTTCTCGAAATCCGCGACGCTTGCCAGGCGACCCTGCGCGCGCACCGCGTAGGTGAGCTCCTGGCCGGGGGGCACGGGGTTGGCCCCGACCTGGCCAGCCGGATTCACGGTGTTCTGGGCCTGTAGCGCGCTCACGATCTCGTTCACCGTGATGTCGAGCTTCCCCAGGGTGTCCGGACGGACCCAGAGCCGGATGGCGTATTGAGCGGGTGGGAAGACCTGCACCTGACCGATGCCGGGGACGCGCGTCATCGGGTCGTTGATGTTGACGAACGCGTAGTTGGCGAGGAAGAGCGGGTCGTACGTCCCCTTCGGCGAGTAGAGGGCGAACAGCCCCAGCGGACTCGTCACGGACTTCCGGACGGTCACGCCCTGGTTCACCACGTCGGGGGGGAGCTGGGACGCGGCCTGTGAGTAGCGCAGATTCGTGAGCACCTGGTCGGTGCTGGGGTCGGTCGTGAGGTCGAAGTCCACCCGCAGTTGCATCTGGCCGCCGCTGGTCTGGCTGATCGAGTACATGTAGAGCATGCTGTCAACGCCGCTCATCTGCTGCTCGATGGGCGTCGCGACCGACTGCTCGAGCGCCAGCGCGTCGGCCCCGGGATAGGTCGCGGTGAGGAGCATCTCGGGTGGGGCGATGTTCGGATACTGCGCGATGGGCAGTTGGAACATGGCGACGAGCCCGACGATCACCATGAGGATCGAGATGACCATGGCCACGATCGGTCGATTGATGAAGAATCTGGCCATAGCGCTAGCTCGACCGCTCGGGCTGGGCCGGCGTGGGCTTGACCTTCTGGCCGGCTTTCACTCGGTCGATTCCCTCGACGATGACCCGCTCGCCCGGCTTCAACCCCCGCCCGACGATCCAGAGGGGGCCGACGCGCTCTTCGACCTGGACCGTTCGAAGGTCCACCGTGTCGTCGGGTCCGACCACGGCAACCTGGTGGACGCCCTGCTGGTCCAGGACGGCGCGCTGCGGAATGAGCAGCGCGCTTTTTTTCATGTCGATGACGGCGCGCACCTTCGCGTACTGGCCGGGGCGCAGGAGATCGCCCGGGTTCGGGAACACGCCCCTGATGCTGATAGTGCCGGTCGTCGCCCCGACCGCGCGGTCCAGGATCGCGACCGTCCCCCGATTGGGGTACGTCGCTCCGTCGGCCAGGGTGAGCTCGAGGTCGTACTGCCTCTCGCGGTCACCCCCAGCCAGAGGGCCGCGCTGCCGCAATCTCAGATACTCCTGCTCGCTGACCGGGAACTGGACGTAGATCGGGTCGACCTGCGAGACCGTGGTGAGAACCGTGCTGGCGCTGATCAGGTCCCCGAGGTTCGCGTTCTTGATCCCGGCGATGCCGGTGACCGGGGAGAACACCTTCGCCCAGCTGTGGTTGAGCTGGGCGTTGTCCAGCACGGCCCGGGCCTGCGCGATATCCGCCCGAGTCCTGGGTATCCCCGCCCGCGCGTTCGCGAGGCTCGCCCAGGCCGCCTTCAGCGAGGCCAGATTCGCCAGATTGGCCTGCACGGCGTTGTCCATCTCCTGCTGGCTGATCGAGCCGCGCTCCGCCAGCGGGGTGTCCCGGGCGACGTCGAGCTCCGTCTTCTTCTGGTTCGCCTCAGCCCGGGCCACATCCGCCTCGGCCTGTGCGACCTGGGCCTTCGCCTGCTCGAGCTGCGACTCCGCCTGGTCGAGCTGCGCCCTGGCCTGCTCGGCGGCAATCTGATACGGCCGGGGGTCGATCTCGAACAGGAGGTCGCCCGCCTTGACGCGCGTCCCTTCCTTGTAGGTCTGGTTCACGAGGTATCCGGGGACCCGGGCGCTGATCTGCGCGGTGACGTACCCGACCGTGGTACCTACCCACTCACCGTAGATCGGCACGTCCTTCTCAAGAACCGGTTCGACCTTGACGGCAGGGGGTGGCGGTGCCCCGGAGGCCGTGGACGAACCGCGACAGCCGGCGGAGAGCCCCGCGGACACGATGACGAGCAGGCACAGAAGGGTACGGGCGACGCGCACAGACGCTCCAGAACTCACCTCGCTGGCGATCAGCCGCGCGCCCAGCGGCTGGACCGGGTATCCGCGCAGCTGCCAAGCATGCAGGCCCCCCGCCAGAGGCCGCACCTTTCGGATGCCCGAGTGGCACAGGTGCAGGGCGATGCTCGCGTACAGGGTCGCCCGTGTGCGCCGCGCCGCCCTGGAGCCGCCGTCGTAGAGCACAACGAGCGCGCCGCGTGGAAAGCCTCGCGATCGCCGGGCGAGCTCATCCGGCGGGATCCAGACCGCCCCTGGAAGCGCGTAGGGAACGGCGGCCACCTCGTCGGCAGCCCTCACATCGAAGATGATGGTGGTGTCCCCCGTGTCGAGCCGAGCCTTGAGTTCGTCGGGGCTGATTCGCGCCGCCCGGAGCGTCTGCAGGATGCGGTGCCGGCGGGCCCGCCGGATCGGCAAATAGAGAAGGAGTGCCGCGACGCCGAAGCCGAGGAGGGGGATCCCGAGGTACGCTGCGATCGGGGCGGTACGATTGAGAAGATAGCCGAGGGTCACCCAAGCGCCAGCCCAGGCCAGGGCGCTCATGGCGCCGTACGCGACGAAGCGGGGGAGGCTCAGGCGCGCCGCTCCAGCGAGACCCGCGACGATGGGACTCAGTTCCGGCAGGAACCGGGCACTGAACTGACATGTCCCAGCGTGCCCCAGCAAGACGTGCTCGGCACAACGAACGTATCGCCCCGCCTGGGGGGAAATCCTGCCAAGCACGTCAAGCGCCCGTGCCCCGCGCCAGCGGCCAAGGCTGTACCAGCCGAGGTCCGCAACGAGTGTCGCGCCGACGCCTACCGCCAAGATCACGGCGATCCTCAAACGGCCGCTGCCTGCCAGTGCTCCCGCTCCGAGCAGGGCTGGCACCACCGGCACGGGAACGCCGGCCTGGTTGGCCAGGATCCAGGCGAAGAGGATCCAACTCGCGTATTCCGTGATCACGCGTGCCATCGCGGCCCTCCACCCGGTCCGATCGCTCGGCCCCAAGGCACCTCGATACGACATCCCGCGAGCGTCTTCAGGACGCGATCCGGGCTGCCGAGATCGCACCACGTGAGGCCCGGCACCTCCAAGACCGCCAGAGGCTGAGCGCACCCTTCCAGAATGGCGCGCGAGAAATCCGCCGTCGGTGCGAGTGCGTACGCCTGGCGAACCGCCCAGCGTTCGTGTTCACTCCCCCAGAAGGCCGAGAGTCGAGCCAATCGATCCGACAGGTCCGGCACACACTCCCGTCCGGTCTCCAGCAGCGCACCGACCTCGGTCACAAAGACAAGGGTGTTCCACAGGCATCCATGCGCGAATAGTGCGTGCGCAACCTCCCGTGAGGGTTTCTCCCGAAACTGCCGGATCCGGTAGAGGAGCCCCCGGCCTGTCCAGACCAGCCGCTCACCCGGTTCGATCCAGCCATACTCGGTTTCCGCTTGACCCGGTCGGGCCCCCAGCAAGACCATCCATTGCGGCTGTCGCTTCACAAACCTTGCTGCGTCGGACACCCGCTTCATGAACACCTCTTCCTCCTGGATGAAATGGTCCGACGGGACGAACACGACGGTTGCCCGTGGGTCCCGGGCTGCGATCCACTGCGCGGCGAACAACACTGCGGCCGCAGTCCCTCGGTTCTCTGGTTGGCTGAGCACATGCGGGTCTGCCTGTTCAATGAACTCGCGAGCCAGATAGCGCTCATGACTCTCGAGGCCTACCACGACCGTGCGACCCGGAGGAACGAGCAGGGCAACTCTATCCAGCGTTTCACGCAAGAGGGTCCGCGGCCCCAGCAGCGGACAAAACTGCTTGGGTCGCTCGTCGCCAAAAGCGCGCCGGACGAGGGGTCGCAATCTGACGCCCTCCCCTCCCGCAAGCACGACCGCCCACAAGGACCGAGCTCCTTCCGACGTTCCCCGGCGCGGCCTAGGGCCCATCGCCTCGCTTGAAAGCACCATAACGTCGCTCCTCATATCCACGTGTGTGTGCCAGGCCACCCTTCACGTGCTCTGGCCGGCACAATGCGAACGGGCCGCCGCAGCCTGCCCAGGGCGTCTCGATTTGGAGCACACCCGGTTGCTCATCCCGCGTCGCCGACCGTCTCTGCAAACGGCAGGCCGGTCCCGCCGATTCGACGTAACCGGGCCATCTGAGAGCGTTCGTGGAGAACACGGAGAGCGCGATGCTGCGCGACTGGTGTGGCGCTACACGATCGCCTGTATCACCACATACAGACTGTGTCGAACGATACGGTGACCGACCTGGGCGTACTGCCCAAGCCAGGCGCTCACCGCCTTTGAGATCGCCTTGGGCATCGCGGACGTCGAGGACGATCCGCTTGCCCTCCTCGAATTCTCCCCCGGACTCGGTCCTCCTCGGCCAATAGCCACGTCACGTATCGTCACGCGCCACCCGGCGACTTCGACGGAGCAGTGCGGATCTCACGGAGGGCCCGCGCAAGGAGGTCGGGCGAGATGGGATCCTGAGCGCCATCGCGCGGGCATCGCAGCCGACGGGCCACTAGGCCCGCGGTCGGGCGGGACCAGAAAGGGGGGCTGGGTTCACCCAGCTCTACGCTACCGGTCGGCGCGGGCGAGCCGCCGGATCAAGGCCATGACGCCGTGGCCAGCTTCGAGAAGGGCCACGACGGGTATTGCGACGGCTGCCCACGCCACGCCGAGGAGGACCGCGACGCCGATGACCAGCGCGGCACCGGTCATGAGGAACAGGAGGGCGAGCTTGATCATGGGGACCTAGACTTCCTCTTCGCCGACTCGGTCCGCGAGCAAAACCAACAGGTAGATCCGATCGCCGGCGAGCTTCGCCTCTCTCAGCGATACCGTGGTCGCCGTGAACGCCACGACGTGGGTTGCGACGTCATCGACCGCCGCCCGGACCGCTTTTCTCCCCGATCCCGTTGGCGGCGCCGCGCGCCTGAGCGGGATGCCGTAGGCACGGGCCGCCGCCTGGTGCTGATCGGCGGTGGCGTGCGCGTGAGCCGCGATGACGGACGGCGTCACGGTTGCCCTTCCTCTGGAGACGACTCGGTCGCCAGGCAGAGCCGGCAGATCCGGGGATCGAGGGTGGCACTGAATGAGCCGAGCGCTGAGCGAGAGAGTTCAGAGAGCGCCGCCAGTTCGATGTCCGACAGCCGAAGGCCCGCCGCCCAGGCCGTCTCTCGCGGGGTCGTGAAGAATCGCTCGCGAAACGACTCATCCGTGAGCAGCTTGCCGAGCGTTCGCTCCACTGCGTGTTGGCTCATCCCGCATCTCCCGCAGACGGCAGGCGGCAGGCCGGCCCTGAAGCCTCCGCATAGCCGAAGAGCTTCTCTGCCTTGATGAGGTCGGCGACGGCCGGCGGTACGAACTGTTCCCATGAAGGATCACCCGTCTGAATCAGGGCCAGGACGTCTGGGGTGCGGATCGAGAGGTAGGTTTCGTCGTAGCCGCGGATCGCGAACATGGCGATGTCACCGCCTTTCTCCATCGGTTGCATCGATCGACTACATCCAGCGTAGCCGCGCTCGTGCACACCGACGTCCTACCTCGTGCGTCAACCTTGATCTTTGCAAAGAGCAGGCCGAGCGTACGCGAACAGTGAAGGGAGCGGAATTGCTGGGGCCCGCGAAGGGAGGCGGGCTCGATGGCCAAGCCCGTGTGTCGTTTGACGCGGACGGGCGTGTGACCGTGTGCGACCTGTGTCGAACGATACGCACGACCAAGGGCGCGGCTCTGGCATTTCAGGTAACGTCGTGATTCTTCGAGCGCCCACCGCTTAGGCTCCCTCCGGCAAGCCTGATGCAACGACGCAGGGCTTGGAGGACCAGAGCGATGGGTCGTCAAGCCGTCGAGCCAGCGACCGGAACACCCGCGACCGAAGCAGCACTCCCCGGAGATCCGGCCGGGCCTGTCGAGCGGGTCCCGACGCGAGACCTGCTATGGTCTCGGCTGCGGCGCGTCACTGGTTTCATCCAGGACAACTTGAACCGGCAACTGACACTGCTGGATCTCAGCGCCGTGGTTCACATGAGCCCGTACCATTTCGCGCGACTCTTCAAGCAGAGCACCGGCGTCCCCCCGCACCGCTTCGTGGTGGAACAGCGGATCGCGCGCGCTTCGGCGTTACTCCGGGAGCCGCAGCTCTCTATCGGAGAGGTCGGTCGGCTGGTGGGCTTTCGGACCCCCAGTCACTTCACGGCGGCGTTCCGGCGCATGACCGGCATCACGCCGAGCGCGTACCGCGGTGGATGGCGCCATGAGCGGTGAGCTGAGGGCAGCGCCTGACGAGCGCGCGGGAATGCTGCGTAGTAGTGGTTTGAAGCTCTCGGACAGGGAGTTGACGAGGCGCCTGCGCGCGGCCGACGTCGACGCAGCGGAGGCGCTCGTCAACACCTACGGCGCTCGAGCGCATCGGCTCGCGGTGCGCATCACCGGCAGCCAGGCGGACGCGGAAGAGGTCGTACAGGACGCATTGTGGACTGTGGTGCGGAAAGTCGAGGAGTTCAAGGGTGACGCGGCGCTCGGGACATGGATCTATCGCATCACCGTCAACGCAGCCTACAACCTGCTGCGGCGCCGCGGCCGCCGACAGCGCGAAGTATCTTGGGACGACCTTCCGTCGGACCTTCAGCCGGCGAGCGGCGATGACCCAGCGCGACAAACCGAGCTCCGCACGGTATTGACCGCCGCGATTGATGAGCTGGGGGCCGTGGACCGCACCGTGGTCGTGCTGCACGACGTGGACGGCATGTCGCTTCTGGACATCGCGGCGACACTCGATCTGAGTGTACCCGCCGTCAAGGGCCGGGTGCACCGCGTGCACCTGCTTCTGCGCCGACGGCTCCGTGACTACCTGGAAGACGTCTCGAAGGGGACGCAACCAGATCGCGGCCCACTCGATCCTGCCGGAAGAGGGGATCGGGGGAACAGACTGTACGGGACGCTGCGCTTACTGAGAGGGCAGCCCGAGCTGCTTCAGCTTCGTATAGAGCCGCATCCGGGTGAGCCCGAGGGCGGCCGCCGCCGCCGTCTTGTTGCCCTTGGCCTTCGCGAGGGCATCCGCGATCGCACGTCGTTCGAGCTCTTGAAGGGTCGCCGCCGCATCCTGAGTCGCAACGCCTGACGGTGTGGGGACACCAGGCAAGGACGCCTCGCCGGACGGGAGCCGCGGCCGGGCCAGCCCGAGCTGGTCGGCGGTGATGAGCCCGCCGTCCGAGACGATCAACGCGCGCTCGATCGCGTTCTGGAGCTCCCGGATGTTCCCGGGCCAGGGGTGCGTTAGCAGGAGCCCCCGGGCATCGCCGCTCAGCCCCGGCTCCCCCTTGCCCATCCGCTCGCCCAGGCGGTGGACGAACTCCCGGGCGAGGAGCACCACGTCCTCGCCGCGCTCGCGCAGCGGCGGCAGATGAATCGGAAACACGCTGAGCCGGTAGTAGAGATCCTCACGGAACTGACCGTGCGCCATGGCGTCGGTCAGGTTCCGGTTGGTCGCGACGATGAGGCGAAAGTCGGCCTTGAGCGTCGCGGTGCCGCCGACGCGCTGGAACTCGCGCTCCTGGAGAACACGCAGCAGTTTAGCCTGGACGCTCGCCGCGAGGTCGCCGATCTCGTCGAGAAAGAGCGTGCCGCCCGCTGCGAGCTCGAAGCGGCCCGGCTTCTGCTTGTCCGCTCCGGTGAAGGCACCCCGTTCATGGCCGAAGAGCTCCGACTCGATGAGCGTGTCTGGCAGCGCCGCGCAGTTGATGGCGACGCAGGGGCCGTCGGCACGCCGGCTGGCGTAGTGGATCGCCTGCGCCACCAGCTCCTTGCCCGTGCCGCTCTCCCCGGTCAGGAGCACGGGGGTCTCCTGCGGAGCGACCTGCGCGGCCCGCTCGAGCGCCTCACGCAGGCTGGGAGCTTGGCCGAGGATCCGGCCGAACCCGTACGGCTCGCTGAGTGCGCCATGCAGTCGCTGGACTCGCCGCTCGAGCTGCTGCGCCCGCCCTTCGGCCATCGCGAGCCGGCGCTGCTCCTCGCCCAGCCGCTGGTGCTGGATGGCCACGACCACGTGCTGGGCAATCTCCTCGACGACCTCGAGATCGCTCGTGTCGAACCAGTCGGGCTGCCGCTTGGCGAAGCCGAGCAGCGCACCCACCTTGTCGCCGAAGATCAAGGGCACGGCGACGAACGAGCGGATCCCGTCCTCGAGAATTCTTCCGTCGGCCGGATATGTGACGTCGAGCTCGTTCTCGCATTCGCGTATCAACACCGGCTCACGGGACAGCAGGCGAGTGCCGAACGAGAAGTCCTCGAACCGGTCGGATCTCTCTGGCACCGGCCGGCCGTCGGCGACACGCAGCCATGGCGCAATGCTCTCGGATTCGACGAAGGAGGTGTCCAGGATGTCGAAGTCGAGGACGGGCCGGACCGCGGCAGCGAGCCGGTCGAAGATCTCCGCCACGTTCAGGCTGGTGGCAAGGACGCGCGCCACCTCCGGCACGACCCGCAGGCGCTGGCGCCGCCGACGCTGCTCGTGGACGAGCACGATGCTCTCGATGACGGGACCGACGACGTCCGCGATCTGGCGGCCGGTCGCGAGGTGAGCCTCGGTGTAGACATCCGGGACCGTGTTGCCGACGATGAGTGCGCCGATGACCCGCTCGACGCCCATGAGCGGCAGCGCCATCCATGCGCGCACCCCCCGCTGGGGGATGCCGGGGACGGCCGTCCCCGCCATGAAGCGGACATCGCTCTGCGTGTCCCGGACGAACTCGGCTTGCCCCGCAAGGACACAGGACGAGACGGCTTCGGCGATGGGATACCGGCTAGCGCGAGCCAGAGAGAGGGTGTAGCGGCCATCGTGGCGCGGCGCGTCGCCAAGCGTATGCTCCGCGAAGACCGAGACGGTACGGCCTCCGTCGTCCAGGTAGAGGACCGTCACCCGGTCGTGGGGGATCATTCCCTGGAGCTGCCCAGAGAGACCCTCGAGGAACCCGCCAGGGTCGAACTCGGGCGTCATCGCGCGGGCCCGCGCCGCGACGGCCCCGACGATACCGCCCAGGTCGACCTCAGTTTCCGCCACGCCGTGATTATACGACCGCATCCAAAGAGCTGCCGAGATCGGCTGCGGCCGTGCCGGCTCTGAAAACCCGCATCCAGGATTGGAAGTCCTGTGCTCTCTCGGGAGCGGCCTGCTCCGTCGGGACGCCTATGGGCCGATGACCGACCTCCAAGGGGCGTTGGTTCGCATCCGCCACGTGATTCGAACCAGCGGCGCTGACGCCTCCTCGTAGACGGTCCGGCTGGGAGAGCAATGCTGCCGAGGCGAGACGAGGGCGCGACCCGCTTCGTTGTTAAAGATGAACCAGCGACCGGCTGTGTTGATAACCATGTCCGAGCTCTCCTTCCGATCGAATCGTCTCTCCTCGATGTCGCCGGACTTCGAGCGCGGTGTCTCAGCGGCCATGCCCGCCTCCACCCTGGAATCCGCCCCCATGGAATCCGCCGCCATCGTGAAAGCCTCCACCGTGGAACCCGCCTCCCGATCGCCGACCTTTTCGAGCAGGTGGGCGCGCACAGCGTCCAAACGGTAGTGACCCTTGAGGCGGGCGTCCGCCGCTAGCACGTCCAGCGCGTCCAGGCCCGCCTTTGGTCCCTCCACCATGGCGGTCGCCACGATTCGGTTGAGCGAAACGATCGGATTGTTTGAAAGCCGCTCGAGCATCTGATAGAACGCGAGGATCTGCGGCCAGTCGGTCTCCTCGAAGCGGGCGGCTTCGTCGTGGATCGCCGCGATCGCCGCCTGGATCTGGTAGGGACCGACACGCCCCTTCGGCAGCGCAGCGCTGACGAGCGCTACGCCTTCGGCAATGAACTCCTTGTTCCAGAGCGTCCGGTCCTGCTCGTCCAACGGGACGAGCTCACCGTTCGCGTCGGTGCGCGCCGGCCGGCGCGCATCGGTGAGCAGCATCAGGGCCAGAAGGGCCGCGACCTCCGCATCGTCTGGAAGAACCTGGTGTAGCGCCCGGGCCAGGCGCACAGCCTCCGACGAGAGGTCGGTGCGATGCAGCGTCGGGCCGGCGCTGCTCGCGTAGCCCTCGCTGTAGATCAGGTACAGCGTATGCAGCACGGCGTTCAGTCTCCGCGCGCGCTCTTCGCGCGTCGGCATGCGGAACGCGACGCCGGAGGATCGCATAGTCTCCTTGGCGCGGCTGATCCTTTGGGCCATCGTCGCTTCGGGAACCAGGAAAGCGTTCGCGATCTCCGCCGTCGTCAATCCTCCGACCGCGCGCAGCGTGAGCGCGACCGCCGACGGTGTCGTCAGCGAGGGATGGCAACACATGAACAGGAGAAGAAGCGTGTCATCGCCTGGATCCGCCTCCTCCGCGTCCGCGACTCGCGCGGCCGGATGGAGGAGCGCGTCTCGAGCCGCGGCCTCTTCGCGGCTCCGGCGCGCCGCCTCGCTGCGCCAGCGATCGGTTATCCGCCGCGAGGCGACCTGGATCAGCCAGCCGCGCGGGTTCTCCGGAAGCCCGTCGCGCGGCCACTGAACGGCGGCTGCGATCAACGCCTCCTGCACGGCGTCTTCGGCCGCGGCGAAGTCTCCGTAGCGTCCGACGACGCAGCCGAGAACCTGTGGCGCCAGCTCGCGCAACAGGCTCTCGGCGCGGCTATCGGGAGAGGGTGACGTCACGACTCGACGGGGGAAACGCTCATGACCTCGCGAACCTCGATGTCCATGTTCAGCGGCTTGCCGCCGGGCCCGGGCGCCGCCGAGGCTTTCCCGGCGACCTCATAGGCGCGCTCCGGACGATCGACTTCGATGATCCAGTAGCCGGCGAGGAATTCCTTCGTCTCCGGAAATACGCCATCGGTCACCGGCCGCCCGTCGTTGCCTGCCCGCACGAGCCGGGCCTTGCCCGGTCCGGTCAAGCCCTCGCCGCCGACCAGCTCGCCTGCGTCCCTCAATTCCTTGTTCAGCCGGTGCATGAAGTCGATATGGGCTTTGATGTCCTGCGGGGGCCAATTGAAGATCTCCCAGTCCCCCTTACCCTTCGGTGCGTGCATCATGAGCATGTATTTCATCGCTTTGGCTCCTTTTCAGGCGACGTGATCAGCGCCTTTATCGGTAGGTCGGAGCACGGACCGGCTTCTCGACATCGCGGAAAACTCTCGGCGACGGCCGTAATGTCCGAAAACTCCGTCTGCGTGCCCAGGGCTTGGCTGACGAACTAATTCCTGGGTGAAGTCTGGGTAAACGAAAGGGGTTAGCGGCTCGTGCGTCCGCTAACCCCTCGTCGTCAATGGTTGCGGGGGCTGGATTTGAACCAGCGACCTTTGGGTTATGAGCCCTTTTCGAATCGAGGCTGGAGCCAAGGCGCCACAAACAACGCCTCGTAA
>WNFF01004070.1_pt1 | contig 11936 bp, 4 predicted proteins | sample 5400441 | NCBI WGS metagenome assembly WNFF01 (sample SAMN13153345, study PRJNA577476) | soil metagenome | isolation source: 120 cm saprolite under Douglas fir tree site 2 hole 3 replicate 1 | place: USA:California | collected 2015-04-18
TAATGGAATTGTCCGCCAAATCGAAGGCTGTGTGTTCCGATGACTTTGGAAAAATTGTCTTGCCACTGAAAAGTATTGTTGAATTGACTCACCGAGTCCGACGGGACGCCAATTGTAAAATTGTTGAAGGCTATGTTGGGGATGCCTTCGAGCTGAGGGGCAACGGGGCCGATCCCCCCGTTGAAGGAGCTGCCTGATCCGGAGGGCGCTGCAAAGCCCAAAGAACTCAGTGTGTGACCCAGCCCGCCCTGCGGTTGGAAGAGCCTAGCGGCGTTCCTTGTATAACTGAAGTGGAATTCGTTGACGGCCGTTGGGCCAAGCGTCTTTGTATCACCGAGATTAATGAGTTGTGCGCGCCCCGTGGATGTTCCGCCGAATCCAGGAACCGTCGCTCCGCCATTGGGGTACGGATCACTCTCGTTGTAATCGTCGAGGAAGAAGTAAGCGGAGAGCATTCCGAATCGGGTGTTGCCGTCCATTCGCACTCCACCTTTGTCATCCCGCAGACGATTGGAAAATGCGGAGGTGGAAAAAGCCCCCGTGGGGTCTCCCTGAGGAATGAAAGGAAGGATGCCGATCGCAGCGGGCGACCAAGCACTCTTCGGAATCACACCCGTTGGAAACAAGCAGCCGGTCGCACTTGCTGGGTTCGTGTTGTCGCAAGTCGGAGACCAGTATTGTTCTCCTTTCTGCACCTGCTGGCCCGGATTGGAAGCCTGTAACCTGGCCTGAAGGGTCTGGGCCCACGTGTCGCTGTTCACGGTCGTCGGGGAACCGACTGACTGGAACAGATCGAGGACGTTGCCGGTGCGGTTAGCGTCGGACGGAAGGGTCGTGGTCTGGGTCTGGCCATGAATCTGGCGTGTGCCTTGATAATCGACGAAGAAGAACGTCTTATCCCGCTTGATGGGTCCGCCAACAGTTCCACCGAACTGATTTTGCTTAAAGTCGCCCTTAACCCCTGGAGCCGGATTGAAAAAATTGCGAGCGTCCAGGGCGGTATTGCGGAGGAACTCGAAGCCGCTGCCGTGGAGCGAGTTGGTTCCGGATTTGGTGGCCACGTTGATCTGTCCACCACTGTAATTTCCGTATTCCGCATCGAAATTGTTGGTGATGATGCGGAATTCCGCAATTGAATCCAGGTTGGGGACTACGGCCGCACCATTGCTCTTCCCTTCCACCACGTTCGCGCCGTTGACCATGAATCCATTGGCGGCTTCCCGCTGTCCATTAACCGATTGGTTCCCCGAGTTCAGCCCGCTCCCGCCGGATGCGGCCGGTCCACCAGATGGGGACCTGTCATTCATGCCGGGTGCCTGGCCGCCATAGGCGGAAGGAACGACCCCCGGCTGGAGGGACAAGAGGTCCGTGTAGGAACGGCCGTTCAAGGGAACTGTAGTCATTTTTCTGCCGGTAATCACTTCACCGTTTTGCGTACTTTCGGTCTCGACGTGGACGGCTTCGCTCAGGACAGTGACATTTTCAGTGGCTTGGCCGATCTGGAGGATGACGTCGGCGCGGATCGCGGAGTTGGCGTCAACAACAACGGCTTTCTGGTGATAGGCCTTGAAACCAGAGGCGCGGACCTCGATGTCGTAGGTACCGATCGGCAAAGAAGAGAAATTGTAAAAACCTTTTGAATCGGTGGTGATTTCCGCGCGGACGCCCGTTTGTGTTTCTGTTGCCGTTACCGCAGCTCCCTCAATGACTGCGCCGCTTGGATCCGTGACGATGCCGGAAATGCTGCCGGTGATGCCGGCCCATACCGCTGCCGGTCCAAAGAGAATCACAGCGACCAATGCAGGAAGAGACCTGAAAAGAATTCGCATCGAAGTACCCCCTCGAGAAAACATTCACCCCTGAGGACGATTCGCATTCTGGAACACCTGCTTCGATCCACTGAGAAATCGTGAACCCCGATAACGCGCGGGGAGCTGCTGGCCGGTCAACGTAGCACCGGCCAGTACTTTATGTACGGCGTCGCGAGGGGCTGTCGCGGAACGAGTCAATCCTGCCATTGAGCTGCAAGATGGCACATCCGCACCTCGAACAATCACTCTTGCGACGACGCGAGCGTTACCGGGGACACGCGAAATGGATGGGCATTGCAGAATTTTCCTCGACTGGAGCCGCGATCAATCACCAATAAATTCTGCAAACCGCTCCGGATCGCCCGCCTGCACCAGCGTCACTGCCCACTGAATTGCCTTTGTTAAATCGACTTAATAACCAACGGTGGGGGAATGTCAAGTGGAAATTCTTGCGCGCATTTAGAAGAGTCTTGACCGATGCCGCTAGCGGGGGGCGGCTGCCAGGAGCCTCGCGCTTGCTCGATAGCTTCCGCGACGGCCAGGACCAACTCGTCTTCAAACGGCCGGCCAATCACCTGCACACCGATGGGCAGTCCTTCGTTCGAAACGGCGAAGGGAACCGATGCGCCGGGAAAGCCGGTCAAGTTCAGCCACTGCGAAAACCGCATGGTGTCGCGGTAGCCCGTGCCGGGGAGATAATTTCCCTGGCCATGAAGAAACGCGGGACTCGTGGAAACCGGCGAGAGCAGGACCGGCGTGTCCTGCATTTGGCGCAGAATCTCGGCGCGGAGAAAATCCCGATCCGCGCAGGCGTTCGTGAATTCATCGAGTGAAATCGGATTTCCAGAGGTCGCGCAGGAGAGATACTCGCACAAAATTGGGCTGATTTTATCCTCATGGCCCGCGAGGCCGTGCTGGAGCAAATTGCCGATCACTGGGCCAAAGAAAAACCACCAAAGATCGAGTGCGCGATCGAGTCCATTCAGACGGAAGGGTTCGACGTTGAGACCTCGCTCGACGAGTGATTTAGCGGCTCGCTCGACGGCGGCGCGCGTCTCCGCAGTCGCCACACCAAGCGCGTCGCTCTCCAGAATTCCGACGCGCATGCCGCGCAACTCACCCTCGCGGTACGCGCACAATGGAAGGGGAGCTGAGAGCGCATCGCCTGCGTCCGGTCCAGCCATCACTTCGAAGAGCGAACGGACATCCGCGATGGTTCGGGACATGGGGCCGACAACGCCGATCCAGGAAAAAGCGCCGACGCCCGGCGGAAAATGTCCCGCGGCAGGAATGCGGCCGGGAGTGGTCTTCAATCCGCAGATTCCACAAAAATGCGCGGGCACGCGTATCGAGCCGCCGCCATCACTGCCGACTCCGCCCGCCGAGCAGCCTGCGGCAATGGCCGCGGCTTCACCACCGCTCGAGCCGCCCGCGGAGCGCGACAAATCCCACGGGTTGCTCGTTTTTCCGGTGAGCAGATTGTCGGTTTCGTAGGCCATCAAAAATTCGGGAGTGTTGGTATTTCCGAGGAGAATGGCCCCCGCGGCTTTCAATCGCGAGACAACCGGAGCGTCCTGATTGGCGACATAGTCTTTGCGGAGGAGAGAACCGGCAGGGCAGGGCCAGCCAACAACGTCGATGTTGCTTTTGATGGTGAGTGGCACGCCATGAAGAGGCCCGAGTTGCGCGCCGCGCAATACCAAACTTTCCGCCGCGCGCGCCTTCCGGCGGGCGCCCTCGGGGTCCAGGTGGACAAACGCGTTCAGTTTCGGCTGCGATGCCTCGATGCGTTTAAGATGGAGTTCGACGATTTCGACGGGGGAGACATTCTTGGATCGAATATCCTTTGTGATTTCCGCTAAGGTGCAGTAGGGGAAGAAGCTCATGGCTTGATGCGCGAGACTAAGCGTACATGCTGTGCAGGTCAAGTGCATGACGAAGTGCGCGACCGGCGGACATAAAAACGGTTGACGATGCGGAAGGCAGCCGGGAGAATTCCAATTGCGCGCGGATGGGTCGTAGCTGGAATTCGAGCATCCCGCGCGGACAGGGAAAAACATTTTCATGCGTGCAACTCAGCGGCGTGCAGTGGGCGTGATTTTCGCTTGTTCACTTTTGATTTGCAGTGCGGCGATATTGGTGCGCTCCAGCGCGCCTTTTACGCAGGAGAAGGCTGCGGCTATAAAGAGGTCCGGGTCATCGGGCGGCGGGATTGCGGACGCCTATCGTTTCAACGCGCTGGGCGTTGCATACATGAACCAGCAGCGTCCGGCGGACGCGCAAAAATATTTTGAACAAGCCCTCGAAGCCGGCCCCAAGTTTGCCGTGGCCCGGTTGAACCTGGGCGTTTCTCTGCTGGCCCAGCAGAAGTTGGAGCCCGCGCGTGCGGCACTCGAAGCGGCGGCGCAGCAGCTTCCTAAGGATGCTTATGCCTGGTACAACCTCGGACTTGTCTACAAAGACCTCGGGGAGACGGAGAAAAGCGTCGCCGCTTTTCAGCACGTCACGGAGATCGCTCCTAACGAACCGGACGCTTATTATTTTCTCGGCTACCTGAACGCCCAGTTGCAGAAGTATGACGAAGCGATCGCGGCGTTTCAGAAGGGGCTGGCTCTTTCTCCGTATCACGCTTCATCGGAATTCGGCCTGGCGCGCGCGTTTCAGCGGAAGGGCGATGCTGCTGCGGCGCGCGAACACCTGGCGCGCTTCCAGAAAATCACGACGGACCATCTCGGAGCGCCGTTCGGCGCGGGCTACGGCGATCAGGGACGATACTCGCTCGCGGAGTTGCCGCTGAATTCGGTTGTTGATGTGCCAGCGGCCATTCCGGTGCGATTTACGGCGGAGGCGAATGCGTTTGTGTCGAAGAGTGGAGGAGGAAGCCGCGTCGAAATTGGACCGGGCACTGGCGCATGTTTCTTTGACTACGATGGCGATAGGAGGCCCGATCTTTTTCTCGTGAGCGGCACGACGGACGGCACCAGCCGCTTGCTGCGCAATCTTGGCGGCGGCAAATTTGGGGATGTGACGGAGGAAGCGGGCATCCATCTAAAGGGCAGCGGCCTCGGCTGCGCGGCGGGCGATTTCGACAATGACGGCCATACGGATCTCGCAGTTTGTTTGAGTGACGGCGTCCGGTTGCTTCGCAACAAGGGAGACGGAAAGTTTGAGGATGTTACCGAGAAGGTGGGAATCCGCAAAGAAAAAGGCTGCGTGGGCCTGACGTTCGTGGATTACGACCACGATGGGGACCTGGATCTGTACATCACAACGGCGCCGGATTCGGCTGCGCCGGGCGCGCCACCGCACAACGTTCTTTGGCGCAACAATGGGAACAGCACATTCACGGATGTGTCCGCGGAAACGGCGCTCGGATTTGCTGCCACGGGTGCTGGAGTTATCACCACTGATTTCAACAATGATCGCGCCATTGATTTTGTTTTTGCGGGTGGCCCGCAAGGCGCGTCGATTTATCTAAATCCGCGCGAAGGGGAATTCACGCCGCTCGGCGGCATCGATTTCAACAAGGAGAAGTTGCCGCCGGCAGTGGGCGTGGTGGCTTTCGACTTCGATAAAGACGGATGGATGGATCTGGCGTTCACGCACGCGGGCGCGCCGGGAATAAGCCTGTGGCGGAACGTGGAAGGGAAGCGGCTGGAACGCGTTCCGCTCCCCGATTTTGGCTGGCAGCGCGGCTGGGGAATTGCCGCGCTCGATTACGACAATGACGGCTGGCTCGATCTGGTCGCTGCGGGAGAGGCGAGCAACGGAGCGGAACTCAAGTTATTGCGAAATCTGGGGAGCAAGGGCTGGGCCGATGTTACCAAGGATGTGCAGCTCGATGCGGTCAAGCTGAATCAACCGCGCGCGATTGCGGTTGCGGATATCGATGGAAATGGCGACGCGGATTTGGCCGTGACGCAACTTGGCGGCTTGCCACTTGTTTTGCTCAATGAGGGCGGCAATCAGCACAATTGGATGAGCATCGACCTCAAGGCGCTCAATGACAACAAGAGCGGGATCGGAACGAAAGTCGAACTCTACGCAGGCATGCAGTATCAAAAGTGGGAAGTGGCCGGTGCCTCGGGTTATTTGGGGCAGAACGCCGCGCCGATTCTTGCCGGCCTCGGCTCGGAGCGCAACGCCGAAGTCGTTCGGTTGCTGTGGCCGACGGGGGTGCCACAGGACGAAATAAATCTCGCCGCGAAGAAAGTGCAAAGCATCACCGAACTCGATCGTCGTGGAAGCTCATGCCCTGTTTTGTTCTCGTGGAATGGGCGCGAGTATGAATTCATCGCGGACATGATCGGGCCCGCCGTGGTCGGTCACTGGGTCGCGCCCGGGGAGAGGGACGTTCCCGATCCCGACGAGTACCTGAAGGTGCCTGCGCGCAGCGTAAAGGCTCGGAACGGCCTGCTCAGCTTCCGCTTCATGGAGCCGATGGAGGAGACGGTGTATCTCGACCAGGTGCGGCTGGTGGCCATCGATCATCCGGCGGCGTACGAAGTTTTTCCGAATGAGCGATTCGTCAGCGCGCCGCCTTTTCCGGAGTTCCGTGTGATTGCGAGCCGCGACGCGCATGCGCCCATCGGCGCGTGGGACGAGCGCGGAAATGATGTGTTGCCGCTGATTTCCATGCGTGACCGCAAGTACGTCACGAGCTTCGAAGAGTTGCCGTTCGCGGGATTCGCGAAGCTGCACTGGATCGAACTCGACCTAGGTGACTGGGATAAGCAAAAGCCATTGCGATTGATCATCGATGGCTACACCGATTACTTCACGGCGACTTCGATGTACGCCGCGGATCAGGCGGGAATCAAAGTGATTCCGCCGTATGTGGAAGCCCTCGACGCGAACGGCAAGTGGGCGCGCGTTGTGGAAGACATGGGTTTTCCGGCGGGGCTCGAACGGACCATGGTCGCGGACTTGACCGGCAAACTGCCTGCAGGAACGCAGCGGATTCGCATCGTCAACAATCTGAAAGTGTATTGGGACGCGATTCGAATCGACCAGACACCGGACGTGTGGGATGTGCGCGTTGCGCAAGTGCCTCTCGCAATGGCGGCGTTGGAATTCGTCGGCTATCCGCGCGAGACGCGGCTGAAGCCGGCGAGCGATATGATCTATTCGTATTCGCACCGGAGCTTGACTGGTCCTTACGCGCACGCTGCCGGAAATTACACCCGCTACGGCGATGTGTTCGATTTGCTTCGCGCCTCCGATGATCGCTTTGTAGTTTTCGGCTCCGGTGAGGGACTGAAGCTCGATTTTGATCCGAAGGGGCTTCCCGCGCTGCCGGCCGGATGGGTTCGCGATTATTTCTTTTATGCCGACGGCTTCGAAAAGGATCTCGATTTTTACGCAGCCCACGCGTTTACCGTCGAGCCGCTACCGCGGCATTCGCTGCTGCCGTATCCGTATCCCGAGGGTCGGGATTATCCGGGTGACGCGGAACATCTGGGTTACCAATTGGAGTACAACACTCGCTCGCGTTCGGAACGCCTGCCGCCGAGCCTGCGCTACCACTATTCCTCGCCGCACTCCAGAAAACTTTTGTATGGAATTGAAGTGAGGGACCAGAATTCCCTCCGCCGAACGGCTAGGCGCCTTGCGCTAAGGTTTGCGGGATTCCTGAAACGCCTCCGGCGGATCGCGGTAGCACTCCTTCCAGAAGCTTTCGAAAGAAAGTGTGCCGGCGGTGAACTGCTTCAGCGTCGCGAGCGTGGCTCCCACGATGCCGCCGTCCGCCGAATCGAAGATTACAACGACGCCCTCGACTCCCGAAATGGGCGCGGCGTTCTCCGTCGCGTATTTCTGAAAAAGGGAGTTAGCGAAGGCGACTTTTGCCCTCGCGCCCGTTTCTTTGGAGTTCTGCGAGACAGGCTGTACGGTAAAAATTTTCACTCCCTTTCCCTTCAAGGGCTCCCAATCTCCCGGGAAAGGACTAATTTCTTCACGCACAATCCGGAACGCTTCTGCTTTTTCCACGCCGGCCGCGGCGCTGAGCCGCGAGGCGATGAATTCCGGCAACTCGAGATTGTTTCGGCGGACATACCCGCGAGAAGGCCCGGAGATCTGCACGTGAATCCACTCGCCTTCCGCGTCGATGAATTCAAACTCATCCTCGGCGGCGGCATTGAAGAGCACGCGTGCTCCTTCCGCAGGCTTCGCGAGCACCGGGGTCCCCGGTTTTTTCACGACCACCAGGTTCAATGGGTGCGCTTGATTTTTTTTGATTTCCTGCAAACTCTGAAGTTCCGCGTTCAATTCCCTCATGCGTTTTTCTTCGGCTTCACGATTGGACCGCAGTGAGCCCAATTCGTCGGTCGTGCCACCTGATCTTGCTGCAGCACTCGCTGCCGATGAATTTTGAATGCCAGGGACGCCCCCAAGATCGAGCTTCGGTTTCGGCGCCGAGATCGTTGAATTCGAAAGCGAGCGCGCCAAGGAGGCCGCCGGTTTCCCGCCAAATTTTTCTTCCAACCGGTCCAAGAGATCAAGCTCCAAGCGCCCGTTGGACGGCAGCACCTGATAACCGGATTTCGCAGGGTCCTTGTCCGCGTACCACGCCGTGACTTTGGCGATGACGCGCACGATCGTTCCGCCGCCTGTTCCCGGCAGCACGTCAATCGAGAATTGATAAAACGCGCGCTCGTATTGATTGAGCGGCTTGTCTCCGGTCGCCACGAAGCCGTCCACAATCGGCAGCTTTTGGCCGGAATACGCCTGCAGGTCCTTCAGCGCGCCCTCGACTTCTTCCGCGGACTTCGCAAACGCGCGGGCGTAAGGCACAGCTTGAGGAAAAACCGCGCTCGTCAACAGAAACAAAATGCTAAAGGCTCCACCGAGCCTTCCCATTCGAATGATTGCCGTGAGGAATTTCTGCCCGGGACTCTTCACGGGAGAATTTCCAATTGGTCCATGGGCATCCAACCGCGCTGGCCATCCGGTGTTTCCACGCCGTACCAGTGCGGCGTGACGATCACGATGACCACTTCTGTATACGCCGCGAGAGTCTTCACGCTAGCCGCCGCCTGGAAGGGAGCGGACTTCAAGTCCGCGCCCGGCGCCTTCACTCTGCGCTCCACCTCACGCCGCATAATATTGATGCGCTGTTCCAGGTCCTGCACGGAAGCCTGCGCCGCAGCCAGGCGTGTGGTCTCGTCTTCCCGCTGGCGGATCGTCGTTTGCCGCACGAGTTCCGCGCTCTCGAGCCGGCGCTTGGCGTCGGCGGCCTCCTGTGCGGCAAATTGAATGGCCTGCAGGCGATCCTGGAACACCTTGTATTCGCTCGACTCCACGGTCAGGTCCGATGCATGCATTCTCCGGTGCGTGGCCTCTACGTAGACGGCGTCGATCCGCAAGCGAAATCGTCCGGGCGCGGCGCTACTGAGAACGTAGCGCACCGCAATCGTGCCCTGATCCGCGCTATCCAGGAAATGCCGGGGCGCAATAGCATCTTTTCGAATCTTGTAGAAAACCTGCCCCGGTCCTTGCCAGCGTTCGAACAGCGGAGTTGACTCAACTACCGTCGCCCCGGTCAGGGTCGGCTGTTTGTCGAAGATGAGTGTTCCATGGATGATCTGGTCCTCCAGCACTTCGTTTAACGCCTGGAGGGCATCCGCCTGCGTCGCTTCAAATTCCTTCACAAAACCAGGGCTTGCCAGCTGATCCTTGCTCCGCCCGCTCGCGAAGGTGGAACTCGCAGTCAGTGCGGCAAACAAGACGAAGCACAAGAGCAGAACATTCATTTTCGTTGCGGCAGCGCCGGCATTTCTTGCGAGAAAAATCCGCCGCATTTCACCACGCTTCACATTCATTTGCCTTCGGCCCTTGCTGATTCAAACGGATATTTCATTCTTTTCATCCCCGCTCAAGACCACACTCAAGATCGAGAGTAACACTTCTTGGTACCCCCATCCTCGACGGAGTGTCAATTTCAAAATTCTCATTCTCTCTACATCGCGGGACTAAGATTCCGCAATGAGAGGAAAGGAAGCCTGAAAGAAAACATTTTCCTGGTCGACATATCTACGGGAAGAGAGAAACAGGCGGCCAGAGTGAAAAAACTGGGCGAAGCTAAGATTGAGTACCAGAACTATAAGTTCCCGGTATTCTCACGATAAGTAGAACTAAAAGAAAACTCTTGCATTCGTTTTTTTGCTGAGGTAGCATCCGCGCCGGTTCAGGGATTTGAGGATTTGGCGCCTTTTTCTTGACGGAGAGAAAGGACCGATTCTCGATGGGCGTATTTTTTAAAACCGTTTTTTGGTTTTGGGACGAAACCGGTTTACCCGGTTCAACCATAAGGGCAAGTCTGCCCGCGCCTTTTCCCTTTCAGGAAGTCTGTGCGGTCTGCTGTCCGGCTGCTTCTCTTCGTCCAGCAGAGGAGGCGGTATGTCCTTGTGTGGTCAACGTGCGGTGAAGAACAGGGTGTCAGGGGTGGCATCCTCGCTGTTGTTTGGTTTTCTCCTGCTCGTTTTTCTTTTCGCGGATAGCCGTTCCGCTTCCGCGTTCCCCACTCCTACTATCAAAGTGAACGCGCTTCCTGCTTTCGCGAGAAAGTACGGGATGCCTTGCTCTTCCTGTCACGAGGCTTGGCCGAAACTCAGCCCCTTCGGGCAGGCGTTCAAGGACAACGGCTTCCAGATGGGGAACGATCGCGACGCCCCTATTTTCCAGCAGCCGGCTTATTGGCCGGTGACATTTCGCATGACCACGTTTTGGCACCGCGAAAGCCAGAACCGCACGCAGGTGGACGATCCCGCCAACCCCCCGTTTGGGCAAATGGAGGGGAAAATCACCACCCATGGGTTTGACTGGAGCGGCTTGGATTTCCATACCGCCGGCACACTGGCAAAGAATTATTCATTCTATGTGCTGCCATCCTCGGACAACACCGCCTCCTTCCACTTCGAGGCTGTCTGGGCCCGCGTTGACAATATTTTGGGATCCAGTTGGCTGAACATCAAACTGGGAAAATTCGAGCTGGACAATTTATTGTCCGAAAAGCGCATCCTGACGCTGACAAACGTCGCGGGCGTCTATGCCAACTATCACTTCCAGCCCTTGGTTTCACCGGGAAATCCGGGCGCTCCGGGAGTCCTCACAGAAGGCCTTTACGCGTTCGGAATTGGCGACAACCAGGTTGGCCTGGAGTGGATGGGGCATTCGAAAGATGACCGCACCCGCCTCTCGGCTTCAGTGCTCAGCTCGAAAGATGGGCAACCGGGTCCTGTCACCGGCCGTGGCTATAATGGATTTTTTGCCGCTAGCCGCGCATTTCAGCTTGGCAGCCTGGGTCTGCAGCGAATAGGAGCGTTTGCCTACATCGGTCAAGCCCCCACATTTTTTCAATTCACACAGACCACCGCGACGACCGTCGGCACGGACATTAATGGAAATCCAGTCAGCAACACAGCGACGAACCCTGTGGGCGGAACGGGAATCGGAAACAAAGGTTTCTACCGCGATGGCCTGATCGGCATGTGGTACTTTAGGAAGCTCGACGTCACCACCATGTACTTCCATGGCTGGGATAGCGCTTTCCTGGGTTCGAACACGCCTGCCAATCAGCCGCTTGCTCCCGGCGCGAGGGCGCCGACCTGGAACGGCGGCCTCTTTGAGACTCACTTCAACTTGAACCCGCAACTCATCCTGCTCAACCGCTACGAGCTGATCCGTATGTCGCGCCAGGTTTTCGCCAGCAACCCCGCAAACTTTGGCAACGAAGACGTGCTGACATTCGGCTTGCGGTACTACCCCTTCATTTCCAGCCGCGCCGGCTTTGCCTACCACAGCGAATACGCCATCTTGCGGCAGCGAGGCGCCTCGCCCGTTAACGGACTGAATTTGACCACCAGCAGCTTGTTGCTGGGTTTTGACTTCGCATTCTAAGGGTGAAAACGATGAGCCTGATGAAAATTACGAAGTCACGACTGTTCGGTATCGCAATTCTTGCAACTCTCATCTTCCCGCTGGCCGCATCGGCGCAGCAGCTGGAAACCCACATCGGCAAACACACGGGGAATGCCGGCACCGGCAGACAGCTCTACTTCCGCTACTGCTGGGGTTGCCACGGCTTCCGCGGCGACGGCAACGGAGAAAACGGGCCATACCTGAATA
>WNFF01006087.1_pt1 | contig 11936 bp, 10 predicted proteins | sample 5400441 | NCBI WGS metagenome assembly WNFF01 (sample SAMN13153345, study PRJNA577476) | soil metagenome | isolation source: 120 cm saprolite under Douglas fir tree site 2 hole 3 replicate 1 | place: USA:California | collected 2015-04-18
AGAACTTCAGCGGCAGATCAAGGTCTTGCAGAGCAGGATCCAGTCTAGCCCCATGATCCAGCAGCAGTTCAAAGCTCTAACGCGAGACTATCAAACAGCGCTGAGCTTCTACAACGATCTCCTCAAGAAGCGAAACGAGTCCCAAATGGCTACGGAGCTGGAGCGCCACCAGCAAGGCGAGCAGTTCCGCGTGTTGGATCCGCCCAGTTTGCCGGAGCGGCCCTCCTTTCCCAAGCCGCCGCTTTTCGGCCTCGGCGGGCTAGGCGCAGGGCTGGTCCTGGGATTGGTGTTGGTGCGATTCACGGAGTGGCGCGACAAATCGATACGGACCAAGCGTGACATCGAGATTTATCTCGGCGTGCCCACGCTGGCTCTATTGCCTTTGATGGGCCCGTCTAGGGAAGAGAAGAACGGAAACCGAAGGGTGGTCGCTGCAATCAAACGAAGCGTATTCAGCTTACGCGTTTCGTCTTGAAGGGAAGAAGAATTATGTACAACAAATTCTTCAATTTGCGGGAAAACCCTTTCAATGTCAATCCGGATCCCCGCTATTTATTCTTCACGCCAAGCGCGCTAGAAGCGCTGGCAAGCTTGACCTACGGAATTCAGACCCGAAAGGGAATTGTTCTGCTGACTGGCGAGGTCGGGACGGGCAAGACCACGCTGCTCAACAAGCTGTTGGATTGGCTCCATGAAAGGCAAGCGGCTACTTCCTTTATCTTCAACACCCAGCTCAGTGCCAGCGACCTGTTTGATTGTCTGATGGCCGATTTCGGTATGCCACCTGCATCGCGCACGAAAGGCGAAATGCTTCTGCGGCTCAACCGGTGGCTGCTGGAGCGGCACCAGGTCGGACAGTCGGCGGTCCTGGTTGTGGACGAGGCACAAAACCTTTCGCAGCAAGCACTGGAGGAGATCCGTCTGCTCACGAATCTCGAGACCTCAAGCGAGAAGTTGCTTCAAATTGTGCTGTCCGGCCAGCCAGAGCTCGAGGAGAAACTTAGACATCCCCAGCTGCGACAGCTTCTGCAACGGATTACCCTTCGCTGCAGGACAAGCCAACTATCGCTGGCCGAAACTCGTGGGTACGTCGCGGAGCGACTTCACATTGCCGGAGCGAACGGCGAACCAATCTTTTCTACGGAAGCCATCGAAAGCATCTACAACTATGCCCGCGGGATCCCCCGCGTGATCAACGTGCTTTGCGAGCATGCGCTGATCAACGCCTACATCGATCAACAGAGGCCCGTCCCCGCCCAGCTGATTGATGACGTGGCGCGCGAATTTGAGCTGGATCGCGTAGCACCGAGCACTCCGTCGGCTAGTTCCATCTATCCGGCGAGTTCATGGCCGGTCGAGGCACTGCTCCACGACTTCGCCGCGCATCTGCATCGAAACGGAGAGCCCGCCTCGATGCGCGTCTCTCCGGAGGAAAAACAGCTATGAGCCGGATTTACGAGGCCCTCAGGAAGGCGCAGGAGGACGGAGCGGCGAGCGTGTCCATGGAGCAGGTGCAACGACCCAAGTCCCTCATTACGCAAGCCGTTCATGGCGACCGCGCGGGGCAAAGAAGTCCAGAATTCGTATCACCAATTGGACTGGAGGGTGCACCTCCAGCATCCCGCTATCTTCGACTCGATGAGTTGCGGCAGCGCTGCGCGAAGCCCGGCTGGAGGCTGAGTCCGGACTACGCCGTTTTCTCCGGCGGGCACTCTTGCGAACGGTGTGCCGAACAGTTCCGCACCTTGCGCTCGCGTCTATACCGGTTGCGCGAAAAAAAACCCATCCGCACCCTGCTCATTACAAGTGCATCCAAAGGAGAAGGTAAATCGTTCGTGGCCCTGAATCTCGCTCAAGCCATCGCTCGCCAGCACGAAAGGCGGGCCTTGTTGATCGACGCGGATCTGCGCGCCCCAAGATTACACGTTCGTATGGGTGCTCCATCTGCGCCTGGGTTGACCGATTACCTCGCTGGCGAAGCCGACGAATTCTCCATCATCCAGGCAGACGCGAAGGAAGATCTTTTTTTCATCCCCGCTGGGCGACCCGTCTCCAATCCGGCGGAACTGCTCGCAAACAATCGGTTGAAAAGCCTGCTCGGACCACTGGCTTCCGTATTCGAATGGATCATCGTGGACGCGCCTCCCGTGCTACCCGTGTCGGATGCCGGCGTGTTGGCCGGAATGTGCGATGGTGTGATCTTTGTGGTCCGTGCGGGGGCGACGTCAGGAGTTTCGGGAAAACAATCTCCTGGGTGCGGTGCTGAACGGCGCCGACGAAGAGGCGATGTACGGCGCTTACTCGTATTACGCCGGAAACGGGCTTGACAAGAGATGAAAGCCGAGTTGCCCGTTTCGCCAGCTGTAGTCACGGCCTGCTGAGTCCTTGTTCAGCGGCTCCATAGCTGTCGAACTCGACGATCCTTGCGTTTGGCCGATTCCTCTTGGTTTGTCCGCGACATATCCACAGGGTGTCAGCCTGAGCGCTCTTAGCCGAAACAGTTTTGTGCCAAGGCCTATGTTGAAGTGATACCGCGGGACTGGATTGTTTAACGCAGGACCTGCCCCTGCCGAGTCGCTGTGCGCTTGGGTTAGTGAACGGACTGGTGCTTCGAAAATGAATCTGACGATAGGAAAGCCTAATCTTGGGAGATTTCTCAGGGTCATTCTACGAGCTCCCCACTCCTACCACGGGAAGCATCGTGAAGTTCTCGGTGAGGAGCTCTTCCGTAGGATTCTCTGCTGGGAGCGGAAGCGAGCGGAGCGTTCTCGCAAGTCTTTCCTGCTAATGCTTATAGATACAGGAACAGTTCTCCGGGCGAATGGGAAGGAAAGAGCGCTGACGAGGATTTTATCGGCGCTTTCTTGTTCTACCAGAGAGACGGATGTTGCCGGCTGGTATCGAGAAAGCGCCATTTTAGGAGTCATCTTCACCGAAATCAGCGAAGCAGAAAGGAATGCGCTGCAAAGTTTGGTTTTGGCTAAGCTCTCGGAGGCGCTGCGTGCGAGTTTGGCTGCAGAGGATGTCGATCAGATTCGCATTTCATTCCACTTCTTTCCGGAGGATTGGGACAAACCGAACACGAGTCGCTTGTCTGACGAAAAGCTCTATCCAGATTTGTTCGAGCGAAATGAAGCCAGGAAGTACCGTCACGTAGTGAAAAGAGCTATGGATATTGTCGGGAGCATCGCGGCCCTCATTCTATTCTCTCCTCTGTTTGCCCTCATTGCGTTGGCCATCAAGCTTACTTCCAAAGGACCGATCCTTTTTAAGCAGACAAGGATAGGCCAATACGGAACCATATTCACATTCTTGAAATTCCGGTCCATGATGCCCGCAAATGACCCGGGCATTCACCGAGAGTATGTTAAGCGCTTCATCGCCGGGGAAGTCGATTCAAACGGCTCTGGCCGCCGCCAGAACGTCGTCTATAAGATTCAAGAAGATCCCCGAATCACACGGGTGGGAAAGTTCCTGCGTAAGACCAGCCTGGATGAGCTCCCTCAATTCATCAATGTGCTGAAGGGCGACATGTCTCTGGTCGGGCCGCGACCGCCTGTTCCCTACGAGCTGGAGGTGTACCACACCTGGCACCGGCGCCGAGTGCTGGAAGTAAAGCCGGGTATCACTGGTTTGTGGCAAGTCAACGGTCGGAGCAGGACCAAATTTGACGAGATGGTGCGGATGGATCTCCGATACGCGAGGATGTGGTCGCCGTGGCTGGATCTCGTGATCCTTTTGCAAACTCCGCATGCAGTCTTGTCGGGCGACGGAGCCTATTGAGAATGAGCACCCTTCCTACAGCGTGCGCGCCCGCGGAACGCAATGAAGGCAATCATGCCAAGCTAAGTCCCGATTCACCGTCGACGCAAAGGATTCGTGTCTGCGTTGCTGGTTACGGATACTGGGGGCCGCAGGTTGTAAGAAATTTTCACAATTTGCAGAGCTCGGAAGTCGTAGCCGTCTGTGACACCAGCTCCAAGTCATTGCAGCGGGCGCATGAAACCTACCCTGAAATCCAGGTAACCCAAGACTTCGGTGAGCTAGTCAGGACTTCCCAGATTGATGCGGTGGCCATCGTCACACCCGTTCGCACCCATTACGGGCTCGCCAAGATGGCTCTGCAGAATGGAAAACATGTCTTCGTAGAAAAACCGTTCACCTGCACGTCGAGTCAGGCAGAAGAACTCATCGAGTTGGCCGAACGCAAGAATCTGAAAATCATGGTGGACCACACTTTTCTGTTTACCGGCGCAGTAAGGAAAATTCGACAGTTGATCGAAGACGGCACCCTCGGGGAGCTCTATTACTACGATTCCACGCGCGTCAATCTCGGCCTGTTCCAGCATGACGTCAACGTCCTTTGGGATCTCGCGCCACACGATTTGTCGATTATGGATTACCTTATCGCTGCCAAGCCCGAAGCAGTGGTTGCTACCGGTGAAACCCATCTCAACGGAGTTGCCGACGTGGCCTTTATGACCGTCTATTTCCCGCGCAAGACCATCGCTCACATCAATGTGAATTGGCTTTCCCCGGTCAAAGTCAGAACTACTTTGATCGGCGGGGAAAAGAAGATGGTGGTGTGGAATGACCTCGAGGCTGACGAGAAAATTAAAATATACGATAGAGGCGTCCAGGTCAGCAACGGCGAAAGTCTCTACAAACTGCTGGTGAGTTACCGGTCTGGTGATATGTGGGCGCCAAAAGTGGAGCAGACAGAGGCGCTCCGAAATGAAATATCGTATTTCACCGAGTGCGTGAGGAATAACAGGAGACCGTTCAACGACGGTGAGGCTGGTTTACGGGTGGTCAAGATGCTCGAGGCTGCCGATCAATCATTGAGAGAACGCGGGAAAGTGGTTCAACTGTGAACACCTACGCGTGCATCTCCGAGGACGTTAAGTTGGGCAAAAACGTCAGACTCTCCAAGTTCATTAATCTTTACGGTTGTGAGGTCGGCGACGGAAGCCGTGTGGGCGCGTTCGTGGAGATTCAAAAGAACGCCAGGGTTGGCAGAAACTGCAAGATCTCGAGTCACAGTTTTATCTGCGAGGGCGTCACCATCGAAGATAACGTCTTCATCGGTCACGGCGTCACGTTCATCAACGACGCTTATCCACGCGCCACCACACCCGATGGTGCGCCCCAGACGGAGAAGGACTGGAGCGTGGAGCCAACGCTGGTGAAAAAGGGCGCTTCGATTGGCTCCGGCGCGACGATCCTCTCGAATCTTGTAATTGGCGAAAACGCGCTGGTCGGCGCCGGAAGCGCTGTGACTTGCGACGTGCCCGACAACGCCATTGTTGCTGGGAATCCAGCCAGGCTTCTGCGTTTTATCGCGCAAGAAGTGAAAGTGGCAAAATGACCCGGAACGATAAGATTCCTCTCTTGGACCTGGTGACGCCTCACCTAGAACTGGAAGAGGACCTGCTCGCAGTCTTCCGAACCCTGTTGAAGACCGCTGGATTCATCGGCGGCCCGATGGTGGAGGGCTTCGAAAGAGAGTTTGCACAGTTTTGCGGAGCCGAGCATTGCGTCGGCGTAGGGAACGGAACAGACGCCCTGCGGCTTGCCCTGGTCGCCGCCGGAGTGCAGCCGGGCGATACGGTCGTCACGGTTCCGAACACTTTTATAGCGACCACTGAGGCGATCTCTCAGGCCGGCGCGCGGCCGGACTTCGTGGATGTCGAAGAGCGCACTTACAACATGGATGCGCGGAAGCTACACGAATACCTTGAAATGCAATGCCGCCTCGACTGGACGGGAAAACTATTGAACCGGAAGACTCGAAGCCCGGTCACAGCGATCGTTCCCGTGCATCTGTACGGCCAGATGGCGGACATGGATCCCATCCTGGAACTCGCGGAACGATACAACTTGTTTGTGGTCGAAGACGCTTGTCAGGCTCACGGCGCAGAGTATTTTTCGAGCAAAGAGAAGCGGTGGAGAAAGGCTGGTTCGATGGGTCGGGCCGCTGCCTTCAGTTTCTATCCAGGAAAAAACTTGGGTGCATGCGGAGAAGCCGGCGCGGTGACCACTGACGATGAAAAAATCGCGCTATGTGTCCGGATGCTGCGCGACCACGGCCAGGCGCAAAAGTATTATCACGACCTGGAGGGGTACAACAGCCGCTTGGATGCCATACAGGCAGGAGTCTTGCGGGCCAAGCTCCCCTATCTGGCCGAGTGGAATCGCAAAAGGCGCGAAGTGGCCGTTGGTTATCATCAACTGCTCCAGCCGTTGGCAGAGATTATTATGCCGCCTTACGAGCCCTCTTCATCCAACGCGGTTTACCACCTCTACGTAATTCGCTCAAAAGACCGCGATGGACTGCAAAGGCACCTTGCAGAAGCTGGCATCGGCACGGGAGTTCACTACCCTGTGGCACTGCATCTTCAGAAAGCTTATCTCGATATGGGCTATAAGGAAGGTGACTTTCCGATCGCCGAGAGAGCTGCGGCCGAAGTTCTCTCTCTGCCCATGTATCCGCAGCTTCGACTGGAGCAGCAGCAGCGGGTGGCCAAGGAAGTTTTTGATTTCTTTGGGTACAACACAAGTGTCGCCGCTTGACGCCTTGAAGCAATCACTTGTGGCAATTCTGCCTTGCCGGGATGGCTCCGATTCAAGCTCTCATTCGCGAAAGCGTATTATTCAGGAATTGTTCGGCTCGCTTGCCATCCGATGTACGAACCTCTGACATCTCAGCCTGGAGGTGGTTCGTTGTCTCATCACCGCGTTGACGTGAAGGAAACCCGCTTCGAAAGTTTTGACGAGAGTTCTTACATCTCTGTATCTGAGAAGCCACAGCAGCCACCCCTTCGTGGCTATTTGACGACGAGGTTCGGCAGGCGCCGAACGATCACCGACAGGGGGAAGATCTGGATCGATTTGGATAACTCACCTCATGTGCCATTTTTCGCACCAATTATCGAAGAACTCCAGAAGCGCGGCTATTCCGTGGTGCTCACTGCACGCGACTGCTCTCAGGTGCGCGAACTGGCAGACCTTTTTCACCTGAACTACAAGCTGATCGGACGTCATTCAGGGAAGAACAAAATTCGCAAGGTGGCGGGATTGTTCTTCCGCGCCCTGCAGTTACTGCCAACCATTCTGAGAGAAAAGCCAGATATCGCCGTCTCTCATTGTTCGCGCGCCCAAATGATTGTGTCTGCATCCTTGGGCATTCCATCACTGCAAATGGGCGATTATGAGTTCGCTACGCCCTGGGTTTTCGTTCGACCTACCTGGTCAATGTGCCCGGCCGTGATTCCGGATGAAGTTGTCCCAGGCTGTCCGAAACGGATTCTGAAATACCCGGGCATCAAAGAAGATGTCTATGTTCCACGATTTGTCCCGAACCCCAGCATCAGGCCTCAACTCGGGCTTCAGGAGCAGGACCTCGTGGCAGTTATCCGTCCCCCCGCTAGCGAGGCGCACTACCACAACTCCGGGAGTGACGAACTCTTTGAGGCGGTAGTTAAGTTTCTCAGCCAACAGCCCGGCGTGAAGCTCGTGGTCCTTCCGCGGAATGATAAGCAGGCGAAGTACGTGAAGAGCCGTTGGCCGGCTCTTTTCGCAAGCGGTAAGATCCGCATCCCGGCGCAGGCCGTGGATGGCCTCAATTTGATTTGGTACTCGGACTTCGTCGTCAGCGCAGGTGGGACGATGAACCGAGAGGCGGCCGCGTTGGGCGTTCCCGTCTACAGTATTTTTCGCGGCAAGATCGGCGCCGTGGACCGCTATCTCAGCCAAGCAGGCCGGCTTGTACTAGTCGCGAGCGTTGAAGACGTGCAAACCAAGATTCAAGTGGCTCGAAGAATTCGGCCCGCCAGGCCCCTCAGTGTTGATGGCATGGCCTTGAAGAGCATTGTGGAGCAGATCGTCGCGATCATGGAGTCGCAAAATCCGATCCGGAAGCAAATGGAGATGGAAGCGGAAAGAAGCCCGCGGGAACGTGAGACCACGGGATTGGCTGGTCAGAGGTTTGTCGGATGATAATCCTGACTGTGGTTGGCGCACGCCCCAATTTCATGAAGGCCGCACCGATCATCGCGGCAATCAACGAACACAACGAGAGGGTCTCGGCAAATGGCGCAGGCCGCGGAGAGCGATCGGCCCAAACGATCCGGCACATCCTCGTTCATACCGGTCAACACTACGATGAATTCATGTCCGGCTCGTTCTTCAGCGACCTTAAACTTCCAAAGCCGGATATTCATCTCGGCGTAGGTTCGGGATCGCACGCGGCACAGACTGCCAAGATTATGAAAAAGTTCGAGGTCGTGTTGCTGACGGAGAAGCCGGACGTAGTGGTAGTCGTCGGAGACGTGAATTCGACCCTTGCTTGCGCCTTGGTTGCCGCCAAGATCTCTTTCGACTCCGCTGGTTCCAAGCCGGTGATCGCGCACGTCGAAGCGGGGTTACGCTCTTTCGATCGGTCGATGCCCGAAGAGATTAACCGCATTCTTACCGACCATGTTTCTGATCTGCTTTTTGTGACGGAACAGAGCGGGCTTCAGAACCTGCAGAACGAAGGGATCTCGCCCGACAAGATCCATTTTGTCGGCAACACGATGATTGACTCGCTCCTGACTTTCAAGGAGAAGGCGGAGACTTCGATCATACTGGACAAATTGGGGCTTCGCGCAAATGCCGCAAATAACGGTGGCGGTATGTCGATTTCCCGCTACGCGCTTCTGACCCTACATCGACCGTCCAATGTGGACAATCGGAGTGCCTTTCTCAATATTTTGGATGGGCTGGAAGAACTTGCTGCGGATTGGCCCATTGTTTTTCCCATCCACCCTCGAACACGACGACGCGTCCAGGAATTTGGGTTGCAGTCTAAACTGGGCCTGAACGGGGCCCCCGCAGCCAAACCTGATCCGGCGAGTTCCGGAGGGGGCCTCCGCAACATCATTCTGACCGAACCGCTGGGCTATTTGGACTTCCTCTGCTTAATGAAGCACGCAGCGCTGGTCGTGACTGACTCAGGCGGCATCCAGGAAGAAACCACGTGCCTAGGCATTCCCTGTGTGACAGTCCGAGAGTGTACGGAAAGACCTATCACGATCGAGAGCGGCACAAATGTTCTTGCCGGCACGCAAAAGGAAAAAATCAGGGGCGCCGTTCGCCGCCAGATGGCGATCAAGTACTGCGATCAGCGCGCGCCGGAGAAGTGGGACGGACAAGCCGCCAGACGAATCATAGACGTTTTGATCGGCACCTACCACGCAAAGACTTCGTCCCAACAGTCCCTTATCCTGCAAGCCTGTGTTTGAGAGTTGATGCCCATGGCCCCGGAACACTCCTTGGTGATGGACGATGACGCGGAAGCAGCGATTGTGAAGCTTCTGGCCTACTGCCGGGCGAACGATTGGGCGGGCTACGACCCTTACGATGCTTTAAACAGCAAAGCCCTTAAGGCCCTGCCCTTTCTGAACTTCAGACTTTCTCGACTGGTCCTTACCCAAGCGTTGAAGCGGAGCCCGATTAACATGCGGCGCCTCATGCTAATGCCAAAGACCCAGAACCCGAAAGCCAACGCGCTCTTTCTATCGGCGCTACTCAAGCTCTCGAAAATCGGCGTGGCTGACCACGCTAGCGTCGTCAGCCTGATGATTGAGAGCCTGATCGCTCTACGGTCACGAGGCGTTCCTTACTGGTGTTGGGGGTACAGTTTCCCTTGGCAGACGCGCACAGTTGTGGTGCCCGCGGGCGCGCCTAATCTGGTGTGCACATCATTCGTCGTCAGCGCGCTCCTGGATGCCTATGAGCAATTCCAGGAGCCAATGTACCTGAGCATGGCGGTGAGCGCAGCAGAGTATGTCCTAAGCGAGCTCTATTGGACTGACAGTAGCTCCGTTGCCGGCTTCAGCTATCCTCTGCCCTCACTCCGGGTTCAAATTCACAACGCGAATTTTCTAGGTGCAGCTTTGTTGTGCCGTGTGTACAAGCACACGGGCGACGAGAAATTCCTCGCTCCTGCCCTTAAAGTTGTCCGTTATTCGGCCGGAAGGCAGAACGCAGATGGCTCGTGGAGCTATGGGGAGGCGCGGTCACAACAGTGGATTGACAATTTCCACACCGGATACAACCTCTGTGCGCTGCATTCCATTTGTCGGTACATCGAGACAGCGGAGTTCGAACCGTGCATCAAGCGCGGCTTCGCGTTCTATCGAAACCACTTCTTCCGCGAGGACGGAGCAGTTCGGTACTTTCATGACCGCGATTATCCCGTGGACATTCATTGTGTGGCGCAAAGCATCATCACGCTCCTTGCGTTAAGAAATCTCGACCCCGGCAATGTCCCGTTGGCGCGTTCGGTGTTTCGATGGGCCATGAAGTATATGTGGGACGACCGGGGCTTCTTTTACTATCAGGTCTTTCGCTCTTACACCAACCAGATCTCCTACATGAGATGGGCTCAGGCGTGGATGCTTCTGGCGATGTCCACGTTCCTGTGCGAATCAGACATGACGGTGATACACCCGCGAACCCACGATTCAACAGCTTTCGTTCAGGCATGCTGAGCCTTCCCACGTTCGTTCTCATTACCCCAGCGCGGAACGAGGCACAGTTCATTGAACTGACCCTCAAGTCCGTGGTGGCGCAGACGGTCCGACCCGCCAAATGGATCATCGTGAGCGACGGTTCGACCGACGGCACAGACGACATCGTGAACAAATATGCCGCTGAGCATCCATGGATTGAACTGGTCCGGATGCCCGAGCGTCGCGAACGGCATTTTGCAGGAAAAGTTCACGCCTTCAACGCCGGTTACGCTAGGGTGAGGGACCTGCAGTGCGAAATGGTCGGCAGCTTGGACGGCGACATCTCATTTGACGAAGACTACTTCTCTTTCTTGCTTCAGATGTTGGCCGAGGATCCCGAACTTGGGCTGGTCGGAACGCCGTTCAAGGGCAGCTCAAGTCCAACCTACGACTACCGTTTCGTCAGCATCGAGCACGTCTCCGGTGCGTGCCAACTGTTTCGGCGTGAATGCTTCGAAGAAATCGGCGGGTATGTACCAGTGAAAGGCGGGGGCGTGGATCATATTGCGGTCATCGCTGCAAGGATGAAAGGTTGGAAGACAAGGACGTTTACGGAAAAAGTATGTCTGCACCATCGGGGAATCGGGACGGCCGAGCGCGGAACCTTGATGGTGAGGTTTAGAACGGGTGCCCAGGATTACGCTCTTGGAGGTCATCCGATCTGGGAACTTTTCAGAACGGTCTATCAGATGACTAAGAGGCCCTTCGCGGTGGGAGGGCTGGTACTGGGAGCCGGCTATGTCTGGGCGATGGTCCGTCGCGAAGAGAAGCCGATCTCCCGTGAGATGGTGGCGTTCCGCAGACGCGAGCAAATGCGGCGATTGAGGCAGATCCTTACGGTTGACAGCGTCTCCCCGCAATCACACTTTGCGCCGTACTCTTGCTCCATACGAACGAGCAGATCATGGGCAATCCGCGTTCCTCCTGATAACGGGCGACCCAGCTAGCGTCTGTCTCTGCAGCGGCCATAAGGCTTTCGTCAGCACAGTATTCATCTGAATTTGCTTTCCGACCTCGAGGTGAATTTATGTCCAAATACCCAGTACGCGGACTACTGCTTATCACGGCGACTTTAGTCTTCTCCTCTGCACTCGCAACCCCAGCGCCGGCCCAAACCGTGCAGTTCATTGCCCACAGAGATTACGGCTCTGGCGCGAATTTTGGTCTCGGTCCTACATCGGTCGCAGTGGGCGACTTCAACGGCGATGGAATAAAGGACCTGGCGCTAGCGAATTACGCCGCTAACACCGTTGGGGTTCTGCTGGGCAATGGCGACGGGACCTTCCAGCCCGCGCGCATCTTTACAGTGGGCACAAATCCCCGGTCCGTCGCCGTCGGGGACTTCAATCGCGACGGCAAGCTGGATCTAGTTGTGGCGAA
>WNFF01007548.1_pt1 | contig 11933 bp, 7 predicted proteins | sample 5400441 | NCBI WGS metagenome assembly WNFF01 (sample SAMN13153345, study PRJNA577476) | soil metagenome | isolation source: 120 cm saprolite under Douglas fir tree site 2 hole 3 replicate 1 | place: USA:California | collected 2015-04-18
GGTCCTGAGCCACGACCAGGTGAAATCCCCCGGCAATGAAGTGGATGTGCGGATTGATCTTGGCGGCTTCGGCAACGATGGCCTCGATTCCAGGATGCGCACAGGCGACTACCAGCACGACGCCGTCCGGCGTGTTGATGGCCAGCGACAGTTCCTTCAATTCCTTGGTTCCGGGCGCATCGGATATCAAGGCGATCAGAGTAAACCCTTGGGCCACTTCCGTGGTCTTGTCGACCAACTGAATGTTGGCGCCGGGAAAGACTGTGCCGAACTTCATCGTCTCGGGCGGCGCGCCGCCGTAGTAGCGCATCTCGGCAGGCAGCGACTCGTCCCTGCGATAAAAGGTCCCGGGCAGGTCGGAACCGAACACACCAAAGTTTTCCCTGGGTGCGTAAATCCTGACCTTCGGATTCACGCGTCGCAGGGCGGAAAATCCCCCGATGTGGTCGCTGTGACGGTGCGACAAGACGACGAAGTCAAGCCGGGTAAGATCGGCGCCCCTGGCCTTGGCGTTCTTTGCAAGAATCCCCGGGTCGTTGCCGGTATCGAACAGAATGCGCTTACCGTTGATCTCGACCAAGGCGGCGTAACCCCAGTCCTTGGCCATCGCGGCATCTTTGCCGAAGGCATCGTAGAGTACCGTGATGCGCATGGGTGCCGGGGCAGCCGCAGCCCTCGATTCGATCGCCGTGCCGCCCCAGAGAATCCAGGCTGACCCCAGTGCGGACAGCACGGAAAAGTACGTCGATCGCATGGCCTTCTCCCTTCGTTTTTGTGGTTGAAGCGTACATCGTGTTGCCCAGTGCCGCCACACCGGCCGATGCCTCGGCTGTTTTCAAGTAAACTTCGACCCATGAGCAAGACCCATACCCGCGCCCAAGTTTCCCCCTGCCGCAATGTTCTTGGGATCTTCCTGGTGCTCTGCGGCTCACTCCTGGCCGCGTCTGCCACGGGCTCATCCGGGCGTGGTGCGTCCGCGGCAAAGCCGCCGCCGCGCATTGAAGTCGATCTCGACGCGTTCGACGCGAGCAAAAAATCAATGGCGCTGCCGAACGGTGAGTCGCTGGCCTATATCGATAGGGGTGAGCGCACGGGTCCGGCCGTGGTGCTGATCCATGGCTACACGGACAACGCACGCGATTGGGTACCCATGCTGCCGTATTTGTCGAAGCGCTACCGGCTGATCCTGGTCGACATCCGCGGACATGGACAGTCGAGCAAGCCGGAGTGTTGCTACACGCGCCTCGACTTCGCGTATGACATCAAATTGTTGCTGGACGCGCTCGGCGTGCAAAAAGCGGACATCGTCGGGCATTCTCTCGGCAGCATCATTGCCCAGACATTCGCCGAATACTGGCCGGAACGAACTGCGCATGTGGTGCTGATCTCCTCGACCGGCGGTTCGCCTCCCGGCCGGCCGAAGAAGCCGCGGCAGTTCGATTTCGCCGCCGAGATTCGCAAACTCAAGGAGCCCATCGAAGCAGACTCACCCTTCATGATCGCCTGGTGGGACTCGCCGACCCCGGTGGATCCCGATTTCATTCGCCGACAGCGCAAGGATGCCGCCGGCATCCCTCTGCGCGTTTGGCTTGCGGTTCTCGATCAAGCCCTGCCCGCCAACAACATCTACGGCGACCTGCAGAATTCTCTGCCTCGCCTCAAGGCCCCGACTCTGCTCATTTGGGGCAGCAAAGACCCCATCATGGAAGAAGATGTCCGTCAGTCGTTGCGCGACGCCCTGCCCAACGCCAAGGTGAAGACCTTCGACGGCCTCGGTCACAACCCCTTTTGGGAGGATCCACGCGGCGTTGCCGAGGTCATCAACGCCTTTTTGAACACGCCCAACTAGGCCGCATCGGGATCGAGGCCTGCGTCCGCGGCATGCGCCTGGTGGCGATCCGCCACGACATCGAGCGAACGGCACGCGGCGATGTACACCAGCGCCGAAACCGGCAGGCCGATCAGCATCGCGATATCGGCGCCGCCGAGCGCCTTGGCCACGGGCCCCTTCCACGATTCCGTGCTGAAGAACGGAATCATCGCGACGAAACCGATGCCATAGGCCCACAGGCCGCGCCAGCACCAGCGTCCGTACATGCCGCGCGAATTGAAAATCTCACGCACCGAGTAATGACCTTTGCGTATGAGGTAGAAGTCCACCAGGTTGATCGCGGTCCAGGGCGTGAAAAGATACAAGAGAACAGCCAGGAACTCGCCGAATTTCGCGACGAAATTCTGCGACGATGCGAGGGCGAGGCTGGTCGCTATCACGGTCGATACGAGAAGGGTCAGAAGACGCTTCGCGAGCGTCGGGCGGCTGGGTGTGATGGAATCCATCACACTCAGGAGAGTCAGGGACGCTCCGTAATAGTTGAGCGATGTGATCGTCACGAGGCCAAAAAGCGAGCATAGCAACAGCGGCTTGCCGAATCCCGGCAACACCGCGTCGGCCACGGTGCGCAGCGCCGTCGCCACCTCCAAGGTCGGATACAGCGCGGCAGCCAGTGTTCCGACGAGCATCATCCAGGTGCCGCCGACGAAGGCGCCCAGGTAGGTCCACCAGAATGACGCCCCCACTCCCACGTCGCGCGGCAAGTAGCGCGAATAGTCGGACACGTAAATGGACCAGGCGATCTGATACGAGGCGGCCGCGAAGAATTGCGCCAGAAACGGCACCACGCGAAAGTCGCGCAGAGCGATTTCTTGCGCCGGCAGGTGCGCCCTCGTGAGCACCGCCACCGTGAAAATCAGAAGCGCGGCGATCAACAGGTACGCAATCCAGCGTTGCGCGAGATGGATCAAGTCATAGCCGATCACGGCCAGGGAGACTGACAGAATCGTGAATACCAGTATGGTCACCGTCGAATCGCCGCCGTACAAGGACTGCACCGTCTGCGCGGCGAGGATCTGGTTGAAGGCATTGAATCCGATGTAGGCAATGAGCGCCACCCCCCACACCAGAAGGGCGCCGACATAGCCGAACTGGGGCCGCGACTGGATCATCTGCGGTAGTCCGAGTTGCGGGCCCTGCGTCGAATGAAACGCCATGAAGAACGTGCCGAATGCGCACCCGAAAATTACCGCGAGCGCCATCCACAGCAAATGACCGCCGAGCGCGACACCGACCACGCCGGTCGCCACGGTCGCCAAGTGCGCGTCGCCGGAAAACCAGACCGGCCACAGATGCCATACCTTGCCGTGCCGCTCGGCGATCGGCACATAGTCTATCGACCGCTTTTCGATCATCAAGTCGCCGAATTTTGCCGTCATGCATGTACTTTTGTTTTGGATCCCGCGGAAAATACTAACATCTGAGCGCCGAGGGTTGCGCGCAGCACCGTAACCGCCGCCGGCATCGCACTCAGGTCCGTCTCCGCCGCCGGCGCCGATGCGCTGCCGTAGGCCAGCATGAACGGACCCGAACCTCGGGCAAGGAACACGATGTCGCTCGGCGTCCAGGCAACCTGCAGCCGAAGCGGCGGCGCCGCCGGAGCGCCGTTCAGGCCCGCCGCGCGCGCCAGCCAGTAGCGGTCGGAATCGGCGGCGACGTCGATCGGCGCATTGCGCAGCTCACCGTCGGCGGTATTGACGCGATAGAACGGCCGAGAGGCGACGCGGCGCCAGGCATCCCGCGGCTGCGCACGCGACAACAATTCGACGGCAATCACCGTATTGAGCTCCGGCAGCCCCAGATTGATGCGTTCGATCGGCAGCCGCGCCCCCAGATCGAATTGGTATTCACCGCGTGCGGCGCCGCTCGCACTGCCCGCGACTTCCAGCGTCGACCGCTCGGCCTCGATGCGGCTGTCCGCCGGCTCCGCAACCACCGACGTCAATTCAAAAGGCGCGCTTCTGGCGGTCCACGACAGCCGCCAATACTTCGCCCGCGTCGCGGGCACTTCGACGCGGTTATTGACGAGCTGCCTCCCGCCGGCATGAAGGTTCGCGATCGGCGCAGCCGCGGCAAGGGTCCGCCAGACGGCAAAATCGTCGCTGGCTTCGATGTGTAGACGGCCGGTAAAGTCTGCGGCATCGTCCGGCCAGGCGAATTGCAGGGCCGCGACAGGAACGCTGAGCGGTCGGCCGTCGAGAATGTATTGTTTGACCCCACCGGCCACGGAGATGCTGCCCCGGATATGCAGCTTCACGGCGGCGTTCGGCGAATCGATGGTCACGCGTACGGCATCGGCCGCCGCCGGCGAATCGTCGCGCAGCGCAAACAGCGGCAACGCGGTGCCCGGGCCGCGCGCCGCGCGGGCGAGGGGCGGTTGAGGGCATACGGCACCGCCTCGCCGCGCGCGTTGAACACCCGGATATCCGCGAGATCGGCGTGCACGGTGTCTCGATAGATGTCGGCTGGAAGCGCGACTCGGTAGGCGCTCGCGTCCGCGGGAGTGACGACCGGCATCCCGAAGGCGAAGTCCGCGGGCGACAGTTCCGCCGCCGACGCGAAACCGGCCAGAGCACCCATCGCGAATGCGCCCATCATGTTTCGATTCATCGTCGCTGCTCCGCCGCCGGCGGCAGCGGCGACAAGTATCCAACGATGAGCATGAGCAGTCCCACGCCGACGAACGACACGATGCGCTCGATCGACCCGATGCGGGACAGGTCGACCAAGAACAGCTTGGCCACCACCGCGGCGAGCAGTGCGGCGCCTGCGAGCCACACCGCGCGGCTGGATCTTCGCGCCGCCGCCAGCATGGTGGCCAGCGCGAGCACCGCCCAAAAAATCGACAGCGCGGTTTGCGTCAGAGTCGACTGCGCGAATGACTCGAGCGAGAACGGCACGCCTCCCCATTGGTGCAGGGTTCTCAGCAGCACGCCGTTCGCCCAGATGAACGCCAGCGCGGCGAAACAAGCAGGCAGCAGCCGCGGATCCATATCGCTGAACCTCTTCAGGTGCGCCGCCCGTAGAAACATCCAGTACCGGACAATGACGATGAGAACGAACGCCTGCGCGATGTCCAGCGGGTTCATGAGCGGCAGATACGGCAGCGGATCGGCGTCACCGCGCATCGTAAGATTGGTGACGAGGCTCCACAGCCCGAGGCTCACCGCGTAACCGATGCCGGCCGTGAATAGATACGCTTCGCGGTGCGCGCGAAACGGCCAGTCGACGCGCGTCACCAGGCGCGGCAATGAGAAAACCGCGAGTACCGGCGCAATGATCCAAGCGGCGGCGCGCCACGATTCGCCGCCGTGCACGCCGGTGTCGGCGGCCCACGCCGCTTCCCAGCTCACCATCGCGCCGAGCAGCCAGGCCGCCCCCACGTGCAGCGCCTTCGCCGGCCAGTCCCCGGGAGCTCCTTCATGCCTGCGGCTGAGCACATAAAAAATCACGAAGGCGACCGGCCACGATATCCAGCCCCCCTGCGCGAAGGGATGCGGCAGAGATCCGGCGGAATCGGCCGCGCACACCAACATCACCGGCAACAAGCACAATGCGTACACCTTGGCGATGTCGACTTGGGTGCGCCGATACAACTCGCTGGACAATAGCGTCGTCAGGGCCGCGAAGCTCAATAGCGCGGCCGCGGCGTAAGGATGCGGGATGAATTGCCCGATCTCGCCGAGTCCGCCCATCGACCACCAGCACAGACCCCACGAGAACAGGACCGCGGAGAAATACTGTTCGTACTCCTCGAGCCGCTGCCGATGCACGTGCAGGGTTCGGGCCGAAAACACCGACGCCGCGCTCACGGTGAGCACGCTGAGATAAGCGTCCAGCTTCAGCGACAGCCGGCCCTGGACAAAATCGAAGTCTTGCGCGACCACACAGCCGGCCGCGATGGTCAAAAGCGCTCCAAATGCTCGAGGCAGGCGCCGCTGCTGCCGGCAGCCGATCCAAATCAAGGCGCTCCCCTCGAGCGCCCAAGTCGCCGCATTCCAACGGCTATCGAGCGCGAGCGGCACCGCCAGCGTCAGGAACGCAACGCCCAGGGCGACGAAGGCTTCAACCAATACCCGCCGCGACTCATTGCGGCCGCGATAGAGGAGCCCGGCGCCGGCGAGGTATACGGCGCTCACCGCGACCGCGCTGAAGGCCAAGCTGAACGGATGGCCGCGCAGCAGCGAGGTCTGTAATCCGAAGGCGACGATGGGCAGCCCGAAGACCAATGTACCGTCCACATAACCCCGCAAATTCGCCGGTTGACGCAGCGTGAACAGGACGGCCACGGCCACATAGAACAAGAAGAACAAGACCAGAAACGGTTCCGTCGTCGAGAAGTCCTCTGCCCGATATCGCAGGACGCCCCACACGGTGCCAATGACGAAAGTAAACACGAATCCCGCGAGGTTCAACGGACGCCAAGCCTTGAACCAGGCGATCGCGACGATCGCCGCGTTCAGAACGGCGTAGTAGCTGAACAGCACGACGTGGCTGCCCTCCCCCGTGGAGGCGAGTATCGGCGCAAGAAATCCGCCGGTCACCGCGAGCAGGGCAAATGCCAGAGAGTTCTGCAGGACCGCCAGGATTGCGGACAGGACGGCGAGGACGGCAAGCACCCCGAACGCGAGCGATGCCGGCAACAAGGCATACAGGTGCAAGGCCGCGAAGATGATCAAGTACAGAATGCCGACCGCGCCGCCCTGCAGCGCAAGCGCATAGCCACGACGCGCCCTTCGCAGCGACCAACCGAGCACGAGCAAGGCGATCGCACCGACCGCGACGCCGGCGAGACGAAACTCGATGGGCACACGCGTGTGTTCCGCGGCGTAACGCAGCAGGAACGCGACGCCGAAGAACAATACGATGACGCCTGCGCGCACCAAGGCGTTGCCGCCCGTAAAGAAGCGGCGGACCGCGTTCACTACGGTCAAGTCGGATTCGCCGAATTGCGCGGCGGGACGGCGATGTGCGCTGGGCGCCGACGCGTGCGCGGGTATCGACTCGGCATCGCCCATGGACGCGTGCGCCGGTATCGACTCGGCCTCGCCGATCGAAGCGCGCGCCGGAATCGGCGCGTCCGCTGAGGAGCGCTGGTCGCGCCGCAGCTCGTCGAGCGCCGCCTGGGGCGAGACGGGCGCCGACGCCGGCGGCGGCGGACGTACCGGGGCCGGCGCTTCGGTGTCGCGTCGCTCGAGACTTGCCCGGAGCCTCGCGACCTCCTCCTCCAGCGACAGGATTCGTCCGCGCACCAGGGTAAATTCCGCAATGGCGAAGCCGACGCATGCGCCGACAAGGGCCGCAAAGAACCATCCGCCGCCGGGCCCTATTTTGGCGCCGACAAGCGCACCCGCGGCGGCAAACCCCAGGCGCGTTACCGGAACCATCGCGTGCTCTCCATGACTCTGCGCTCCCGCCCACTCCCGACGCCCGCAAAGCCTGGGGCTTGGCGCATCGATAAGCAAGTAAACCCAAGGGCGCTCACAGCCCGAGCAGCACCACCTTGCCGTTGATTTTCGGCGTCGGCCAAATCGGCGAAGTCATGCCCGCGGCGACGGCGATTTTTTGTCCCTGGCCGGCATCGTAGGTAATTACGCCGCCGCCGATGGCGCCTCCGAGATCGGTCGACCACAATTTCTTGCCGCTTGCGGAGTCGAAGACATAGAAATGACCGCCCATGTCGCCGAACAATAACAGGCCTCCGCTGGTCGGCGTCACACCCCCCATGATGGGAAACGGCGCATGGAATTGCCATTTGCGTTCGCCGCTCGCGGCATCGGTCGCCGTCATCCAACCGCCCCAGTGCTTGGGATCGTCCTGCCGGCCGAACCCTTCCGTCGCGCCGCTCCACGGCCGGCCGAGCGGGGCGTTGACGAGCGCGGCGGCCGGCACCGACTGCACCGTCGTGCACCAATCCACTTCACCTGTAAAAATGAGATTGTCCGCGGGATCGAACGCCGCGCCATTCCACTCCGCGCCTCCTTGCGAGCCCGGGCAGAACCGCGTTCCCTGCGCCGTCATGGGTGCGTCGACATTCGACACCGTGGTGACCGGCTTTCTGTACACCGTTCTGCCGTTGCTGAGGTCGATCAGGTATAGGTGTCCATCCTTCGGCGCTTCCGCGAGCATCCGATGACCCGCGTTGCTGAGAAAAAGCACGGGCGCGCCGGACACGTCCCAATCATGAAAATCCCGCGTGACCAGTTGAAAATGCCTTTGGTAGGCGCCCGTCTTGGCATCGAGAACCACGATTGAACCGGTGAATAAATTCTCGCCCGGGCGAGGCGCCTTGGCGAAATCCGGCGCGGGATTGCCGCCGGGAACGTATAAAAGGCCCTTCGACGGATCCAGCGAATAAGAAGTCCAGGTCGCGCCGCCGGTGATCGGCGTCCCCTTCGCATTCTTCCACGAGGCCGCGGCATGCGATCCCGCACTCGGCGCCTCAGGTCCGCGCGCCGCATCCTCCGGCCCCTTCGGCACCATGTAGAACTCCCAGACGATCTGGCCGGTCTTGGCGTCAAGGGCATACATCCGCCCCTTCACTCCCTTATTGTCCCCACCGGCATTGCCGATGAACACGAGGCCGTTCCAGGCGATGGGAGATGCCGGCACCGACTCGCCTTTTGCCGGGTCGGCAATGATCGTCGACCACAGAGCTTTGCCGTTCTTCGCAGCGTAGGCGATGACGCGACCGTCGGCCGTGCCCCGAAATATCCGGCCCTCCAGCCACGCCAGGCCGCGACTGACCTTGAGAGCGCCGGAAGCGAACTCTTCATGGGTGCGCCAATTCTGTTTGCAGGTATTGGCGTCGATGGAAAACGTATCGTGCTCGGTGGTCGCGAACAGCGCACCGTCGACCTCGACCAGTCCGGTCTGAAACGACACCTGTTCGCCGGTATCGAAGCTGCAGAGCACCTTGAGCCCCGCCGCATTCTTGGAATCGACGGCATCGAGCGTGGCATAGCGCTCGGACGTGAGGGTGTTGTTATAGCTGGGCCAGTTCTTGTAGGCCGCCTGAACCCACGCGGGACAACTGAGCAAGGCGGCGGCGAGAGCCGGAAGTTTCCACTGCATGCTCGATCCCTACGGCGGCGGCTACCGCCACATTATGCCAGAACTGATCACACGGCCGCTGCAGCAATCGCTCGCCGGCCGCTACCCGCGCTGTGGTTCATACAGGTGGCGCCGCGTGAGCGGCAACGGCAGATTGCCGGCGGCGCGTTTGCCCGCCAGGACCTGATAGATGCCGATGTCCCCCGCCTCGAATTCCAGGGCACAGGCCGCCATGTACAGCCGCCAGACTCGGTAGGTCGCCTCATTGACATACTGCAACGCGCGCGCGTGGCTGCGCTCCAGTCTCTCGACCCAGTGGCGCAAGGTGAGCGCGTAGTGCGCACGCAGCGCTTCGACATCCGCGATTTCGAAGCGCGCGCTCTCCATGACTTGCTGGATATTGCTGATGTTGTCGAGCTGACCGTCGGGAAATACGTAGCGGTTGATGAATTCGGTGGAAAGGGATTTCTGCCAGCCCTCGGAGTCGTGCGTGATCCCATGGTTGAGGAACAGTCCGTGCGGTTTGAGCAATCGGTGCACCGTGGAAAAATAAACGGGCAGATTCTTCAAGCCCACGTGCTCGAACATGCCGACGCTTGCCACCTTGTCGTAGACCGATTCGCCCTTGAGGTCCCGGTAATCCAGCAATTCGACGCTGACCCGATCCTCGAGTCCCGCCCAGGCAATGCGTTCCCGCGCCACCTTGAGTTGCTGCGGGCTCAAGGTCACACCATGAGCCCGCACACCGTGGCGCTGCGCCGCGTGGATCACGAGCGCGCCCCACCCACACCCGATGTCGAGAAAGTTCTCTCCCGGCCGCAGCGACAGCTTGCGGCAGATATGCTCGAGTTTCGCCTCCTGTGCGGCGTCCAAGCCTACGTCGGGCCGCTCGAAATACGCGCAGGAATACACCATCGCATGGTCCAACCACAGGGCGTAGAACTCGTTCGACACGTCGTAGTGGAAATGGATGGCGTCGCGATTCTCCGCCTTGGAGTGCGCCTTGACGGCGGGTCCATGCGAGGGCTTCCACTGTGTCCGCGCATGGCGGCTATCCGCGTTCAATGCCCGCAATCGCATCGCCGCGGCGGCCGCCCCTATCTGCTCGCCCACGGACATTTGCAGCTCCTGCAGGTGGTCCTTGAGGGCGAGAGCTGCGAAAAAATCGCCTTCGATATCGAGATCTCCGCGAAAGTAGGCTTCGGCAAGCCGCAGTGGATCTCTCCCGAGCACCGCGGAGCAGACGACCTCGGGATTGCGAAACACCAGCTCGAAGGGCGGCTCTTGCGCGCCTGAATCGGCTCCCACCCGTACAGTGGCGCCATTCCACAGACGCAGCGTGAGACCCATGGGCAAACGGCGAAACAACCGGGTCAACAGATCGGACGCGAGTTCACTTCCTCGGTAGGCTCCGCCCGTAGAGACGTGCAGCGGCTGCGCAGTCGACATGGGACTGCCGGCAGCCGACGTGGGATGCATCGCCGATTGGGTGTTAACCTGATTCTGCATGGAGAACCCCCCGAAGCACGAGTCCGTCACCGTATTGTCACAATTATACGTCGACGGATTCGGTTTGGAATCGTCCCGCGGAAATCCAAGCAATTTGCGTACCATCCTGAAGCGACGGTCAACCGGCGGTCTGAAGGAATCGGCAGCGCTTGCCCGCCGATGAAAATTTTACAAGCTGCCGCCCGCGTCATTTTCCGCTGCCGTTCCGGGTCTTTTCGATGAATGCCGCGACGTTGGCGTGCAAGGCCTTCAAATCCGGTTCATGGGCATAGACCATATGGCCCGACGTGTAGAAGTGCATCTCGATGTTGCCCCGGAGCGCACTTTGAATGGGCAGCTGCCGCAGCTCGTACACGGCGGCAAAATACGGTGTCGCAAGATCGTAGTAACCGCCGTTCAACTGCACTTTGAGATTGGGGTTTTGCTTCATGGCCACCGCAAGATCCGGCATGACGTTGATCGGACCCGGCACCTTGACCGGCGAGCCCGGCGGCTGGTGCAGCATGTCCCAGAGCTTTTCGACATCAAGCTCGGGTTTGTAGATCTTCTTCTCGCCGAATTTGAGCACGGTCCGCACATAATCGTTGAACGCCGATACATAAGCCGAGGAAATTGCCGCGGACTGCGGATCGTAGTCGGCTTCCTTGCTCATCGGATCGATGGTGGGTCCCGCAAACCGGGTGTCCAGCCGTCCCGTCGTGATATCGCTTCCCAGCAGAGTCTTTTCGAATTCTCCGCCGTTGACCCGCAAATTGGCGCGCTCGATGTAGTCCGCCGCGAGTCCGGTATAGGCGTGAAGCTTGACCGCGATTTCAGATTTGCGCTCGGCGCTCAAACTTGACCCCGCCGCCAGCGCCTGCGAATAGTCGGACAATGCGAAGTTCTCGACTTCCCTCAACAGAGGTTCGAGCACCGCGGGCTGATTCGGCAGCTTGTGGTGGTACCACGCCGTGGCCGTGTACGTGGGAAGCGCGAGCACATACGGCAGATCGACGCCGGGATTGAACTGAGGCTGATCGACGCTGTCGTCGAAGTTCAAGATCTGCGACAACAGAATGATGCCGTTCAGATCGAGCGATTTTTCATGCTCGAGAATATTGGCGAGAGCCGCGGAGCGCGTGGTTCCATAGCTCTCGCCGAACAGATACTTCGGTGAATTCCAGCGGTTGTGGCGCGACAGAAACTCGACGATGAAATTCGCGAACGCGTGCGCGTCCTGATCGACGCCGTAGAAGGCTTTTTCCTTGTCCGCTCCACGCAAATGGCCGAATCCCGTGCCGGGTGCATCGATGAACACCAGGTCGCTCACGTCGAGAAGACTGTACTCGTTGTCCACGACTCGATAGGGAGCCGCCGGGCTGTGCGTGTCGTCCGCCGTCACCACCCGCTTCGGTCCGAACGCGCCCATGTGCAGCCACACCGTGGATGAACCGGGTCCGCCGTTGAACAGAAATGTGATGGGACGGTGAGCGTCCTCCTT
>WNFF01004073.1_pt1 | contig 11932 bp, 9 predicted proteins | sample 5400441 | NCBI WGS metagenome assembly WNFF01 (sample SAMN13153345, study PRJNA577476) | soil metagenome | isolation source: 120 cm saprolite under Douglas fir tree site 2 hole 3 replicate 1 | place: USA:California | collected 2015-04-18
CGGCCCGAGCACGCAGATCGTCTCACCCTTGTCGACCTGGAAACTGACGTCGGAAAGGACTTCGACATCGCCAAACCGCTTCGACACCCCGGCGACATCGAGAACCTTGCTGAATTCTGTCATCGCGCGTCCCTATCGACGCGCTTCGGCAACGCGGCCGATCGAACTCACCCCGGCCTCGATCACGAGACAGAGTCCCCAATACAGAAACACCGCCGTAATGAAGGCCGCGAACGGAACGTAATGCCGCGACTGGATCGAGCTGGCGGCGTGCGTCAGCTCCGGCAATGCGATAATCGTCAGGAAAGCGCTGTCCTTGATGATCTGGATCATCTGATTGCCGATCACAGGGCCTGCCGACAACAGCAGCGGCGGCAGGATGATGCGGCGAAACAGCCGGATCTCCGAAAAGCCGAATGCGACGCCCGCCTCGATCGGCTCGCGCGGCTGCACCACCCAGGCGCCGCGCAGAATCTCCGCCATGTAGGCTGCATTATAAACCGTCAGGGCCGCCAGTCCCGAGGTCCAATTGTCCAGCCTGACCCCGAACGACGGAAGGCCGTAATAGACAATATAGGCAAACAGCAGAAACGGGATACATCGCATGCCGTCAACGAATATCCGTGCTGCCCCTGAAACAGCCCGCCGTTTCGACATCAGGGCGGGGGTAAGAATAAAACCCAATAGAAGTGCGGCGATAGCCGCGAGCGTCGACAATATCGCGGTATTGGCGAGCCCACTGAGAAGCAGCGCGCGTTCGTTCCAGACAATACCGAAATCGTGGATCATGCGGCGGCCTCGGCCGCAATCTGGCGCCGTTCGATCCAGCGCTGCAGCGACACCAGCGCAAACACGATCGGCGCGTACAGCGCTACCGCCACCAGAAGCGGCGGCAGTGGCTCGTAGGTCTGGGCGCCAATCCTGACGGCGGCGCGCGTGATGTCGACAACCCCGACAACCGCAAGCACCGGCGTGACCTTGATCAGCAGGGACATTTCGTTGACGAGACCGGGAAGGCTCACACGCACGATTTGTGGCAACACGATCCTGCGAAAGCGTTGCCCGGCCCGCATGCCGACCGACTGCGCCGCCTCGTACTGGTCCTTCGGAAAATTCATCAGTGCGGACCGCCACACCTCGCAGTTGAAGGCCGACGTATTCATGACCAGCGCCAGGATCGCCGCCGAAATCGGATTAATCGGCACGCCGATATTGGGAAGCGCGAAAAACAGCAGCAGCAGCAACGTGACCAGCGGCGTTGCGCGCAGCATACTGACATAAAGGGTCACGATCCCCGCTCCGATCGGAAGATTCGCCCACCGGATCAAAGCGAGACCAAGTCCGATCGGCAGCCCGATCAGGATGCCGATCAGCGACAGCGTTACCGTCACGATGGCGCCCTGAAAGATGGCTGCGATGTCGCTCCCGCTCATGACAGATCATCGCTGCCAGATGGCCGTCAGAATTCCGGCTCGAACGCAACCGGCAGATCCGGGAAGGCCTCGCCAAACCACTTCTTCTGAAGCTCGGCAAACCGGCCGCTCGCCTTTTCCTTGGCGATGAACTCGTTCAGGAAGGCCAGCAGCTCCTTGTTGTCCTTTGCAACCGCCCAGGCCGGGAAGGATTTTCCCGAGACCGCCTGACCAACTTCGAACACCGGCTTTTCAGCCACCAGTGTTTTCAGATTGATGATGGTGTTGACCACGTAATCGACCCGGCCGAGGGCCAGATCCTGATAGGCTTCAGGATAAGACGTATATTCGACGATCTTGCCGAGCTTTCCGCCGTCCTTTTCCAGCATCGTGCCGAGCTCGGGAAGACGGGCGAGCAGCGCGCTGCCGGCCTGAACGCCGACGGTCTTGCCGCTCAGATCCTTGATCGAGGAAATCGACTTGTCGTCCTTGCGCTTGACATAGTAGTGCGTGGCATCCGCGATCGGGCTGGTAAAATCCAGCGACTGCTTGCGCTCCTTGGTGATGATCGCCGCGGTAATCGCGACGTCATATTTGCCGGTGCTGACGCCGGCCAGAATACCGGTCCAGGGCAGGATTTCCTGTTTGATTTCGAAAGGAGCAGATGTGCGCAGATCTTCGATCAACTCGTTATCGAAGCCCGTCGGCTTGCCATCCTTGACGAATTCGAACGGACGGAAATCGTCCTCCGTCGCCACGATAAGACCGCGCTTCTTGATCTCGTCGAGACCCGCGGCCCGCGCATTGCCGATCAGCATCGGCATCGCGAACTGCGCCGCCAGCAAGCCGAGCATCAGGCGCCGCGACAGAGTGTTGGAGCAAGTAAGCGGATACTTTGTCATGATGGATCTTCCTCCGTTGGGGTAATTGCAAGTCGTGGCCGGCGAAGCAGGTGACGGTTCGCCGTCGGCGTAGTCCTTTCAATCGAAGCTGAATCCGTGCGAACGCAGATAGGGCGGGAACGCAGCACCTTCGGCCTTGGCAGCCTGCCGGGCCTTGTCTTCCGACCAGCCGTAAAAGGCCGCGTCGCCAAACTCCGCGTTTGACCGCTGTTGCCCCTTGGGAATGGCGTGGAAGGCATCCCGTCGACGATCGTAATCGTCGATCGCGTGCGGAAGCGCGCTGTCATCGTAGTGATCGCGGTGCGTCGTCACGCTCCGCGGCAGGCGCAAACTGACGTAACCGTCGGCCTGCGGATAGCCGAGGCAAAGCCCCGCGACCGGAAACACCAGATCGGGCAATCCGAGGATCGCCGCGACCGCGTCGATCTCGTTGCGAATGACGCTGATGGGACAAACACCGAGTCCGGCAGATTCCGCGCACAGGATCGTGGTCTGCATCGCCAGCGCGGCATCGACGCTTGCGTTGAAGAACCCTTCCAGCGTGCCGTTGCGGACCGGCTTTCCGCGCAGCTCACCGATACGTTGCAGGCGTCTCGCATCTCCAAGAAAAACGAAGAACACCGGCGAAAGCCCGATCCACGGCATGCCCGGGAATAGTTTGCCGATCGCCGCGCGCTGCGTCGGGTCGCTGACGCGCAGGATCGACGCCTGCTGGAAATCCGACTTGGCCGAAGTGCTCAAGGCCGCCGCAACCAGCAGATCAAGCAGGCCGTCGCCGGGAATAACGTCACTGTAACGGCGCACGGTCTTTCGCGAGATGACCCGGCGGATGAACTCGTTCTCGACAGCCCCCTCGCCCGACGGACCGCCATCGCCAAAGCGCCGCTGGATCACTTCTGCATAGGCCGACATCAGTTCGATCCCCGACCAAATCCGCGGAACACTAGCCACCAACTCAATGACAACGATGGAGCAAATGACGTGCCACATCGATTGCCAGCTCGCGTCCGCAGCAATTTTCGCGTCAACGGCGCCGCTGTTCGACCGTATCGACCCGGCTATGTGGCTAGGAATTGCCCAAGAAAATTGCGTCCTTTGCCTGACCGAAACCGGCGCAATGAAATGCGAAGTATGCTTCGCAATGGCCGGCTATTGATGGCTTGCGCGGGCGTCAGCCTTTCTGGAGCTGCCTTTTCCAAGGCACAATGCACAGATTGTAATCGTTCGGCTCCCGCTCAGATTTTGGGGGACGCCGACCCGTTTTTTTGATCGGAACTAGCCGCCACGATCCGCTGCATCATGGCGATGAACCGCTTTTGGTCTGCCTTGCTCAGATCGGCCACCGTCTCACGGTGGGCGGCACGGGCCGCCGCTTCCATTTGGCGCAACAATGCTGTCCCGGCTCTTGTCAGCCGGCAAATTTGCGCGCGGCGATCCCGGTGGTGGATTGAACGCTCGATAAAGTTGCGGGATTGCAATCGCTTAAGCGCACCAGTCGTGGTCGTGCGATCGAGCGCGACATCGTCGGCCAAAGTCGTCTGGTCGGCGGTTCCGCGCTTCGCCAGGGCCGAGAGAAGGCTGTACTGCAGCGGCGTAATCTCGAAAGCCGCGCATCGCTTTTGAAAAAGCGCGACGTGAATTTGGTGCAGCCGCCGGATCAGAAATCCCGGCCGCTGGTCGAGCGGCCAGGAATTGGCGCTCTTTTGCGCTGGCTTCTTGACCATCTTCAACCACTCTGTCCTTGCCCAAGCTGCACGAATTTGATGCAATCTATGGCACGATTGTTGCTGTATTCAAATACGAAGCATACTTCGCAATTGGCTGGCGGCTAACGGCGCGCCAGCGATCGGGAGAGGAGATCGACCATGTCTGTAAGCACCACGTTTGACCTGCTCCTGCGCGGCGGCCGCGTCATCGATCCGGCCTCAGGCATCGATGGCATCAAGGATGTCGCCATTCGCAGCGGCAAGGTCGCCGCCGTTCAGTCCGATATCTTGCCGACAAGTGCCAGGGAAGCCCTGGATGTCACGGACAAAATCGTTTTGCCCGGACTCATCGATACCCATGCGCATGTCTATCAATATGTGACAGGCCGCTTTGGTGTGAACGCCGACATGGTGGGCGTCCAATCCGGGGTAACGACGCTGGTCGATCAGGGCGGACCGTCCTGCATGACATTGCCGGGTTTTCGGCACTTCATCGCGGAGAAGGCGCTGTCGCGCACCTATGCCTTTCTGTCGGCCTATCTGGTTGGAGGCCTGGAAGGACACTATTATCCCAATCTTTACAGCCCCGACGGCGTCGATATCGATGCCACCGTGAAAGCGGCAACCGCCAATCGCGATCTCGTTCGCGGCATCAAGGCGCATGCCGAGATCGGCGGCTTTGCGCGCTGGGGTATCAGGGTCATCGAAATGGCGGCCGAGATCGGGCGTCGCGCCGACCTTCCGGTTTATGTGCATTTCGGACAATTGTGGGGCCTGCCTGAGAGCGGTACCAACGGTGAAGACGTCGATACGATCCTGGCGCGCGTGATCCCGCTGCTTCGTTCCGGCGATGTCCTGGCCCATCCGTTCACGCGGCATCCCGGCGGATTCGTCAATCGTGAAGGCGAAGTGCATCCCGTCATCCAGGCGGCACTCGACCGCGGGCTGCGGGTCGATGTCGGTCATGGCAGCCACTTCTCCTACCGCCTCGCGCGCAAGGCCATTGCCGCCGGTATCATTCCGACCACGTTGGGAGCCGATATCCACGGCTACAACACGCATGTGCCGGCTCCGGCAGGAACGCCGGACGAGCATGTCGACGATGAGAACCATCCGTTCGCAAGTGCGGCAAAGTTCAGTCTGGTGCAGGCGATGAGTTCGATGATGGCGCTCGGGCTCACGCTGGAGCAAGTGGTGCCGATGGTGACTTCGCATCCGGCCGAAATGCTGGGTCTTTCAGATACCATCGGCGCGTTGCGTCCGGGTATGGAGGCCGACGTCACCGTGCTTACGCAAAAGCCCGGCCGCTATATTCTGCGCGACAACGAGAAGGTGGAAGTGATCGCCGACAGCCTGCTGCAGCCGGTGTTCTGCCTGCGCGCCGGTGTGCGCCATGATGCGGTCGCTCCCATACTGCCGCAGGCGGTGGCAGCCTAGAAGCGCACGACGGGTTGAAGTGGAGACGGCCATCGATGTCTCACGTTGCAAGCAATCTTCCCCTGGATGCGGTGGCCGATACTGGACAAGGCGTCGGAGCCCGGTTGCTTCGCAAGGAAGACGATCGCTTCATGCGCGGCCGCGGCCAGTACGTGGCCGATATCCGTCTGGCGGGCCTGCAGGATGTCGCCTTCGTTCGCAGCCCGTTGGCACACGCCCGGATAAGGGCCGTCCATGTGCCGGAGCGATATCGCGATGTCGTGTTCACGGCCGCGGATCTGACCGGGATCAAGCCGATCCGCGCCGTATCCGGCCTGCCCGGTTTCAAGATATCGGAACAACCTGTGCTCGCGACCGGCAAGGTGCGTCACGTCGGAGAACTGGTGGCGATGTGCGTGGCGCCGACGCGAGCGGAGGCCGAAGATATCGCGGCTTTGGTGACGCTGGACCTCGAAGAGCTTCCAGCCGTTTACGACATGCAGAAGGCGCGTGACGCAGAGACAGAGCTCGTCCATGAGCACTGGGGCGACAACGTCTTTCTCGAAAGCGCCTTCGAGGTCGATATCGCGCCGGCATTCGATGCGCCCATCAAGGTGACGCGCGAAATATCGACCGCGCGCCAATGCATGTCCCCTCTGGAGGGGCGTGGCGTGGTCGCCACCTTCGATCATCGCCTCGACCAGCTGACGCTTTATACCGGCGCCCAGATGCCGCACATCGTTCGCAACGGCCTGTCGGATTGTCTGGGCATGGAGCAGGGCCGAATCCGGATCGTGTCGCCTGATATCGGCGGGGGCTTCGGTCACAAGGGAATTCTGCTGCCCGAAGAAGTCTGCCTTGCCTGGCTTACGATGCACAAAGGCTGCGCCGTCCGCTGGATCGAAGATCGGCGCGAGCATCTGACCGCCAGCGCCAATTGCCGCGAGCACCATTACAAGATCACCGTGTATGCGGATCGCGACGGCCGCCTGCGCGGGATCGACTGCGAGGCAACCGTCGATTCCGGCGCTTATTCGTCGTATCCATTCTCCGCCTGTCTCGAGGCCGCGCAGGTGGCGAGCATCCTGCCGGGCCCCTACCGAATGCCGGCCTATCGCTGCCGAACCTTTTCCGTCGCGACCAATAAATGTCCGATCCTGCCCTATCGCGGCGTTGCCCGCACCGGCGTCTGCTTCGCGCTGGAAATCATGCTCGATGCCGTGGCCGCCGAAGCCGGTATTGAACCGGGCGAGGTCCGGCTGCGCAATCTGGTGGGCCCGGATGAAATGCCATTCGACAATATCACCAACAAGCATTTCGACAGCGGCGACTACCCGCAAGCGATGCGGCGCGCGATGGCAGCGATCGATATCGCGGCCGTGCGGGCGCGTCAGCGCACGCACGAACTGGACGGCCGGCTGATTGGCGTGGGCCTGTCGATCTATTGCGAGCAGGCCGCGCACGGCACGTCGGTATACGCCGGCTGGGGCATTCCGATGGTGCCCGGACACGAGCAGGCCAATGCGCGCATCACGCCGGACGGCGGACTCGAGATAAGGGTCGGCCTGCATTCTCACGGCCAGGGCCTCGAGACGACGCTGGCCCAGGTCGCGCACGAAATTCTGGGTATCGATACGACGAAGGTGCGTGTCGTGCATGGCGATACCGCCATCACGCCCTATTCGACGGGAACCTGGGGCTCACGCTCGATGGTCATGGCCGGTGGTGCGGTTGGTACTGCCTGCGCTGAAATCGGCGAGCGCGCCAAACGAATCGGCGCCAGGCTTCTTCAACTTGATCCGGCAATGGTTACACTGCGCGACGGCCGTGTGTGCGGACCGACCAGCAGCATCAGCCTGACGGAAATCGCACATGCCTGGTATCGGCGTCCGCAGGATCTGCCGCCGGATGTCGATCCCGGAGGACTGGAGTCGACCAGCGGCTACAAGCCACGGCGTGACAGCGGCACCTTCAGCTATGCGGCCCACGCCGTTACCGTCGCGGTCGATCCGGAGCTCGGCGATGTCGAGATTCTCGACTACGTCATCGTCGAGGACGGTGGCGTGCTGGTCAATCCCATGATCGTGGACGGCCAGATTTATGGCGGCCTTGCGCAAGGCATCGGCACCGCGCTGTATGAGGAAATGCCGTTCGACGCCGCCGGACAACCGCTTGCGACAACGCTTGCCGACTATTTGCTTCCGGGTCCGACCGAGGTCCCCGAGCCCCGCCTCGATCACATGGAAACGCCATCGCCCTACACCATGTTCGGCGTCAAGGGCATCGGCGAAGGCGGCGCCATCGCGCCGCCGGCGGCCATCGCCAACGCCGTGAACGACGCGCTGCGGCCGCTTGCAGTTGAACTCCTGCGTTCGCCGATTTCGCCGCGCCGGGTCGTCGAGGCTCTTCTGGCGGCGCGCGCCACGGAAAGATCGGCCGCATGAAAGCGGCAGCGTTCGCGTACGAGCGTCCTGCCGATTTGAATGCTGCGTTGACCTTGATGGCCAACGCGGACGGCATGACCAAGATCATCGCAGGAGGCCAGTCACTTGGTCCGATGCTTAACCTGCGGCTGGTCGAACCGGATCTGATCGTCGATATATCCGGACTTTCCGAACTGAAGCAGGTGGAACGCAGCGGCGATGAACTCGTCGTCGGTGCCTGCATCACCCATGGCGACATCGAAGATGGGCGAATACCCGACGTGACGCGCGGCGCCATGCGGCGGGTCGCCGGTGCCATCGCCTACAGGGCCGTCCGCAACCGCGGCACGATCGGCGGATCGCTCAGTCACGCTGATCCCGCTGCGGACTGGATCTCGGCGTTGGCGGCGCTGGGGGCAAAGGTCACGCTGCGCAGTCTTGCAGGAACTCGCAATCTCGCCATCGAGGATTTTGTCACGGGCGCGCTGGAATCCGCGCTGCGGCCCGGCGAGATCGTCGAGGCCGTGCGCGTTCCGGCAATGACGCCGTCGGCAAAATGGGGATATGTCAAAGCCTGCCGCAAGACCGGAGAGTTCGCCCATGCGATCGCAGCGGTACTGATCGACCCGGAATCGGCGACCGCACGCGCGGTCATCGGCGCCGTGGATGCAGCCCCGATCGTTGTTGGCGATGCGGCGGCGCTTTTTGGCGGGCATGTCACCGGCGACTTCGCCCGGCAATTCGATGCGCGAGTAGCCAACGCGATCCTGATGAAAGCGGGCGTCGCGGACGCGACCGATCGGCACATTCATGTCGCGGTGCTGCGCCGTGCGATCGTTGAGGCTTCAACGTGACCATGATCGCGCTCACCGTGAACGCGCGCGCCGTCAAGGCCTCCGTTGAGCCGCGCACCCATCTTGCTGATTTTCTGCGCGACGGCCTCGATCTGACCGGCACCCATCTCGGCTGCGAGCACGGCGTTTGCGGGGCATGCACGTTGCTGCTCGATGACATGCCGGCGCGCTCCTGCATCACTTACGCCGTCGCCTGCGACGGAGCGCGCGTGACCACGATCGAGGGGTTGGATGATGATGAAATCACCATCGAGCTTCGCGCCGCCTTTACCCGCGAGCATGCCCTGCAGTGCGGGTTTTGTACGCCGGGGATGCTGATCTCGGCGCGCGACCTTGTGCTTCGCCTGCCCGTGCCGGACGAGCGCCAGATACGGGTCGGGCTGAGCGGCAATCTCTGCCGCTGCACCGGATATGTCGGCATCGTGCGGGCGGTACGCGCCGTGATTGACCAAAGGCGCCAGCGAGGGATCTTGCCGGTGCCCGGCGGAGGCCGCACGTCTTTCGGCCCTGTGGGATCGGGCAACGGCGCAACGACCTCCATCTCAAATGTCGCAAAAGCGCCGACAGCAAAAGCCGAACCGCGAGCCGAGGACAGCGGCGCGATGGCGATCCCGGACTTCACGCCCGAGAAGATCTTTGAGGACTATTTCACGGTCGCTTATCCGCCCGAGACGGTCTTCGACATGTTCGGCGACGTCGCGCGGGTTGCCGCCTGCCTTCCGGGCGCGTCGCTGACCGGCGTGCCGACCCCGGAGCGGGTGGATGGCATGATCCGCGTAACACTCGGTCCGATCTCCGCGAATTTCCACGGCGCCGCGCGCATCGAGCGTGACCTCGAGAGTTTGTCTGGCCGGATCTTGGGCATCGGCAGCGATCAGCGCAGCCGGTCTTCCACGCAAGGCGAGATCCGCTACCGCCTCGTACCGACAGATCAAGGCACAGCAACGCGCGTCGAGCTTTCGATCGGCTACAGCCTGAGGGGAATGCTGGCGCAGATCGCCCGCGAGGGATTGGTGCGCGATCTCGCCGCCCGGCTGACCGCCGACTTTGCGCGTAACCTCGATCGGCACCTTTCGGGCGTAACGCCGGAGGGGCCAGCGGCGCCACAAAGTCTGAATGGAGTTTCATTGCTGATCGACTTGTTGCGCACGCGCGCGAGAAAGGCACTTCATCGAATCTTGGGCCGATAACAACAGCGTCACTGGTACGATTCTTGCTCAGTCCACGCCGGGAACAGTGTCTTTAGTGCGGAGGGCAACATGACGAATTCCGAGTTACGTGCAGACGTTCACAGCATCGAACCCATTCCCGATGCCGACCGGGACTCGACCGGGCCACAGCAGATGTGGATTTGGGCCGGGGCGAACATCGCGCCGGTCAACTGGGCACTTGGCGCGCTCGGCATTATCCTCAAGCTCGGCCTGTGGGAAACCATCGCGGTCATCGTGATCGGCAACCTGTTCGGCTGCGCCATTTTCGCCGCCTTCACGGTGATGGGCCACAAGACCGGCGTCAATCAGATGGTGCTTAGCCGCTCCGCGTTCGGACGCCGCGGCGCGTATTTGCCGAGTGCGCTGATGTTCCTGATGACGCTGGGCTGGATCGGAGTGAACACCTATTTCCCGGTCAAGATCGCCATGGCCATTCTGGGCCAGTTTGGCATCCCCGACACGTTGGTGACGACCTTCATCGTCATCACCGTCGTGATGGTGCTGCAGGTGGTCATCGGCATCTACGGTTTCTATGCAATCCGTACCTTCGAGAAATATACGGTGCCGGTGACGGTGGCGATCATGGTGCTGATGAGCTTTCTCGCCTGGAGCCAGCCCGGGGTCGTCAATTGGCACCTCACCTCGACGCTTCCGCCCGGCGCTCACCTCGCGATGTTGACGCTGCTGATGTCGGCGATCGGCGTGGGCTGGGGAATTTCCTGGGTCACATGGGCTTCGGACTATTCGCGCTTCGTGCCCCGCAGCGTCTCCTCGACATCCGTGTTCTGGTACAGCTACGTCGGAATGTACGTGCCGACGGTTTGGCTTGCCGTCCTCGGCGCGACGATCGCCAGCGTTACGCTTGACACCGACCCGGCCAAGATGGTCAGCGCCGTATTCGGCGGCGTGTCGAGCCTGCTCGTGCTGCTGTTAGTCCTGCACGGCCCGATCGCGACCAATATCCTCAACGTGTATTCGGCGACGCTGGCGGCGCTCAGCACGGGCGTCCGCGTGTCGCGGACGGCGCTGGCGCTGATCGTGGGTATCGCCGGTTACCTGGTCACGATCTATTTCATCTTTGCGCCTTCGTTCGCCAAGGCCTTCGATAACTGGATGATCAGCCTGCTGTTGTGGATGAGCCCATGGGCGGGTGTCGTGATGGCCGACTTCTTTATCAAGCGGCAAGGCAAGATCGACGTCCCGGAGCTCTATCGCTCGCCGGAAACAAGTATCTATGGCGACATCAATTGGGGTGGGATCATCGCATTTTTCGCAGGCCTGGTCGCCGGCTGGTCGGTGCAGGATGGGCTGGTCCCCGCGCTGCAGGGGCCGATCTCCGGGCTGTTTGGCGGGGCCGACCTCAGTTGGCTGTTCGGGATCGTCGTCGCAGGTGCGGTGTATCTGGCGCTGGATCGGCGAACGGTGGCTGTGCCCTCGGTCGTCGTAACCGAAGGCCCCGGCGAGTGACACGCCGGGACGCCTTCGCGAAAGTCGTCCGACCGGGGAATTCTGACCAATAGCAGGGGTTTCACAAGCGGAAGGCGCTTGTTGAACGGCTACGGCGGCCCGGTCATCGCCAACGACCACACGCGAATTGCAGCAAACCCAACAGGGCAAAACCCAGCAGGGGAAGTGATGTCTAACCTATCCTTGAAGACCTCGATCATCGGTTTGACGGCCATCTGCCTGTCAGTTGCCGTCACGCAAGAAGCGAAAGCAGATGCCGCAAGCTGTCCTTCGCCGATCCCGTTCGGTCTGACCACGGCCCTCACCGGCAATTTGGCGCTGCTCGGCACGCAGGCGCGCAACGGCGTCGAATTCGCGGTCGACGAAATCAACGCCAATGGCGGCATCGCCGGCAAAAAGCTGGCGCTGACGACCGAAGATACCGGAGCATCCAGCACCGACGCGCTCAACGCGATGAACCGGATTCTCGAGGGCAAGCCGCTGGTCATCTTTGGGTCGATGATCAGCCCGCACGTGTTCGCGCAGACCGAGGTCGTCACCA